>Ga0160420_100241_pt1 | contig 29208 bp, 24 predicted proteins | sample CelAP2metagpilot_FD_108197 | JGI IMG/M metagenome (GOLD analysis project Ga0160420, IMG submission 108197) | Phycosphere-associated microbial communities from algal ponds in Kailua-Kona, Hawaii, USA - Cellana AP2-5-5 metagenome pilot | ecosystem: Engineered > Artificial ecosystem > Aquaculture >... | reverse complement strand
GGGGCCGGCGTGGGTGAGTGGGGTGTGGGGGGGGGGGTGGGGGGTGGGGGGGGGGGGGGGGGGGGGGTGGGGGGGGGGGGAGGGGGGGGGGGGGGGGGGAAGAGAAGAAAGTGAGAAGGAAAGAAAAAACCCCCCGGGAAACCCCCCAAAATGCCCCCTAAAAATCATCCGCCCTGAAGCACACAGGAAGAAGACAGCCCCTCCCTTCCCTCCCCCTCCTTGCTCGATGTACATACCCAGGGATGCCGATACAAGGGTTGCTTAAGCCTCTTCTGATCCAGATAGTGACCAATAAAACCAATGCTGCGACCCAGGACAAACAGACCATTCAAACAGCCGTTTTCAATCAAGTCATCCGCCTCCTCCCGGGTAAACGCCCCACAGCTGCGGAGCATATCCACAAAACACACAGCGATACACCCATCTACATTCAGAATCAACGTATCACGCTTCGCGGTGGTAATCTGCTCCACCCCCAAGGCAAAGTCCAAAACCTCGCAATTTTTGAAATGCGTCTTCGCGTACTCCTTCACCAACACGACGCGTGCATCAGGGTTCGCCAGAGATTTAATACGATGTCCAATACCCATAATAAGCTTATTCTCAGTCTTGCACATCTTGACAAACTCCGCCGGTTCCATCCCCGAATCATGGGCATTCGTAAACATCTGTGCGGCATCATCCAAGGCGCCCCCAAACCTCGGTCCGATGGTCAACAGTCCCGAAGCCAAACTGGACACCAAATCCTTCCCTGCCCGTGCCGTCACGATGGTATTGTGCGCCCCCGACACCGCAGGACCATGGTCTGCCGTCACCATCAACACCATCTCAATAAACTTGGTCGCATACGGCGGCAACCGACGCCTGAACCACAGCAAGCCCACCACCCCCCCTAAACCCAAGTCTTCCTCGAAAATCTCACTAATCTTCATGCCCGCATACCGCAACTCATCCCCACGATCATCAGAGATGGACGAAATAAAATTCGCCGGCTTACGGACCAAACCCAGTTTTTTGGCCCACGTATAATCCAAAGGCACCTTGGGGACTTCTGGCTCGGGCTTCACGACAATCACGCGCGACTTGACAAGCTTATCAAACACCTCCCGAATGATATGTCCAAATTTATCGAACGTCTGAGGCACCAACGCCCCCGCCGCCTTCAATGCCGCGTTCTTCTCCGCAGCTGTCTCGCCCATCCCCCGCGCACAAGCCCCGGCATGACCAAACTGCACTTCATACGGGAAAATGGAGGCACACGTGCCAATGCACCAGGCAACCAAGGGCTTCGTGATCCGCTTGCTCTTCAACGCCTCACACACCGCGTACTCATCTGTGCCTCCTACCTCGCCCAGTAAGACCATCATCTTCACGGCTGGGTCATCATTATACCTCAACAGCATATCAATGAAACCCGTCCCTGGATACCGATCCCCACCAATCGCCACCCCCTCATACACTCCATCCGAATTCCTCGAAATTATGTTGTTCAACTCATTGCTCATCCCCCCACTCTTACTCACGTACGCTACCGACCCCGGCCGGTACAGCTTCGATGACACAATATTATCAAGCATGCCTCCCGTGTTCCCAATCCTAAAACACCCTGGCTTGATGCCACCCACCGTCGCCGGGCCAATAATCCCCACCCCCTTACTCGCCGCCACCAAGTTAATGTCCCTGGTCTGGCTCTCTGGAACACCCTCCGCGATAATCGCGACCGTCTTAATCTGATCCGAAAAGCGGAGGATCTCCATCATCGTCTCATGCACCGAGCGGAAAGATGCGAAGTTCACCACCACATTCGCATCCTTATTTCGGCGAATCGCTTCCTCCGTCGTCTGGTACACAGGAATCAAAGTCTCCTCCGTCCCCCAGTAAAACTTTATGTAATGGTTGCCAGAAAACGGGAAAATCATGGCGGCCACCGAAGGCTTCTTCCGCTTGCACAGAAAATCAAAGTCCAACATGCCCTGGACCGCCCGCTGCTGCAATCCATAGACAATGCACCTCGTCTCAGGCGTGAAGTTCACAATGCGGTGCTTGGTCGCAGACGGGGTTACCTCAGGAGCGATCGCATCGGGCGGTGCCAAATCCGCAGGATCGTTCGGCAAGGACTGCGCTGGCTTGGGCACAGTGGTGATCGTAGAAGTCTCGTCAAACTCCGGGTAGTCTTTCGGATCCTCCAAACCCAACGCCAGGGGGACAATCGCCGTCACGTGCGTTTCAGGACCGTACACCTTGATCGGCACCTGGATCTCAGTCCCCAGCTCCCTCATAATACGCAAACCCTCCTGGTAGTTCGGCCCCGCCCGTCGCACCCAAACCGTAATATTATGCTCCCTCAACTCCTCTTGGAATGAACGCAACGCTGTGATAATCCCCTTGAACGTCGCCGCCACATCAGTGAAATTCGCAATACCCCCACCAATTATCAATACCTTCCCCCTGGGGTCCTTCACCCGCGTCATCAAGCTCAAAATCGTCCGGGCATAATCAAACGTCTGCTGCTCATTCGGCGCTCCAGAGTATTCACCATAGTTAGCCAGCTCCTGTCCCTGCCCTAGATCAGCAATCGAATCCGCGTACACAACGGAGGCCCCTCCCCCTGCCACCATCGTCCACACCCTCCCCGCTGGGTTCAGCACCGTCAGCTTCAAGGACGAGCCCGTCTTGCTGTCCAACTCACGGATGTACGCTTCCTCGGGGAACTCTCGTCGGCCGAAGGGAGCAGGGAAATCGATGTGTCCCCAGTGAGGGCCACACAAGAAAGACGCCGTCTCATCGATCTTAGCCGCAAGATCCAAAGGCACAACGCGCCCATCCTCAGTCACCACCAAAGGGTTCACCTCCATGTAAGCAAAGTTCAACGCCCGGTACAGCTTGAGCACCCCCTCCAAGAACGTGGCCAGGAAATCCTGCTTCGCCGCCGGCACATGCACCAGCAACGCGGCCTTGATCGCCTCGGGATTGGGTTGTTCCTGCAGGGGCACCTGGCATCGAAGCGCTTTGGCATCCACATCACCGACGTCCACCCCTCCTTCATGCGTGAAGAGGATCTCCTCTCCTTCCCGGTTGGAGACGATGCAGAAGTAGTACTCCTCCTCTTGCTTGTGGGGAACAAAGGCCTCAACAATAAAGTGGTTGAGCACACCCTTGACCATCTCCACCTGCACCTCGCGCTGCATCCGCTCCAGCACCCAGGCCTGGACTTCCTGCCACGTCTTGTTCACGGCCAGGAGGCCAGCCTTGCCACGACGTTTGATGAGCTGGTCAGGCTTCACCACCAACTTGTCCGTGAGCAGCCACGGGTTGGCGTCGGCGATGGTCTCGAAGCTCAGCCCCTTGGTGGGCTCCAGCACGTCGGGGGTGATCAGGACCTGCTTCTTCTCGATGGTGTGCCGGCCATTGCTGTACTCCGGGAGCCAGCGGGCGATGAGCTGCTTGCCGTAATACTCGCGGATGGCCTTAGCCGACATGATCGAGTGCGAGTATGTAGGAAGACGATGAAGAAGGAAAAGAAGAGGGAAGGGACTGCCTCTTGTCCTTGTTGCACTGTGATCGTGTGTTGGGCGGAGAAAGAAAGAGAGTGGATGTGCGACGTAGACGTTTGATCGAAATTAGTGAGCGGCGAGGAACGACCGAGGGTCAAAACGGGCCACGGCCGTCAAGACAAAGACATGCTGCACACGCCTGTGCAACTCCGTGTCTACAGCCCCAGTAGCTCCAACCATTCTTGCAGTGGAAGTGCTGCTGGCTCCGACGATCCCTTCGACGGAAGCCACTGGAAAGCGATCGCCAAGAAAATGAGGAGCCTCGGGGTGCGCCGTGTCTTGGGGTTCTTGTGGCATCGCACCCCGCAGCTTTGGCTCAACTCTCTTCAGCTTGCTTTGAAAAAGGAGAGGGGGCCTGTGTGTATGTGTGTGAAGTGCATGGAGCTGTTTCGGCTCTTCGGCACGCGGAAGACCCAAAGACAAACGCAACGCAACGATCTTCGATGAGAGCCACAAAGTCGTCAATCGTCAAACCAGGGTAGAACCGGAGCAACCGACACAACGGCTTGCTCCTTCTTGCCCTAATTGGACAGACAGCGTACAAACACATGCGCAGCCGAAAGACAAGGGCCTGGGTCCCAGCGCGTGTGGTGTAAGACAAAGGCGTCGAAGGACATGAGGGCACGAGAAGGCAAGCAAGGAGATGAAACCGATGACTGAGGTCTTCGGTCCACATCAGAAGCTTTCTTCGAGCTGCCATACCAGGCCCTTCTCCCAAGCCCAACCCCTCTTTTGCTTCCGCTGTACTCACTACCATCACCTCCAATCTCCCCCTACTACTACAACCATGACAGGAATCGCCTCCTGTCTGTTCTTCTCGGGCTCGTGCCAGTATTTCCTCACGCTCTATCAAATACACTCCTGTATTTTACGTTGACTCTCAATCTGGTCTGGACAAGCACCACCGGCAACATGCCCGTCGACGCCACCTCTCCTCCTACGTCTCCCTATTCCTTACTGGCGGGGGCGGACAAAAATTTGCGGCTCACGGTACGCATGTGTGTAGAGAAATGAAAGGAGTTTTCTGCTGCCGCTGGTCCTCCTACCCTAACTTTGCTCTGCTTTTGCCACCCGACTAAGTGCAACGCCTTTGTATGTATGGCTTCACGTGCAACAGAATATTGGCATCAATCTACTTTGCACCTAGTCCCTCATTATCAACCCCTTCTCTCCCACTCCATCCGTCCCTTCCTCCCTCTTCTCTCTTCTCCCCATTACAGGCAGGCGCGGTGGCGCGTATCGACGGTGTCATCGTGGGCACTTACAGGGGCCGAGGCACGCACGCCATTAGTGAAGATTTCTTGCAGCAGGTGACACGGATCTTGGCATTGGTACGTCCGGAAGGAAGTTCATGTTCGTGCCTGTTATCTCTTCGTGAGGTCGTTTTCGTCTCGGTAGACATGCTCTTTCAGTGTACGTCTGTCTATACCGCCTTCCATCACAATCTCTTTCCCCCTTTCATCACTATACCCCACTCCTAGCGATGTGCCCAGCTCTCTCCCAATCAACGCACATTCCGGTTCAGTGAGACAACCTGCAGCGAGAAGGTCAACTTTCACGTCGGTATGGATAAGGAAGCTCGTATTTACTTGGTGGCTGTGGAGAAGACCTACCCTACACGTGTCGCTTTGTTGGCAGTCGATGAATTCGCCGAGGAATGGAAGGAAAGCAAAAGTAGCACCCGCTCTCTGACCTGCATGGAGGACGGGTGTCGTTCCGCAGTGCGTGAGTGTGTCTCGGCTCTCGCGCGGCGATATGAAGACGTGGGAGCAAACGATCAGCTGACAAGGGTCCAGGCGGGGGTGGAGGGAGTGAGGGAACAGATGCAGGTTAATATTACTAAAGCCTTGGAGGGACTACAGACAACGGAGGAGATCATGGTGCGATCTGAAGAGCTGAGGGCGGGTGCGATGGTGTTTAAGAAGCAGACGGTGACGTTGAAGAAGATGGTTTGGTGGTACGTACTCTACTTTTCGCCCTTCCCTCGCTCCTTCCTTGCGGTGTGGTCCTTATATGCTCATGCACTCCTCCATTTCTACGTTCATTCCTGTCATCCATCCAGGCAAAAAGCCAAGAACCAGTTTATCCTTGCGGGGCTCATCGTGGCGGTGGTGGTGCTGTTGGGAGTTTGGTTGGGGACCAAGTTCCGGAAGAAGTAGGAGAAAGAAGAAAGAGGGGAGGAGGAGGGGAAGTGACAATTTCTGCGTGAAGATGAGCGAATCAGTGCATGCGTGGTATGTATGCATCCATGCGCAAGAGAAATAATGTAACATTACATGACAAAATGTAACATTACATGACAAGCTCAGGCAAATTAACGAGCAGAGGAGTAAGTCAATAAAGTACAACAGCAGTTCAATAGTATGGAGAAAGAAAGAAAAAAAAAGAAAAAAGGAAAGAAAAAGAAAGAAAGAAAGCAAGCAAGAAGGGAAGGAAGGGGGGAAGAAGTGAAATGTTGTACAATAGCAGCAGGAGCAGGATGAGCAGAAGCAGGAGCAGGAGCCAGGAGCAGGCGCCGCGGCCGGCAGCCCCTTTTCGTCGTTCTGTCTATCAAATAATAATAATCTCTCTCGCAGTGGGATAACTATAAAAGATGTCAAACATGAACACGTTGTAAAATACACAATCATTTTTGCCATCAGCCAGCAAATTTCGGTTTATCTATTGTATTGTATATTGTATGTGATGTCTGGCGGCCCACGACACTCTCTCCTACTGGAGACTTTGAACGAGCGTGCATTGAGCAGTCAAAAGCATGGCCTTGAGGACTTTAGGTAGAATTTTAAAATATAGATCTTGCCATGTCCTTCTTGGGGGTGTTAAGCCGTATTACGATGACACAGAGGATGAAAAAAGGACACTAAGCCTCGTCTTTTTGGGTCACTTTCATCGCTCCACACCCACCTCCCACCCACCCGACACACATGACACAGACATGAGCACAACAGGTGTGATGCGACAAATTGACTCACCCAACAGCAGCAGCAGCAGCAGCAGCGGCGGTATAAGCGGTGGAGGGAGCGGGAATGCGCCGGCGGACGATAGCCCAGACGTGGAAGTGCGGAAAGCAGACCAGGAGATGATCAATGAATTTGGACGCCTCAACAACAAGTACATTGAGCTGGACGAGGATTTGACGGGTCTCAAGGTACGTGCGATGATGGGGGAGAAGATTGGGAGCAGAGCGCTGGGCTCTCTTCGTTGTTTCTCGGCTTTCGTTCAAGGCTCCGGTGGTCCTCCATTCTGCTATTGACCAGCACCAGCTTCAGCTTTATCGTTCATAGGCGTTTCCCTGTTTTTTTCTCACGAATACTCCTCCGGCTACCTTTTTTTTCACCTATTTAAACACTCTCCTGTCAAATAGGAGCAACTGGAGAAGCTCGACGATGCTGTCACAGAGCTGATGGTGGGAGTAGGTGGACCCGTGCGGCTTTTGTTAGGAGAGGCCTTTGTGGAGGTATCAGAAGATTATGCCACAGAGTATTGTGAACGAAAACAGGAGCAGTTACAAGCACGGGTGGAGGAGCTCGGGGCGGAGAAGGAAGGGATTGCGGCCCGGCAGATGGAGTTAAAGAAGGCGTTGTATGGACGATTTGGGAATTCGATCAATTTGGAAAGTTCGTGAAGGATGGAAGGAGGCTTGGGGTAAGGGAGGATGGAAGAATGAAGAAATTACGATGATGAAAGAAAGCGAGAAATGAAAGTCTCAGGTTTTGGTTGATACGAGACAGTGTATACTCAGTTTCAATGATTCTTTCACTTCCGTATTTGGTGTACTCGATTGTCATCATTTGGTGTTTGCTGCCGCCCATCTCACCGCTGCTGCTGCTGCTGCTGCTGCTGCTGCTACTACTACTACTGCTACTCTTACTGCAGCTTCCAACTACTTAATTCTCCGCGTCCATCTCTCGGGATTCGCCCCCACCATTCCACGCACACAGGATGCATAAAACCCAAAGTCCATCTCCCTTCTACACACCCAACACATCTTTCATAAGCTCGTACGTCGTGAAAGTGCACCCCACCATGGGAGTCACTTTCAACAATTCCGGCACCAGCCCCCGGTACAAACCAGTCGCCCCCTCATTCCTCACTATGGTCCTCAACTCATTCCAAGGCCCCACCGACTCCCCCGGCCGATGGCACCCTGGATGCACACCCAAAATCTGTAACCGCCTCCGAATCACGTCCATCGGATAGGTAATCAAGCTGGAGCAAATACCACTCGTGGCCCCGCACACCAGGCTCTCCATAAAATGTGGCTCTTCCAACGTCGCCTCCATGACATCCCTCGTGGGGTATTTGTAGTGAAATATAAACTCCTTCATCGTCCCATAAATACAATAACTAATCGCTAAATTAGGTACCGCCACCATCAAAGTCGTCCCAAGCCCCCGATACAACCCCCCCATCCCTTCCACCGCCGCTATCTTTCGAAAGGCGTGTGTAATCGAACGGTACTCCTTGTGAGGACCCTCGTCTTGAATGGTCAGTCTTGTCCGGATCAAGTCAAGCGGATAACACGCAGAGCACGCCACTCCTCCCGCGCAGGCCCCAGCGACGAGGCGCGTGAAGGGGGTCTCGTTTCGCGGCGAGCCATCCCCCAACGCTTCTTTGAACTTTTCGTAACAATAGAAATTTATGCCTGCGTAGGGAAAGCGATGTAGGACACTCGTGCCGTTGCCCTAAGGGAGGAGGAGTAGAGGAAGACAGGAGGAGTTGGGGAGGGAGGGAGATGGGTGACTGTGTGAGTGAGCCAAAGGCTTCCTCCTTTAAGCTCTTTTGGTAGCAGCCTTTACTTGTTGACCACCACCCCAACGTCAGCGACCATATATAGCCAACCTATTGAATCCTCCCTCCCTCTCTCCCTCCCTCTACTCACCTTCCAGAAGGCCCAAAACCCCTCCTCACGCATCACCTTCCTCAAAGCCGGCAACAGTCCACTGGCGTACTGCGGCCGGCCCCCCACGTGCAAGGCACTATTAACTTGGAATAAAATTGTGAGGCGACTTAGGGGCGCTGTCATGGTTTTGGCCACGCAACCCGCAATGCCCCCAGAAGCGAGGAGGCGGTAAGTGTGAGGGACGGCGTCGAGGAAGGACATGTCTAGAGGGGTGGCTGACGTGTCTTCTGCCATGGTGCTGATAATGTGGAATAATGGCTAGAGTAGGAGGAGGAAAGCTGGTAGGAGGAGGAGGAAGAGGAGAAAGAGGAGGAAGAGGAGAAGGAGGAGTGCGGCGGCGGCGGAGGCGGTCAGGCAGGGCGGGGCACCGCCGCCAGACACAAAGTAAGTACGGGGACGCACCCACGCACCACGAATATGCAGCAAGTCCCTCTCGTTATCAAGTCTTTTCCCACTATAAATTGCCGTGTTAGAGATGTGTATATCATATGAGCTCTCTTTGCGCTTGGTGGAGGGCAGCAATAGCGGCATTCATTTCAGAATCAGCATGCACATTTGTATACCGTACCTGAAGTAGCCAAGCACGGACGCCTCCGGCTCAAAAAGACAGGCGGTGCGTATCGACAGCTCCTTATCCGCAATTGACCTGTTCTTGATTTGGCCCGCAAACGCGCTATGTAGATAGGGTATGAAGGGAGAAGGGAGTGTTTGGAAGGAGGGGTCAGGTCATGATGATTATGATGCCTCGGCTCCCTTTTAACCCTCAAGTCAAGCCAAGTCACGCATTACGGCAAGCATAAAGAGAATGCAATATCTGTACGTGTGTGTAGCGTGGGAAGTAGGGACAGGGTGAGTGAATGACCAGCAAAGGCTGGGGCCATTGAAGGCAAGCAAAGAGAAGGCTTTTGCATGTGTCGCCGAGGGTGGGGGTGAGACTTGCGCTTCGCTTGCCATTTGCTGGTCAAAGCACCATTTTCAACGACTCCAACATACTCACGATACCAGTTACACTACTACAGGAAAGGAGCAGCTTGCTTCATCGCCGCTGCCCCCGGACTGTCTTCGAGGAATTTTGATCAGCTACAAAGCCCCTCCTCCTCCCACCTGCACTCCAGAAGGACACGTCATGCCTTCCGCCATCCCGCCCTCCACTGCCACTGCCGTCGCATCTGCAGCAATCACCGCAGGGCGCAAAGGCCGTCTTGCACAGGTCTTTGGCAAGATGACGGTGGCGTGCCCAGCGCAGGTACAGAGAGAGGATGGGGAGCAGGAGGGGAGGTTTGGGAGGTCGACACGTAATTCTCGTATCTCCTTCGATAAGCTAACAGGCGTGCACACACTCTATCATCATACCATAGATCCGTGCGTATGGCGCATGTATCTCGGCCAAGCTAGAAGCAGGAGCACAAGGGGTAGAACGTGGGGAATGCGAGGCTGAATTTGCGGCGCTGCGGACATGCTTCCAGACCCAGCTGCAGGCCCTTCGAAAAAGCGGCGGAAGAAAGATTTAAATATAAGGAAAGCTAACAAGGGACATGAATTAAGTATTTATATAAATAGAAATAAAGTCAAACTGAAAGATATGAATGGCATCATTTCCTCATGAAAACTTGGCGGTCGCTCACGGTGACGACCTACGCCTCTCCCTCCCTCCCACCCCTCGAAGCTCTCTCCCCTGCACATGCTCATACTGCCCGCGCCGACACCACGGTATCACACGCGGGTTTATGACTCTTCCACTTTGCCACCTGGCACTGCCGACAACAGTACCATTCTGACGCAATATTGCAACGTCCACACCGCTTGCTCGCCTCCTTCCCACAGTTACTACACAGCCTCCCTTTGTGCCGTCCTTCCCCTCCCCCTTCCTCTTTTTCTTCTGCAACTGTCACCTGACCATCATTACTCCCACCATGAATAGCACCAGCAGTAGCAGAGGCTACCACCTCATCTACCCACTCACAACTATACAGAGACGCCAACCGCCTTAAATCCTGATCCCGGGCGTCCCCTCCCTCAGTCCCAAAATTCTCCTTTAACACCATTAGCGCCAAACCCTCCCACATCTTGTCCTCACCCTCCTTGCACCTTCGCCCAACTCTCCTTTTCAACGCTACCCCGGCCAAAATTCCTGCTCGGAGCTGTGCCACCTGCTCGACCAACAACAAACCCGGAGCCCCTCCCCCTCCTGCCCCCCTTCCTCCCCCACCAGCTGTAGGTTCAGGTACCTCCATCAAGGCCAGCTCATCCAGATACCTCCGGACATCGGCGAGGACAGGGATCTGATCTAGGAGTGGTTCTGTCATATACTTCCTCAGACGAAGCAATTGGTCTTTTCGGTAGCGATTGAGATGGTACTGTTGTCGCGTCTGAGGGCTGGTGATGAGGTGGAAAAGCATGAGCCATGCCTGGGCCTCGTGTTTGGTCAGCAAAAGGAGTTCTGCGGGTGCTACAACGTGCCAGTTGAAGTCAGGACCGAGTTTCTCCCAGGAGGTGATGCGCTTGCTGTTGCTGCTGTTGCTGCTGTTGCTGCTGTTGCTGCTGTTGCTTTGTTTGCGGGTCCAGGGTGGGCTCTCAAGAAGCGGGATAAGAGACAGAGGTATGTCATGAGTGTGAAGGAGGCGCGTCCCAACACCGAGGGGGAGGTCTTCTAGATGACCGCAAAGAAGACGGAGGATGCCTACAGCCGTGACGGCCACTTGAAAATCTATCTTTCGTGCTTGCTCCTTGAAGCTCTCCTCGGGGTCGCGCACGGCCATTGCTGCAACACGCGCCCTGATATCGTTTTCGCTGATGCCCGTTTGTTCCGCTGCTGCTTTTGCGCCGCTGATACTGTTGCCACTAAACATCCCACCATTAAGTAAGACTATTTTCCCGGCACAGTAATCCACAAGGTCAATTAAAGCATCCCCCGCCGCTTCACATGCCTTCAAATGATAAAACAATACCTCCAATAAATTCACCACAGTTGCCTCATGAAAAAGAACAAAATACGCTCTCATGGTTGCCCCACGATTTATCACCTCGAGCATCACCCTTGGCCAGACCTTCTCCCTCCAGCAATCCATCAAAATCAGTTCCTGCACCAGTGTCGTCACCTTATCCCGGGACACAAATGCCTCAAGCACGAATTCATCCTGGCTCGCGTCCGGGCAACGGGCCGATTGATGCGCTTGGGCATTCAACCGTTCCAGGGCCTGGTGCTGCTCAAGCCACACAGATGAGCCCACGTCTTGCAAATTAAAGACACACAGCCCCTCCACTAAGGCCTCAGCCTCGCCCGCGCTCAAAAGCGGCGAGAAGGCCGCGGGTGTGTCGTGGTCTTGGATGGGCAAACGGGTGGTGGCGGTGGTGGTATTGGTGGTGCAGGTGCTGCTGTTGGTGATACCACTCCTGCTGGGACTGGTGGTCGTGGTCTTGCTGGTGCTGCTAGTGGTGGTTGACGTTTGGCTCCATTCATGCTTGGGCTTTGAGTTGGGCACACGGGAGGAGGAGAAGAAGGAGGGAGTTGAGCACATAATAGCTGCTGGGAATGGCGCGGAATCCTCTTCAATCATCACCATGCTGCAGTTGATATGGTTGTTCAATTGTTGCGGTGTTTGTCTGGCGTGTTTTTGGCTGTGAAAGGATATTTTTTTGACGGCGAAAATAAGCAAAAGTGAAGTGAATATGGGGCTCGCGCTTCGCCGCCATCCCAAATGGGCGGCGCTGATCTGTTGGTGCATCCATGCAATCATTAACCCTCACCCTTCTCTGCACACATGAACAGAAGCCAAGTTCTGGCAAGGTTGACCAGCTTCTGACAAGGCAGGGTGTCCCAAATACTTTTTTACTTTTTGTGCAAGCACGTCCAAACCCGTGAAAAGCTAGCAGCAGCAGCAGCGCAGCAACAAGCCGCATACGCGTGACTATGACGGCCACCCGCGCAGCCACCACCACAAACGTCACGACGCGAGCATTTCTACGTGTTTTCATACAAGCCCTCCTGCTCCTCCTTCTGGTCGTGCCCACGGACGCCTTTTTCAGCCCCGTCTCGCCTAGCAGCAGCAGCAGTAGCAGAGGATCCACGCTCACTACCACCGCCGCACGCATAACCACCGCGGTGTTCTCTGGGGTCTTTGAACCCACGACCATTGGGCCAAATACCCGAACCATCGGCACGAAAGATAGCAGGAGCAGCTATAGCAGCGGTCGCAGCACCAGCACCGGCCGCAACCCCTTATTCTCAACCACTGCATTAGCCTCCTCAGCCCGCTCCACGACTGGATTTGGGGATGCCCGAGGGCGCGGTGTGCGGGATGGTCAGGGTCGCATTGAGCTTCTGTGTAAGGCCGGACCGGAGGGGGAAGCCTTGGGAGATTGCCCTTTCTGCCATTACGTGCAAATGGTCCTTCGATATAAGGGCCTACGGTATCGCCTCGTGCCCCTGGCACCGGAGGACAAGCCTGAGTGGCTCATGGAAGGGTACGGGGGTAAAATGCCTTGTTTGGTTCACGACGAGGAGGCTTACACGGACTCGGCTACCATCACGCAGTATCTGGAGTATTTCTTCCCCGGCGAGGTTCCTCTGACATTGGAAGAAGAGGACCCGGAACTAGAGGAGGAGGTGAAGGCCGCGACCTCGGGTGTGTTTGGCGCTTTTGCCCGCTACGTGAAAAACCACGACAAGGCACAAGATCCCCCCCTTCAAGCAGCCCTGTTCGAAGAGCTAGGCAAGGCGGACACATTGCTGCAGAAGACGGGCGGGCCCTTCTTGGCTGGGGACAGGATCACCCTCGATGACATGGCTTTGGCTCCCAAGCTTTATCACGTGAAAGTCGGCGTGGCTCATTTCAAAAATGTGATTATTCCCCCGGATTTGGACGCGTTAGCAGCGTATATGCGGAATATGTTTGATATGGAGATTTTCCAAGAGAGTAGTTACCCTCCTGATATAATCACCTGGGGTTGGGGCAATGCCCGGGGTCAGTAGATTCTAAGGAGGGAGAAAGGGAGGGAAGAAGGTAGGTAGGTAGGTGAGTAGATAGATAGAGATGGGGACAAATAATTTGGGGGAACGTGTACGAAGGAAAGGAAAAAAAGTGCGATCATTTTGGGAGGAACAGATGGAGCAGGGATGGTTGCATTTATTCTTCCTATCTGTCGGGTCTTGTCAAACGACAGCCTGCTCATTGCTCGAGAGCTATATACCATTGACGTCGTTACCTCACCGCCATTTATCTACACTGCTTACGCTGGGGTAGGTGCATGATCTGCTTGGTGTTCAACATCCCAATACGCTACCCTCTCAGAAATCGACGATCTGATTTGGCATGTACACTGTTTCGCTTGTTCCTTTGACAAAACTGAACAGCCTAAAGCTGGTCAAGCTTGTTTGACAACCAAGGTCTGACCTGCTCCCACAAACCGAGACACCTCTCTTTCGCTGCTCCTCTCCCTGCGACGCTCTCAAGCGCTTCAGTCATCCCCGCCAGTAGATACGCTTGCACTTCCTTGGCCAATGCCGCCTCCTCTTCAGTACAACCTCTGCTGCTACCGCCCTTGGCTACCTCCCAAATATCTGGTGTCACAACTCCAGTATCAGCGTTCCCTCCCTGTCGTCCCCACACGTGCTTCGAAGGGGTGAAGAGATTTTTGGCCCGTAACAATTCAACCTCAGCAAAGCGGGCGCCTGTTTGTTTCTGGAGCTCCTCCATCAGCAAGTCCAATTCTTGTTGCTGCAGCTGCTGAGCGCTACTGCCTATGGCCCCGCCCCGCGCCACAGCTAGGAGACCCACTAGACAACCCCACTCCAGGACAAAGTCTTGCAGCTTGGATTCTGTTTGGCAGCCGTCCTGGCATCCAGCACCCGCACCGCCACCGCCACCGTTAGGAGCAGCAACAGCAGCATCAGAGCCAGAGTTCGTGGCCCACTGCCACAACGTCACCCTCGTTCTCGTTGGCATCGTCATTACGCATTGACTTGTAACTTTCAAGGGGCACTGCAGCAAAGCTAAAGCTACACGCATTGCCGGCGAGAACAAGCGGTCTTCAATATCACCCGCTCTTCCTTTCCCCCCTCGACTTGCCTGGAAAAGCATCCCCACCACCGGGCCCATCGCAGGAAAAAGGTCCTGACTAGGACAAGCCCCTACGTCTTGTTCTTCCCCTTGGTTTACCCCTTGCTTGCTTGGGCACGAACAGTGAGGGGGATCAAATAGCTGCCGCAGCAACTTCAGGAGCACCAACGCTTTCGTTGTGGCACGTTCCCTCTCCGGTGCCGTCAAGGTAGGAGCAAACGGCGCGTAAAGAACAGTGGGAAGGTCGAGATCAAGAATAAATTGCCGGCGGAAAAAAGGTAGTTTGCTCTCTATTTGGGTGGTCTCTACTTGTCGGATCAGTGCAATGGAGGAGGAGGAAGAAGCAGAGGAGGACCTGGTGGAGATGTTGGAGGACGCCTGGAACAGGACAACCTTGTTCATCGCTTCTTCCAACGGTCCCAGTAATTTCTCATGAGCCACACTTGCCCTCGCTTGCGCTACAGCTGCAGGCACATGCAGGCGTTCACATGGACAAGCATGCCAGAGCCCGTGGGCGATCGATGCTAAAAGTCGTGCTTGTCCTCTCCCTCCCTCATCACAACCTTTGCTTCTCTCCCTGCCAGACGTCGTCGCCTCACCCAAAGCCACAATTTTGGCCCCGTCCGACAAGAATAGCACCAACCCATCTTGCAGGAAATTTCGTAGCCATTGAATGATGGCCTCTCGTCCATAACGGACCTGGGCCAGGCACCGAAGCACATCCCCCACATAGCCTGCCGCGAGTGAAAGGCCCGCAGTGCTGGTTTCTGGAGAAGACGGGGGAGGAGCGAGGGGAATGAGTGCACGGGTGGAAGAGTTGGAGGTCCATTTGAGATGTTGGGGTTCAGGGAGGAAAAAAGCTGGAAAAAGGGTGGAGATAAGGTCGTCGAGCAGCTTCTCTTGAATGGCCTCTGCGGCAAAGCGAAGAAGGAGCGAGGCAAAGGAGTAAGCGAGGAGGTGGGAGGGAGGAAGAAAGGAGGAGGAGAACTGGGATAATGACGAAGGAGAGGGAGAGGAGCGAACAAGCAAACGTGTAGCCCCACCTACGTGAGCGAGGAGGCGGAGGACTTGAAGCTTGCGGCTGTTTTTGGCTTGTATCGATTGCTGCTGACCTGGGAGGGGGGCAACAGCCAGGGCAACATTGCTGAGAAGGAGGAGGCGGCCGAAGAGGTCTTGTTCAAGCGTGGGAATATTGTACCAAGACAAAGAGGAAGAAGAGGAGAAAGAATTGTGGTTGCGATGGGGCCTCATCGCCAGGAGGGAGAGTTCCGCAGAGGATGGCAGAGGGATGTGGTGTTGGAAGTTATTCACAAGGTTCAGAAGACGTGAAGCTACCGTGTCGCCGGGGGGGGGAAAGACAGACAAGGAGGAGGAAGAAAAAGGCGGCGGGAATGTGCCAGTGCGACGCACTACGGTATTGTCGCCCGTTGAGGTCGTCGTCAGAGGTAGCATAGTCGTCCCCCTGCCGGAGGCAAGGCAGGTCAAAAGCCGGATGGTAAAGGGCCAGTAGCGTCGCTTCAAATACCGACCCGGCGAAATCTCTACCATCTCCCCTCCCTTCACCATGCTGATCGTGGCACAGCTGCTGCTGCTGCTGCTGCTGCTGCTGCTACCTCCTAACTTCCCTGCCCCCACCCACGCTGCCCCCTCCAAGGTCAGTCCAATCCACGCAGCCAAGACCGGGTACTCCCTCCCTTCCAGAGCAGGAAAGCAAGGCAAATCGTACACAAGGTAGGCGTCATAAAAACATGGGGCCAGCAAACGGAGCATCCCAGATTGTCGGTCCCGGTAGCTCGCAGCCTCGGTAGCGTCGAGGGAAGCGCGAAGAAGAGGGAGGTCTGGAGGCTTCTCCCCCTTGGCATGGGCAAGGGCATAAGCCGCAGCAACGGCACGGAGGGCCGGAAGGGCGTGAAGATGCATGTGCAGCAAACGCAGGGAAGAGCAGGAGGGAGCATCGGTCAAAGGGGCCAGCACGCTATTGCTGCCACTCCCCGTCTCCCACGACTCCTTAGTTAATGTGCCCAGAGCCTGCAACAACTCCGGCTCGGGTACAGGTAAGAACGCTGCAAATTCTCGGGCCTCTTCTCCCTTAACTCCTTCTCCTCCTCCACCACCACTCGCAGCTGATGAAGATGTCCACAACAACCCTACGCCATCATCCTTCGCCTCCTGACCCTTCACCAAAGACGCAAAGAGAGGGACCTGCTCCAACAAGGGCCTCGCTGACGGGTGCTGCGACAACGACACCTTCCTAAGCGGGCACAAGCAACGATATGCCCGTAAAAGCAAACCCAACGTCGCATCGTCCATCTCTCGGTACTGGCCCAGCAACCCTCCAAGCACACTTAACAGCTTGGAGACCTGCTCAGGAGGGAAGGTAAACGTGCAAGAAAGTTGGAAGGCGAATGTCAAGCCATTCAGCATCGACCAGAGGGCAACGCGCGAGTATCTCTTGCCACTGCCGCCATCGCCACCACCACTGCTGCTGCTACTGCTGCTGTTGCTGGTAGTGACAGAGGCCATTTTGGCCAGGGTTGCGAACCATTGCCAAAGCGTGTCCAACAGTGAAGGGTAGTGCAAAAAATCAATTTTATCGTCGCCCGAGGGGCCTATAAGGGCCAAAAATTGCACAGACAAGGCTAGCGCAGCCTCTACATCCCTTCCACATCCTCCTTTTCCACCTTCTCCTCCCCCCGACGGGCAAGAGGAAGCAAATTGCTTCAGCCGGCGCCAGAAGTTGAGGAGAACCTTCTGCTCGGCTTGTCCTTTGTCCACCAGCACCAACAGAGCAAGCGCTACATTGTGCAGACCTAGAAGATGCTCCCTCTTTTTTGCACCACGGGCAGCAGCAGCAGAAACTGCAGAAGTAGCACCACCACCGGTCTTGCCGTGACGAGTCGCCATCCCTGCCAAGGAAATGCTTTTGGGTAGAGGTTCCCCTTCTGATGCAGATGCTGCTGTTGAAGGTCGGACAGGGGACGACGACAAAGCCTCCAAGCGCGACAGCAAGCCCAGCAAAAAATCCCGTCGGGCATCGGGCCCGGTGAGTGTGTGCATGTATCGCTCCAGCAGTGAAGCAGCGAGTAGCAGCAGCTCATCACAACCCCGACTCACAAGACGACGAACCGCATCCCCTCGTGGGAGATCACGAAGGAGGGAGGGAGGAGGAAGGACGAGGGAGGGAGGGAGGGCGCAGTATCGAGGATCGGCTAACTGCCAGAGCAGATCGCGAGGGACAGACCAGTCCCGTGTCCATAATGCAGCAGGGGTAATGCAATCGGCCGTAGCGGTGCTGGTGGACGTGGCGTGTTGACAGCAGGTGCGGACGACGGTCTTGACGAGGGGTAAAGCGGAGAAAGCGGGATTGGGTTGTGGGGCATCATTGAGGCGGGCGACGGAGCTTTGGACGAGGGCGAGCCAGAGATTGGCGACGAGATCTCCTTCAGGTTTCCAGACCTTAAGAAGAGTGCGGAGACGACGCACGACCATCACAAGGTACCGATGACGGCCTGCGTCATTGCTGGTGATGTTGTTGTTGTTGTTGTTGTTGTTGATGCTACTATCGCTGCCGCTGTCGAGGTGGGACTGATTCCTGAGAAGGTCCAGGCTACCCGAGGCCGCAATTACGTATTCTATCAACGCCCAACAATGTCTCCTGTCCTTTTCCCCTCCCTCCCCTCTGCCGTCCATCCCTCCCTCCCCCAGCTTTCCCGCCAGCAGCTCCAGGCGGACCAATTCGAAAATGAGACGCCACTGTTCTTCAATAGTACCCACATCCAACTGCTGGACGCTGCTGCTACTGCTGCTGCTGCTGTTGCAACCGTCTTGGCCACCCTTGCCTGCCACCCGCACGAGCGCCTCCAGCTCGTTGTTGACCAAGGCCGCGCGCAAGGCAGATGGAGATGCAAGATAGGTGCCGAGGGCGGGGCGGCCACGGATCAGGTGCAAGAGGGTAGCCCAGAAGCCCGTGAGCGCCTTAAAGTCTTTAGTGCTGCTGTTCTGCATGTCGTTGTGATTGTTCTTGTTGTAGTAGTTCTTGTTGTTGCTACTGCTGCTCACGCCGACATTGGTCGTGCTTGCGGTGGTTGACGCAAATGTTAAGGTAGCCAGAACATCGGCAGTTCGGTAGGCTTGCAACCACAGGGCACAAAGAGAGGATGAGGGGGACCAGGAAGGCTGAGAAGAGGAAAGGAAAGGCTGGAAAATCCCTTCGGGAGAAATATCAAGGTGAAAGCAAAGGGAGGATGGGGCTTGAAGGTACCGTTCAACGAGCTGACAGAGCACGTAGAGCAAGAGCTCTCGTGCAGAAGCTAGGGCAGTCGCCGCGTGGCTTTTGGCCACCTTGATCTCCACAATTGACGATGACGAAGAGGAAGAGCAGGAGGAAGAGAAAGAGGAAGAGGAAGAGGAAGAGGAAGAGGAGGCCTGAAGCGAGAGTTCCGCCAGCAACCGGCTCCACTCAAGGAGATGCCAATAAAATATCGCAACTATCTGCTGCTGTTGCTGCCGCTGCAGCTGGTGGTGGTGGTGGTGGTGGTGGTGGTGGTGGTGATGGTGGAGATAAGAGGCTTCCCCGCCACTACCCCCACCGTAAAGACCCTCCGAGCAGAAGTTCTGGTCCATCTGCAAGGCATGCAATAGAAGGGACTCCGCAAATGCCTTCCTCTCCCAAATCGAGTACCGATGGCCATACCGCCTCAAATGACTGCTAATAGCCTGGAGCCCCCAGGCGAATGAGGACAGGGATGCCATCCCTCCCTCGGTCCCTCCCCCTCCACCAGCAAGAGACGAAAAGTGCATATACAATCGTGGTATGACCAAGGTCATCAACACAGGACGCGTTTTGCCCATCCAAGTCCCCACCAACCGCAGGCGGAGCCCCCCCAAAACAGTCACTACTCCTTGCTCCGCCTTTCCATCCTCGTCCACCTCGCCCTCCTTCCTTTCTTCCGCCAGCTTTGTCCATGCTGTCCCGGTATTCGCGGTGGGTGGTGGTTTGAGGAGCGCCCAGGCATCAGGCCCCTCTCGAGCAAGGACAATCTCAATGTCTTCACCCATCCCCTCCGTAGCCTTTGACGGTTCCATCATCACGCGTCGACCCTCCTCGGAAGTTGGCCGTCCCTCTATCTCTTTCTCACACCACCATTCTTGCCCCCCCCCTCTTTCGTCGTCATCATACGATTCGGACGTCTCACTGTCGAGGCACTTTCGTTGCTGCCTCTTTCCCCCCCTGCACCTCCATCCCTTCCCTCCATTCCTCCCTCTACGACCACTACCATCCTCAGGTTCCGCACGTGAAGATGAATCAGAATCCATTAACATGATCCCAGCATCATCGTCTTCCCTCTTTCTCTCTTCTTCCCCCACTTCTCTCCTCCGCTCTTTTCTTCCTCCTCCCCTTCCTCCTCCTCCTCCTCCTCTTCCATCTCCATCTTCTCCCGAAGCCACCTCTGTCCTTCCTCTTCTACTCCCCCCCCCCGACCCCTTTTCTTCTCCCCTACACCACCGAAAAGAGGGGTCATCACGACCAGCACCGCCTTCACCTTCTTCTTTCCTCCTACTTCTCCTCTCCTTCTCCTTCCTTTTCCCCTTCTCTCTGACTCTCTGCAAATCGTTTTCAATAAATCCATGTAGATAATCATCTTTCTCCTCTGTCCTCGTCCCCCCCTTCTCTCCATCCAACCGCTGACTACCACTTCGGCGTCTCTTCCTCTGCGCTTGCCCATCCCGGGATGCCCGCCATCGTCGACGATGTCCCCCCTGCTGCTGTTGCCGCCGGCGTATACTCTCCCCCTGCTGCCACCCGTCCCCCATCTCACCACCCTCCTCCTTGTCCTCACTACTCTCTTCATCGAACACTCCCTCCCCTCCCTCCCTCCCTCTTCCCCCCATCCCTAATTCCAACAATTCCACCTTCGCCACCTTGACGAATGTCTTACACTCACGGTCCACCCCCGCATGGGCCGCAAAAAACGCGTCCACCTGCCCCTCCCACGTCTCTGCATCCGCCTCCTTCATCTTCCTCAAACACCAGTTCAGCACATCATCAGTCGTCCTCGTGAATTTTACCATCTCTTTGTGCAACATCTGCTCCAATAAATCCGCCACTTCCTGGCAAAGCACCTCCACCTCCAACTCATCCCGCGCCAGCCCCCTCTTTATCCTCCCCAATTTCCATTCCGCCTTCCTCTGTAGTTTTTCGAGCTTTTGCGTGTACCCAGAAAGGGCTGCCCGGCAATCGTGCAAAAGGGAGGGCATCCGTCCTGCGAGCTCTGATTTTTTACATTTTTTTAAGCCGAGTGAAGAGAGGATTTCTCCTACTTCCCGTGGCATGGACTCGGCGGCCCATGCGCCTTCTTCTCTAATAAAAGCTTGTTCCTCCTCCTCCTCGTCCTCGTCCGCACCCTCGTTCTCTTCATTTCCTGCCCCCGCTTTATACGCCCGTTGAAGGCGTGCGGCTGCCGCTTTTGCGGTCGTCTCTTCCTCCTCTCGTTGCGCTGCTTCTCTCATTGCGCGACGTCGAGTTTCTCGGGCATCAAAGGAGGACCCGGTGGAGGATGAGGAGAAAGAAGAGGAGTCATCCTTGACGTCCACATACTTTTTCTTCTTTTTCTGCGGTTTCCGTCGCTGCTGCCGGTGGTGCTGCTCTCTCTCCTCCTGCGGGTCCGTTTGACGAGCTGAAGTCGGAGTGAAAGAAAAGAGCGGAGGTGCTCTTGGTGATGCTGGTGCTTCGATCGTGGGTGCTGTTGCACCTCCTCCCTTTCCTCCGCTTGAATTGCTTTCCTCCTCTGACGACGACGAAGAAGAGGACGAGGAGGAAGAAGAGGAGGAAGAAGGCGACCAGGACGACAAAGGTAGTGCCACCGAAGATTTGCGACGTAGCGTGCCACCGGCGTCATTCTCCTCTTCACTCTCCTCCCCATCCTTCTCCCTCCTTTTGTCTTGTAGGCCCCGAGAAGGAGCGAAGGTAGAGGTGGATGTGGGAAAGGAGGACAGTCGCTGCTTCTCATGTTCATTTCCATCCTTCCTACAGTCTTTTCCCTTCCTCTTCTCCTTTTTCTCCTTCTTCTTCTTTCTCCTGTCGTTTTCAGTCACTATCGCTGCTGCTGCCGCTGCTGCTGGCCGCAGAGACAACGACGTCGACTGTCGCTGTCTTTTCCTCTTCGTCCAATCACACCGACACTCATGCGTGAAGGCTCCACAACCCAAACACCGCCCCGTCTTCCTCCTGTTCCCTCTCTGCAGGGTACTGTCGTCCTCGGCCCGCGAAATAATAAAATTACCATCCACTCCCTTCTCTGTCCCTCCCAAGGCATACCTTACGTCGTAATAATGATTTACATGCACAGCTACCACATGCCCCAACCCCCCAAATTTCTGCTCGCCCGGCAATAGCCTCGCGCGGACTTCAACAAACTCCCCTTCGTGAAAGTTGGGGTGACGGCGACGGCTTAAAAAGACTTGGATACGGGTTTGGAGACTGAGCGGATACTCGTCTCGTCCTAGGTAGCGACGGAGGTAGGATTCACGGTCGGGGTCAATGTGAAGGAGGGGGAAGGGCTTGGGGGGTGGTGGGGGCAGAGGGCGGGGAGGAACAGGAGGCAGCCCTGTAGTTGTGCTTATAGCAGTATGGGCGACAGGAATGGGACCAAGAGGGGATGTGGTGGTGGGCTCGATGTCCATGGCGGCATGAGTGCTAGTCGTGGGAGCATCAGCAGCTGGAATAGTCGGAGCTGCATGGCTTGCGTCGCCGTCTTCGTTGTCGTCAGAGGAGGAAGGTGATGGAGGCACAATTTCGAGGACAGAGAAAAGGCGTGGTGGAGAAGCTGGTGCTGGTGCTCGTGGGGCGTCGTGACAGACGGTCTCCGTGCTGTGCATAGCAGTGGTGTTGTGGAAGGGGGTGCCTTAGTCCTATTGCATACGTCGTCGCGGGAGGAAGAAGGAAAGAGCTGCTGGCACTTGTTTTTTTGCTTGCCCCTGTGCGCAAGTGTTGAGCGTGTCCGTTGTGCATGAGATTGGGATTGGCCCTGCAGCCGGACGTCATGTGCATGTATTGCGACAAACGCTTCTTCACGAGGGATGAGCAAGTCCTGTATGATCCCGTCCCGTCGAACCCCTAGAGCATGGGGCGTTACGGACTACAAACGTTCGGTCTTGAAATAAACATTTTGGAATCACCCTTTGACTCGTTTTGAGGTCGTAATCTTGTTTTTGGCTCTGGTTGCTCACAAGCTTCTGCCTTGGTGGCGGGCAGACCCAAGCTAGCTCAACACAACACAACCAACACAACGATAGTGCGGGTGCCGCAGGAGACAGACAACCCAACTTGCCTTTCTCCTTTCCATCTCGATTTTATTCCTCGCCCACGCCTTCCTTCTCCTTTCGCATTGCTTCCTCGTTGTCGTCATGGCGTCCCACCCCTCAACTGAGGAGGCGGCCACCAAGAAGGTGCGTTCACCAAAGGAGGAGGGGGAATCGGGAGGTTGGGTTATATTGTCAGGTCACAGTCCATTCATCATCCGTTGCACACAAGCATAAGGCAAGTACGCCTTTGATCGCAATCAGCGGCCATCCGTCACTCAATGGAGCTTTTTGTAAGCGTCTGCCTGCGTAGTCCCCCCTAAGTTCTACCCCAGCGCTCACCCCTTTCGACCTCCCCAACACAGATAGCCATCGTGACAGGTGCCGCTGGAACGTTGGGAGAATCCATCACTCGCATGCTACTTGACGAGGGGTATCTCGTAGCTGCCCTGGATAATAGGACCGAGGGCCTGGCGGGATTGAGAACTCGCCTCGACGACAAAGCCGATCGTCTCCATCCCTTTACTGTTGATATCTCGTCCGCCCCGGCGGTTGAGGAAGTGTGCCACACCATCCTCACTCGCTTCGGGGCTGTCTCTGTCCTGGTGAACAATGCAGGCTTGCTTTCCAAAAACAAGTGTGTCGAAACCAACCTTGCAGAATGGCGTCGCGTTATACACGTTAACCTCGATGGAGCGTTTTTCCTCTCGCAGCAGCTGCTCCCATGCATGCGCTTGATGCACTACGGGCGGATCGTAAACATAACATCCATGGCGGCGAAGACTGGGGGAGTCACAGCAGGCACGGCATACGCCGTCAGCAAAGGGGCTTTGAGTAGTCTAACATTTTCCTTGGCAAGAGAAACGGTAAGAGATCTACACCTGGCGTTATTGAGAGAGAAATGGCACACAAAGTTGCCCCCCTTCCTGCCTCTTTCATGCTTCCCTTGCCTAGGCGCGCGACGGCATCACCGTGAATGGGATTGCGCCTGCGTACGTCAAGACGCCCATGGTTATGGACCAGCTGACGGAAGAGCAACGTGAGCAAGTGCTTGCTAACATTCCGGTGGGAAGATTTTGTGAAGCGGAGGAGGTGGCTCATACCGTCCGGTTTTTAATCTCGCCGTTGGCGGGCTTTATCACCGGAGAGGTAGGTAGGTAGGTTGGAAGGGAGGGGAGGGACGGGAAAGGTGACTTGTAATTTTCTCCCGTCACGTTTACGGCCTTTGTCGATTATTACGTCCCGCTCTCAATGCTTCTTTCCCACCCTCCTTCAAACATACAGTTGATTGACCAGAATGGGGGATATCACATGGATTGAGAAATCAGAAAGGTAACACATACATTAGACTTCAAATGGACCGAAAAATAGATGAAATCAATTAACGGCAAGTACGCAAAGGACAATGAAACGAGGCGAATGAAACGGTCCGCGCGTTATAATTCCACACATAAGTGCTGTGTATACATTGTTCGTGAGTGGCCATTTTCCCCCTGTGGTGGTTGCCGTATTGTTTTGTCAACTACCCACTCTTTCTTGGTCCAACCGCCCACCTCTTTCCCATTTTTGTATTCTTTCTTTTAAAGCAAAGCAGGAAGCGTTACCTCTATCGCCCAACTTTCCCTAAGGCCGTGTTAGTCTTCCTGTCGGTGGGGTTCAGGCAAAGGGGAGAGAAAAGAAGAAGAAAGTTAATGAGAAAATGATTTGCAAAAATGTGATCACAGAAGCCTGCCGTCCCTCCCTCCCTCCCTCCTCTCCCAACGCACGGGTTCGCGGTAAACTCCTGCGCCGATACGAGAATATCGTTTATATCCGTTTGTAGCTCTCTCAGATCGTTGACATAGAGCATGGTCAATGCCCGTGCAACGCGGTCCACCACCGGGTCTTGAGTGGAGTAGGAGAGAAGAAAGTCGTCAAGCTGAAGGTCGGAGGCTTGCCCTTCTTTGGTCGCCTGGAAAGCAGCAGGAGAAAGACGGAGTTGAATGACAGAAAGGATCGTTTGTAAGGTAGTGAGGAGGGAGGAGAAAGGAGGGGATGTTGAAGAGGAGGAGAGGGAGGAAGAGGAAGAGGAAGGGAGAATGCCGAGGCGCGTGGCAAGGGTGTGGACTCGCTCGTGAAAGTCAGCCGGCAGGCCCTCCTCCTCCTCTGCTGGAGATGCTGCTGCTGCTGCTGCCACAGCTGCTGCGGCGGCTGGGTTGTACGTCTCTGCCTCATCAACGTATTCGCAAGCCAGGCCCTTCGCGAAAAGCCAGTGCAGGACCTGTACCTTTGCTTGCGCCGAGGCAGCAGCCCACTCTCCCTTCACAAGATGAGGACATTCCACGTCATCTAAATACTTCCGAAACGCTGCGTTCCATCCCGGACCGGATGTGCGAAGGGGTTCGCGTTCGTCAATGTCATAAAGGCGAATTTTGCGGTCCTCCACCCAGGTGATGGCCTTGCGAACTTCGGTGGGGTCTGGTGGGGGGTTTGGATACGCGAGGAGTTGATTTAGGGGTGAGCCTTTCATACTGGAATGTTTTGTAAGATTTAGTCAGAGAAGTCAGAGGACAACATGAGTCTCGAGATCGCAAACAGCATCAAAATGTTCACAAGCATATGGGGGGGTTTGTTGTATGCGCCAGGACGTGAAAGGCCAACAAGAAAGGGTACCATTCCGACATGCACGGACCATCCAGTGTAAAGGCAGCTAGGCCGGGGTAGGCCATGGCATTGAGGAGCCGGCGGAGGCTGGCGTCTGCGGGTGTGGTGGTAGCGGGAGCCATGGCGTCTTCCTGCGGTCGGGGGCCAATGCTGGTCGACCTCCTGCCTCCTTGTAAAAAGGGTGGGGGAAATGTGGGTGGAGGACATGCCGTCGGGAGCGAAGCAGTGGTTGCATGGCATGCATTGCATAAATACAGCTCTCTAGACTCATGTACGTGGTAATAAATAGACCTCAATATGTTTTGACGGCAACATTGCTTTAGCGAGCAAGATGCCACGCTCTCCTACCCTTGTTGTTTGACTTTATGTCGCCCCTCAGACCGTTCGACTCACCTTTGTCCCACACTCACCATATAGGACCCGCGGACAAAGTTCGTGGCGGCGCGATGGTTTGCCAGGGGCCTTGGTTGAATTGTTCGAATGGTCGCTCAAATTGGGACGACTGAAGGTTCTCAACACGATCATCGTGTGGTGCCCTCCGTCTCTCCACAAGTCAAGACAGCCTTTGTTCTCATCCCCAAACCCTACAAACCCTTCCGTACACAGAGAATCTAGCGAAGTGACGGTAGCAATTGCAGGGCTTGGTCTATCGGACTCCATCCATCTTGCGCTCACAAGCACACAGCCCTGCCTGGTTCATTGTCCCGCGCACCCAAGCCCAAGCGCTAGTAGTAGCTAGTAGCATCGATATCACCACTAGGCCCGTCCACTCCACGCAGGGGGCATATGAGGCGGCAGTAATCCCCAAGCAGCCGTACCATCAATCAGCAAGCGGACCAGTAGTACGACAACGGCGGCAAGTTCCCACCCCAGCAGCACCAGCGCACCATGCCCTTCTCCTCCTCCTCCTCCTCGTCGTCGTCCTCCACGTCGTCCTTGGCAATGGCAGCCGCCGCCATGGGCAACAGCAGCGCCCCTTCCGATGTGGAAGGATACTTGAATAAAAAAGGACGTGTGACTTGGAAGCGGCGTTATTTTACCCTCCACGGCAATGTCATTTCCTATTACACCAAGAAAGGTGATGCAAAATTTAGAAACCAAATGGTTTTGACGGCACAGGTAGGGACAGGATGATAAAGAGGGTTGGGGGAGAAGGGGAGCTATAGTTTATACGGGAAGACTTGCTGTATTATCCTGAGTCGTTGGCTGCCGGCCTTAACTCATGAGGTACACTGAACACTCCCCACCCTTCCTCCCTCCCTCGCTCCCTCCATCACACAGAGCACTTTCTCAGACTCCTCTTCTAAGAGAAACGGCTTCTCCATCGTTACGTCCGGCAAAGGTTTCCAACTCAATGCTGAGACCCCAGAAGAAAAACGAGCATGGACGCTGGCGGTCGTCAACGCTATTCGCTCCCTCCAACGGCAATCAGCTGCATCTCTTTCAACCAGTAGTGCCAGCAGCAGCAGCAGCAGCACCGGTAGCAGTGGCAGCCGTACGATGCAACATTCATCGCAGGGGGTGATTGTGGGTGGGAAAACGAAGAAGGATACGAAGACATTTTACGTGGTGGGGACGGAATTTGTGTTGGACGCAAGATATGAGCTGATTAAGCCCATTGGGCATGGTGCTTATGGGGTGGTTATATCCGCGACTGATGCTCAGCTTGGGCAGAAGGTGGCGATTAAGAAGTGTCCGAATGCCTTCGAAGATCTGGTGGATGCCAAGAGGATCGTTCGGGAGATCCGGTTGTTAATGCATTTCCGCCATGAGAACATCGTGAGGGTGCTGGATTTGCAGGCGCCGCCAGTGGCTGACTTCGATGACGTCTACATCATCAGCGAGTTGATGGATACGGATTTGCACCGAGTCATTTACTCGAGGCAGAAGCTCACGGAGGACCACGTGCAATTCTTCTTGTATCAGATGCTCTGCGCCCTGAAGTACATTCATTCCGCCAAGGTCATCCACCGGGACTTGAAGGTAGACCTCGCCCTCCCTCCCTCCCTCCCTCCCTCCCTCCCTCCCTCCCCTTGCCTACTTCCCTCCCTTTCCGAGTTCCCTCCCGACTTCCCTTCCGAACCCCATTCGCACCGGAAAGCGGCCCATTTTCATATTTCGAATGAGGCTCTACTTATCTGACGTGACATGAAAGAGCACGGAATGTCCAAGCTGATCCCCCACCCACCCGTCCCTCCCTCTATCCCTCCCTCCCTAGCCCTCCAACATCCTCCTCAACTCCAACTGCGACCTCAAGATCTGTGACTTTGGCCTCTCCCGCGGTGTCTGCCCCGTCGGAGAACAAGAAGCGAGCGATCTAACCGAATACGTGGTGACGAGGTGGTACCGGGCGCCTGAGATCATGCTCTCTTGCCCCGAGTACACCACTGCCATTGGTACCTCCCTCCCTCCCTCCCTCCCTCCCTCACTTCCTACCTGGCGTCCTTGTCTTTGTTCAAGGGGTATGGATGGGAGTTTCATCCTGATGTACAAAACAAGAGACATTGCGTTCACCAACTTCTCCCTCCCTCCCTCCCTCCCTCCCTCCCTCCCCCCCTCCCCCTCTTCCTCCCCAGACGTGTGGGCCGTAGGTTGCATCTTCGGAGAAATGTTAGGACGAAAGCCCCTCTTCCCCGGCAACGACTACATTCACCAGCTTAAGCTCATCACCAAACTACTCGGGACGCCATCAGCAGAGGTACGTGCATGGATCCCTCCCTCCCTCCCTCCCTTCCCCCTCCCTTCTGAAAAAAGCTCTTGTCTTCCAGCTTTTCTCAGCCCCGCCCGCCCTCCCTCCCTCCCTCCCTCCCTCCCTCCTTTCCCCCTCCCTCCCTGCAGGAGCTCGCCTTTGTGACCAACCATAAAGCCCGTCGTTTTATGCTCAACCTGCCCAAGGAGCCCCAGTCCTCCCTCCCGTTGAACCTCCAAGCAAAATACCCGGATGCCAGCCCCGAGGCCCTGGCCCTCTTGCGTCGCATGCTCGTCATCGACCCGGCGAAGAGAATAACAGTTGCGGAAGCGCTGGAGATGCCCTACCTCTCCTCGTTGCACGATCCTGTGGTAGAGATCATGGCGGAATCAGGTATGTTTTGCCTTCTCTCCCTCCCTTCCTCCCTCCCTCCCTTCCTTTCCTCTTTTTGTCGCGTCCCATCTGATCGTTCTTAATCGACTAACGCTCTTTCAAACCATCTTCTCATCGCTCTCTCCCTATCCCCTTTCCTCCCTCCCTCCCTCATTTCCTCCCTCCTTACAGACGTGCACTGGGGCGACATCGAGAGCTGCGAGCTCAGCAAGGTCAACTTACAGAGACAGGTCCGCAACCCCTCCCTCCCTCTCTCCTTTCGTCCCTCTTTCCCTCCTTTCAATGAGATGATGTCCAGCAACTCACCCTCCCTCCCTCCGTCCCTCCCTCCCTCCGTCCCTCCCTCCCTCCGTTCCTCCCTCCCTCCTTTAGATTCTGGAAGACTTGATCCGGTTCCACCCCGAGGCCAGGTCGTTTTTGAGGGACCGACGCGTGGCCTGTGGGATGCCGCCTGAGGAGAAGGCCGGGGAAGGAAGTGGCCGAGGAGAAGGGCCAGGGGCGGCGTCGAGACTGGAGGGATTGGACGAGGGCGCGGGGGAGGGAATGTTGAAGGGGGAGGATGAGACACGGTCAGTAGACGTCTTGGCGGACAGATTTGGGGGGATGGGGATGGTAGGAAATGGCGGGGGGAGGGGGGGGGGGGGGGGGGGGGGGGGGGGGGGGGGG
>Ga0160420_100240_pt1 | contig 29213 bp, 36 predicted proteins | sample CelAP2metagpilot_FD_108197 | JGI IMG/M metagenome (GOLD analysis project Ga0160420, IMG submission 108197) | Phycosphere-associated microbial communities from algal ponds in Kailua-Kona, Hawaii, USA - Cellana AP2-5-5 metagenome pilot | ecosystem: Engineered > Artificial ecosystem > Aquaculture >... | reverse complement strand
CCTCCCTCCCTACCTCCCTCCCTCGACCCCTCTCCCCCCCTCCCTCCCTCCCACCTTCCCTCACTCCCTCTCCTCCGCAACCCCCCTCCCTTCCTCCCTCCCTCCCTCCCTCCTCCCTTTTTAGCACAACCAAGAGGTCGGGATCAAATCGACGGACTCCGAACAGAGTATTCTTATGCACGTCTACCCCAAGCCCGTGAAATGTGAGTCAATTTGCCCTTCCTCCCTCTCTCCCTCTCTTTCTTCCCTCCCTCCCTCCTTCCCTCCCTCCCTCCCTCAAGATCAACGGCTCTTCCCAGCCTTGAGGCTCCAAGAAGGCAAGAAGCATCCTCCTGACTCCCTCCTTTCCCCCCTTCCTTCCTCCCTCCTTCCTTCCCTCCCCGGAAGCGGACGTCTTCACCGGCACGGACGTGGAGACGTGCTATTCCCGCCTCCGAGATCGAGTGTCATTGCGCCGGCAGATGGATTTCGTCTCCTTCTCCGTTGATTTCCCTCTGCAGAGTTGCCAAGCTATGAATGTGCGTACACTTTCCTCCCTCCCTCCCTCCCTGCTCATGCATTCATCATTGAATTTGGGGTAAATCATTCACTCTCTCTTCTTCCGTCCCTCCCTCTCTACCTCCTTTCTTCCCTCCCTCGTCATCTAACCCAAGCCATCCCATTCGACCTTCACGAATGCTGACCCTCTCCCTCCCTCCTTCCCTCCAGCCCACGCAGGCCATCTCCTCGGACGTGCACGAATGCTGCGGTTACCTCTGGACGGTTCAACTCGTCCGTCTACCCGACCCGGCGACTGCTCCGCCTCACCCTCCTCGCTCCCTTCCTCCCCCCAGACCTCCTGGCTCGAACACCGCCGACAGCACCATCTCTCCTTCCCCCCCTCCTCCCTCGCTCCCTTGCAGCCCTCGGGATAGGATCGGGCTGTGGCTGCATCTGCTGCCAATGAAGCCGCTTCCTACCTCTCCCTTCCCTCGATCTAAGCCCCGCGGGGTGGCCTCGATGGTACAGATCAAGGTAGGAGAGGGGATGGGAGGGAGGGAGGGAAGGGCTGGTGGACGGGTGCATGCGATAAGAAATAGGGAAGAAAACATGTCCAGCCCCTACTTCCCTCTCTTTGAAATGATATGCGCTGGAGACAGCAGTGGTTCATGGCTCGTGCTCACCCTATCTCCTCCCTCCCTCCCTCCCTCCCTCCCTCCCCCTTTCCCCACCTCTCCTCCGTAGGTCAAGACAAAGGCCGGCTACTTCAACATGCTGCCAGACCACTGCCACACCTGGACCGTCTTCGGCGGCAAGGAAGGTGGGCAGTGGAGGGAGGAAAGAAGGAAGGAAGAGTGGGTAGGGCGGAGGAGGAGAAAGGACGCTTCCAAAAGTAGAAAGAAAGAAAGAATTGAATGTCTCTCTTCTCTCCCTCCCTCCCTCCCTCCCTCCCTCCCTCCCTCCCTCCCTCAGGTAAGGACAACATCAAATTTCCGTATTTCCACCCTGAGAATTCACCTCCTCTCTCGGAGGCCGACCTCTTCCGGCGGGAAAGGGAGGGAGTGAGGGAGTGGTCGCAAATCGTGAGTGCCGATGGGGGGCTCTTCCTGGCCAAGCCGGAGGAGGGACAGGGCCACCAGGGGATGAGAGCCGATACCAGGCGTATGACGGTGAAGATCTGTGTGCGTACGGAAGATTAGAGGGAGTGGTGGAGAGCAGGAGAGGGGGACGGAGCGAGATCTGACATGTATAGTTGTGTTTGGGATTGTGGTTGGAAGAGGGATGAACGGAGGGAGAAGAGGGAAGAAAGTTCTAGAACAGAGGAAAAACTAAGTAGACGAGAAGCAGCTGCGGCGATATTTGCCGTAGAAAGCAGATAGAGATGTTGTATACTTTGGAGAGTGAAAATAGTGACATAATAATTAGGAGAGAGAAGATAATGTTTGAACGAGTGGGAAAAGGAAGAGATTTACCCAAGGCAAGCGACTGTCAAAGACAGGCCTCATAACAGCGCCCTTTTTAGTCTTCTTGCCTTTTTCAGTAGCGTTAGGAGGGGCTGCTATAACTCCAACATAAGTCTGACCGACAAGCCGCTTGTTCAACACATACCACACCCCCAACATTGCAAAATGTGCACAAGGGTATGGAAACAAAAGTCAGAGGAATCACGAAAAATCGTAAACGTTCTCCTTAGTAGCTGTCTGCTTTCTTGTCAGTCTTGATTTCATTCTGTAGGTCTTGGCACAGCCCTCGACTCTACACCTACCTCAGCAACGTTTAACCAACACACAGTAGAGGAACATGTACACCCTCTCCCTACAAAGTCCTTGTCTTCATTTTGTTTCCGTCATCTGCTTTTCCTCATTCTTGACCGCCATCACGAACTCGTCGATCTTCTTTTGGAGCACCATCAACTTCTGTGTGACGCTAGTCGAAGCAAATTTGCCGCCAAGCGCCTCTAAGACAGGCACCATCATTCGTGCAAAGCCTCCGCTGGCCCCTCCTTTCTCTCGTCCCGCTTTATCATCACTGGCCTTCAGAAAGCTCCCTCTCGCTCCCTTGTTTCCCATAAAGTGCCTGTCCAGGGTTTGCGCCACAGCCCGCAAATTCCGCATATCTTTCTGCGTTGCTGTGGCTGCCACCATGCCCTTTGCTGCCGCCGCTACCACCGGTGCAGGATTCACTTCTGCGTCATTGACGTTGCCGTTGTTCTGTCCTTGGTGGCTACCGCTATCTGCTTTGTGCAGGGCCGTGGAAGAATCAGTCGTTGCGGAGATTGCAGAAAAAGAAGGAGATGACGACTGATGGAAGGAAAATGGGGCAGTAATGAATGCGTCCACACATTCCAAGAGCGCCAACACTAGACCCATATGGCGTCGGGGTTCGTAAGCTGGTACTTTACTGTTATTGTCATCACTTTCATGCCCGTCTCCACGACCATTCCTCCGTCCCTGCTTCTCTGCCTCCTTCCACTCTTTGTCTTTCACTGTCAGACTCCTTCCACTCTTTTCTTTCTTGTCATCTCCCGTTGTCGCTTGTGCTTGTTGTATTAATCGCCGCACTACCCTTAACAATCCTTCACGTGCCCAACTCGTCTGGTAAGCCAGATCACGGTTATACCTGCATGCTTCGACCAGGATCCTCTTTAAGGCCCAAGCAGCTTCCAGTCTCAGGTCTTCTCCTACTTCCTTCTCTTGGCGCTCCAGATTTTCTCGCTCTTCTTGTCGCTCTTCCGATGTCTTGTTTGTTTCCTCCTGAGCATCTTCCGATGGTAGGGGAGGAGGGTAGGGAGAATAAATATGGTCCAGCAGCAGAGAGACAGCGTCAGAGACTTGGGAGGGGGCGTGGGGAGAGGGGCCATCGTCGACGTGTTCAGTCTTGCGCGAAATTGGGGCCAAGAGGTTAGCAGTAGCAAAAGCGCAGTACTGCCGAACCTTGAAAAGCCGATGTTCCGCTTTCCTGTCAGGAGAAGAAATAGGTGGCGAGAGGGAGGGGGTATGGATGAAAGAATGAGTGCAGGATCCTTCGCTTGGCACGGAAAACAGGAAATGTGACCGCGCGGGTTAAAAATCGTTCCTTTTCAATTGTCGACTATTTCTATTCTACTTCCACGTCCCTGCTCTCCCTCCTTACATGTTCAAGACAATCAAGGCTTTTTTGTAGAAGGACCAGGAGTGAGGGTAAGCGTCACGGTCATAGCCACCAATTGTCAGCTTGCTGACTAAAATCTCGGCATGGCGGCGCACGCCGCTCGACTGTGTGTTTGTGAAAGGAAAGGCTTAGTGTTTCGAATATGAGCGATATGGAGGGGTACAAGAAAGTTAAAGAAGCACAGTGTCTTCATGCGCGCGAATATGAATGAATGTCCATCTCTCCGTATACATGTGAATGTGGAAGTGGGCATGTGCGCGCGAATATTCAATCTCTATTTCACACCGTCTAGCCCTTCTTTTCATCTCAGTCCTTACATACCGCAGCATTGATCATAAATACCAGTAAGGCGTTCCCGATCCCAACCGAGCACATGCGCTCGACCATCTCCGACCGACCCACCCCAGGCCGATTGCTAAGCAGAGAGCGTAAAGCCCAGGAAGCGTCGCAGATCACCTCCTAGGGAGAATATTAAGGGAGTAACAGGTAGAGATTAAATCCAAAATGAAGCCAATAATTGGAGGAAGGGAGAAGGAGAAAGCGGTCGGACCTTATCTTCGACGTGGTTTAGGAGCCAGCCGAGGCGGGACACAACGAAGGGGACATCAGCCCAACCTTCCCGGTGGAAATCAAAAAGCTGCTTGCGATTTACGAGGTTGGTCTCATGGGAAAGAGGAAAAAAGAAAAAGGGAAGTGAGCAGTAATTTAGGTTGTGCCAGAGTGGTATATTGGAATGGCGATTCTCTCATCTTGACTCTCGATCGGGATTCTGATTTGTATCCCTCCTGCTATGCTTAGTTATTATCCTCCCTCCCTCCCTCCCTCCCTCCCTCCCTCCCTCCCTCCTTCCGTCCCTCCTTCCGTCCTCACCAGCACCCACACGGTGGTCCGTAAGGAGGCCACATCGCGTTGAGCAGTCCACGTCTGAAGCAGTGGGTGGATGATACCGTGAGCAAGGACCAGGTCCCGATGCTAGGGAGGGAGAGAGGAGGAAGAAGGGTGTGAGAGTCCGAACGCAGAGCAGCAGGGGCATGATACGGCAGGTGAAGGCCTCAGATAAGAGAAAAGAGGCACCTTAGTATTGTCCCCAGCGATATTGCCTAGCGCCCATGCACACTGCGTCCCGACCTCGGGGTTGTCGGAGGTGAGGAGGCGGACAAGGGGAGGGATGGCGTCATGTGCAACGACGATGGAGGTATGCTCACTAGAGCCTAGGGAGAAAGGGAGGAAGGGTGTAAGGGAGATATAAAGACAAATAAGTGAACAAATAGAAATAGACCGAGAGAGAGTGGACAGAAAGAAGAGCGAGAAATAAGGAGAGTGGGGAGGCAGGAGACGCACCGGAGGAAAGATTGGTGAGAAGCCAGGCGGCCTCCACTTGCAGTCGAGGCTGTATGTCGTCAAGAAAAGAGACAATCTAAAGGAGTAAGAGGGGTAAAGTACAAGCAGAGGAATAGGAAAGGTAAGTGAAGGACATAGATCGGGGATGATGGGGGGAAGAAAGGGGTTGAGATGGAAGGAGGGAGGGAGGCGTCTTACCTTTGGGACAAAGCCGGCGCGGATGACGGCGCTGCATTCATAAGGTGTGTTTATGGTGGAACACACAAGGCGGCGGAGCTCAACAAGGCCCTTGTGTTGGGTTTCGGGATCGTCACTGAAGACTTGCTGAAGCCTCTCTTGCATGACTGTGGGATGGGAAGGAAAGGAGAGAGAGGAGGGAATGGGACGGAGGGCTAGGGGTGAAGGTGCACACGAAGGAGAAGAGAAATTTTCGAAGCAAAAGCTCCTATAACGAGATATATAAGCAGTCACACAGTCACACGCTCCTTACCTTCTTGGCGAAGCCCCTCGAAGACCAGCTGCTCCTCCGGCCCGATACCAACCTCCAGGAAAGCCTGCACCTCCCCAGGTGTCAGGAAGGAGAGGATGGATTTCAACGCATCCAGGCGGGCAGGACGGGAAGCATCCATGATGATAGCTCCAAGTGTACCAGCCTCGGATTGTGCGGGCTCAGCACCTGCTTCGACTCCTGCTCCTCCTACTCCTGTCCCTGCCCCTCCTACCCTTTTTCCTCCCTCTTCACCCATCTTGCTGCTGATTGCGGAATTAATAGCTACCTTCTCCCTCCTTTCTGCTATATTACTGCTAATTGTGGTGACATCACCCATTTTTATTGAGCTCTGTGCTTATATGCGTGTGTATAAAGGAGTTGAGGAGAATATGGGGGGTAAGGTTTTCGGAGTGTGATCCCCGCCAGCCACAAGAACGTCGATTTCTGTCTACCAAAGTACACTGCGATGCATGCAGACCTTTGATAGAAATGATAGCATATCCGTTGACGTATATGGTTATGATTTTTCACGAGGAGGACTGCAATGTAGAGGAGAAAATGTAAGCAGGGATTGAGAAGGGTGTTACGTGCCCACCAGACCAAAAACACCTCGTGCAGCATACAGCTACGATACTTTTCAATCAAACGCCCCTATCAATTATCATTTATTTCATTAAATCATTTAATGGCCCTAAAGCATTTCAGCTTAATTGTCAAGTTTGCAAGTTGTCCCTCGTCTAGCCCTCTATTTTCCCCATAATTATCATGAGTTAACCTCTCGACCGGATCCCCCTCCGGGTCAACGCGTCAATGGTAGTATCGCCCTCCTGAGAAACAAATCAAGCTTTGCCCTAAGCATGAATTTTCTGCGAAAGAGGCAATTACCTTGCGTTACGATCCATCGACTGAAAAGCACATCTCTTTTTTCATACCCGCGCTACATTTTTAAATGCATCCATCTCCATCTTCCCCCCCCCTCTCCTCCTCCTTCCCCTCCTCTTTCTCCTTCCCTTCCTCCTCCTCCCCCGGCAGCCCCTCTCTTTGTTGATCTTGCTCCAGCAAAATGGCAGTACCCCGTCTTCCCGCAATTGCACTTAGGGACCTCTTCTTTCTTTCAACCGCTGCTCCTGCTTTTGTCACTGCTGCTGCTGTCGCTGCTGCAGCTTTTTCCGCTGTTTGAGATGATGTTATAGCCGCTACTATTACTGCTGCTGCCGCTACCGCTGCTCCTATGACTGTTGCTGCTGCTGCTCGTCTTCGTCCTCCTCCTCCTACTCCTCCTGCTCCTGTGTCTTCTGCTTGGTCATTTATTTCTGATTCACGGGGAGTAGTCGCTGCTTCCTCTTCTTTGGATGTGGGCGGAGGACCGAGTGCTTCCTCTCCTTCAGATTTGGGTGTAGAAGCCGCTTCTTCCTCTTCAGACTTGGACTCAGCATTAGTAGCTGCTCCTTCTTCCTCTTCTTCAGCATCTGGAGGAGTCGTCCTTCCTTCCTCTTCTTCAGAGTCTGGAGGAGCCGTTTCTTCTTCCTCTTCTTCAGAGCCTGGAGGAGTCGTCCTTCCTTCCTCTTCCTCCTCTTCAGTATCTGGAGGAGCGATTTCTTCTTCTTCTTCTTCAAACTCAGGGGCAGGAAGAGGCGCGCCCTGTCCATTGTAACAGCAGGCGTCGCACGGGAAAATCCCCGTATTATTGAGCCGGAAAAAAGACGTGGTCGATGGAGGGCCGTCATACAGGGAGGAGGAGGAGGAAGTGGGGGAGGCAAGCGCACGGAGGGAAGAGGGGAAAGACCGCTCCCTTTTGAGTCGGCGTTGTTTTTCTGCCAAGATGTACGCCTCTTGATGTTCGAGGGCATGGGTATTGATACCTGCCATGGTAGCGTTTGACGAGGCGCGGAGATTGGGGCCAATTGCATCATACCATCTTTGGAAGGCTTCCTGGAAGAAGGGAGAGAGGGAAGGAGGAAGGGAGGGAGGGGAGAATGAGCCATCTGCTCGCACACTTTTATGCGCATCTCCTTCTGCGCTTTATTCCGACCATTATCCTCCCTCCTTCCCTCCCTCCCTCTTACCCTGCCTACCCCCCCGCACCTGCAACGGTGCGGAGGGCAGCTGTAAAGGATGCCGCACACTCTTTTCTCCCTCTTCCTCCCTTCCTCTTCTCTTGCTCCTTCCGTTCCTACCTGCTGCGTTATGCCTTCCTCGCTCTGCACCTGTCCCCATGACCCACAGTGTCGTGTACAGCTGTCCAGGAGGTAGCCGTCTTTCGGGTTGCGACCAACCACTCGCCAAAAGACTCTCTCAAAGGCACGGCCAAAGGCGTTGTTCGCATCTAGGAGGGAGGGAAGAGACGAGGGGCGAGGCAGGAGGGTGAAATGGCTATTTTGAATTGCGGATGCCGGTCCTGGCCGAAAGGAAACAAAAGAGAGGCGGAGGGGGGAGAAGACCCAAAATAGATAGGGAGGGAAGAAAGGAGGGAAGGAGAGGGGGAGGGAGGGACAGAATAATGTCATACCGTAGTCTCGGTAGTTCCCGCAAAAAATCGACTGTCGCTGCCAGTTGTCATACCGCGACTGGATGAGGAAGAGCGGTGTCTTGACATGAGGTACAACATATTCCGCGAAAAAGAAGCACTTCGAGGCAGGAGAGTGGGAGGGTGAGAGGATGGGACAGGGCGAAGGAGGATGAGCGCTGAGGCGGTCGTGACGACGTCATGGATCACCATTATTATTATGGTACCCACTACCATCCCTCTCTCCCTCCCTCCCTCCCTTCCTCCCTCCCTCCCTCCCGCCTACCTTCCAGGCGTCCTCCTTCAAGTTATCGATGCACTGCTGCGGCACAGCCCACTGGATGCTCGGCATGAAATCCCACAGCTCCCTCATGCGGTTCTCGTACCCCTGGCACCGCTGAGGACCGTCGTAGTTGAGGAGGAAACCGCTATCCGGCACAGCCACCACCTAAGGGCAGGAAGCGGGATAAGGAGGGAAGGAGAGAAGGAGGAATCATGTGAAGAACAACTTATCAAGATACATGTCAATATGACGTCAAATACGGGGCTGTGGAGGGGTGGGAATTAAAAAAGGAAAAAAGAGGGGAGCGGACGAACATTTTTGTTGTCGAGCCGTGCCCTCCCTACCTACCTTACGTATGGAAGGAGGCAGGAGGTCGGAGGCAGCCCAGTAGTCGACTTGCATGTATGCCATCATCGCCCCCGCCGAGCAACCCGCGAAGACCAGCTCCTCCGCGTGATCCATGCCTCTGTATACCATGGAATGAGATATGGGGGAACAGAGGAGAATGGGGAGAAGAAGATGAGAAATAGATCACAGGTGCTGCTGTTGTAGAGCACTTTTACTTTCTCTTCTTTCATCCTCCCTCCCTCCCTCCCTCCTTCCTGCCTGTACGCACTTATTTTGGCTCAAGTCGCGGATAATGGCTTCTTGGATGTATTTCCCTCGGTAGTGCAGCGTCCGGCCTCGCACCTACATGGAGACATTCGGTGATAGAGCAGAGTATCACATTAATTTGGTTTATGTCTTTAGTCCTTTCCTCGCCCCTGCTTTTTTCTACTCCCCCCTTCCCTTCCCTTGCTTGTGTCTCTCCCTCGGTGTTTCTCGTACCGTGTCTGTGTCCATTGTGGCCGCGGACCACATATGCCCGTCGCAGTATTTCACAAACACCACGTTCCAATTATGTAGTAAAGGATTCACGTCCGGGTTGCTGGTGAGCATCTCCCATTCCAGCGCTGTGAGTGTGTAGGAACAGATGGGCGGGTATGTGTACGTGGAGGACATTTGATGAGCCTGCTGAGACTAGCGAGAGGAAGTGCAAGCTGCTTTTACTCTATTCCGCCAATCTCTCCCCTGGGTAGACATACAAATGCATCATCTCCCACATTCCTTCCTTCGAATCTTTGCTGCTCCCCCCGTTTTCCCTCCCCTTCCTCCCATGCCCTTTCTTCTACGCACCCTTGTCCTTGGGATAATTGTTGCTAGAGCCCAAGTCTGAGTACGATCGACCGCGGCACTCTTCCTTGTTCGGGCACCACCCACCGCCTGGATGATCATCATAAGGGAAAAAGGGAGAGATACAGGGCGCGAGGCTGAGAAGGCAAACGAGGACAAACGGGGAAGGGAAAGAAGTGATGAGCAGGGAGGGACGGACCTTCGTAGTAGAGCATCCACTTGTCGGCCCCTTCTCCCCACCCTGGCCGGTGGTAGTAGACTGCGGGGGAGGGGGGGGATTGGGGGATGGCAATGATGAAGGTATAGACGTGAGAGATAGATGTGAGCTCACGTCAGTTACCATCCTTCCTTTCTAACTTGCTCCCCCCTGCGCTATTCACCCCTCCATCCCAAGATATGTGTGTATCAGAAGCATATGGGGAGAAATATGCAATTAGAGCGCCTTATTAACAGCTTGATCCCTCCTTCCCCTCCTCTACCCACTCTCATCCTCATGCACGCTTATATCTCACTCAACAGTGTAATCAGTCCGACCTCCCTCGATGCAACCCATCCATCCACTCTGCCCTTACCAGGAGGCGACCCGTCAAGGCATTTTGCCTTGTCGTCATGCACCCACACCCCAGGAGATGACACCTGTGCATTTGCCATGCGTGGCCTCATCTCGAGAGCAAATAGGAGAAAACACAGCTGCAGTAGTGTGCATATGTTGCAGAGGAAAATTGCATTTCTTGGGAGATGCTGGCGCATGGTTGTGTGGGAAAAAGGAGAAAGCTGGGCAGCTAACACACGCAAAATACCCTGCAAGAGTAGCCTCCTGGGGGCTCTACCCTCTGCTTATGGGCTGTGTATATGTGTGTGTATGTGTGTGTATGTATGGGGGAAGATATAATGTGAGAAGAGGCCGAGCTACTTTCGGGGGTCAGCTGATAGTACTGAGAGAGGAGGAGGAAGTGCACGACGATAGCCACTACCAGTAAGAGCAGTCTTATGAGAACGCGGTTCTGTACTTTGTGTGTACTCTGTATATGTGTGTCTTTGCGTCCATGTATGATATGGCATGCGATTATCTATGAGCTATTGTCAAAAGCTGGCGCGCGAGAGTGAGAGGAGTAAGTGGCGTAGACCCCTGGTTTGGTGCTTAGAAGCGACGGCATATTTTCCTTGTTGGTCCCACGCCACACATACATACGCGCACCAATGCCTTGTATACGTTTTTACAGGGACAGGGATAATTTGGTTTTGTGATAATCCGAGAAGCCCGGTAACGCTGTTGGGCTCTGTCTTCCTCGGCTCAGGACAAGCTAGAGCGAAAATGAGAAAGGTGGAAAGCCAAGCACATTCGTCCACCCAACCAGGAGCCCGATGAGATCGGGTGGGCGAGTGAAGAAGCGAGGGAAGAGGAGAATCAAAGGCACATCAGAATCTGTGACTAAATGCTTGTGGAGACTCTTCGAGATCATCGAGCCGCAAGTAACCACAAGGAAGCCGCCGAGCAGAAAGGAGGGCACAGCCGATATTCAAAATTTGAAGAACCGTTGACGTGCGCTGTGCACGTACCTTCGTTCTCACGTGTATTGTGAATTTAAGGGGATGTAAAATGTTCGAGGTTTCGAAATACCTTATTTACAGTATAAGGTCATTGTTGGGACTAAGAGTCGCTTCCTTTATCCTGTCTTAGCGAGACAATGGAATGCGAAAATCCCGCAAACAGGGATATTCCTCCTGGTCATGTGAAACAACCAAGAGACGAAACAGCCTTTATTCAACCATCGAAAAGCAAGATACACAACAACCAGACAAATAAGCATATAATAATAAAATCTATGATTATTCACAACATAATAATCTCCCCCGCATGCCTATTGTCCCTATCCACCACGCCCTCCTTCCCCTCCCACAGCCACCACCTCCTGCACCGTCTGAGGAAAATGGCAAACTGCCATCTCCAAAACCCGTTCCAAAAACTTAAACTGAGCATCTTCTGTGATGCGGGTAAAAGACGGCAAGTGCACAAACAAGGCTGCGCTGTGGGCATGTCCACGGACCCGACACATCTCCAAAGAATTGAAGTAAAGGTAATTACACACAAACCGGCCGGGATTTGAGGAAATCGAAACCTCTTCGCGGGTATATCCAGGTCCTAAAGGACTCTCAGCGTGTAAGGCTCGAGCTATTGTATGAAGCGGCAAGGTCGAAAAAAGGGAGAAGGACGTGTCAGGGTTGGTGTGGGAGACTGCGGCTTTCCAAGGCTGGAAAGCCCGTTCATCCGGGAAATCAAACGACGCTTCATTGTACCCCACGCTTTCTAAACGAAAGCCTTCGATGTCGTTGCGTACGCCTAGGTGCAGGAGCAAAAGGTTGTCTTTTTGCTGGAGGCCTTGGGTTCTCAAGGTGGTGTGAATTTGCTGCAGCTCGGTTAGGGAGCCGATGGCGGATGTTTCGAGAATGTGGGTGGAGATTTTAGTGATATCTCTCGTCTTCTGGATCTTATGGATGTGTGTGAGTGATAGAAAAAGGAGGAGGAAGTTAGAGAAGAAGGGGAGGGCGCAAAGGATAACCAAAGATAAAAGACAGGTAGTCAGTTGAAAGGAGTGACAAACTCGTGAGAGGCAGCTTGGAAAGAGGATGTCAATGGAAAAAGACAGTTTACGGATATTCGAGCGGGGGACAAATTTCACCTGGTCGCCCAGCCGCCGGACTAGGGTCTCGGAGGGGTTAGATGCCACGTCCTGGAATGGCCCAAAGGCTGTGACGACGACGCGGAGCTGGCAAGGAGGCTGAGGTAATGGAGGAAGAGGACGAGGAATCCGTTTCCGACTGCTGTTGTCGCGAAAACGTCTAGCTATGGAGCTTCGGGGTGAATTACCATCTTTTGTAGCAGAGGAGGAGGAGGAGGAGTGCAAGGAGTTCCGGGTGGAGTGGGATACGAAAAAGGATGGAAAGCACAGGTGGACGGCCGATGGAACAGCAGTAGTGGGGTTTTGGCATTTAAACCTAAGAGAATACGCAAGTGGTTCTGCATGTGAGTGCCCAACGCAACCTTTCTACGTGGTGCCTTTGCGTTGTCGGTACTGCCTGAGAGGGCTTACCTCGAGATGGAAAGAGAATGTTGCGGCAGGCAATAAAAAGCATCAATCAGAATCGTCAGGGTCAGAAAAACGAGGAGTTGCAAGCGAATCTCCATCCAAATCGTGGCCGGCGGCCGCGTGAAGTCGGATCGTACGAGGAAGGAGACCCGAGGTGGCGAAGTCCTTGACTTGGGTGAACGAGCGAATTCAAGCCCGGCTCGGAGCGGAGGGAGGGCTTTGAATGTAGCGTTATCTGCACAGAGCGGGGAAAGGGGATAAAGATATGGGTGAGCTCGTCATAAAAAGAATACGGCTCAGGAGAGTAAGGGCCGCTCAAGCAGAATTGATTGCCGCTGCAGCACCGGATGCGACAGCGCACACTCATCGATTGCCGCTTTTGCCGTATGAACAAGAAGATCGCCTCTCAAACGGCCGACGTTGCTGTCGTCCCTCGTCTTGCGTATCGAGGTGTTTTCAAAAGCGTGCCTGCTTATCGCTGTGATGACAACCTCAAAACCACACCGCCGATCACAAACAGACTACGGTGCAAAGGACGGGTGGGTTCGGACAAGGGGGCAGGAGGTTGAATTCCAGCGGCACGCCCAACACCATGCCCTCGCCTGCTTTCCGGCGACAGCACCAGCACCAGCACCAGCACCAGCTACAGCAGCAGGAGCGACGAGAAAGTCCCCAGGTTCCGCAGGAGGCATCCCATTTACCTCCAGCATTGTCATTACCTCGTGCTGCCTTCGTCTACACGCGGTGCTACTGCGAGGTGAGATAGAGTGAGAAGATTGTAATCCGACAGAAGCAGGACAACGACAACAGGCGAGACCCATGGCACAGTATATCAGCACAAAGACGCCTGTACTCTCATGCTCATCCCCGCCGTCCATCCCTTTCTTTCAGGAAAATGTTTATCTCCTTCTGGCCAAGCTCCAAACCCTTCTTATTTCATCAAGTTCTGGTTCACCAGGCCAGCTCTCGGCCCTCTTCATCTCCAACAAGATCAAAACTTGTCCAGTGTGGGGTCAACTGGCAGCAGGAGAAGACGGCTCACAGAATGTAGAGAGGAAGAATGAACGCGAGTACAAGGAGACGGGACACGAGGAACATTTCGATGGTGACGATAACGACGACAACGAAGAGAGGGAGAGATCACCGGTCTTGTGGGACTATCACGGTGAGCTCATGATGCAAGGGTCGAGGAAAATGAAGAAAGGGGCACAACAAGCTACATTCTATGCAAACTACATCGTCGAGTATTTCTCGAGGCATCTAGAGAATTCTGACCGTCTCCCTCCCTCCTTCCCTCCCTCCTTTAGTTGTCGCCCTCTTGGAGACCGGCGATAGCGCTGCCTTCATCTATGACCTTGACACTCGCCTAGAACCTTTCCCTTGTCCGGCGTCTGAGTATGTTGCGCGGGCTTTTAGGCCTGACATACCCATGAAGGAGGAATACCGGCAGTGAGTGGGCACGTAGGGAGGGAGGAAGGGCGGAAGGAATGGCGGGAGAGAGTTTCCTATTGTGGTGTATTTCACACATTAACGCCTGGACTCATTTCTACTTTCTTTCCTCCTCCTGCATCTTTATCTGAAGACGTTTCCGACTAGTGCCCTTCGTGCCCATCTTCCGCGATAGTTTCGCCTGCGACCGCTCCCACATGCGGAGACCCGATGGCTCTTGGAATGCACCACCGCCGGCTTATCCACCCATAAGGTACGTTAAGAGTGGTGTTGAGGAGGGCGAAATGAAGGGGGGGGAAAGAGGGGGATTGCAAGGAAAAGAGAGAAAGAAAAAGAAATGAAGGTACGCATATTAGTTCGTAACTCTATCGCGTCATCGACGAGAGGTCTTTTCCTTATGCCAAGCCTCGCTTATTCTTCCTCTTCTCCCTTCCTCCATCATACGTGAATTACAGAGGATCTAGGGCGGCCTCCCCAATGACCCTCCCATTGTTTTGGAATGTAGACGATCAAGGGGATGAAAGAATAGGGGAAGGGAGGGTGGGAGAGCTGGGGGAAATTTTGTCTCTCGCTGACCTACAGGCTCGCGTGGGTGCCGGGCGCGGCGGCGAGGACATTCTGTATCAGCGGCGATAGCAAAGGGAGAGAGAAAGCGCAAAAAGATGACTGTAAACACGATAACGAGACATTAAATAAGAAGTGGAAATGTAGCGAGTCTCGCGCCATAGAAATCCCAAAAAAATCTCACGCTTTGTGTGCATAATGTCCCTGTCTGATCATAGATTTGCTCGAACGAAGAGAGCATTGAAAATATTTAAAAAATGAAATATATATATATAATCGAGTCCCTCGTACTGCTGTACATTGAAAGAAGGAAATAACGCGATAAAAGAGTGGTTTCATGCATGGCAGCAAATGCCTGCGGTCTCGCCCATACACCTAAATATGTTTTCGCATGAGAAATTTATATTTACGTCTCAGCTCATTTTGCTGTTTGTTGCTTTTCCCCCTCTTCCTCCTCTCTTGCTTCACCTGCTGCTTCTGTTCTTCTCTTTTCTGCCTCTCGTTCTGCTGCCGCCCATCCCATTCCCCCCGTCCACCCCTCCCCCCCTCCATCTTCCGTCTCCACCCATGCACATCCCCTCAAGCAAGGAGGAAAGGTTCGTTGCTGTTTATTTCTCTTGCAACCTCCTCGATTCCCCCTCGTCCTTTTAGTCCCCAAGTCCTGCTGCTGCTGCGGCTGCTGCTGCTGCCGCTGCTGCTGCTGCTGATAGTGGTGGAGACGGTGTCGGTTCTGGTCGAGGCCGACTCCATTCACCGCCGCGTCATCGTCCCTTGTCGGCGACGATAGACCTGATGAAAGATGAAATGACCTATCTGGTACTGCAGGCACTGTTGCAGCTGCTGCCGTTGTTGTTGTTGCTGCTGCTGCTGCTGCTGATGCTGTTGTTGCTGCTCCTCTCTCCATACCCGCCGGCCACTGCACTATCTCCCGCTTCCGCTTCTTGCCAGCTTAAATAACACGACAAGTAGGGTAAAAAAGGAAAAAAAGTGAAGGCGAAAAGAGAGGAGATGATAAGAAATGTCATACATAACCAATTCTATCAAAACCTCTATCCTACGCTACCAGCCTGTCTTCCTCTCCCCCACCCATCTGCCTCCTTTATTTTCTTCTTCTTACCCTTGCGGGCCTCGCGCGCGTGCTTACGCATGCTGAAGTAAAGAGCCCACTCGGGGGAGAGGATAAGCTGCTCCTCTTCTTCGTAGTATACAGCTACGGAAAGAAAAGGGATGGGGGTTGGGAAACAGTGGGAGGGGAAAATGGAGGAATTCGTGTTGTGAAGCTTGAATGCACAAGGGGAGATGTACGGCTACAGTGGAAAGGCTCGCAGTGTACTGCCACCCTAACCTACCTTCTTCTTCAACTTCCGTTTGCCATGAGCTCTCTGATACTGATGCGATATCAAGTGGCGCTCCCGCTTCATCTCGAGCATTTGTAACCGAGCAATCGCCTTGAGCTCCCTCCCTAACTTCATCGCCGTGTTGCTGCCGTTCATGCCGCTGCCGCTCACGTTGCTGCCGCCGCTGTTGCTGACGGCGTGACAAGTCGTTTTGTAAAGAGATGGATGTAGAGGCAGAGGAGACGGAGGAAGAGGCAGGGGCGGCAGGACAGAGAGTCGAGAGAAGTTCTGTTTGAGTGATGGTGGTGGTGATGCGAGTGGTAGCATTAATTTTGTGACAACGTGAAATTATAATCCTACGAGAAATTATAACCCAAGATTAATCTCGAGGCCCTTCACACTCTTCTGCTTTGTCCTGGAGCCATGAGCGCGCATGCACGCGGACATGAAGATGTGAGGTGTGACTCCCAAGCATACGATCCCTCCCCTCCATGCCTCGCCACGGTTACTGCTCGCATAGGCGCGCACATACGCTCGTCCAAACCGTCTCCACGACCGTCTTCAAGCCCTCCCGCCTGCCCCTCTATCTTTCCATCCTTTCTCTTCCCCCCTTATTCAACTATGCCACATACAAACATTCACACACACGTACCCGGGAACGGGAAGGGAGGCGGAAGAGGTCGATGGCGCGCTCGACAAAACGGGAAAGGCGGCAAAGGAACGGCGTTGTCGTCCCCAAGCATGAGATCATGGCCTGAATGGAAGGCGGGAAGAAGGGCATCCATCTCTCTATGTCGTATCGTGAATCGTGTGGCTGTGGCAGTGAGAGGGGGGACAGGAGGTCAAAGAAGCATGGATTTTCCTTGGAGACTCCCAGTGGGGTCCAGGCCGCAACGAACCAGCGTATCACACCGATCCACTGTCCAATCACAAAACGGACTAGCTACTTAGCAAAGCAGGCGCGGTCAAGGCTTCGACTTCCTCCCGCCACCATACAGATGCACTAGTTGCGTTCCTCGTCAATTGATGGGAAACGTCATTAGCATCAACCGACGACGTGTCCTTCCTTTCATCCTCCTTCCTTTCTCACAGGACAGCCCACGCCCAGCAAACACTCAGGGAGCCTCGATAGCAACAGAAACAGTAGGAGTAGTTGCAGTGGAAGGAGGCGATGGAGGTACGTGCATTGCTGGGTATTTTCTACCACCCCCCACCCCCCCCTCCTCTCCTCTGACCTCCTACCCTACCCCACACTCTGCTTGTGCTGTGCTGCCACCATATGCAGGGCCTGTTGACCTACCTTGACGAGGAGGAGGAGGAAGTCGGGGTAGAGGAGGGCAAAAAGGGTCATCTTTGGAGTCTTTCCAGAAAGGAAGAGGGAGTCCGCCTGGAAGCGAACGAGGAGACGGAGCGGTCGGGACTGCACTCTCTTGCCTCCTTTCCTACTCTTGCCGCTTTCTCTCCTACCCTCCCTCAACTGTCTCTCCCTCCGGCTCCACCCCCTTTTCCGGTTGCCTATACAAGCAAGGATACCACTGTCAGGCCTCGTCGGGTGGGAAAAAAGTCAAGAAAGCGGCCACGGGATGGGAATGGAGGAGGGGGAGGAGGGAGGGGTGTGAGATGGGCTGATGCAGCATTATTGGAGGAAATTTTTCCATTCTTCACGGACCAACCAGTGGGTAGGTAAAGGAAGGGAAGGCGGCAGGAGGAGAGGAAGGAAAGATGAGGGAAATGCCGTGCAGCCAGGCGAAGCTGCGCATTGCTCCAACGAGTACTTCTCATCCCTCATTGGACACATCACCTCTTCCATTCTCTTCCCTCATGACCCCCCCTTCCCTTTTAGACCCCACCGCTCCTCCTATCGGAATGACACCCTCTGCATCCTCTCCCCGATCCTACTCCTTCTCAAGCGACATGGAGGAAGACGAGGAGGCGGCTTCATCCTCTATGCATGGCCCAACATCCACAGGTCGCCCTTCCCTCTCCCATTCCTCTTCCTCCTCATCGAGCAACGGAGGAGGCGGCTTGAAGCATGCATCCTGGGAGACGGTAGTTGTGACCCGGAAGAAGAAAAACAAACCTTTGGTCTCCCTACCCCTCATGGAGGGAAAGTGGGCGAATTCTCCTCCTTCCTCTTCCTCGGAGGCAGAGACACCCGCAGCAGCTGCAGCAGGAAAGGGCAAGCTGTATGATCCTGCTGGGTTTGAATTTTTCTGTGACGCGTGTCACTATACGTTGGTGGAAGGGGAAGTAAGGTACGTGTGGATGCGGTGGGGCCCAAAAAAGGGAGAAGGGGATTGGACATAGTTGGGGCTTCGATCTTGTCTCTGTGGCTTTATTACTCCGTTGCCTTTCTGCCCTTCTTGCCTATCACTTCTATTATGCATTGTATATTATGCTCTTTATTTGTGCTAACTATCTTTACCACCCCTTTTCCACTTGTCGCTTCCGCCCTTCCTCCCGTCTCTTTCTCTCTCTCCCCCTCCCTCCTCCTCTTCTTTTATCCCCTTCTTGCTCCCCAGGTACGAATGCCAAGTATGTCCAAACGAGTTCTGCCTGTGCCGCTCATGCTTTGCTTCTCCGTCTTCCTCCTCTTCTTCGTCTTCAGCTATTTCTCACCCTCACCCTTGTGTGGCAAACACGCGGACGTACCACATTTCTTTCCTCGTCAAGGACAAGAGGGACGGTGGAAGGGAGGAGGAAGATGGGGACAATAACGGGCACGATGAAGAGCAGAAAAGAGCTAAGGATGCACAGGAAGAGAAACAAGAGGAGGAAGAAGAAGAGGAGGAGGATATAGGTCCTCTGTTGGGGTCAGGGGGAGGGCCACGATTTGGTGGACTTACATATGCAGGCTCGTTGTGAGGGAGGAGAGAAGGAGATTCTAACTGTAGCTTCTTCGCACGTTATGCATTGCTGCCTTTTGATTGTCATATCTTTGCTTCTTCTCGTTGTTGTTGCCGAATTGATTTCGTTTGTTTGTCTTACATCTTTTTAGTGTCCCCTCTGGGAAGGCTGTTTATGGCGCATGCAGAAGCAGGCCGACATTGTCGTGAAGAGCATCGTATCTCCCAGGGTAAGGTGCTTTGGTCTTGCGCACTCTTTTGCAATCGAGGCTTGTGTGGCCCTGTCACCCTCTTGCCTGATTGATTTATCGATTGATTGACTGGTAAATTTATTGATTGCAAACCTCCTCATAACCCTTTTACCCATTTTCAAAAAATCAAAAAAAAATCAAAGAGGAGTACGTAACCGAACAGGTAAGTCTACCTGCCCCACCCGTCCCTGTGCATGCACATGCATGTTCAGATTTTTCAATTTTCGGTAGTACATGCGGCAAAAAGGTCAATTGAAAGCAAGCTAGGCCTCTATGCTTCACCAAAATGAACATCCCCAACTGACCACTTTCTCCTCCCCAGCCCTTTGCAAACACACACAAGGCCCGCTCCGTCTATGTGGCCACAACTACGCCAACAATTTATGCTGCATATTCCGTTCTTTGTCGTTGTCTTCGATACCGCTGCCTTTGCATCCTCTCGAATGGTGCGGGGGAAATCTAATCCTTCCGCTGACACCACGCCAATCACCGTCCCTGCGATCAGCACTGCCGCTGCGACTGACAAGCTCCTCCTACTTAATGACCTGTCGCTTGAGCAGGCCTATCTACACCACTCGAGTATGGGAGTAGTCCCGGGTGCAGTAGGGGGGTCATCGTCTTTAGCCCAGCAAGCCGCCCGTCTCGCTGCGGGTTCCTACTCAGGCACAACGGGACAGGCCCTTGGTGGCTGGCGAGTGCAAGCCACGTACCAAAATATTAATTCTGTGGCCGTCATCTCAACGAGGCCCGGCGCAGACAGTGAAAAGCAGACCTGTGCCTTGGCTTTTCGGGGAAGTGACGACCGCCTAGATTGGAGGAATGATTATATGGCTCGACCATTTCCTATGCTGCTGTGCGGTGAAGAGGAGGAAGACAAGGAACGTTTCTTTTTGGATATACTTACGACACGTGCAGACAATGCGGAAGATGGATCACAATACACGGAAGAAAGTAGAAGACGACGTGGCCAACGCTGGCAACAGACATCATCACTAGTAGGCGGCCAGCAAAGAATGGAGACCGGGAACAGCACCAACGAGAATGAAAGCAGAAGAAGCAATAGCAGCAGTGAACAGATCAACGGCGGCGCATCCACTCTAGTAAACCTACGACAGCGTTGCCCCCGTCTTCTTAGCCTCCACGTGCTTCATTACGGCTTTTACCAATCCTTCCGCCTGCTAAGCAGCGGCACCACCCTCGCCCAGGACTGGGGGAGGTACTTTCGGAACGGGACGTGCGACCCTGACATCTCCATTATCACGGGTCATAGCCTTGGAGGTGCTTTCACGATATATGCCTCGATTTTGGGCTGGCCAGGAGTGCCTATTACCTTTGCAGCCCCGAGGGCTGTGATCAATGGCTCGTGCCCCACAACTGCAGGAAGAGGGGCTAGAACTACGACCACCACTATGGTGGAGAGGAGTACGGATGAAGACGTACCTATTACGCGTATCTACCTCACCGATGATCCGGTCCCGGCCACGCTTCCTGTGAATGATGCCGTACGTCTGGGGATCGGAGGTTCTTGGGTCCACTGCGGCTGTGCATTGGCATTACAGCCGTCCGTGACCGCTGGGGAGGAGGAAGGAGAGGGGGGAAAAGGAAAGCAGGAACTTTTTGCGGCTAGGGCCATGGGCTGCGGTTCGAATGAGCCCTTGCGAGAGGCAACGCTGCTCCCATCTCTGCCATCCCTGCCTGTATCGGTGGCATTGCCCTCCCTAGGTCAAAATCGTGGATGGGGAGACGAGGAAGAAGTGGAAGCAGCAGATGCGAATCCTCTACTGCCAGGCGGTTTGTTGGCCCCTGAAGAGTTGAAGAGACATGTACACACACGATACGTCCAAGCGATGGATGATGCGTGCCAAGGACCATTGGATAGTATGCGGTGTTTGTTCGATCACGAAGTATGAAATGGAGAGACGCGCAACGAAAATGAGAAATTACTGAAAAAGTGAGTTCTATGTCGCTTGCTTGAGTAGTTGAAGTTTTCTTGTGTTGCTTGAGTCCCATCTCTATGTTTTGCCCTTTTCATGTTACAATTAATAATATATGCCAGAAAAGGACGCTGATGTCGAAAAAGCAGGGCATGAACTGACTTAACAATTATTGGTGATCCTCCGACTCTTTGCCTTGGAAATCAAAATATGTACCGATATTTTGGTTGCTCGAAATTCAAAATGCAATAGGTAAGCCGCAACGAAGCCAGTCGAGTGTGCCATGAGGTTGACGAGGAGTTTAAAGTATTCTTCGTCTGCATCCTGACAATTAAAAGCAATTTAAATGTATTCAGTGAATGGCAATTTCTTCGAGCCTCGCGCTACGCATCTCCATTGTTTCATTTACTTTTTAGTCATTCTTTTTTTCAATCATGTACTCTCATTACAGTCTGTATTCTGCCTCAGTCACTTTCGCTGTCGGTCGCTTCCTTGCGGCCTCTCAAGAAGGAAGAAAGCTGCACAGGGCCTGAGCTGTCAGACGCTTCAGAGTCGGAGGAAGAGGACGACGATGAGGAAGAAGAGGAGGAGGAGGAGTCCCGTCGGCGCTGCCTCTTCTTCTTTTTGCTCTTTTTTTTGTCGTCTCTGGCACTGCCATCCCTACCACTTCTTTCTTCCTCCCCCGACGAAGAAGTCTTGTCCTTGTCATCTCCACTGCCGCGTTCGCCCTTATTCCCTCTGACTTTCTCCGTCTCCTTCTCCTTCTCCCCATTTTCTCCGTCAAGCTTCTCTCGTCCCTCCTCTTCATCCATTCCTTCATTCCCCTCCTCCAAAGACGACGATGACCGTCTTCGCTTTTTAAGCGGCCTTTTCTTGTCTTCCTTCTTGTGTTTCCTCTTTTTATTGTCCTTCTTCCGACTATCCTTCTTCCTCTTCTTCTTCTTGCTATCTTTCTTGCTGCTGCTCCTCTTCTTCTTCTTCTCCCCCTTTTCGTCCACCTTCTCCCCACGGTTCTGTGCCAATCTACGGGCTCGCTCCGCATCCAGCTGTGCCCTGTACTCAATCATCTTCCGGTCATCTGCTCCTGTCTGTGTTATTGTCGGGTAGTGTGGAAGGAGTTAAGTTGAACAAAAAGTAAAAACTCATGACTTTACAGACCACCTCTCCTCTACTCTTCTCTCCCTCTCTCCCCTATCACGTACCAGATCAAGCTTATCGGCCTTGGCCTTTTTGTAATCCTCCCACGTCGGTCGATTCGGGTCATTAATACTATCATGAATTGTCCTCTGTCCTAACCCCGCTTCCATCCGTAGCAACGTATCAAACGCCGCGGAGGGAGGAGGTGCTCCAATCATCACGCCTGGAATAGCTTTTCCCCCTCCGTCTTTCCCTCCAGCTGCGGCGGTGGCTTGTTGTTGCTTTTTGAAGGCGAGCTCGCGCTCGTAGCGTTGGTCGTCCAGGTGTCTATCAGCCACCAGGTCTTTTTTAAAGCCACACCCGGTTCCGTCCGAGGATAGGGCACGCAGCTCCCGTTCCCGCTCCTTCCGCGAGAGTTTCTTTTTATGTTTATCGTCGGTTAGGGCGTCAGCCATGGTTGTTGATAAAGGAAGATGTGAAGGGCCAGGCGAGAAGGGGAGTTACGGGAGGCTTCGAGAATAGGTGAGGGGGGGGAGGTCGACGATGCCTCGCGGGATAATATCTGCTTCGCAGCTGCCTTTGGCTGCTCCTCTACTGCGTGCTGGTCGAATCCTTGACTGTGTGGATGTGAGTTTTGTAAAAAAGGAGGTGTGGCGTGAGTGCGCTGCGAGATACGCATTTCAGGAGAAATGAGGGCAGAGGCTAGCTAGCAACCGTTGCATTTACTTTTTCCCCCCCTTCCCCCACACGCGCATGCGCTATCCCGTAGCTGGAAAGCCCTTTCCTTGATGTACCTAAATATTTGTGTATGCCAAGCGAACCAATGTGTCACTCAGCACATGAGACGATAAGGGCAGGCGGTGAGGCAAAAGCCGGGTACCCTGCCGCATGCCCTCAGGGAAGGCCTGGAGTGACTCCGAGGGAATCGCTGAACTCATCCAAGTTCAGGACCTGTGTTCGAAATCAGGGGATCGACAGAGAAAATAATCGAGGAGAACCAAAGTATCAAGTAGCGCTGCGCTGGAAAGCCATCGGAAAATCAATGCCTATCACAGATAATTAGAATTTGCGTCGAAAACACAATTGTGATCCTGAATGGCATAGCATCAATTGTGCCGGACTCCCTCGTGGCATCAGTCGATTCCGCTGCTAGAATCCTTGGTGTCAGCCCCATGGACACTCTGGTTCCGGTCGAGTCCATGGCATCTGTTAAGGGGGGCGAAGTAATTTTGACAAGCATCCATCACTCGAAGCTCAAATACACTACAACGAGGGAAAAGTAGTGTGCAGCATGAACACTACGCGAAAGTGCTTCATCAAGGAAATTGTCGATTACCCGGAAACCATCCGTGGCTTATTTTGATGCTCTTCATATGATAGAGGTAGATACCATCATGCTCGTGGCAAAGTACGTAATGGTGATTAAAATCCACAAAAAATGAAAAGAACAAACAGGGATGGAGTATGATTTTTGCGAGCAGGTGGCGCGGGGGAAGCGGAAAAATGGATCGAGCTAGAGCCATTTTCCCCTTTTACTTAGGATATTCATGGTGATGTTCATCGCTATAGCTTGAACATATCACAGCTTGTGACGGAAGTAAGGCCATGTGCGGGAGGTTGCGGATGACGAAGAAACTCCAAATCAGTGCTGGTCTGTAATTGGTGAAGAAGAGGCACGTCTTATATGTGAACGGAGTAAGGCGCAAGTAGTGATTATCTGTATTACCGCAAGCATACCGGTGAATCAAGCTCTACAGAGAATTGATTTCTGTTGAAGATCTGAATGATCAGGGCCAGTAAGTATGTACATCAAGGAAGGTGGAGAAAGCTGCATTGGCAGGCATCATGAAGTAGTAGCAAATAAACTTGTTGAGCAAAATAGAAGCAGTGATATATGCGTTCTTGAAGTCCTTTTCGTTCTCTTTTTTCCTACAGCCTGAGAGGTGGGTAGGGTAAAAAATCTGCCACAAACCACCCACACCAGGAGAGAAAGGCGGAGGAGGAGGTGGAGGAGGAGGGGGAAGAGTCTTCAAGCGTTGTCATGTTGCTTTCTGTCTTGTTGCGTGTAGTATGGGTGTGGCCTGACAAGAGGCCGTGTAATCAAGCTGTGGAAGCACTGGCGGCCTGAACATGCGGGTGAAAGGGGGAGGCTTCAGGCCGTGAAATGAGGCCGTGAAATGTTTTCGCGGAATAATTTGACGCGGAAGATAAACACGCCTCCCTCCTGCCGTTTCAACCCCCTTGCTTATTCGAAGAATCCTCTTTTGCCGATGTGCGTCTAATGAGGAAGGAGAAAGCAATAGAAAGAGAGAGGTGGAAGGGCTCTCACAAATGTCGACCCGAAGGGGCAAAAAACATGGGAAAGTACAACCTTTAGCATTTTCCTCGTGCAGGTTTATGGAGGTTTCAGTTTCAGTCAAGAAAAGTAACTGCTCTCGACTGTATGTTGCGACTGTCAAGAAGGGTTGAAATTGAAAGGCTTACCAGGACATTCCACATGGCCTTAAAATCTAAGCTTTGTGTCCACAGGTGCCGCTCTACTCTCCTTGCTATTTCCTCTTGTCCTCCCATTCCTCTACACACGGACATCACAAAACTTTCACAAGATGGACATTTTTAAGTGCAAGAGATGTCCTTGACAACGAGTGAGAGCAGGCACTTGTACCGGCCAGGCGTGTTATTTGTCGAAGATGGAGGTATAGAGAGGAGGTGAACCAATCAATGGGAGCGACTATCGCTGGCACAGGAGCATCACCATGGCCGTGTGCCTTACGGGCATGGGCCTTGGGGCACGTAAGCCTGGCAAGAGACGCGTACTATCAAAGCACATTCAACGCGAGACCCTATGTATCACTGCACAGTACGAGCCATTCAGCCACATAACCGATCACACCAGCGACTGTCACCAAATTCTATCATTATCGTTCAAGCAAAAGGCGTGTCTGTTTTCAGCATCTGCCACCAGTTGCGTCCCTTCCGATGCATCGAAGGCCCAAAACGATCTTTTGATGGCTCTCCCACATAAAATCACCACAGGAAAAGTGCTGGACTCATTGAAGACAAGGGTGGCTCATGTTGAAGAGTTCATTGCCCGATGACTGGGTACACCTCCCCTTTGATACATCAGCCCTCGGCGTGCGCACAGCTCTTTTGAAGAGTACAATTGAATTCTCACAGCTGCGCAAAGTCATCAACACTTGTGCAAAGCAAGGCCTGGAATTGCTGTACTGGACTCCTGATTCAGATGTTGGGACTGTAATTCATAACCAAGAATGGTTCACAGGCTATGGCGTGGCCAAGGGAGTCGAGTTCAAGCTGCCGCTGGCAAACCGTCACAGCGGCTCCACTTCACAGATCCCTTTAGAAATGAGTCCTGATTTCTTCGTAGAGCCACTAGCTTCCATTGAGGAGGAAGATTTCTGCGATCTCGTGGATTTGGCCCTCATCGCTGGGCATCATTCTCGGTTTCGCCTGGACCCAGCACTGACTCACGCCCAATTTAAGAGCCTATACAAGGCATGGTTGCAAAATTCCGTGACTAGGCATGTAGCTGACCAGATTTTTGTGGCCCGTCGCAAGGAAGATGGCAAGGCTACGGGATTCATCACCGTCAAGCTTGCTGTCGACAGAAATAGCGCTTCCATAGGCCTTTTGGGTGTCTCACCCTCATGCCAGCGTCAAGGATTAGGGGCAGCCTTGATTTCCGCGGCTTGCGAATTTACCCAGAGCGCAGACATCCCGCAAATCACTGTCCGGACGCAGGAAGATAATCATATGGCCATAAACTTCTACGGTGCTCAAGGCTTTATGCCCCATGATCACGGCCCGAAAACCACTTATCACATCTGGCTCACGCACCGCGTTATCGACCGAGTACAATATAATGTCCCGTACCTCACTGGCGATGAAGGAAAGGAAGTGTCACGCCTCATCAATTCTCAAAGACTGGACAGTTTGGGTAGATATACTGTCGCGTGCGAACACTGGCTGGAGACGAATCTAGGATGCTCAAAGGCATTGCTAACCTTGTCTGCCACCGCTGCCCTGGAGCAAGCAATATTGCTTTGTAAAATTGGCCCTGGCGATGAGGTCATCATGCCATCCTTCACCTTTGTGTCCACAGCCAATGCTGTGGCCTTACGCATGGCCACGCCGGTTTTCATAGACGTTGGGGATGACTTGAACATGGACATCGCTGCAGTATCAGAGGCTGTGACTTCCAAGACGAAAGCAATTATGGTGGTTCACTACGGGGGAAACGCTTGCGATATGGACGACATCATGCAATTGGCAAAGGAAAAGGAATTATATGTCATTGAAGATGCTGCGCAAGCATTCCTCAGCAAGTTCAAGGGCCGTTGCCTTGGTACAATTGGTCACTTGGGATGTTTGTCATTTCATTACACAAAAAATACGGTGTGCGGAGAAGGTGGGGCTCTACTCGTGAATGACCCTCGTTTCCATTCCCCAGCAGCAATAATCCGAGAAAAAGGCACTAATCGTGCAGACTTCATGCTCGGCAGCGTGAGCAAGTACGAATGGATGTCCTTGGGTTCTTCTTACGTACCGTCGGAATTATGCTCCGCGTTTCTTCTACCACAGCTCTTGGATGCAAACGAATCCGCTTATCGACGGAAGAGAGTCTGCGATGCCTACAGGGTATTATTGGCACCCTTGGCCGCGCGCGGCTGTTTTCGATTTCTAAAGGTCCTGAGCGACCGGAATGGGGCTGCTATGCTGGCCGATACATGTGGAAATGGGCACTTGTTTCCCATTATTTTCCCCTCGACGGACAGTAGGAAGATGGCCCAGACGGCCATGACCACCAAAAATGTACAATGCCTCACCCATTTTGTTCCCTTGCACCTTTCCCAAGGTGGCATGAAATATGGAAAAGTATGGCCGCATGCCTCTCTTGAAAGTACGATAACTGCATCGGCTTGTCTATTACGCCTTCCGGTATGGCCTGGAATGCGATTTGGACATATCCAGTACGTCGTCCAGGTTCTGTACGAACACTTTGGCGAAGATTGTCCTTCCGTGACCACCGCTATGCATCTCTTCATGCCCACTACCTAGAATGCAACATGTGACGTACGACAACGACTTTTGTGGGGCGGACTCGTTATTAGGGCTTTTTTTGCTATAGATTTATTTGTCCACAAGCTGGCGTTTCAAATAAAATGAAATTACATAAATGAAATGAAACTATATATATATATATGTATATGTATGTATATATATATACACACACACATATATAGTAATAGAGCTTTTTGTTTTTAGATACATGGTCTGTCGTATTCTCAGGGCTTACTCACTTCGCCAACTTCACCCAAATGCACGTCCACTGATCTACATGTATCTTCGCACTAAGGGTTTGGAAGGTATCGTAGTATCACACGCAAAATCTACAACTAGGGCGGATGGATGATATACAAGTGAGAGATCATTTGAATGAAAGGTTGTGGAAGAAGTTTAAAAGAAAAAAATGCCAGGAAGACACATTTGTTATGTCATCATTCTAGTTCTATTTTAAGGGAACCGCAGTACTCCTCCTCCCTGCTGCCTCGCTTCATTATTAGCGGTTCGACCTTCTCCAACACGGTGCATGACTCTGTCGTCTCGTCTCGCCTTTATGAGGGTCACTATTGACAAGAGATTGAACGCCCAAAACCGGCTTTGTTTAAACTGACGAGAATATTTCTTCTTTCATTTCTCACCTTTGTTCTGTTTTGTATACTGTGTGACTATGCTTTCAGGTTTGTATCAAAGAGCAAAGACAGGCCAAGGCCAAGACGCTGCACTACGCCTGTTCCTCGACGCTTTATACCTATTATCAGTACTCTTTCTTATTGTTCTTATATCTCATCGTAGTATCACAACGCTCGTCGCATTTGTATGCCAATATATACACATACATGCACGCACGTTCGTAATTTTATATTTTATTTTGAATTCTTGAAGCATCCTTACCCTTTCTCCCTTCTCTCTTTTCTCCCCTCCTGCTCCCCAAGATCTTGAATCTCCCCTCTTCTTGAATCTTTTTTGAATCTTTTTTGTGTGTGTGTGCCCTCGCCCCTGCACAAGAAACACACGGCTATATGTTAGGCACCAAGTCTTCGTTCACGCTTCTTTACACTACCTCTCCCTCACCATTCAGCGCTGCGGAAGAAGAGGAAAAGGGAACGGCAGACGCACCGGAGGAAGCAGATGAAGGCCCGACCATCTTCATATACTTTCGGCTATTCATCCTCAAGATAATGTAGCCCAAAATGGAGAAAATGGTGGTGATTCCCAGCAAGGCCAAGCCGCACTGCCACACCTCGTATTCGTCCATCGAGTACAGGGCCAGGATCTCCTCGCCTGTCGTCAGGCAGCCCTTGCCCTCGGCGTCGGGGCAGGAGAAAGTCATGCCCTTGAACTGGTTTTGGGCATACGCATTGAAGCTCCACTTGATGAAAGACATGTAGGGGCACCTTTAGGAGGGACGGGAGGAGGGAGGGAGGGACGTGGTGGTAAGAGTGTCGGGTAAGGATAGACTTCCATCATGGGCTCCGACGGCGTCACACGTACGCTTCATGCCCCCTTCCCTCCCTCCCTCTCTCCCCTCTCCCTCCCTTCCCACTCATCCTACCACTGCGCCCCTGTTGGCAAACTTTTCACATTGATAAACACGCCTGAGAAAAGCAAGAACACGATCGTGATGGCGGGAGAGAGCGCCGTGGCTGTTGGTACATCGGGGGCCACTGCGCTGATGACCAGGCCGAGGGAGACAGCACAAGTTGCTTCCAAGAGGCAAAAACAGACGAAGGTGAGGAAGGGGGAGAGGGAAGGTTGAAGCCCCACGAGCCAGTAGGCGATGCTCGAGAAGATGAGGGGCCCTAGGAGGGTAAAGGGCAGTTCGGAAAGGAGCTAGGGAAGGAGGGAGGGAGGGTGAGAAAAGAAGACAAGGAAGAAGGAAGGATGAGAAGAGGGAGGGAGGGAGGGAGGGAGGGAAGAGACGTGCCTTGGCCAAGTAGTAGGCGGAGAGATGGTAGGCTTTGGCGGCACGCTCTTTCTGGACGATGTACTTCTCCAAGGGAAAGACCTGGATGACGGATTGAAGGTTGCCAAAGGCTGGGGGAAGGGAGGGAGGGAGGGAGGAGGGTGAGGAGGAGGGAGGGAGGGAGGGGGGGGGAGG
>Ga0160420_100239_pt1 | contig 29214 bp, 35 predicted proteins | sample CelAP2metagpilot_FD_108197 | JGI IMG/M metagenome (GOLD analysis project Ga0160420, IMG submission 108197) | Phycosphere-associated microbial communities from algal ponds in Kailua-Kona, Hawaii, USA - Cellana AP2-5-5 metagenome pilot | ecosystem: Engineered > Artificial ecosystem > Aquaculture >... | reverse complement strand
GGGGGGTGGGGGGGGGGGGGTGGGGGGGGCAGGGGGGAAGGAAGGGTTGGAGGAAGGGGAGCAAGGAGCGCGTATTTCCCGAAAGGTGATGTGCGGAGCTTTTTTTCCAGACCCAAGGCGGAGTCAGCAGCAGTTGGCGGAGGAGGAGGAGGAGGAGGAGGAGGAGAAGGAGAAGGAGGAGGAGAAGGAGAAGGAGGAGGAGAAGGAGGAGCAGGAGCAGGAAGAGCAGCAACATACGCTAGCCCGTCCGGAGGAAAAAGGATGATTGTGATTGACGAGGACGACGAGGAAGAATGGGAGGAAGGGGAGGCTCAGCAGCACAAGAAGGGCAGCGGTAGTAAATGTAGTAGTGGCAGCAGCAGCAGCAGCAGCAGCAGCAACACCAACACGAACAAGAACAGCAGCAGTAACGCGAAAACTGTGCCAATGGTGGTTGATCTGGTGGAAGCATCTGTTAGCCCGACACTGAAGACCTCCACCATCTGCTCCCCCTATTTCTCCTCCACAACCGGCCTCCCTCGCTCTCCTTCCATCGTGACAGCAGCGGCGACGGCGGCAGCAGCAGCAGCAGCAGTTCCCTCCCCTCCTCTTCCTCCCCCTCCTCCTCCTCTACCTCCTACAACAACCTGGACTTGTCATGTGTGCACTTACATCAACAGCACACCAGCCTTGTCCATCCTCCCTTCCTCCCTTCCTGCCTCTCAACAGCAGCAGCAGCAGCAGCAGCAGCGGCAGTTTCAACATAAGAAAACAGTTGTGTGTGAGCTGTGTGGTTCTCACGCTCTTGTGACGCTCCCGCCGCAGCTGAAGGTAGGGGGTCCGGATCACAAGGGAGAAGAGGAAGAGGGGGAGGAAGGGAGGGTGGGAGTGATACCGGAAAAGGAGCAAAAGCAGACTTCGCAGGAGAAAGAGAATGAAGACAAGTCTACTCAGCAGCAGTACCACCACCATCACCACCACCAGCAGCAGAAAAAGAATTTTTCGGAAGAGGGGGAGAAGGAGACCGAGGAAGGGAGGGAGATTAAAAGGAAAACGAAGAAGAAGAGAGAGCTAGAAACTCATCGTGGCTTCGGCCCCAATGCTCCCAAGCATGAGTCGTACAATGATCGAAGGAAGTGGGGGAGAGAGGGGGGGGGAAATAAAGGGGAGGAAGGGAAGTCAGTGTGGAAGAAATTGAAGTCGGTGGCGGCAGCAAAACGCGGTAGAGACAGCAGCAGCAATAGCAGCAGCAGCAGCTGCAGCAGTGCTGAGGATGAAGCCGGAAGGAGGGAAAGAGGAGGAGACCTAAACCTGTCGTTTTCTGTCTCAGCTAACACTGGCCGCATCCGCGTCGAGTACCAAGAACCGGAACAGGGAGGGAGAGGGAGGGAGGGAGGGCGTACTGTCTGCTTCAATTTCTCTGTTGAAGAATTTTATTCCTTGATGGACGGAGAGACATTGGAGCTTACCAATACCCCCTTCGAGGTACTGGGTCCCTGCTGCCAGGTGCTGGAGGGAGGGAGGGGATTACTGGTGCCTGCTGCTGCGTCTTCTCCTGCTGTTGCCGTCCTGGTGGCGTGCGAGGAATTTGTAGAGGAGTGGGAGGAGTTGAGGGGATGGGAGAAGATGATACTGATCGGGGAAGGAGGGAGGGAAAGCGGGGAGAGAGGGAGGATGGAATTGAGGTTGCCGCTTGTGAAGCAGTTGAAGGACGAGATGGAGAAGAGATGGAAGGTAGGGGATGGAATAGGAGGAGGAGGAAAGAAACTTTGTTATGAGCGGTACGTGGATTATCGACAGGAGCAGCAGCAGCAGCAACAGCAGCTACAAGGGGGCATTCCCCCCTACATACCCAACGCACAACGGCAACGGCAAAGGGGGGCAATGACGGCTGCCATCGCGTCACATAGCCAAGAAAGCAATAGCAACATCAGCAGCAACTTTGACTACGTTAACGGCGGCCGCGCGTCATCTTTTCCTTCCTCTCTCCCTCCTTCATCCAAGTCCCCCCAGTGCAGCTTCTGCAAGACAATCATCACCGATCCCCTCCTCCTTCGGGACCTTTCTCTTCGTCAGTCCCTAGCGTCCTCGTTTCCCGGCCCCAACCCCGACCGGAAATTCAAATATAATGGTCCACGGCATCTTTACTGTTCTTATGCCTGCGGACAAGAAATCCTCCTTCGAGCCGGGTCCTCCTCCCTAATCCGCCGTCAGATTTTTGCGCTCGAGCAGGGCGTCTGCCAGCTCTGTAATACTGATTGTCACGCCTTGTTCCTACATGTAAAGCGACTCACCCCACCGGAACGAGTCCAATATTTTATGTCCTTGGAATGTGCATTTAAATGTGTGGATAAAGCCGCGGTGCTCGATCCGAAAGAGGGGCATTTTTGGCAGGCTGACCATGTGTTACCCGTCATCGAAGGAGGGGGGGCGTGTGGGCTTGATAACCTTCGGACGTTGTGCACGCCTTGTCACGCGAAAGAAACAGCCCTTTTAAGGGTCCGGGGGAGGGAAGGGAGAATGGAGAAGGCCGCGGAGGGGACGAGGGATATACGAACTTTTATTGTTGGGGATGGGAAGGGGGGAGGAAAGGGAAAGTAGTGTTGGCAGCGGGGAATGGAGGGTTGGTGAACAACAGCTGCAGTGGCAATAACAGCAACAGCAGAAAAAGTATCAGTAATAGATACAGCAACGAACGAGAAAGTAGATAGATGGATCAGTTCTTGTGTGTATAGAGAACATGTCGACAAATAAGATATGGGAGCCATTAATGACTGATGACAACAACTGGGAATGGAGGTGGGACTACTCCTGCCTCCTGCATGGTTTAATAGTGAAAAGAACAAGTATGATAGATAAGTCGGTGCTGAAGATATGGCAGCCACGATTTAAATTGAAAAGGATATGAAATAAAAAAGCACGATTGCACGCGAAAAAAAGTAAATACGCAATGTGCAATCAAAGTGTGATCAAAGTGACTCCTTCTTCTCTTCCGCCATACACCCACCATCTATACAGGAAATTCTCAACAGCACCAACAGTGGATGTAGCAAGGAAAGAGGGGAAAATGCTGCAAGACCACATGACCCTGGTTTTCGACCGCATGACCGAGCCAGAGCTCCGCGCCTGGTTGGATGCCAACCCTCATAGCGTCAATGCCCGAAATATGGATGGCGAGACCTGCCTGTTCCGTGCCGTCAATCACTGGAAGAGCGCTTCATTGGTCATGTGGCTTGTAGAGCGAGGGGTTAATGTAAATACCGCCGACATGTGCGGATACACTGCGATTCAATATGCGCGCTCAACCGAAATTCTTGATGCGCTGTTGCTTTCTGGTGCGGACCCCACCATCCGGACGGAAAAGGGCTTCACGCTGTTGATGGCTGAGGTCCGCTCACGTCGTTACGTGCTCGCGACTCATTTGCTGAAGGACTCGCGCATTCGCACCCTCATCAACGCGCAAGACCAATTTGGGAACTCAGCATTGCACTTTGTCTGCCATGATTTGGACGATCCCGCCGTGCATCCTCTCATTCTGCTTTTTCTCAAATGTGGAGCCAGTCTGATGCTTGAGGATGCGCGTGGAGAGACACCCATGCGCTTACTTCAACGGCTTTACCCTACCAATCCCCTTACCATCACCTTGGCCGACGAGATCCTAACCGTAGAGAAGACCGATGCCCTCGTCATGACCGTCCGTAAAGTAATGGCGACGAAGAGTCCCGTCGCGACTTGCTTGCAACATCGCGTGGAGTGCGGCCGACCCTTACCTATAGTGGAAATGGCTCAGCAGTCGTGTCTCAATGACGAGAAAAGGCTTCGGGTTGGGGTGGCGCTTTTGTCAGGCGTGGGACGAAAGGGACTGCCGAGGGATATGTTTTGGGCAGTGCTGGATATGATTATGCCAGCATGGGACCCTTTGAGACGTTGTATGTCATTGCAGAAGAAGCGAGTTACAATGAAAAGGGGAGGAGCAGAAAAGCCTATGGTGGGTTAGGAGGATAGTGGCCGTATACTCAACAATTATGAGGCCCTCCGTACCTGGCGGCCATCCTCGTGGACACGAAGGGCTGGAGCATGCCGCGACTTGTGCTCTTGGCTGTGATTGACATGATGAAGCTCACTGTCGCCACCAATACAAATGCTGTGGCTCCATGTCAAAACACGTAAGGTGTGCAAGGCCGCATGGCCAGGACCGCCATCTCCCGCGCACGGCGCTGGCGCCGCTGAAGTTTCTCGATAGCAATGGTGAGGACGAGGAGCAGGAGGAAGCAAGAGGCAAGCTTCGGACCATCCAGGTGGTCATGATTGTGTGAAAGGGGAACGGTAAACTGCAAATCGTGTTTCGGGTGGTGATGGACTTGGTCATATGCCCTTTGGGACCTGCTGCAGTGTAACATGCCAGGACTAGACGGACGACGGCAGCTCGGGTCGGGTTCAGAAGTGTTGAAGGAGCAGTACTCTCGGCAGCAACAACAGCCGTAGCGGCAAGTGAAATTAGTGCACAGAAGACAATTAAAGAATGAGATGTGTCAAGATATCGGTCAACAATTATACCGTAAGTGAAGTGAGAGCGACAACATCGACCTACGAAAGAAATTTAAAACGTCCAAAGCCCTCGACAAATACCTCGACTCCCTGGCCGTGTCCAACATTCAAGAGATGCTTGATCGAATCCTGGAAAAGAGAGGCGACGTGCTCCGCGAAATGCTACCCGCAACGTTTGCCAAAGCATTCGACCAAGTGGTAATGCATCTTACGAAGGAGAAGACTTTGGACTCACGGATAAAGGCGAGACCGTCGCGGTTCAGGCAGCGCACATACCCTTTTCTATCTACATCGAGCCCCCATATAACTCGGACAACGAAGAAATCACACGCAAATAGTTGTGTACTTACGACATCAGAATCACCCAAATAAAGAGAGAGTGGAAAGAAGACAACGTAGTCTACTCTACACAAGGCATTTAAAGCGAACAACACCCAAAGAAAATGCACAGCGGCAAGACCGTCGCATGTGAGCCCCACACAATTCCGCGCAAGTATAAGAAAGGTCCACGAAAGGGTTACACACGCAGTACTTTGATGTGGATTTGTTGCTTTGTTGCATCGTACGTCGTCGATGTCTTTCCGGTTCAAACTTCTACTCGTATAAAACACGCACCGTCCCTCCCTCCCTCCTACAGTCTCCCCCTGCGACCAGTAACAGAAGCCGGCCACGCATCCACAGCCGTACACATTAAGATACATAGGCACACCCCTCGATGATGTGCCTTTTCTCTCCCTCCCCTTTCCTCTCCTTCCTGTTCTCCATCTGTCTCATCAAGAATCAAATGTCGACGACACAGAAGTCGCCTCTTCCTCTTCCGGCACCCCTCCCTCCCCCCCTTCCCCTCCCCCCGGGGCCTTCTGAATATAAAAGCACGAGTCAAAAAACGTGCTCTCCACTTCTAACCTGAATGGTTCCTCGTGCCTCGACTCCAAATAGGCCCATCCTGACTCCGGCAACCGCCCATCATGTGCAAACACCTCCCACGGTCCCTCCCCCCCTCCCTCCTCCGCTTCCTCTCCCCCCCTCCTCACGATCGAGTAGGATAAAAACGGATTGTATTTGTACTTGTGCGCCGACGCCTGGAAGCAGGGCTTGAAATCACTCAATATCATAGGACGGACATAGTCCTCGTCCATCATCCCCTGAGGGAGGTGAGAAAAGGCGGTCAATGCAGGATTTACCAGCACCACCGGTGCACCCCGCAGCGTCGCCACTGCCGTGAGTCTTTGGAACTCCGTCAGCTCAGCCAGGTCCCCTCCAACATTTTGAGGATTGAAAAATATAACCATATCGGGATTTGAACCGATGTCGATCCGTTTCCTGCTGCCGTCACCACCAAGCGGAAATGCAGGAGAAGCAACGCCGCGTTTCTCCTTCGCTCCACCTGCCCTGGATCCCGATTCCACCTCGTCCCCCCTTCGTGCCAAATATTCAATCTTCAGCTGGCCAAATGCCCCTGCTTGCCTCAAGCGTTTCTCTACGACCGATGCTTCCTCCCTGTGACCAAAGACGGCCACCACACGCTGGTACCCCTGCGCCCGCAGCGTTAAGAGCATCTTTTCATAGAATCGCAAATAACGATGGCTCACAGCCAGAGACCACTCCTCTGAAAAGTCGCTCATATCGTCCAATTGCAAGTCGACACGTAATCGAGGCGCTGAGGTAGTGAGGCCCGTGGCGAAATTAGGTAAGGGCGTGCGGCTCGCGGCGGTGATGAGCAACGATGACGCCGCGGCCGAGGCGGCGGCCTCGATGCCTTCTTGAGCTTGTTTTTTGAGGTCTTGCCTTACTTTGTCCTCGTCCACCATCTTGGCGATGTTCCCCGCAATGTCATGTGCAAGCCCTGCAGGCGTGTCGGGGAAAGTGGGGAAGCGGCGCAAGGGTCTTCGAGGTGCACCTTGGGAGGGGGAGGGAGGATAGTAGCCCTCCATCGAGCCAGGGGGGTAAAATGACGATGGTGGGGCCGCGTACCCAAAAGCCGTGGCTTGAGAGTTGACAAAGGAGGAAGATTCAACATTTGGTAATACACTGAGGCCTAAAATGGCTGCCCAAAGCGTGTTTTTAAGACGCCAGCCCATGGGTGGCGGACGGGCAACGGATGTTGCTCTCGGCGTTGCACCCATGACAAGGCTGTGTGAGAAGGAAAAGTAGGCGCGTAAAGGGCTTCGGGAAAGGACACAAGATGCTGAATGTACTGCCCAGTCAGCGATGATAAGGCTGACTGTGTTGTGGACATGTAAATAAAGAGGGGGTCTAGGGTTTAAGTGTGGGTCGGGAAGCAAAGTCATATAATATACGAACGCAAGCCGTTGGATTTCTCATGCATGAATGGGCTCTCAAGATCTCTCAGCCAACGGCAGCCGACAGACACAGGAGGTTGAGCAGTGTCTTGATGGTGGCCATGAACATGCACTACACGGTGGTCGAAGTTGCTTTACGCTTGCTCAATCGAATGCATCCGTGATAGTTCTGCTGACTGAAAAGCTCAAAGTTATGTCGATCGCTGCTGCGGGAGTTCTTAGTCGCCGGCTCACCAACAGCGATGTATAGGAATGATCATTTCTGTCGTAGCTATTCTACAATCATTCCCATTTAGCACCAGAGGCAAGCGGAAGAATGTTCGACGTCCACGCCCATTTGACAGCACCGGAACTGCTGCCACATTTGGAGAGCTTATTAGCAGAGGCACACAGGTAAGCACGCTTGCCTCCCACCCTACACCCTCTCCACTCCACCATTATCGCTCCAATATAATGCCCCAAATGGAAAGTAAAGTGTAACAGGCTTTAGAGATGTCTATGAAAGAGTCAGTCAGTGATTTTGAGCAGATAAAACACGGATTTGAAATTTAGCGCCATCCATGCTGTGCGACCCGCCCGAATTCGACACTCACACTCTCGCCAATGCTCTCCCCATCCATCCTAATAGCGCCGGCGTCCACGACATCCTGGTCGTCTCAGAAAACTTGCAAGATGCCGCCTTGGTCCTCGCTTTACCTACCACTCAAGGTGGTGTACGTTTACACAAGGCCTTGGGTCTCCATCCTGAATACGCATGCCTAGAGGCCTTGTCCGCTATGCTGACGCTCATCCGAACTCATCACTCTGAGCTCACGTGCATTGGCGAGATTGGCTTGGACTATTCTCCGCACGTCCTGGGAGAGAAACACCCCGAGGCTACAAAAATAATACAACAGGAATGCATGCGACAGCAAGTCGTACTTGCCCTTGAGCTCGATATGGCTGTTAATGTCCACTCTCGCTCGGCGGGCCACCATGCCTTGGCCTTGCTCAGGGAAACTGCAGCAACAGCAATTGCAGCTGCGGCTGAAGAGGGACCAGAAGGGCACGAACGAAGAAAAAGAGGTGCTAGAGCAGTTTTTCATGCGTGGGATGGAAAGGCTCATTATGCTGAAGCGGCAGCCTCGGACACCGAGCACGACATTTACTTCTCCGTGCCTCCCTGTGCTCAACGTTGCCCCTTGATGTCCAAGTGGATAGCCCGTCTACCTCTTGAACGGCTGCTGCTGGAAACAGATTGTCCAGCACTGGCGCCTTTTAAAGGGGACGTTAATGTGCCAAAAAATCTTGGAGTTTCGGTTGAGGTGGTAGGGATCGCCAAAGGAATGGGAATGGAGGAAATAGTACAGGCGACCCGGAGGAATGCGGAGCGATTGTTTGGCTTAGGTTTTGCGACAGGGATGGACAGAGGGTACAAAAAGTATGAGACAACTGGATAAGAGGAGAAGTAAAGTAAACATCTATTGTATTCGTGCGATTTAATTTTTATCCATGACTTACTCGGCTTGTTTCTCTTGGGTGCACCCTACTTGAGGGCATTTCGTGGCGTATGCCCAAGGAGGTCGACACTGTACCAGGCAGCGCATCACAACTCCATCGGCAGGGCGTTATACTGTTGATTCATGTCGGGTTTTGTGCGGGTCTGACTCCCGTCGTCGACCATGTCATGTCGTAACGCTCTACATCGCCGACAACCTCCCCCTCTCGTTCCCGCCGCTTCCATCGGAACCCACGTCGCAAGCGCGCTTTATATCAGAGTATCACCACCATGAGTAAGACAACACACTCAAGCTTACGTTAACAATAGTAGCGTTTGACAACCCGTGTCATTTCCTTAATAAACCTTTCAATCTTCCCATAATTTTTCATCTTTATCGTCATCACAGGGCTGTCGGACCTGGCGAAGGTGAGACGCATTTCAGGAAGGCGGCAGCATGCCTTCATCTTTACCGTCCTTGACCACGACAGCAAGGATCCGGACGAACTCAATTCTACTGGCAGATAGAGCCTGACCTCTCCAGCTTCAGCTATGCACGACATTGAAATCCCGTCCTCCCCGCCGCCCTTCTCTCCCCCCCGGAGAAGCGTCTCTGGCTCCTCTAGCCTCTCCTCCTCCCCCTCCACGCAGCCTTTCCCGGTCTCCTCCTCCCTTCTGCCCCTATTACCGTCACCATTAGTGATTTCGTTACCACCATCCAACAGCTCGCGCGACCACACCGTTGAAATTGACAACAATAACAATGATCAAAATGCCTTGCACGAGGTAGAGGATGGCTTCGTCCGGCAACTGGACGCCCTTGAACGTTTCCGGCCTTCGTTGTGTTCTCGTCCTTCCTCTCCCGATTTTACACGCAGGGCGATCCCTCTTCCGGTGGGTGAAGCTGATGCGTATCATAGGAGTCGCCACGCCGCTCGTGCTCGGCAGGCTCTTCGAACGGCGTTAGCTAAGGGGGGGGAACACGGGCAAGAGCACCAGCAGCATGTTTCACAAGCCGACGAAGAGAAGCACGAGCAACACGGACAGATTGCATTGTTTCTGGCTTGTGGTCGCCGTGGCCTTCACTCCCTTCGTTTGCACGCAGCGCAAGCCTCCACTCGCCGTCACCGCCTCCTATGCTTGGATGGGTATGCTCAATCCACTGCTGCCCGCCGTTGCCTCCGTCGCTGGCGCATTGTCTTCGTACAGCAATCAAGGCTGAATGTATATGCTGCTTGGCATCAGGTAAAAGGAAAACAACTGGTGATCAGATGGTGGAGGACGGTCGAAGTACAGGGACCAGGGGTTCAGAGAGAGGGGCAGGCAGTGGCAGCGACGAGACATGCGCTCCGATTGATGTTTCTATGTTGGAAACGTTGGAAAGCGTGGCATTTCCAACGACGACAGCAATGGCAGCAGCAGATGATGAAAAAGGGGTTGAGTGTGGATGTGGACAAATGGAGGGAGGGTAGAGGAAGGCTCAGGGCATTGGCCTTGCTGCTGGTAGGAGTGAGGCACCAACGACGGATGCAGCGTGGGGAGGACTGGAGGAAGGTGAGGCTGGCATTGAAGGGATGGACATCTTTTTTGCACGTTTGTACCAAAAGAAGTGCCGTGAAGGAGAGCTTGGCCCGTGTGGTGGAGGTGGGAGAGATGGCCCGCTTGGTGGGGAAAAGTGAGAAGGCGCTGCAGCAGTGGAGGGAACGGACGAGGAGGAGGGTAGGGGGAGTGGTAAGGTTGGAAGTAGGAGAGACGCGGTGGAGAGAAAGGAGGCTGAGTCAAGCGTGGGAGGGATGGAAGGGATGGGCACGGTGGCAGGGGCGGCAGGAGAGGGGGTGGGGGGAGGGAAGGGTGTGGTGGTACGCGTTGAGAATGAGTCAGGGCTTCTATGCGTGGAGGGACTGGATGAGACGAAGGAGGGAGGGCAGGAGGGAAGAAGGACGGTTGCTGCTGAGATGGGGATGGAGGATGTGGAAAGTTAGGGAGGAGCAGAGGAGGGAGGAGGAAGAGGAGAGTGCTGCTTTTATAGCTGCACGCTGTCAGCAGACACGACGCAGGGCGTTACGGCGATGGCTCTCTCTGGTGAAGGAGAGAATGGAGCGATGGGAGGTTGAAGATCAGGGCCTGGTGCTGCAGCAGGAAAAATGTCTCCGCCGGTGCTTGGAACTGTGGGCGAAGATGACGATGATCAGCATGCGTCAGCGAGGGAGGGAGAAAGTGGGGGTCGCAGCGTGGAAAGGGCAGCAAAAGAGGGGATGGGTGGCTTTTCAAAAGATGATGCACCGAAAGGAATGGAATCGAAGGAATGATGTGCAGGCCCGCTGGCTATGGTTGCAGCAACGACAAGCTCTGACTTTGGTCCGATGGGTGTATTGGACTCGCGGACAAAAATCGCGGAAGAGGAGAGAGAGGGAGGGAGGGAAGGAGGGATTGTGGCAATGGAAGGGATGGAGGGAAGGGTGGGCATTTAAAAGGTGGCGAATTTGGGTGCATCGGCATCGGAAGAAGAGGCAACAGCGAGCACTGACAGAAGCAGAGGAACGTCGGTCGAAGCTCTTGCAGTATGCTTATCCTACATGGCATATCAGTGGTGGGAACAGCAACGGCCGGAGCTGCACCGCTTTATTCGAAGGGAGAAGAGACAGGGGGGAGATAGGGGAGGGAAGAAGGCGTCATTTCCCTACACCTCGCCCTTGGAATGGTGATGGTGCGGGGTGGAATGCGTATGGGACGGGAGGGAGGGGCCATCTTGCACTTTCTGGTGGGAATAAAAACAGAAGTAGCAGTAGTCACAGCTATAGAGCCTTTTTATCTGTTTCTGCTGCCTCAGTCTCACCACCGGCCTCGACTAGGGAACGGACCTTATTATCCTCATCCTCCCTACCGACAGCAGCTCCCTCCTCCTTCGATTCCTCGTCCTCCTTCTCTCGGTCATTGCCCATACTCCCTCCCTCCCAACGAGGGTCCCTACGCCCTCCTCCTCGCCGGCCGTTGGAGGTGGTGTTGGAGGCTCAAGGAGTGCAAGTCCCTGCTTGGATTCTGCGAGAGATGCATTCCCATGTGGTCAACGAAAAACAGGAGGTCAAAGAGGTGGAGAGCGTGGCGATGGCGAGAGAAAGCGGCAGAATGACGTCAACAGCTGAAGTAGTGGAGTCAACAGCTGCTCCTGCTGCTGCTGCGCTTGCTGGTGGGAGGCAAGCGATGGTGGCTTCTTTAGCCACAGAGACAGTAGAGGAAAAGGAGGGAAAGTGGTTGAATGGCGCAGGGAGGGTAACACGTGGGAGGGAGGGAGGAGCGTCTCTAATTAGCAGTAGCAGCCGCTCACCGGGAACAGGCATGTTGCCTTCCTTCTTTACGCCTTCATTCTCTTCCTCTTTCTCGCCACCCACAAGCCCCCACGGGTTATCGGCCCATGCGTCACCTTTGGCCTCTTCTTCCTCTTTCAATCGATCGTCCTTCCTAGGGCTTACGGATATCACTACTTATGCAACATCTACTGCTGCTCCTGCTACTGGTACCGATGTGTGTGGGAGTTATTACAACGCAGGCACACGCCGAGCGCCCCCTAGAAGAGGAAGAGATGAAGACCGAGAAGGCTCTGGAGAAAGAGGAGGGAGAATGAAAGAAATGGAAATGAGAAAAGAGGAGGGAGATGAAGGCAAGCACAAACACGAGAAGGAAGTCGACCTCGGCAATGACGACGGTATAGACGGGCAGCAGCAAAAAGAGGACAAGGACGTGGAAGAGAGGGAAGAGGAGGAGCAGAATGTTTTAAGGAAGGAGGGGGTTGTAGAAGAGAAGGAGGAGGAGGAAGATTTGGGGATTTTGGAGGCGCGATTGCGGGGGTGGATGATGGAGCGTGAACGATTTGAGCAAGCGCGTGTGGAAGTAGAGGAACTTGAAGCCATTCAACAACAACGACGACACCACCCAGGGCAGCAGAAGAAGGAGCAGGCGTCGACCGAACCCTCTTCTCTTTCGTTATCCACCTCACAGGCGTCTTCTGCATTGTCGCAAGCAACGCCGTCCAGCCCAAACAGGAGGAGCAGCAGCAGCACGAGTGTAGGGAGTTTGAGGAGGCGTCAGCAGGAGGAGCGGCTGCAGGAATTGCGAGAAGTCTTGCGAGAGTATGAAGGGTGGCAAGAACGGACATTACCTTTAATTAGGGGGGTGCACAGGAAAATCGGACAGCTGAAGCTGCGTGTGTCAGGAGTGAGGCTGACGACAACAACGACTGCTTCTATATGAAAGATGGGATGTAGTAATTCATGACAGGGGCGTGGGTTGGAGGAGGTGAAGGAAAATATATAGCTTGGAGCGGCGTTATATCGCCGAGGAAGAGGACAGTAACAGCACCAGGGGCAAGAGGGGAAGGAGGAGGAGAAGGAAAGGATTTGGAATTGGGACGTGATGATTGTGGAAATGTATGCATCTGGAGAAGCAAACGACTACTTTGCGTATCTATTCTTATGTAATTGAAGGGTGAAAAGCACGCGAATAAACACTTATGCATGTACCAAACTTGAATGAAAAGAAAAAGTAAAATAAATGCCCTCTCTTTGAACTCCAAGATGTCAGCAAGTTCTACACGCTGTGAGTGGCGGAAATTTTCATCGCCGAGGGGGGAAAACAAATAAATAGCGACTGGCACTTTGGCTCGACTGAGGGTCGTTCCTTGATGATTCGCCGGACATTCTACACGACGTGCTTCTCAGTATTCGAATATTGGGCTAAACGCAGCAAGCCGGAGAAAGCAAAGCAGATAAAGCAATAAACGGATGTGACATAGGCATAAGTGTATGTGTGTGGTGGCTAATTTTCAAACGTTTCCATTGTTGAACATGTGAACGTGAACTGCTGCGTGCGGGATCCACTAGCATCACGCCCCCCTTTCATCTCCTGTCTCTTCTTTTACATTCGTGCTGAAATAGATCTCTTGAACTCTTGCAGACTTCACGCTGGGATCGTTTGATCTGTCACAACCCGAAACACGCGCCGCAGCATGCCATCCACGTCCAGCCCACCAATTGCGTTCCCCTAGTAGACGTGGCCACATTCAATGTCTCGATCAAACAACACACATTCCGCTCTCTCTCTCTCTTACACACACGTCATCGTCATCTCCACGAGGAATAAAATCACCCTCTTAAAATGAGGTAAGTCGATTAGTTTTCATCGGATTTTATCGTCAATCGTAGGAAGGACGTTCCGGGCATCAATCCCTCACATTTGTGTACGTGATCCTCGTCAAACAACGTCTTGGTCGCGCAATATAATGGATTTTCCCGCTCGCTCACCATTACAGGCGCCATGGTCCTATCGGCCATCACCCTCTCAAACACATTCTCGACGCCATCGTACAGGTTGAGAAAAGGCAGATACACTTGACATTCAGGCGCCAACAGACCTGAACGCCTCAAGGCAGGCAGCAATACATTGGCCACGGCACGGTAGGCAGGCCTGAAGTATGCAGTGGGGAAGCGGACGTAGTCTCCAAAGATAAAGCTGATCTTGCGTTTCCCCAACACGCTCTGTGTGAGAGGAGAGGAGAAGGTGGGGTGAATGAAATGGAGCGAAAAAGCTTGGCAAATGTCTGCGTGTACTGTCTTGAAGTTTGAACCGAGCCAGTCATTATTCTCCGCTCTCCCTCCTCCCGTGCCGCTCTTACCTTGATAGCCCGCAGCGGCGGGTTTTCAAATCGTCCCGAGACATGCTTTCCCTTTTCCCGCCTTCCCAAGCCTCCGTGGTCCACCCCTCTCAACTCCCGCGAGTCGCATAAGGCGATTATATCCATGCCCGTCTAGTGAAATAGAGAATGAGAGAGAGAGCGAAAGAGAGAGAGAGAGAGAGAGAGAGAGAGAGAGGTGGATGGACGGTATCACGATGGCGGCCCCCACGTACAAAGCGATTGAGAACCTTCGTCCGCGTCCTCCCTTTCCTCCATTCCACCTACCTCTTTCTCCAAAATTCGCATCCGCGAGGTATCTCTTGCGGCAGCCACGTCCAGCATCGGGTCTGCGCACCCCTCGTAGCATTCCATAAATTTATCCGTCATTCGAATCATGCCCAAGCACAAACCAACCCGGAGCCCATTCGGCTTTATGTCAGTCTCCCTTTCTTCGGCCATGGTCTCGTCTTCTATGGGTAACATCCTATCGTATTGCCGCGTGCGGATGCGAGAGACAGGGGCGCTCGGAAGAGGCAGAGACCTTTTCGCCCGTCGCTGGTGCGTGGCCTCACTGGCAGAGGTACAGCTTTTCGGGGCAGCAGGCCTGCTCTGCGTGCGAATGTCTCTGGTTGCGATGGGGGGAATAGAAGCGCACTCCGCCTCCTTCTTCTCCTTCACCCTCCCACCACTGTCTCTTTTATCCCCTGCTGCCTGTTGCTGCTTGGTCATGTCTGTAATCTTCCCTGGCGTCAGGACGGGCGGGTGGATGGTAATAGAGACCATCTCGTCGTCGTTCTTCTTTTTTCCTACCACGTCCTCGTCCACCTTCCGGTCCTTTGAATCAGCAGACTTCGAGTTAATTTCGGTCTCTTGCTGGCAGATTGCATGACACGGTGCCACAAAAAGCTGAGGGCTTTCGTCTCTTGCAGCAGCATTTCCACCTCCACCAAGGGAGGAAGCTGTCGCGGAGTTGGCGGAAACGTGGTGGTCGGCTCGACGGCGGGTTTGGAGGTTTTGGTAGTAATTGTCCGCGTCGCCCATGTTTGTGATAAATCTGGTCTTCACTGGTGTATTAAAAATGGTGTCGCTGCTGCTCCTTTTTTTCTTCCTGCTCCTGCTCCTGCTCCTGCTCCTGCTCCTGCTGTGGCACTGAAGAAGCACCTGTTTGTGGGCATGTAAAGAATAGGGTGTTGGCGGTGGATCGTTGTTGCAGGACGGTGACAACTGTGTCCTATCGTGCCCTAGATCTTTTCCCCTTCCAGCGCTGATGCCCCTTTACAAATAGCAACGCGCGGAGCGCCAAAAATGTCCCCGTGATGATCAAGACGAGCACGGGCTGTTGTGTAGGGGGGGCTGTCGTTTGTGAGATCAAACTGACAGATGCGACTAAGCTCGCGCAGCAAGCAAGCTATAATGATGAACATCCCGGCTGAATCAAATGCGTGTGTCTGATACGCAATGCATTCAAAACACGAGGAGGAGAACGTTTGATTACGGCGATGAAAGAAAGGAGAATAAAGGGATGGCGAGGGTGTGAGACAACGAGCATGACAAGCAAGGCGAACCATTTCGTACGAGTGGGTCTGGGAAAGTCAACAAAGAGTGCATGAACATAAAGCCGTCCCAGTCCCTCCTGAATGATGATGCTCAAACTAGTCAACCTTCCCCTTTCAGCAGGGAGGGTCGAATTGATCAGGGCAAGGGAAGCGAAGGTTTTCCTTCCCCCACCATTCCACCCTTTTTGAAAAAACGAGAGAGGCCAGAGAGAGGCAGCTGCTCGGAACGCACAACGCTTTTCTTCGTTTTTCTTCGTTCTGCAAATCGTCGTTTGAGGCCGCAGGTCTTCAAACAAGTTTTGACGGACACAGCCGAGCGACGATCTCTTGGCGCGAATCCGGCGTCCGCCCCTCCGGCCTGCTCAGCTCAGCAGCTGCTCCTATTTCGCTTCTTCGTTTACTTCTTCCACCACACTACAGTGTAGTTGCATAACATGATAAAAGAACAAACAGGTAGATCGGCTTGCTTCTGGCTAAATGAAAGGCTCTCAACGCTCTCAACGCGCATGGTTTTTCTTCGTTCTGCAAAATCAGGAGAATCTGTAGTGGCTTGTGGTAGAGGGGTATTGGCTCTTCCGACTGGTTTTAGGACAAAATCCCCGTTTCCAAGTGTGTGCTGTAAGAGCGCCTTAATTTGTGTGTTTGGTGAAGGATTGAGGGGAAGAAGGAGAGCACATACATCTGGCTATTGGGGAGGTCTACTTCTTTGCTCTCGCTCTTTCTTTTCATATATTTCAAGCTGGGTTTACTCTACTGTTTTTCGGTAAACATTTTTTGGAAATTTCTCCGTCGATGCTCTATTTCCAATCGTCGCCTTTGCTTCCCCCTTTATCTCTGTTGGATCTTGATTCCCTCGTCCCCTATCTACATTACCACGGATACTCAATCTTTTACCTGGTATACCTTACAGTCCCGTGTCATCTTTCGCTGGGATTTAATCAACATCTAATGTCCGCCTCGCTCTCTCCTCTTTGCCCCTAGGTCGCTGCCGCTTTTGCAGCTGCGACTGTTGCTGCTGCTACGCAGACTACTATACAGAAACCCACGACCAAGGCCATTTACATGCACCTTTCTAACAACCTTTACCTTGGAGTCCCTCCCCCTCTAACTCCGCCTCCAATTCCTCCTGGTACAAGTCGCCCAAACCATTTGGGTGAAGCCGACAGCAAGGGAGAGAGCGCTGGAGTCCTTCCCCTAAGCACACTCCCCCCTCCGCATCCCCCTCTTCCTCCCTCTTCTCTTTCGTTGGAGCTCGAGGGAGAGGAAGAAAGACTACTGATTCTCGGTCTCTTCCACCAGGGTGAGGAAGTGGGGGAGGAAGGGGAGGTAGGAGACACGACCCTCACACCCATCACACTCTCTCCCCATCTTTTTGTCGTTGTGGCCCCACCCGTAGCCAATGCCAAAGAGATAGGAAGCGAGGGTGGAGGGGAGGGGGGACGAGGAGGGAGGCCGGAAGGAAGAGGCATTGGTTTGCCGCTGCTGCTGCTGCTGCTGCTCCTCCTCCTCCTCTGAGAGCGAAAGGACGACGACATAAAGGGCACTGGCGAAGGCCCTTGTTTCCATCTCCCAGCAGCAAGAGTAGTGGCAGTCGCAGTAGGTAGAGGAGGAGGAGGGGGGAGCAGGGGTTGGAAACGTGGGGCACGGAATCGGAGTCCCAGGTAGGTGAGGAGGTAATTGGCCACGAGGATGATCCCTTGAGCTTGCATTGCTCGCTGCAAGCTTGTGTGCGCTGGGTCCATGTCCAGCCTCTTCAATACCTCGGCCCCTGAGATTTGGAGGAGCGAGGGAGGGAGATTGCGAGCAAAGGGGAAAAAGGGAGGGAGGAGCCGCCGGAGGAATCGAAGGGGAGAGCGGTTTGGGACGGTGAAGACCAAGCCCTGGAATTCATTCAGGCACAACGCCTCGAAGGCCCATCGAATGATCGAGACATCCTGGACCCACCTCAAGTAGGGTGGAATCTTGCTGCTTTTTGTCCCCACCTGACCGGACAAGAGAATCAGGACTACCATGATGGAAGGCCCCATGGTCAGCGCCGCCTCCGTCGATGGACACAGACTCCCTATCGTCAACCCCAACGCCGAGCTGGTCAATGTTTGCAATGCCAACGTTCCCAAGAACCATGCGAACCTCTTCCCATCCCTCTGCAAGCCCGCCATGGGACACAAAACACACCCGAAAATAACGGGGAAGAAGGCATCAATCGGCAACTCCCCAAACACCTTCGACAGCACGTACGCGCTAGTGCTATACAGCGACTTGGTTCTCTCCCGGCCTATCACAGCTCGTTCTCGAGTAAAAAGGTTGAGGGTCTTCACCATGGCGATCATGGCAGTGTTGATGCAGGTGTGCATTAAAACTGCGGACCTCTCCTCGATCCCATCTTCGCCCGTGTCCAATTGATAAAAAATAGAGCCGAACATGGCTGCGAGCAGGAGGGTGGTGGTTGCGCGAAGACCGTTGGTAAAGATGTCCCGGGAAGTCTGCTTCCATTGTCGGGCAATGAGGAGACGAAATTGCGCGAACCAAGAAGGGTGATGCTGTCTCGTGCTGGTGTGGCGGGCGTGCAAGGAGGAGAGAAGGAGGTAGGTTTTTAAAGACTTGCGTTTGGAGGAGGAGGAGGAGGAGGAGGAAGGGAGGGAGGAAGTGGAGGTGGTGGTGATGGCACCAGTGGAGTCTGATTGCTGCTGCCGCTGCTGCTGTTTAAGGAGATCTTCGTACGCTTGTGCTAATTTCCGCACGCGCTGCTGGCTCTCGGCTCGCCTTTCGGGAGAAGAATGATCGATTGAAACCAGGTCTAACATCCACTCACTCGGGTTGAAATGGGAAGGGCAAACGAACCCCAAGCTGCCGAAATAATCGATGGCGCCATCGGCCGGGCCGTGGTAAATCACCTGAGGGACCAAGGAGAGTGGAAGATGTATTAAATGCTATCATAATACTAGGAGGGGGTGGGGGAATAATTGCCTTATCATTCTCGCTCTCCCTCTCCCTTCCTGTCACCCTTCCTCAGCCATACTCCCCCTTCCTCACCTGCCCTTCCGATAACAAAATTATGTCGTCGAACATGGAGTACACCGTGCTGCGTGGTTGGTGGATAGAGACGATGACCGTGTGCCGTTGTCCCGACGGACCCTCTTCACATAGCCGTTTCATGCGCGTCATCACGCTTTGAGACTGAAATGAATCAAGACCGCCTGTGTATATGTGTACGTGGTAAGTGAGCGCTTCGGTGAAAGGAGAGATAAAATGGAATATGACGACGGGTTGTAAGGGTCGCGGCGACAACTTCGTTTTCTCTCTCCCACGCCCCTTCCTCCCTCCCTCCTTCCCTCTCTCCCTCTTTCCCTCCTCCTTACTCGTCGGCTCATCCGCAAAAATGATTTTGCTGGGGTTTCCCATCAATTCGCACGCCAACGAGAGTCTTTTTCGCTCCCCTCCTGAGATGCCCCTCTTCTTTTCGTCTCCTACCAATGTATCAGCTGCCTCAGTTAACCCCATTCGATTGATCATATCATCTACATACGCCCTCTTCTCCGCATCAGCCATTTTTCTGCTCAGCCGTAATCGAGCCGTAAATATTAGGATTTCTCTCACTGTCAGTTGCGAATAAAATAGGTCCTCCTGCTTCACAAAGACAAAGCCTGATTCGCCGCTCCCACCCCTCCGTCCCACCACAGCTGTGCTAGGACTCCTAACACTCCCCTTTTCTTCCGCCTTGCGCTCCACCGAGTCCTCTTCCATCACGTACACATTTCCCGTTAGTCGCATATTGGAATGGTAAGGCAATTGGCCCGATAAAGTGTTGAGCAACGTCGTCTTCCCACTTCCACTTGGTCCCATTATAGCAAGCAATCGACCTGGCCGTGCCTGTCCGGAGACATGTCGTAGAATTTCCCGTCCCGGCCCGGTGCCAGCGGCATTTGACCGGTAATAGAGATCCTCCCATTCAAGGCGGAGGGCGTTGTCGACCTCAGAGGAGGAGGAAGAGGAGGAGGGTTGCATGGGGCTAGCGGGTGAAGGCATTATCTTGCGTTTGCTTATGGTGGCGATCGCCGGCTTGGAAAGGACGAGAAGGACGAGCAGGAGAGAAAGATGGAGGAGGAGAGTGTGACGGCGTAGTAGAGGCGGGGGAGCAGGAGCCGGCAGGCGGGCGGGCATTCACACCGCAGTGGTGAAGAAAGCAGGGCTTCAACAGCAGAGCGAAACGCGAGCGAGAGGGGCAAGTTCTGAAAGTTAAATTAGTAAACGCAGCGCATGCCTATGTGGTGGTGTGGTGATACAGGAGGGAGGATGTGCAAGGTTGGACAAGAAGGTGAGGGAAGATGAGCACGTGGTCAGCAACGTTACTTGTTGTGTGTACCATGTAAGGTAAAAAAAGGGACCGGCCTGTTTAAGCTTAAGCAATAGTCCGACATTCCTCGAAATGGAGGGAATCGTTCAGTCTAAATTTCGCGTACGACAAAGCAATATTCTCAAATGACACAGATATATGGCAATCGAGCCTCTCTATCTGAAGCATTGTCGACCTCTTTTCTTTCAACAATTCGTTTGATTCTTGAGAACGATGGACACAGACACAAGGATTCATAGGCCGCGCAAGCGGCCCATCCCGCAAAGAGTTTCAACGCTCCCCCGCCCTCCTTTTTATACAGCCTCCTCGTTTTTTGTCAATGCATGTGTATATTTCCAAATATCATCTTCCCATGGTCAAGCGTGAGAAAGCCGAGGCCGGCGATATCTTTCCTCTCTCTGGACCCGACGGCGCGGAGGGCGATCCAGGAGCCTCTGAAGTAGCAGCCGCATCAGAGACAGCAGCAGCAGTACTCCTCGCCATGGCAGCTTCACCACTCGCTTCTTTCAAGGCTTTTATCACGCAAGCGTATAGTTCATGCACGAGGATGATGTCTTTGATAACAGCCGAGGAGGGGTCGACCAAAACCAATGGATCATTAATCCATGTATGGCTCAACTCCCAGAGCGTCACGCCTCGAATAGCCTGAAGCGCCTCTGCTGTCACTGCCCTCTTTCTCATCTCTGCAGGTGTCAAATTTTCTTCACTACCAATGCCGCTGCTACTGCTGCTCAACGTAGTGGTCCTTAATCCACTTCCACCTTCTGCCTTTCCTTCTCCTCCTTCTCCTCTTACTCCTCCCTCCCCCTCCGTCAAGAGCCTCCTCTTCACCGTATCCGCATAGTCTCTTAGCAACCCGCAAATCTCTCTCACCACCATTTTATCCACCGCAGGACCCATTAGATCAGAATATTGAGCGATCGCGCCTTTGCTTTCTTTCATCATCACCCAGCTGATTATTAAGGAATTGATTTCGGCCAGGAGGAGGAGGGTGGAAGGGAGAACAGGGAAGAGGCGGGCTGGTGTAGAGGACGAGGAGTAAGTGAAGGGGGAAGGGGCGTCCCTTGCTGCTGCATCTGGTGCCATTTTTTCCTCTCCTTCTTGCCCTGCTCCTCCCGAGAGCAAGTTGTCTACTCGAGCAGTCACTGACATGGGGGTCACGAGCACAAGGGCCTCCGCTGGTACCAATATCCCTCCCTCCCTTCCTCCTTCCTTCTCCACTGCGTCGTCGATTCGAAGCAAAGCTGTATGGGCGACTCTGCGGAGAAGGGAAAGGACGTCGTGGGTGAGAACAGAGGCGAGGGAGGGACGGAGGGGGAGGCCGAGCGCGTCAAGCCTTTCGGCAAGGGCAAAGCAAACCTCTAGACAAGCGCCAATGGTGATGAAGGATGGATCGCAGGTAAGGGGGAAAGAAAAGGACGAGGGGCCGTGTTGTTGGTCTGGTTGTTGAGGGTGGAGTTCCTGTTGTTGCGATTGCTGCTGCTGCTGTTGCTGGTGCTGGTGCTGGTGCTGGTGCTGGTGCTGGTGGGTTTGCCGTGAAGGTGACTGGGGCATAAAATTCATTTGTCTTAACAAGCAACAGCGAGCAGAAGAAAGATAAGCGTCGGGAAGAGCCCCTTCTTCTCCTCCTCTAACTTCTCCTCCTTCTCCTTCTCCTTCTCCCCCTCCTCCTCCTCCTGCTGTTGCTGATGCTGTTGCTGCTGCTGTTGGTACTACTGTTGCTGCTGCTGAGGAAGGAAAGGCGATCGCCGACGTGAGCACAGAGAGAGGGGTGAGGAAGGAGGTGGAGGTGCCACCGTTGCTTGTGCTGCTGCTGCTGCTGCTCCCTCTCGTGTCCGAGGGCCCAAGAGGATGACGCAGGGGATCCACACACTGCAATAATGTCTTGCTCCCTCCATCGCCAATACTACTACTATTACTACTATTACTGCTACTACTGCTACTACTACTGCTACTACTACTACCCACACTACCACAGCTCTGTCCCATCCACAGGTCCATTTTCATCATCCTCAGACGCCTCCCCACCAGCTCTGCAAAGTATTTCACCTCCCCCTCGACCCACAAAACAAGTCTCGCGACACAATCCGATGGCCATGTCATCGTCACCGCCTTCCCTCCCTCCTTTCCTCCCTTCCTCTCCGTACCCTGCTTCCCCTCAACTGCACCACCACCACCAGCAGCAGCAGCAGGAGTAGTTCTCCCTGCAGCAGCAGTAGCACAAAGCGCCTCAAACGCCCCACACGCCTCAGTAATCAACCCGAAAAAAGTCTCCGCGAGGAGGGTGATGGACGATAACGTTTCCCCTCCAGCGTCCAACTGACGCAAACTCCGTGCCAGCACGTCCCCCCTGTTCCTGATGAAGAAATCCACCGCCATCTCACTCTTCCCCAGCAAGACCAACAGCTTCAACTGTCGAGTCACATCGGAGAAATCAGACAAGATCGAAGGGGCGGTTGATGGTGCCATGGACTCCAATTCTTGCATCACCCGACACGCGACCGCATCCGCCTGTCGCGTCACCAAGAAAGAGAGATCCTTGTGCGCTGCTGCTTGTGCTGGGGAGGACGAGGAGGAGGGAGGGAAGGAGGAGAGGTAGGTCCGGAGTTTTTGAATGTGTCCGACGGCAGCTGAGCGTTCTTTCCCGATCATGCAGCGTTCAAGGTCTTCCAAGGCGAGGAGCACCCATTCGGGAAAATGCATGCAGGCGTCCATGCTAAGGTCCGCAGAATTGATAGAAAAAGAGGACTGGAGGAAGGAGGTTGGATTTACATAGGATGTGCTAGGAAGGGAGGAGAAGGAGGGGCTTAGGCGGACGCTCGTACGCCCGGTGCCAGCAAAGCAGGGTCGGCTGCTTCTTTCTTCTCCTTCTCCTCCTCCTCCTCCTCCTCCTTCTCCTCGAGCAATAGATATCCAATTTGCCGCGCTTTTTCCACCAACACCTCCCGCTTCTCCACGCATCGACATCCTCACATTCCCTCTTTCATCTCCTTGCCCTCCAGCTGCCGTCGCACCTGCTGCTCCTCCTGCGGCGGCGTCACCGATCAAGATGGTGCTTGACGCATGGTCGAGTGCTTTCAAAGACTCTTGCATATTTTTGACCAATAACCGGAGCTTGATAATATCTGCCTCCACGTGCTGGATGTCCTCCGTGCCACGCATAAAAAGCTGGTAATGCGATGAGACCTCGTGCCGAAGCAAGTCCTGCGTTTGGTACCGCAAATTCATTAGCTCTGCGCACCGCTCCTCGGCCTCCGCCTCGGAATGCGTCAGGAAAAATCCCTCCACGTAATCTTCTGCGACAAAAACACGCTCAGCAAAGTCCATCCACTGGTCACTCAACGCTGCGGTACCTGGTGCATGGCCGCCTGGGCGTCGTGGCGACTGCTTCGGCTGGGAAGAGAGGAAAGACCTGATGCCGGCCGCTGCACCGGCTGCGGTGGTTGATCCCCCCTCTTGAATTGCTACTTTTTTGGAGGGCGACATCATCATGCTTGTGTGCATGTGTGTGAGGGATGTGAGTGTGAGTGGGGAAGGACTCACTCTGGCAACGATGCTTCGGGCGGGCAGGCGATTCATCGGCGATCATCATAATCACAATGCATGATTCCTACGCCTGTGCTGTGGCTGCGTCTGCGGCCATAATGTCATGTCTGTGCGACCCACTCTGACAGAGTCCGAGATGAGGCTTCTGCGCATGAACAAAGGGCCGTGGCCTATAAGTGACCAGTCCTTGGCTTTTGCCCCCCGGTCCCCTCTCCTCCGGGTGTGGTGTCCTCCTCCCTTGCCTCCCTTCTCAATGTGTACCATCATCCCACATCTCAAATACAGCCGAGCTCCTTCTCTGTGCCTGGATGTCCACCACTGCCACACCTACCTCCACCTCCTCTTCTTCCCCGGCCACTTCTCTCTCCTCCCCAAGTGACTCTTGGTGGTGTCATTCATGCCGTATGCGCGTGGTGGCCTTCGAGGGAGGAGACGAAGGCGGGGGGGGTGGGGAGGTCACGTGCTTTCGTTGTCAGGGCAGCTTTGTGGAGAGAATCGACGAGGCGGATGACGCGAATTTACTGGCATTTACACAATACTATGCTGGGGCAGGCGGCTCGGGTGAGGGTGGAGGATTGGGGGGGGGAGGAGGAGGAGGAGGAGGAGGAGGAGAAGGAGGAGGAGGGAGAGAGGGGGGGCAGGACCCCTCGATGGCTTTCTTGAATCAGATATTACAGAGGATGGGAAATGGGGGGAGAGTTGGAGGGTCAGGGGAGGGGGGAGGAGAAGAAGATGGAGGAGGAGAAGGAAGAGGAGAGGGAGTAGGAGGGGGGGGTCCTTCGGTGAGGATGATGGCGCCGATACCATTGCATGCGTTGTTTCAAGGACAAGGAGGGGAAAGGGAGATGGGAAGATGGGGGAGACAAGAAGGAGGAGGGTCACAAGTATATCAGCAGCAACGGCGGGGGCGACGACGGCAGCGGACCGAGTCAGAAGGGGCAGGGGCACGAATGGTGGATGCTGAGGAGGAAGAGGGCGAGGAAGGGGAGGAGGGGCCAGGGAACCGGCTGGTGGAGCTAGTGATGGAAAGTATCAGTCGCTCGTTGACTGCCCAGATGAATGAAGGAGGGGGTGGGGGAGGAGGGGGAGGAGGAGGAGCTGCTGGTTTTTGGGGAAGCCTTGTGGGAGGGTTGGTTGGTGGTGGTGGAGGAGGAGGGGGGGGGGCAACGATGGGGGATTACGCGGTAGGAGACATGAGCGGCTTGATTGCTCAGTTGATGAGGGGCGAGACACAGAGGTATGAAGCTCCTCATGCTAGTGAAGAGGCGATTGCGGCGTTGGAGACAGTCGTGTGGGGTGGGGGGGAGGAGGGGCAGGAGAGGGAGTGTGTGGTGTGTCAGGAGGGGTTCGGGGATGGGAGGGTCTTGAAGAGAATGCCGTGTGGTCACGTGTTTCATGGAGAGTGCCTGGAGACCTGGTTGAGAAGGCATGCGAACAACTGCCCGGTGTGTAGGAGGGAGATCAAGAGTAGGGAGAGAGGTGGAGGAGGAGCAGGAGGAGAGGAAAGCGCTAGATAGCGTGTAGGTGTGTATGGGGGTGCGCAGGTGTGGTTGTCGGGTAAGGTGGACGTGCGGTGAGCGTAGTCGAGTCTCCTTGTAGGAAGTGACTTGAGACATGGATAAAAAGGAGGATGATGAGGGGCGCATGGGAGGGGGATGAGGAGAGAGGTGGAGGAGGGACCGCGAGGGTTGAATCAGCGAGAAGTGTAGGGGAGAGATAAAGACAAATGAGCGCGCCCTTGCCTAACTTAGGCACCATTTGCTAGAGCAAGATAAGGGAGATTGTGGTAGCGGCGGCAACTGCAATAATCATATTTGGAAATATAGATGTAACGGAAGGGGCGACAGAAGCAGTAGCAGCAGCAGCAGTAGCAGCAGAAGCAGTTGCAGCATCTTCAATGTGCAAAAAAGCGCGGCATTTCATTTCTTCTGTTAAATATTTATTTTCGCAGTATCTCTCTCTCGGTCATAGGGGGGGTAAAGAGAGGGATCGAGGTCCATCAGCCCTCCCTCCCCCACTCCCTTTAGTGTTTTTGTCGCCGACAATATGTTCCCTTTGCAGACATGGAGGTTTCCTTCCGTACTATTAATTTAAATTTTGGTTTGAATCGATCTTTTCACATCGTTTTATACGCTCTCTCTCTCTGACTTTCTCTTCTTCTCCTTCTATTCCGTCCACTCCTCGTGTCGGGACTCTCTCACGTGCACTCCATACTTACTCATTCGTCTTTATCTTTCGCTCTCCCTCCCTCTCTTCCTCTCTCCATGCTTATGTGTTCGTTGTGTCGACATCTCATATCACCCACAAACCATGCATACACTCGCCTCCACTCCCCTTCATTCGCCTGGAAAAATCATCCATTTCCCTCTTCTACAGTGACAGACTCCCCCTCCTCCTTCCCTCCCTCCTCCGCACCCTGATGCATGAGATGTGTGTATTCATACATCTCTCCTCTCCACTGTCACTTCTCTTGTCATTTTTCTTTTCTTTCTTGTTATCGTCGTCTCAAAAAAATGCAAGTCAGCCATTCACTTACCAGCACCCACTTAAAATACTCAGGACCGAACGCCCTTCTCCTCTCTCTTCTCCTTCCTTCAACTCTCTTCCTCTACCTCCCTCTTCTCTCTCTGCTTCCCCTGCAGTTGTTTACTGTCATGTACAAAGACAAAGGCAGTCAGGGGAAGAGGGGGTAGAGCGAGTCCGAGGGAAAGTCCGAGGTGCAAAATGGGTAGACCGCATAGATGTGGTATCGAATAAATTTATCAATTGTCTCTCTCAGTGTGGATCTTCTCGATGTTTCTTGCTCTCTCTAACCCCATCCTCTGACGATGAATAAAGCCACACACAAGCCTCCCAAACAGAAAACGTCTTTCAAAATGAGTGAGATGTGATTACTGTGGCTGTAGCTGTAGCATAGAGCTGCAGCACACACAAAAGAGTGTGTGCGTCGATACCCACTGATGTCCATGCCCGCGCTTCTGCATTCTCACTCTCCCTTGCTTCGTCCTCCTTCCTCCGTTCACTCTTCCCCTCCCTTTCATTCGAATTTCCACTCGCATCTCTCCAGTGAGTCAATTTCATCGTCGTCCTCCCAGCACACACTCTTCTCTCTAATTCTTTCTTTCTCATTCATTCATCCCATCCCGATCCCCGAAATGTAAAAACAGAAAATGAAAGAGAGAAACAGGCACCAAAAAATGAATTCGTTCACCGTCCCACTCTGTCTCCCTCCCTCCCTTCCTCCCACCCTCCCTCCCTCTCTCTCGCCCTCAGTACACTGGACACCGAGGGTGGAAAAAAACAAAATAAAAGACACTCATTCCTTTCCCCCCTCCCTCCCTCCCATCCGTGGTATTTACAGCGGAGGCGGGTAAGAGTTAAAAGCTGCCGCGTACGTAGCCATGGCATTCTTGGGTGTCCCATACTTCTCTTCCCTCCCTCCCTCCCTCCCTCCCTCCCTCCCTCCCTCCGTGCCCAACGCAATCATTCTCTTCTTGGCTGGGTTGACGTTATGCAGATCTCCAATCGTTCCCACCGAGGACGAGGAGGACGACGGCGACGACGACATTAACGAACTCGGCAAGAACCCCCCATCCTCCCCCACTTCCTCCCCCCCGCCCTCACCCTCCTGCTGCTCGCTTGCCCTCTTTTTAGGATACCCGCTGTGCGTTCGACACATTTGAAATTTACCCACCGCCGCCTTGTTGCATCCCGACACTTTGCACCTGATCCCCCCCCCATGGGCCGCACAGAAGCTCGTCCTTCCTCGAGCCACCTTCTGACACCCCTCCACCTGACATTTCCTTCCCCCCCCGTGTCGCACGCAGAAATTTGTGCTGGATTGCGCCGAGCGTGTGCATTCCTGATACTGGCACCGGCGGCCGCCGCCGTGCGCAGTGCACATAAAGGAGCCTCCGACTGCCGACTTAGTGCAGCCATCGATGCAGCAACGCTGTAGAGGGGGAAATGGAGGTAGAGGGAGGAAAGGGAGGAAAGGGAGGGCATGGGTGCATTCTTGGTACTAACATCTGCGGTCACCGCTGTGACCGTTGCACGTGAAGGAGCCATCGACTGCCAACTGACGCCAGCCATCGATGCAGCAGTCGTATTAAGGGAGGGAAGAGGAAACACTCACAAATCATCGCTCTATTCCTCCTCCCCCCCCCCCATTTGCGCGCCACCCGCAGGTAATGGTCTTTATATCCTTGTTGCGGCCCAGAAACGGCACACATACAATCACTATCCCTCTCTCCCTCCCTCTCTCCGGCCTTCATACCTTGCCTCCACCGTGCGCCGCACAAAAGTTTTTGTCTCGGGCGCCCTTGGTGCAGCCTGGATAAGTACACCGCCGACCACCGCCATGGGCAATACAGAATTTGGTGTTTCCTTGCGCGCATTTCGTGCAGCCTGAGGAAAGCGAGGAGAAAGGGAGGAAGGGAGGGGAGGAAGGGAGAGTATGTCAGCGTCTTGCTAATCGTTGGCTCCGGCTCATTCCCTCCCCCCCCTCCCTCCTTCCCTCCCTCCCTCCGCACCTGGGTGTTGGCAGTGCCTCGCGCCCGTGTGCTGAGGGCAATAGGGAGACCGCTTGGCCGTGGGCAGGTCACATGCATCGCTCTTGCATACTTTCCTTCCACCACCACCCGACCCACCTCCTTTCCCGTCCTGATTCAAGAGCAAGTCCATTTCCGAGGGTGTACGGGGCAAGACTCCAAACCCCCCCCGTCCTTCGTTTGTGCCCCCATCGAGAGAGGGGGAGGAACGTGCAGATAGCAGCATCATCTCCTTCACTTCTCCCTCCGACAACTGCTGCTGCTGGATCGAGACAAACGTGGCCCCCCCACTGCTCCTCCCTGCTTGGCCGAAATGCACAGACTGTGGTTGCTGCTGCTGCTGATGCTGCAGCAGCAGCTGCTGATTGGAGGAGGAGCGGGAAAGAGGAGGAGGCATCATGGACGCGGCGATATTGACCCCGTTCGAGGGTGAGGAAGAGAAGGAGGAGGAAGAAGCGAAGGAAAAGCCACTACCACTGGTGCTCCTTTTTCCTCCTCCCCCGTACTGCTGCACTTGCACTTCTTTCGGCCGCTGCTGCTGCTGCTGCTGCTGCTGCTGCTGCTGCTGCTGCTGCTGCTGCTTCGGCTGCTGTTGGGGATAGTAGAGAGTACCACCAATATAAATGGGTCCTCCCAAGGGCGGTAGGGAAGAACCGGGAGGAAGATGAATAAGTGTTGTCTTCCCCCCACCCCCTTCCTCCTCCTCGTGCTGCTGGTGCTGCTGGTGCTGTTGGTGCTGCTGGTGCTGCTGCTGCCCCGCCACCAAATATTGCTGCCCCCCCTCCTGCTGCTGCTGCTGCTGCTGCTGGCCTCTTCCCCCTCCTGCTCCTCCGGAGACAAGAGGCGCTGGAACTGGAACTCCCCCTTGGGTTGTGGGGATGGCTGTTTGGCAGTAGCTTATGGGAGGGGGCGTGCCAAAACCAGGCCCTGCTGCGCCCCCTCCGCCTCCGGGTGGGAGCTGTGAAAAAGAGGAGGAGGAAGAAGAGGTGGTGGCAATGCTGGCGGCGACGGCAGCTTGGTGGTGGTGGTAGGGTCGAGAAGTTGTGGGGGAGGCGAAGGAGGAGGAGGAGGATGAGGGGGAAGACGAGGCTTGAGGCGGGTAGCCAAAGACGTACACCGGCTGCTGCTGCTGATGTTGCTGCTGTTGCTGCTGTTTCAATGATTGGTGCCCTCCAACCCATATTTCTCCTCCTCCTCCTCCTCCTCCTCCTCCTCCTCCTCCTCCTCCTCCTC
>Ga0160420_100237_pt1 | contig 29470 bp, 33 predicted proteins | sample CelAP2metagpilot_FD_108197 | JGI IMG/M metagenome (GOLD analysis project Ga0160420, IMG submission 108197) | Phycosphere-associated microbial communities from algal ponds in Kailua-Kona, Hawaii, USA - Cellana AP2-5-5 metagenome pilot | ecosystem: Engineered > Artificial ecosystem > Aquaculture >... | reverse complement strand
CTCCCTCCCGTCCTCCATCACTGCTCCGATCTCGTACCGTTCTCCCTCCTCCATCACTCCTCCTTCCTCCTCCTCCTCCTCCGCCACCTCCGCTCCGACTCCCCCGATGAGGAGGAGAGCAAGAACGAGACGCTGGGGAGCGACTCCTCTTCCTCCCCTCCCTCGGGCGGCTCCTGCTCCTCGCACTTCCTCCTTCTTCCCTGCCTCTTCCTCGACCCTCCCTTGCTTCATTTCCTCCCCCTCTTCCTCCTCCACCTCCTCCTAGTCCACCGCGGGAAAACGAGGAGGAAGAAGAGGAAAGAGGACGAGAAGGAGCAGCAGCTGCGACAGCAGCAGGAGCAGCTGCGACAGCAGCAGGAGCAGCGGCAGCAGTACGAAAAGAAGAACGTCCTCGAGTTCCACCCCCGTCCCTTTCACGGCTTCGATCAAGCTGCCTCTGCCGCTGCTGCTGCTGCTGCTCATGCCTATAATGCTGTGGGTGAAGCTGCTGATGATGCGAAAGATTGCGGCCATGACTTCGATTTGGTCGGCTTCTCCCGCGCGTGTCCCGGGAGGAAGACGCAAAAGAAGATGAAGAAGAGGCAGAGATGGAGACGGAGGCAGAGGAGGAGGAGGAGGAGGAGGAAGAGGAAGAGGAGGAGGAGGAGGAGGAGGAGGAGGAGGAGGAGGAGGAGGCGGAGGGCGAGCGCCGATGAGAGGAGCGCCGATGGGAGGAGCGAGAGCGGGAGAAGGATCGGGAGCGATGTCGCTTGGCGTCTAGGGGATCGTACCTACTGCCAGCACTGTCCCGGCGTCCTGGTGGAGGAGCCATAGCGCTGGCTTGGCCTGCGTGCTTGGGGCCTGTTCGAGTTGGATGTGACGGGATAACAGTGTTGTGGAGGGAGTGAGAAGGAAAGGAGAGGACAGGGAGGGAGGGACATTGCTGCAAGTCGCGGGAAATGAGGGTGAGATGTGTCACGTCGTGTCCCCTGTTACATAGTGCTTTCTCTGCCTGTCTGTGTTGCATGTGTGGTGGTTGGGAAGAGGGAGGCGAAGAAGAAGGTGAACGTTGCTCCTCACATCATCATTCGCCACCAGCATCAGCACCAACAGGAGTGCTGGACAGAATGGCAGGCACAAGTTGTCTTCGTTTGGCGAGACGTGTCGTCCAAGGTGACCTTCAGTTTTACAAGATGAGCTGAGCTGACTTCACACGTTTCTTGTGTGTGTGCAGCAAGCACCCCGGGAGGTTTTCTTAAGGCACGTAAGCAAGCCGACAAAGTACTGTGCAGAGCACCACACTTCCATGGATAGGACGATCAGGTCTTATGTATTCGAGTCATCTGGGGGCTTGCACGGCGATTACACACCTATGCCCATCCTCGACCGTAGTAAGTCGTTCAAAAAAATGATCCGACCTGTTTCAAAATAATTATGCCCGAAGTCCCGTTTTTTTGATACTACTGAGTAGATAAGGGTACATTAACCCTCACATCCCCTTCGATCTCTCCCCATCCCCCTCATCCCCTCCCTTGTTTCCCGTCCCCTTCTTCTCCCCCTCCCTCCCTCCCTCCCCCTCCCCCTCCTTTCCTTCTCACATGTAGCAAGTTAATCAGGATCAAATTTGGCCACAGCATGCGCCCGCACAGGGTCCGCTGGAAGAGATGAGAGCAATAGCGCTACAGGTGATTTATTCGAGAACGAATGAGGCAGGTTTGTGCCGGTGGGCGGAAGCCATTCTTGGACGGATCGACGGGAAGGTCTCCCTCCTACGCCGCAGTCTTCTAGTTGGCAAGTATTCCCTTCCCCACCTTGCGGTTGCTGGACAAGCATGGAGCAGATTCTTTCTTTCTATCCATTTTTCTTCAATTCCTCCTCTCTTCTACTTATCACTTTCTCCCATTCACTCTCCTTCTCCATCGTGCGGCTTCACCTTAGCCGATACCTTCTTTGAATATTCTAGAATCTGTTTTCTTGCCCTATTGTACGACACCTGTTTAGAACAGACGATTAGTTTGCACCACCATAGATGCAGGAGAAATCAACACAGAATTGTACACATGCGTAGGCATGACACTTCTTGGTCAACCGTACGAACATTCCCCCTCCAACCCCCTTCTCCTTTGTTGCAGCCGGTGCACTCTCCACAGCATCTAACGACCCAAAACAGGGAGGGAGGGAAAGTCGCTATCGTATTGGGCCCTTCAGAGCCCCAAGGCATCTGCGTGGAAATCAATGTGCTCCGATAGGAACGTACTGATAAAAAAATAGGAATGGTCGTACCCTTCCCGCATTCGAATCTTTGCATTTTGTCCCTTCTTCTCACATGCGGCCTCCAGCGCCCCGGGTTTCAACTGCTCCTCTAAAAATTTATCCGCGGTTCCTTGGTCGATTAAAATAGGAAAGGGAAACGGTCCATGCGTTTCCATTAAGAGGGTGGCGTCCCATGCAGCCCATTTTTCCTCCTTCCCGTCCTCACTGTCAAGATACCCACTGAAGGCTTTTTGGCCCCATTGACAGGAAGTAGGGTGTGCGATAGGAGCGAAGCATGAGACGGAGGCATACTTTATTCCCGAGGGGGAGGAGGAAGCGAGGAAGGACTTCATGGCACAGATCAAGGCGCCGTGGCCCCCCATAGAGTGCCCGCAGATTGATTGGCTGTTCGGAAGAAGGCAGGAGGAGAAATGCGTTCGGAGGAGGGCAGGCAGCTCGACGGTAACATAGGAGAACATGTTGTAGTGCCTATGTGAGGAAGCGAGGAAAGGAGGAAGGGAGAGAGGAAAAGTGAGTGGGTTGTGGCTACAGAATGGAGGATAGGAACACCAAACCTGACCCTGAGTGGCACCGTCAACCATAATCTTCCAGCCTGCCATGCACTCACTTCTTCCACTTGTCCACTGTGGCGTCAATATAGAAGCCTGCGCCCGTCCCGAAATCCCAACTGTCATCTTCTCCCTCTACCCCTGCGCCTCGCGGAGAGGTGTCCGGACAGACAATAGCCAGCCCGCGTTTCGCCGCTTGAAATTGCACGAAGCCCTTTTGCACGACATTTTCGTCTGTGCATGTTAGTCCCGATAGGTAATAGAGGATGGGGACGGGCTTTGTGGTGGCTTGAGGTGGGAAGAAGATGGTGAATCGCATGGGAGTCTGAGTACTTTTGCTCTGATGGCTGTATTGCTCGAAAAACCCGCCGGCCGCCTTCCAGCGGTTGAGAAGAGTGGGCCCGTCGACAGGTGTGGATACAGAGGAGTCAACCATGGTAATAGTGCTGTGGATGGAGGGGTTGTGTCGGTGGGGTGGGTGAAAGATGATCTTGCTCCAGGACGGTTTGCTCTACTTGCTTCTCTGGCGAGCAAGTCGAGCAACGCAATGCGGTGTCGGTACTTGCGGAAAAATGATGAGCTGCTCGTCCCATCCCCTCCCTAAACGCACGCCAACAACCAGTGTAAAAATTTCTACACGGGCATTTTGGTATGTCAATCATTCCCTCCATCAACATTCTGCTGTTAGTGTCCTCCCACCTTTCCACCTCCATAATGGGCGGCATTTCAAGGCTGCTGCTGCTGCTGCTGTTGCTGCTGTCGTCCTTTTACTTTCAAATCCCCCATATATGATGCCGACAGAGAAGGGAAAAATAGCGGAGGGAGCTTTTCACACTAAGCAGCGGCGTGACATTGCGGCACCCTTTACGGTAGCAGCAGCAGCAGCAGCAGCATAAGGCAACAAAGAAATCGAAATTCATATTAAAAAAAAAACATGTATGTATGTCTATATAGATATATGCGATTATAAGAGAGAATAGATTTCCCGTAGCAATAGAGTCTCCTTTTAAACACACATGACAAAAAGATGGAGGGAAATGTACATGTGAATTCTTGCTTCGCTTTTTCTCCTTCCCATCATACATCTAAGGGGCCTTTTTCCCTGGCGTAGATTGACGCGTCCCAATATCACAAATGGGACTGTACGGACTCTCCCTTCCTCCCTTCAGTCTCGCCCTTTTGAATTTCCAGTGCAAAAAACAAACAGTGGGGGACCCATTTATTATCTGAAGCTAGAGAATCTCTTCAAGATGCATCGCTCAGAGGTCTGTGTATAGGAGTCCATTCAAATCCATAATTTGATACGAGACAAACCCCTCCTCGACCTCCAATTCAGCCACCGCCATGGGAGATATATTGTTATCATCATCAGCAGCAGTGGGATTAGCAGACACCCCATCCATCGCCTCCTTCCTTTTCTCCTCCTTTGCGATGGCCTCTATCTCTGACTCGACCCCTCCCACCACTTCTCCCTCCACCCCTATCATCTGCCTGAAGAGCGCAATGTCCGCCGCTGAAAAAAGAGAGGCGGTCACCGCCTCCATCTCCATGCCTATCCCTTCTCCCTGACCCTCCTCTACAAGAACAGAGCGTGCTCGCTTCTGCCGTTGCTCCTCCAACCCTCCTTTCTCCCTTCCCTCAACCTTCACGTCTCTCTCCGCCATACGCTTGCGAGTGCATAAACTACTAGGCACGCGTACGCTCGCACGAGCCTTTTTGTGCATTCCCCCGTTTCCCCCTTCATCCCCCGCGCTCTTGCGCTTTCTCGCTCCCAGCCCCCCTCTCCCTAGTATTCCTTCTTTTCCTCCCCTTCCTCCTCCTCCTCCTCCTCCTCTACTTCCTTGAAGTTCCAGTGGTAGTGTTCTTCCTGCTGCTTTTCCACCACTACCACATGAAACATTGAGAACACCGCTGCTCCTCCCACTGCTGCCGCTGCTGCTGCTGCCGCTGCTGCTGCTGCTATCGCTGCCGCTACCGCTGCTGCGATTGTCGCGAGAGGCCTTAACTGCAATCGCATTAGCGCGCCGCTGTTCGAACCGGACCGCAATCTCTTCCAACTGCTTTCTCACGAACGAATGAGGAGAGGGGGATTCAGGAGGGAGGGGAAGGAGGTCAGGAAGCTGTTGCTCCTCCGGAGAATTAAGTATAAGTGGTCGCAGCTGCTCCTTCTGCTCTTCCTGATGATGCTGGTCTTGCATCGGGCTAGGCGGAGTACAGATCACATCCGCCATAATAACCTCTTTGTCCTTCTCCTCGACCGGGATCTGCTCGCAATCTAAAGCATCAGGGGTGGCAGCAGCAGCGATTGCCGTAGTCTCTACTGCTTCCTTCTCCCTTATCGTCTTCTCCTTTCTCTCTGCCGCGCCTCTCTCCCTCCTCTCCTTCCTCCTCGCCATTGCTCGCGCCTTCCGAACTGCCTTGGCCTCCTTTTGGCGAATCTGTTCTCGTACCCAAGGCATCAGCCCTGCCACCGACACTACCCTTCCCGTCCCCGCCCGAGCAAAATACTTCCTGCACATTTCCTCCAAGTACCCTTGGGACATGCTGGGAAAGTCTTGTATCAGCTCGAGAAGCCATTGGGGAGGTCTCTCCTCGGTAGTAATGTCGGTGGCATCGGTGAAGGGAGGGGAGCAGGGAGGAGGAGGAGGAAGAGGGGAAGAGTGGAGAGGAAGGAGCTCAGGTTGCCACTGCAACAGCGAGAAACAATCGTGCGGTACCTGCTGCTGCTGGTTGTGGTGGTGGTGATGGGGTTGGTGATGATACTGGGGCGGTGATGAGATTGGTGAAAGAGGGGGGACGATGGTGTGTCCACCGCTACAGTTGTTGCTGCCGCTGCCGCCGCCACTGCTGCTGCTGCTGATGCTGCTGCTGCTGCTGATGCTACAGCTGTAACTGTGAGCATTGTGTGCCAAGATAGGTAACTCTTTCACAGCCGAGGTCCGCTGTGACAGCGGTTGCAATAAACAACGAGGAAGGGGAAAGAGAAACGAGGGATGCGTCCTCCTCGTGGCAGGAAGGGGAGTGGAAGGTGAGCTGCCGCCAGATGCGTAGGAATCGAAAGAGGGGATGGAGTAGAAGGAGGCGGGCCTGACGGAGCTTGGAGTGTGCAGATCGACCGAGATCTTTGACGATATGGACATGGAGGTGAATGGGGAGGAGGGAGATGAGGGAGGGGATGCATCGACCACGGACTTCAGGTGATAGCTCTTGACTAGAGCTTGGAGGAAATCGTAATGTAGAGGAGGGCGGAGAGGCGTGTCGGTGGCGAGGGAGGCGTGGTAAACTTCCAGAAGCTTTTTAACCTTTGAAATACGTGAGGTGAACCCCTCGAAGGTCATCCCTGAAGCAATAGCTCGAAAAATGGCGGTTTCTGCGACTGCTGTTGTTACCGATTTCCCCCCCCCTTCTATTGATTCTCTCGTCCCTTCCGTTGTCACCAGACAGGGTTCAATTAATGGCTGTTGTTGGTAGGCCAAGCTACCATAAGTGTTGATGCTGCTGCTGCTGCTGTTGCTGCTGCTGCTGCTGCTGCTGCTGCAACTACTACTACTACTGCCGCTGATGCTAATGCGGCAACTACTACCACTGCTGCTGCTGCTGTTGCAACTACTACTGATATAATCTTTGTTGTTATTTCTGCTGGTGCTGTTGTTGCGGTTGCTGTTGCTGCTGTTGCTGCTGCCGCTGCTGCTGCTGCTGCTGGTGGTGGTGGTGGTCTTAATGTTGTTCCTGTGACTGGAAGAGATCAGATGGTGGAGGGAAGGTGAGAGTTGAGGGTACCTTTGCGTTTACCTATGGAGGAATGTAGGGGGAATGAGATGTTTGGCGGGTGTGTGGATCGACAGCTGTAGCAGCAGCGGTTTTGGAGGTCTATAGGGAGGGAGAAGGTGGGTGGGGGTGGCAGGTAGAGGGGAGGGCAGTGGTGTAGAGTGTGAGGTGGGGCAACATACACGCACACCGGAAGGGGTACAGAACAGAGTGGGGAGAGGATGCAACGTAGTGGCTTGCCCAATACGGGTCCAGGGTATCTGCTGCTTGTGCTGTTGGAGATGCGGGCGGAGTGGCAGCGACACCCACGCAGGGGGGAGGGTGGGAAGGAGGGGATAGCGTGTCGGGGTTGTTCAGCTTGGACTTACCCGTCGATGCCAGGCATGCAGTTATGGAGCTCATTCTGACCGCTCATGGTGCCCTGAGGGTGGAGGTGAATGTGGTTGCTGTTATTTCGTTAGGCGCTGCTGGTGCGGCCGTGTCCCTGTATGTGAAGATGTAGGAGGAGAGGGAGAGGCAAATCAGCATGTCGCACACACATTAACACACAGACAAATCGCGAAAGAATGGGGCAGAGACAATGCAACAAGCGTCGCTTGGGGTGGCGATGTCATTGCGACTTCGTCTTAATTGTGTCCATTTGTATGGAGAGTAAGATTGGAGAGAGCGGCTGGGTTAATTATTGCCCATCGGAGTCAATAAGGGTTCTAAGTACGTTGAGAGGGCCAGCGAACAAGACGAGAGACGTTTACGTTAAAACAGGTGCAACACATATATCCACGAGGATTCTTTCGGCGAGAAATGTTAGCACTCACCCAAGACAGCTCGCTGTGTCCTGTGTCAGAACCCCAAGCCAGTAGAATCAAAAGACGCCTTTAATGCGCACCATCCACCATCTTGATTGAGTTGGAGACACATGTACTAATTTATTGGTATAGAAATGGGATCTTTGATGCAGGGGTCTCTTTCGAGCCGTCCATGCACGACTTGAGGCAGGTATATGTAAGGTGAGGAGGTCGGTCGGAAACGCAGTGGCCAAAGGAGGCAAAAGAAACAAAATAAATCGAAAGCAGGCACATTCTGGCACACACATACACTTCGTTTGTAATATTTATTCATTGAATTGTGTCGTGTTCCCGTCTGCGCGTTCGGGGTCACCCTTCGGAGGCCTGCCTGGGATCTACCCCATAACCCTACCCAGCATGTTCTCGTCCGGCCGGTTGTCGGCCCCGACGTAAGCGGCAAAGAGGGTTTATACCATCCAGAACGACGCTGAGGAACGGCCCAGTTGCATATATTTGATGTAAACGTCGTGATATGGTCGTATAGGTCATGACCTTGTTGCGGCTGTAAAGCTACAGTTCTCTTGAGTGATGGTTCCACGGCATCGCACCCGCGGCTTTGGCTGACCCCGAGGCAGCTGCCGCTTTCTTCTCCGGCTTGCTGGGGTGATGTCAAACGCCCTCTCGGTGGCTGTAAATTTTTATATGTCCTCGGCTTCGAGGTGGTAAAGGTAACGATGAAGCATGGTGCCACAGTTGGTGCGAGCTATATTCGTGTCAAAGCTAAGGGCATAAGCGTCGATTCGAAACGTTAAAGGCGTTGCTCGAGGAAGGACGTGCGTAGGCTGTGGTGTAAGGTAAAGGTAAGAAGTATGGGCTAGTGTGAATATATGTATATGTTCATAATATGTTTCACGTGTATGCGGATGGCTAGATGTGGGTCTTCATGAATGCTCTGCCTCATTTCATCTTAACCTCCTTCCCTTCCAGCTCGGCGGAAAAACATTTACACACAGGCCCAACCACAGCACCTTCCATTACTTTTTGGTTTCAGTGACCTGTTTTATACAAGTAGACAAGGTTTAGTTATGGTCCTCCATGCCCGATGTATCGTCCTCTCCCTTTTCCGACCCATATCTCGGCCCAACAAGTTCTCACACAAACCCGTTTCGTTTCCCCTCCCTCCCAATCAGACCTTTCAAGCCATAACTTGTTGATTTGTCATTGTCTTGACTTATTTTGTCTGAACTACTATTTTTAGCGTAACTCCTCGCCCCCTTCTTTCCTCCCGGACGAGCATACAGATTCACATGCTGAAACCACCTTACCATGCCTCCCCTTCGACTCCCTCGTCCAGAGCCCTGCCTCCGCACCTCTTCCTGGCTGTCTCGCAGTCAACTCCACTATTGAAGACCGTGATAAATTTCCAGCCCGTTCCAACTCAATATGTGCCCCCACCAGACGGCCAGCCCGTCAATGAAGAAAAGCAAACCGCTGAAGCGTGGCAGGCTGCACGCTCAATCCATGACCAGTTAAGAAGTGAGACACTTTGGCGATATCGATGTACGTGTCACCGATATTTTAGCAGTAACAAGAAGAAAGGTGTATTTCTCTCGCATGCGTCGTCGTTCTCAGCCAGCTATGCGGGCGCCACTTCTACACAGTTGTACAGGACGGGAGCGGCTAACAAGAGGAGGTGCTGATGGAAGAAGAGGAAAGAGCGAGATAACAATAATTCTTGCTACTAGCACTATTATGTTGTCAACTTATTTGCCCTCACTTGTTCCATCCTCGGGCAGGCTGCCCCCCCTCTCCGCCTGTATTTATTATGTATGTGTGTCCGTGTGTGTGGGGAGTGAAGAGAGGTGTGAGAGGATATTCAATGATCTGGGGGTTTTCTTCAGAAAGACGAAAGCAACATGAGAGACACTCTGGAATCAAGCAGGGAACGTTCGCCGCCATCGTGTACAGGGGGAGGTATTTTTCCGCTGTGGCACTCTGGGGAGGGAGAAGGGGGAAACCCGCATTTATTTTCCTGATTGTAAGTCACCAAACATGTTACCAGCTCTAACAGTTGTATTTGCTGATGCTTAATGGGAGGATTTCTTGCCATTGACTCTGTCTTTCTGCTGTGCTTTAGCTGAAGATAGCAAGCAGTGGCAGCAGCGAAGAAGGAAAATAGAAAAAACAAGAATCAGCGAGCGGGGCGGGTTGCAGGACGCAGTGCTTGACCAAACCAAGAAAGGGAGGATACGGACATGCACATACACTGCGGGTAAATTTTTATGGGATCTATTTCTGGAACCCAATGTAGTGATATTGCATCGTCTTACTTGTAATCTTGCATTTGGGGTTTTGGACAAGGTGCTCGATCATAGTCACTTCGCCCTAACATTTTACCCCCCAACTAAAGACGACACTATATCAACTCCAAGGGTGAGCACATTGCGTACATAACAATTATACTCGATTGTTTCTTGATCTATTGCTTCTCTCTGTATTTACCTGTCTTTTTCGTCCAGGGTAAGGAAGGGTAAGGGGGGAAAACAAAAGACCTTCCCCCCCAGCCACCTCCGGAACCTGATCAAGTCAACGAATGATAGCCTATCCGTCAGGCAGGACGATTGAAAATAAATTGAAAACCTGATACCGATTTCCTTGGTGGCGATGGGTCGAGACCCTTCATCTTTGGACTCGCATTATGTTTGCGTGTGCACGTGTGTGTTTGTGTGCGCGCGTGATTCTTTACCTGCCATTTTATTGCAATGGAGGAGTCGTTTTTTGGTGGCTGCTTCCTCTTTTCTTACTTCTTGGGGTTTTCTCCTTCTCTCTTCTGCACAAGTTGTGTTTTCATTCCTTTACCGTTTCCAGCGGGAACCACTCTTTTCTCCCTCCCTCCCTCCCTCCCTCAATCCTCCCTTTCGCACGACTAGCCCGCGCCATTCTTCCCCTTTCACCATACACATCCCACTCTTTTTTATTACTCTCTCACACCCGCGCATACGCGATCGTCTTCGGGTCAGTTTCTCTTTCTCAACGGACATGCCTTCCTCCGTTTTTGTCGGGGGGGATGCACTTAATACTCGTCATCGGAATCAATGTCCTGTGGATGGGCGAGAAAAAGGGAAGAAAATGAGAAGAAGAGAGAATGAAAAGAAGAGAGAGGGAGAATAATAAATGCAACTATACAGCTTCCCTCTCTCCCTCCCTCCCTCTTACATCCAGGGGGGTATTTCCGCGTTTCCTCATCACACGATAAAACTCTTCTTCGTTGATCACACCGTCTTGGTCCCGATCCGCCTCATCTACAGCAGGGATGGAGGGAGAAACGGAGGGAACGAGAGAGGGTAAATGAGTCGAAGTGTTCCTTCATCCCTCTACTCTCACCTCCCTTCTCCTCCTCCCCTTACTTCCTCCTTCCCTCCCTTCCTTACCGATCATCTCCTGCAGCTCCTCGTCCGTCAGATGCTCCCCAAGCTCAGTTGCCACCCGTTTAAGATTACGGAACGAGATTCCCCCCGTGCCATCGTCATCGAACAAGGCAAACACCTACAAGAAGAAGAAGGAGGGAGGGAAGGAGGGATTGAGGGAAGGGTAAGATTTCGCGCCCCCTGATTTGTTCTGTGTCGGTGGAGGGGAGGGAGGGCATCCGGTATCTCCCATTTACTCTGAAGCCCCCCATCCCCCGGCCATCCTCCGAACCCACTCGTCATACGTCACGTCGCCGTGTCCTTCTTCCTCTCCTTCCTTCTTTCCCTCCCCCTCCCTCCCTCCCTCACCTTTTGGATCTCTTCCCGCTCATCTCGGTTCGCCACCTTGGGGGCTGCCATATCCAAAAACTCGTCGTACGTGACCGTGGCAGCCGCTTCCTTGTCAATGTTCTGCAACAGCGTGCGGATCTCCGCTTTCTTCACCTGGGAGGGAAGGGAAGGGAAGGGAGGGAGAGAAGAGACGAGAGGGGAGAAAATGCAAACATGAGTGTTCATAGACACCGGTTATTCTTGTGATGACCTTCTTCCTCCTTTCTCTATTAAAGTCCCTCTTCTCCTTTCCCGCCCTCCCTCCCTCCCTACCTGAAAACCCAGCGCCCGAAACGCGGCCTTGAGCTCTCGCACATCAATGGTCATTTTCCCATCGGTGTCAAACAAGTTAAAGGCCTCGCGAATCTCCTCCAGCTCCTCCTCATCCAAGCCCTGTCCAAGGAGTTCACATATAAATCGGATTTGTGCGTACGTGCTCAACACTCTTTTTCCTCTCTCCTCCCCTCCCTCCCTCCCTTCTGCCTCCCTCAAGACAACATCACGTTCACTCACCTTGCCCTTCCCCCCGGCTTTGGGTCGTCGCGACAGTGGGCTCCCCATCCCCGCACCTTGGCGGAAACGGCTGCTGCTATTGCTGGCGGCCATGATTGCTTGGTGTGTGGACGTACTCCTGCAGGGGGTGGGGTAGAAAGGGAAGAAAGAAGGCGTGAAAATTGAGCGAACGGACATGACGACGAAGAACAAAACACCCTTACACCAGCCCCCCCCCGAAAAAGAGGAAGAAGGGGAATGATTGCTGCTGCGTATACACGCCGCGCGATTCTCGTATCTGCTGATGCTGATACTTATAAGAGGAGGCGAATTCGTCTGCATGTTGTCAGCAGCTGAGGCTGATGTTCGCCGCCACAAGACACGGTGGGCGATCATACACGAAATACACGCTCCACCCAATTTGAAAACAAGGGCTTGGCCTTCCATTCCAATTATGCCTACGCTCATGATGTACGTGAGGGTACGTGCGTCTTGTTGCGCGCTTGGTTGTGTGCGTGTGTGTAGAGAATCGAAACAATACAACCAAAAGCAAAAAAGAAGTAATTATGTTTACGCGCAAAGCCCCCATGATGCCACCATAAAGACAAACAACACACTCGAACATACAAAAAAAGTTGAATCACGGTGTCACAAGCATCTCGTCTCATCCAATATTTCCGCATGTTCCCTGGTCTGGGGGAGATACGAACGTCTTTATGGGGGTTTTAGTTCTGGGTTTCTTCCTTTTTTCGTCTTTTCATCTCTCCCTTCTCCCCCTCAATGCTTGCCCTCCCTCCCTGTTTCCGTCCCTCCGCCTATCATTCAAATCCAAAGACTTGAGAGAAGAGGCGAGAAAAAACATGAAAAAATCTTCCTCCTCCTTCTCTCAGTATATAGACGTGAATCCACACAATCCTAACAAGGAACCAGCCAAAGACACCTTTCCTCCCTCCCTCCCTCTCTCCTCCAGCCACTCCAAAGGCAGCTATATTATTATTATTTTGCCTGTGTATTTTGTGCAAATGACATTTAAATCGGGGTCAATGCGAAAGCTCAACACACTAGCCTCGAAACCTTCCCTCCCCTTCCTCCCTCCCTCCCTCCGGACCTGGGGATGGGATGTGATATATTTAATGGCATCACCAATGGAAGCAATCTTATCTGCCTCGTTGTCTGGAATCTCCAACGCAAATTCTTCCTCGATCGCCATTACCACCTAGGGAGGGAGAGAGGGAGGGAAGGAGGGAGGGAGGGGAGGGTAAGGCAAATTCTTCCTGCACCGCATTATTCCAACCCAGGGAGGGGGAAAGGGAGAACGAATGAGTCTATGATGCCAAAATAACAAATCCAAAATATACATTAAGCATCTTGGGTGCAAATCCTATCCTCCGGCTTCCCTCCCTCCCTCAATCCCTCTCTCCCTCGAACGCACCTCCACCACGTCCAAGGAGTCCAGGGAGAGATCCTCCTTGAAGCGGGCGGCGGCCGTCACCTTCCCGGGCTCCACCTGCAACGAGAGGGGGCGGAAGGGAGAGAGAGTGGAAGTGAGAGGCGTTATCAGTCATGGTCGCACTGGAGAGAGAGTGAAAGGGGGGGGGGGGGAGGTTGATAAGCGGGAACACGTTTACACCCGTTCGTTTACTTGCCCGATTAGTTCTGTCTCATACTACATCCACATTCTCTCCCCGTACAAAACATTACCTCTTTCCCTCCCTCCCTCCGCCTCACCTTCTCAAAATTCTTCACCACTTGGAGAACGCGGTCCGCCACCTCCTTCTCGTCCAGAAACGTCTAGGGGTGGAAAGAGAAGAAGAGTAAGAGAGAGTGCGAGCGAGAGTGCGTCAAAATAACATGAAATATCTAAGGGTGGGTAAATCGTTGTTGATTGCCACCTGCATGCGTCATCCCTCCTTCCCTCACTCCTTCCATCCCTCCCTTCTCCTTTTCGTTTCTCTTAATTTTCCCGCCCTAAGCAGCCCTCCACCCTTCTCCTCCTACGACTCCACCTATCTGTCATCTTTCGTCTCCGCTTGTCTCCAATCCCTTCGGTCTTCCGATTGTCGATCTATTTCCTCCCTCCTTTCCTCCCTCCCTCACTCCCTCCCCACCTGCGCATTGCCAAAGTTCCGGCTGCTCAAACCCCCCACCACAGGCCGGGCTAAAAGCGCCTGTTGCTGCCGCATGGCCGTCACCAAGGCAGGCGTCCCTCGACGAGCTGTACGTCAGTTAATGTACATGGGACGAGGTTAGATTGACGGGAGGGAGGGAGGGGAGGGAGAGAGGGAGCGAGGACGCACCGACTGTCATGATCCCCCGTTGCTGTGCCTGGGAGCGGGCGGCACTAGATGCCAGCTTCAGAAATTGACGGAGAGCCATCTAGGAGTGAGTGGTCTTGCGAGGCGGAACTCTATGTGTTCTGGTTGAAGGAGTTTGAGAATGAGAGAAAGGCGTGTGATATCGGTGTGATGGTATCAATCGAAGGAGACAGGGGAGGCTTTGGACTTCCACTTGATCGAGCGCTCTCGTCTGCGCGGCCAGCCCCATCGCTACCTGACATGTTAAACGCCTGTGCGAGATGTAGGTCATGCTTACGGGTTGGGGACATTGGCAAAAGGGCAGGCACAGGAGGGGAGGGCAAGCGATAGAAGGAGGATGATGATGCAGATGTGCGAGGACATGAGGGAGCGAGGGGGCGAGAAGAACCTTGTGGGCACCTTTGTCTGAATGTGTGTCGCCGCCCGCTTCCTTTCCCTACAAAAATATTTGATGTGAAACTACAGTTTCTGATGGATACGATTAAGGACGGCTGGTTGTGGGACAGGTTGGGGCTGAGGAAGTACTGGGCAGAACCCGCACGGGCAGATGCTTTCTTCCAAGCGCTTCTTCCTCTTTTCTCCTTGCAGTACTGTGCTTTCCCAACCCCATCCCTGCAGGCAAAGACACTGAAAGAGCCAGAACAGCAGCCTTGCATCGTCATCAACCACGCGTCCTTTTCTTGCAGGGCTATGGCGGGCTTTGCATTCGTCTGCTGCCTTCCTTCATTTCCCATCCTCCGTTCTTCCCCTCGCTTTGAACCTTTCACTCGACAGTCACCTCTCTGCCCACTTCCCCCAACAGCAACATGGCTCTCCGCCGCCTCTTCCTCTCTGCCTCCGCAATGCGCCCCCTCGTGATCTCGGTGGCGGACGCGCGTGTGTCCCAAGTCATGCTCATGTCGGGCAAGTCTGGCTTTGACGATAAGGGCCATGCCATCGAGGCGGCCTATATCAGGGTAAGCGAGGAAACAGATGGAATGGAATGATGACACCGGAGAGGATGATGGTGTTTGGCATCTCGTGGTTGAGAAAAATGTAGGAAGACTGGTGCTTGGATACCAGTGGGGCATACGGCATGTCTCATCCCTCCCTCCGTCCCCTCCTCCCGTCCTTCCTCCCTCCGTCCTCATCCGACAGCAAGCCGAGGAGAAGGTGTTGAAGAGGCTGCTCAAGAAGCTCAAGGAGGAGGAGAAACCCCCCTGCGATGTCACGGCCAAGAAGGAGCTCGAGAAGGTATTAGCGGTACCCTCCTATCGTCCCTCCCTCTTTCTCTCCCTCCCTCCCTCGCGCTCTGCTTTTGCTCCCCCGAGGCGCTTCCCCTGGAGTCGGAAGACTTTTTCTCCCTCCTTACCTCCATCCTTATCTTCCTCCCTCTTTTTCTCCCTCCCCTCGCCTATCCTTGAGTCCCGCGTGCCTCGGCCATTATTCTGACCTCCCTGTTGCCCTCCTTCCAAAGCATAAGAACTTGGATTCCTTGTTTCATCCTTCCCTCCCTCCCTCCCTCCCTCCCTCCCTCCCTCAGATCTTGGGTTCTGTCCCTGAGGACGTGGCGAAGAAGCTGCTGGACTGGAAGAAGACCGACCACTAGAGCTTGAGGGAGGGAGGGAGGAAGGAATGGATGGAGGGCATGATGCTCAGATGTTTCGTGTGTTGTTTCCCTGCGTCGGCTTTTGACGGAGGACGAAGAGGAGGACGAGGAGGAGGAGGGGCAGAGTTTGTTAGGAGGGGAGGCATACAGAGAAAGAAACAAGGGAGGGGGGGAGGGAGGGGGGGAGGGAGTATTGAATTATGGATAGCAAAAAAAGGGAAGAGTGTTGGTAGTGGTTGAAGGGGTGAAAGAACAAGGGAAGAAAGGCCAAGACGAAGAAGTAGAAGAAAAAGAAGGAGGAAACGAATGTGAAGAAGAAGGAGAAGGGGGTAGTGGTGGAAGGATGAGGAAAGGGGAAAGCACGTCGCCGTCGTTGTGTTTATTTTCTCTCGTCACGACGTCGGGCCCCCTTTTTTTTCTCTCTCTCTCTCTCTCTCTGTCTTTCTCTCTCTGTGTCTTTCTCTCTCCCTATCTCTCTCTCTCTGTCTCTCTCTCTCTGAGTCTTTATGTTTCTCTGTCTTTCTCTCGCTCGCTCTCTCTCTCTCTGTCTCTATCCCTCCGTCTTTTTCTTCCTTTTCTTCTTCTTCTTTTTCTTTTTCGTCTTCTTCTTCTTTTTTTCCCCCCTTCTTTTCCTCCTCCCTCTCCTTCTCCTCTTCCCTCTCCTCCTCCTCTTACGTATCTGTATCCCATTGTCCTCTTCCTCCGGTGCCTCTTCTCCCTCCCTCCCTCCCTCCCTCCCTCCCATCCTTACTCCCATCCTGGTCATGGTTCGTGAAGGAGGAGCTTCGCTATAGCGTGTCTACACATGCATACCAACATATATATACTCCTACACATACATACTCCCTCCACCCCTCCCTCCTTCCCTCCCGCCCTCCTTCAGAAGCCTCTCCTGTATACACATCTATACACACCTCCCTCCCTCCCTCCCCCCCCCCTTCAAAAGCCTCCTCTTCCCCCTCTCTGTAAGTCGGCAAAGAATGCGAGGATGATGCTCAAGAAACCGAACCTGTCTCGTGTACGGCGATTGGGCGGTCCACGCTGGGAGAAGGGGGGGAGGGAGGGACGAAGGGAGGGAAGGTCAATGTTAACATGAGGAAGAAGCGTTCAAGTTGCAGGAAGAGAACGACGAGGGAGTGAGAAAGGGAGGGAGGGAGGGAGGGAGGGGAGTGAGAGCGCCCACCATAAAATCTTGCCAATGGCCCAAGCATTGCCTCGCCCACTCCCCGTCGTCCCCTCCCTCCCTCCCGCCCTCCTCCATCTGCCGGTACAGGTCCGAGAGGAGGGGGAAGAGGGTGAGGACGAGGCGCATCTCGCCCTCCTCCGCGTCCTCCTCCTCCTCCACCAACTGCAGCATTTCCGTCACGAGCTCGCCGGCAAACCGCTCCAGTCCTGGGGCGGGAGGGAGAGAGGAAGGAAAGGAGGGATGAGTGTAAATGGCTTCTTCGCCATCCTATTCTTTCCCTTCCTCTTCTTATGAGTGTAAATGGCTTCTTCGCCATCCTATTCTTTCCCTTCTTCTTCTTCTTCTTCTTCTTCTTCTTCTTCTTCTTCTTCTTCTTCTTCTTCTTCTTCTTCTTCTTCTTCTTCTTCTTCTTCTTCTTCTTCTTCTTCTTCTCATACCTCGCTCCCTCCCTCGCTCCCTCCCTCCATCTCCTCAGTCCCGTCAAAAGGATATCCATGTGCCCCTCTCTCCCTCCCTTCCTCCCTCCCTCCCTCCCTCCCTCCCTACCCATCAAAGCATCCCTTCGAAACCTCATCTCGGTGTACTTTTCCCCGTCGTAATGTTTGGCCCACCAGACACTCCTTCGATCCAGCCCTCCCTCCCTCCCTAGACGATCCAGGGTTTCTAGGTCTGTGTCTGAGAAAGCGAGGGAGGAAGGGAGGGAGGTAGTGGGGGAGGGAGGACTAAGTAAGTGGAGGGTCTTTCCCAATACGTCTATCGGGTCAGGGAGGGAGGGGGGGGGGAAGGGAGGAAGGGAAGTAGGGAGGGAACACCCACCGGTAAAAGGCAAACGGGTCTCCGGCTCCTCAAATTTTCCCGTCGCCAGGAGGTAGTCGATCAGGGAGGCAACACGGTAAGAAACGGTCGAGCCGTTTGGGCGCAGGAAACGGAAAATGAGACCATCATCCTTACCACCATTACCCCCAGCAACAGCACCAGCAGCAACAGCAGTAGTAGCAGTGGTAGAAGCAGCTGCCGCCGAGGAAGAGGAGGTAGATGAGGGAAATAAAGGGAGGGAGGAATGGAAGGAGGAGGAGTTTAATTCGGTCAGGAGGATGGGATCGACCGAGCGAGGACGGGAGGGAGGGAGGGAGGAAGCGAGGGAGGCTGATAATGCCCCCCAGGCGGCTTCTTCTGCAGAACTCATTTTCCCACCGCCGCTGCCGTCGTTGGTATCCATGTTGGGTTTGGAGGGGTAGGAGAAGGAGGAAGAGGAGAAGAAGGAAGAGGATGAACTGGAGGGAGAAGAAGAGGAGGGAGAAAGATCAGCTTGGATCGCGTCACCTTTCGATCTATCGCTGCTGCTGTTGCTGCTGTTGCTGCTATTGCTGCTGGCCTTGCCAAAGTCTGCTGCTGCCATTTCTGACTTCTCTATCCTACCCTCCTCTTCTTCTTTCCCATTCGTATGATGCTGAGAACGGACAATGCTGTTCCTTTTCCTTCTGCTGCTGCTGCTGGTGCTGCTGCTGGTGCTGCTGCTGATGATGCTGCTGGCGTGGCTCCTCGCTGTTCTCGTCTCTTGCTCCCCTTCTTCCTCACGTTGCTTCTGCTGCTGCCTCTTGTTTGAGCGAGCTTGTACTCGTCGCAGTCGGTCAAAATTTGTGCTTTCCTTGAGGCGTTGAAAGAGGAGGGGTTTAGAAAGACGCCTCAACGAGGCCGTGTCCAAGCGTGCAGTACGGGCGAGGGAATGGAGGACGGAGAGAGAAGGAGAGGAACGGGTATGCATGATCAAGTTACGACGGTGGCGGCGATGACTGTTGTCGTTGTCACTGGGGGAGGGCTACAGGGCCCTTGCTGTGTGGGTGAACGGGTGGTGTGTCGGGTGCCAGGATTGAGGAGGATGAAAGCGAAGGCTGCGACACTGTATGACAGTCAATCACACGCATGTACGTCGTTGCAAACGTAGTAATGTCACAAGCTTGATGTGCGTACGTGCTTCGGTTGATGAGGGGGTACAGGGGGAGTCTCCTTAGATTGTGCTTTTTTCTGAGGAGTTGACTCCGACCCAAAACGCCGCACGCTATTCCCCGCCCGGCCATGGCTCAAATTTTTGTTCAGCCAAGCCGCCCCACACCATCGCAGTATTGTACACGGCGACCTATCTCGTCACAAGCAGGAGATAACGACTCAATCTTGTGGTTTTGTGGGTGATTTGTACTCAAGGTGAAGAGGTGAAGCGAGCAGGCAGCGATCGCGACTGCTGCTGCAACGTGTGACATCACAAATGCGCTGCACTTGACGCACTTGTCTTCGCCGAGCTCTACAAACTCCAGGCAACCCGTGACGTGGAAATTGTGCTACCGCAGGTGCATCCGCCCAGTGAGACGTTCCATGTTGGTGCTGTGCTAGGAGCCCGAGGAGTAGAGGTAGGCGGGGGGCACGTGATTGAGCAAGTCCGGGCACCCCATGAGCTGCGTCGGCCTGAAGCCCACGCATCGCGGTACTGTCGGGCTCAGCGCTTGTGCGGTGGAGCGTTTAGCGTCTTGGGAAAGGGAGACGAAGCTCTTAATGTACGCGGCCGCGATGTGGTCGTTGTCCTCGTCTGTGATTCAATCACCGGTCCGCCTGCCCTTGTTGATGCTCCCACGTTACTTGCCACTGCTGGCGCTGCCGGAGTCTCCAGCCGTGGTGTAGATGATGACTGGGACTGACGACTAATGGCCCTGAAGAAAGAGATGAAGGTGTGGAATTCCCCGCCTTGTGCTGCTTGCTCTGAGAGTGGGCATTCAGCAAGCCGCATGCCGCTGTGTTGCCGCCGTTCTTGTTCGCCTTCTCCAACTCATCCCGCAAAAACACGCGGTCGCCGCCCTGGCACTCGAGACCGCCGGGAGTGGTCACCACATCCTTGAATAAAATTGTGTAGAAAAGCGTGCAAAATCGACGTAGAAACCCCGGTGTATGTTTGGGGTTGTAAGCCCCTGCATGGGCCAACGCAACACTACATGTGACATTATTCTGTGCATACAAGCATATCAAAGATATGCTAAACAATGGAATCGTAGATATTCAATTTCGATGTTGCATGGATTTGAAGTATTCTTTTATATTCGGCAAAAACACTGCATATGAGAATGCATGTGTTTTTCATGTCTTCTTTTCTTGTCGTCGGTCTGTCAGGGTATCTCTCTCTATTCCACTCTCCCGAGACCCGAGAGGTGTCTGATGTCTGTGTACATTTAATACCTTTTGCCTTATTCCGTTTCCCACACACTTGCTTTGTTTTGTCTGATCCTTGATGTTTCATCTCCTCGGCGTTCCTCCCGTCCCTCCCTCACGCCTTCGTCCTCCTCTTACTGCGCCTCAAATCACTCATCATCAGACTAAACTCCTCCTTCCGATGCAATTCCTTCAAACGAGCTGCAAAACAAATAAAGTCAAGCAGGCCAATTCTTCCATCTCTATCACCATCCAGCAACCTTATACACTCCTCCGCCTGTCCTTTACTTGCCCCTTCCCCGGCTTCCTCCTCGGCGAAACGCAGCAATTCCGAGGCCTCCACAAAATCATCTCCATTGTCATCAAAAAGCGCGAAAATTAAACGTAAAGTTACAATCTCTGCCCCCGTGAAGATTTCGTCGGGAGGAGGGGGAGGAGAAGGAGGAGCAGTGGTGTCAACATGGCTGATGCTGCTGCTGCTGTTTTCAGGTGTAATAGGAGGAGCAGAAGTCGGAGAAGGAGAAGGAAAAAAAGAAGGAGAAGAAAGGAGAGTGCTGCTACCGGTGTTTCTGTCTTCTTCGTTGGCCTTCCCAGCGACGTGCTTGGCTGCTTCTGCTTCTGTTTCTGCTTTTGCTTTTGCTTCTGCTTCTGCCGCTGTTCCCGACGGAGACAGAGTTAAAGTGGAGGAGGAGGAGGAGGAGGCGACGGCAATAGGAGAAGGGGTCGGAGAGAGGGAGGAGGAGGAGGAAGGAAGAAGGGGAGGGGAAGACGGGATGAGAGCCCGGTGGCCTCTAGAGGCGTGGATACCCACCAAAACATTTTGTTTCTGCTTGTGTGCTTCATCCCTAGCTTCGAAACAGGAACGGAGTTGAGAGACTGATGTTTCTCGGAAGCGTAATATCGCCTTGTCGCCAACAGTGATGTTGTTGTTGTTGCTGTCGCTGGCATTGGTGCTGCTGCTGGTGTTGTTGTTGCTGCTGCTGTTGATGCCGTTAGTGAAACGAGAGCGAAGCTCAGAGACAGAGTCACGCACTTTAAGGCACATCCAGTCATCCACGGGGCTGTTGCTGCTGCTACTGCTGCTGTCAATACTGCTGCTGCTGACAATACTGCTGCTGCTGCAGCTACCATTGGAAGTGATGGGAGTGATAATCTTCTTGCTCCTCACTTCCCCTTCCACCCTTCCTTCCCTCCCTCCCACCTCCTTCGTCTCCTCCTCCTTCACCTTCAGCTGCTGCAGCCACCCCCTTTCAATCCTGTGTATCTTCTCCGTCACTGAGTACGGCCTACTCTTACCCACCACCGCATCCAAGCCCTCTCTATCTCCTTCCCGCCTTCCCTCCCTCCCTTCCTCGGGCTCCAACTTGGCTGCCAATCCGTTGATACAGCGGGCGACCACTTGCGGATGCATTTCATTGATTCCGTCCCGGCGTTGCGCTTGCTTGTAGGTGCTGCTGCTATTCAGGCTACTACCGATGCTGCTGCTGATGCTGCTGCTGGGCCTGTGGCTGCTGCTGCTTTTGCCAGTGATGACGATTGTGCTGCTACTGCTGCTACTGCTGCTGCTGCTGTTGGTGGTGGTTCTGATGCTCCTGGCACTAGAGGGAGCATTGCAGCTCGACTTAAGAACATAGTCGTTGCTGGTGCTGCTGCTGCTGCGCCTGTTGCTAGTGCTGCTATTGTTGCTGCTGTTGCTACTGCTGCAACTAGTGCGGCTGCTACTGCTGTTGTTGCTGCTGTTGCTGTTGCTGCGACTAGTGCGGTTGCAGCTGCTCTGGCCAGTGGTAGAATGGGCGGCAATGAGACTCTCCTTTACAGGGGTGCTGCTAATGGTAGTGCTGCTGCTTTTACAGACACCGATGCTGGTGGGACTGAATACATTAGGGTTGAGGAAAGTGCTGGTGCTGTTCCTGCTAGTGCTGGTGCTGGTGGTGCTGGTGGTGCTGGTGGTTTGGCGACTGCTGCTCCTGCTGTTGCCAGTGATGAAGATTGTGGTACCGCGTGGCTGGACGCAATTATCGTTGTTGCTGTTGTAGTAGTAGTTGTTGTTGTTGTTGTTGCTGCTGCTGCTGCTGCTGCTCCTGTTGCTGGTCGCACTCTCTAATTCAACCCCCAGGGCGACTGTCACTATACTGGCCGATTTTGCACGGCGCTTTGACCTCTCCTCCCTCTCTTTACGAATGATATAGAGCATGCCTTCGCTACAGCTGCTGCTGTTGCTGTTGTTAACTCGGTAGCTGCTGATACTAGGAGGAGGAATGGTGGTAGCGAACCTCCCTAATCCCCCCTCCTTCCCCCCACTCCTCCTCCTGCTGCTGCTGCTACTGCTGCTACAGCGAGCACGTGCAGAGATGTTGAGATCAGAGCCGGAAGTGTTCAGTGACATGTCATCGCCCCCTCCTCTTTCCTTCCCTCCGGCAGGCCTACCGCTGCTGCTGCTCTCCTTCCCGCTGAGCCTACTGCTGCTGCCGTTGCTCCTCCTGCTGCTGCTGCTGCTGCTGCCACGAGTGATGATTGGAGGGTCGGTTTGGACAGGGGCTGCTTTTTTTATCAGACTGCCCCTGGTATGGGAGAAGGAGGAGGAGGCGATGGAGAAGGGGGTGGAGGAAGACAAAGGGATAGAGGAGGAGGAGGAGGAGGAGGAGGAGGAGGAGGGGGAGGAGGAGAATGAGGTGGAGGAAGGGGAGAAAGAGACGGTGCGGTGCTTGGTGTTGTACAGCATCTGTCGCTTTGACGGGCTAATACCGGGCCAGCAGGATGATGGAAAGCATACCGTCGGCTGCAGCTCGAACTGCTGCTGCTGCTGCTGCTGTTCCTGTTGTTGCTTTTGTCGAAGCTGCTTCTGCCCCCATTTCTCCCCCTCGTCCTTTGTTCTCTTATCAGCATTCCAGGAAAAGAAGAACGGCGGACGCGTTGTCCTCTTGTCCCTCCCTCCCTCCCTCCCTCCCTCCCTCTCTCCTTCCAATGCCTCCTCCGCTTTTATTACCGGCACGGGGAAGTTCACCGCGAAGGAGGGCTCGGTACCCGCACCACCGCCGCCCCCGCTGTCGCTAGTACTGCTACCTCTACTGCTACTGTTTATTCTGCTGCTGCGGCTGCTGCTGCAGCTCTTTCTTCTTCTTCTGCTGCTGCTGCTGCTACTGCTGCTGCTGTTGCTGCTGCCACTACAACTGCTGTCCATCTCAGGTGCAAAAATAGTGGCCGCGATCTCCATAGAGGGAGCGTCCCAACGCGTGTGATGTTCCTTCCTTCCTTCCTTCTCCTTCTCCTCCTCCTCCTCCTCCTCCTCCTCCACCTCAGTTTCTGCCAGCACGGCCTCTAAGTCTACCAGAGACACGAAAGGAAGGGGAGTAGGGAGGTCACTTTCTTTCTCCCTCTGTTCGTATTCCTCTTCCTCTCCCTCTATCCCTCCCTCGTCCTCTCTCCCTCCTCTTTGATCATCGTCACGAGCCACTTCCGACACAGAAGCAGAGGATGAAGGAGAGGAAGGAGAGAAAGGGGAAGGGACATACCCATCTTTCCTCCCTCCCTCCTTATACGTGACAGGGCTCGAAGACGATGAGGAACGAGGCCAAAGCCCTTCGGCCTTCCCTCCCTCCTTGTCCGAGAAAGGAGGAAAGGAAACCACTTCTTCCCTCCCTTCTTTTCCCACCTCCCCGCTCAAAGATCCTTCTTCTTCTAGAGACGACTGAGACGCAGAGGTGGTCAATGACGCTCCGAGCGACTGCAGAGACGCATCGCTCACTAAACTTTCCTTCTTCCCTTCCTCCAATTCTCCCTCCCCTCGCCTTCCTCTCCCTTCTTCTTCCCACGACAATGACGCTAATGAACCATCGCTTACTATCCCTTCCTCCCTCTCTCCCTCTCTCCACTCGATTGATTCAAGCGATGCATCCCTACTCAACCCTCCCTCACCCTCCCTCCCTCCCTCCCTTGAAGCCATTGCTCCTAGCTCCAAGGCTGCCCTGAACAATTCCCGAAAAGTGGTGGGCATATACGGACACGTTTTAATGATGGCCAGATGATGCTCTTGATGCCTATTTTGCTGCGGCAAGCACGAGGAGACCCCGAGGGAGGATACGGACAGGGACGAGGACGAGGAAGGGAAGGAAGAGGAGGCGGAGGGATGGGAGACGCAATCGAATTGTTCGAAGAGGAGTGAGGAGGGAGAGGAGGGCCCAACGGTCAGGTAGGCGCCTTTATTTCCGTAACGGTCGCAGTAATTGGGAGCGGAAAAGATGGTTACGACGGGGGGAAGGACGGAGCGAAAGGTGGAAGGAGGGAGGGTAAGACTGCCGTGCTTCTGCTTCTCCCCCACTGCACATGCTGGTGAAGGACGGTCAGGACCAACAGCAACAGCAACAGAAGTTGAAGTAGCAAGAGCAACATCCTCAAGGGATGAAACGCCTTCCACTCCCATCCGTGCGATCGTTTCAAAATCATAGTCGAAATGACGGCAATAGCCTTGCTCCTGCACTTGATGCGCCCTCACCAAGCACACCAATCCGTTCGCGCGCAAAAACTTCCTGATTGCCCGATATCCAAAATACACTGAACAACCCCTCTCTCCATTCGGACGCCAGTCCACTGCTAGGTACTCATCCCATGCCTTTTTCCTCTCCGCTTCCTCCCTCTCCTCCTCCCCCTCCCTATCCCCTTCCTTCGACATAACACCAAGAGCCCCCTCCCGCTTCCCCCTTTTCCCGTCCTCCTTCCCCCTCCCTTCCTCCTCCTCCTTCTTTTCATGCCAGGGGTCCGACCACAGCAAATCACACAATGCGCCGCTCGGCCCGGGTTCGACGAAGCGGTGGATCTTTTCAATGTCCTCCAATGTCTCGATCTCGGGACTGATGCCCCCATGACACGCAAACAATTTACCGTACTCCGTCTGGATGACCGCACACAAAGGAAGGCATTCAAAAACCAGCAGAAAACGATAGTAAACGGCCAGGCCATACTTAAATTTACACTCCTCTTTGAATCCGAAGTATGTCGTGGCGCCCCTCGTTTCGTGGTTCCCACGGAGGAGGTGGATGAGGGAGGGATATGCCACTTTCAGTGCCAGCAAGTAGAGCATGACCTCGCAGGAAAAGGCCCCGCGGTCCACAAAATCGCCCAGGAAAAGGTAGGAAGGAGGGGGGGAAGACGGGGAGGAGGGCAGTAATGACGGGAGGGAGGCAGTGCTGGAGGAAGGGGAGGAAGAGGAGGGAGAGGCATCACCCTCCTCTCCCTCCTCCTTCACCCCCGACCCTGGTGCCCCCCCTGCCCGTTCAAACAGCTGGAGTAAATCGAAAAACTGACCGTGTATGTCCCCCACGCATGTAACGGGCGCCGACAGCTGTAGTATGTTTGGCTCGGCCGAGAGAACATCCCGAGACCGATCCAACAGCTCAAAAACTTCGCCCAGTTCCATCAATTGGTGATTTTGGAAGCGAGTTGCAAGGGAAGCAGGGTCAAGAAGAGACCAGGGACTCTTATTACTCCTGCTGCTGCTGCTGCTGCTGCTGCTGCTGCTGATACTTCCGCTGCTGCTCGTCCTCTTCCTGTCGCTGCTATTGCTATTATTGTTACCGTATGGATTTTTGAGGTGATGATATTCACCATTCTCGTCTTCTTCCTCGTCCTTGATGGTATTCTGCTCGTGGAGATCCTTTTTACTGCTGCCTCTGGCCATTTTTACCCCGTCCTCCACCTCGCCCTCCTTCCCTTCCTCCACCGACACCTCGTCTTCCTCCTTCTCCTCCTCCTCTTCATTTCCAGCCAAAAGTATGCACGGCTCGCCTCCTTCTGTGGAGGGAAATCCGAAACTGAGACGTGATAATTTGGCCCGTTGCAAGCGTTTGTGCGCGCGCTGAGTGGAAGGAGTAGCGGTCAAATCGGGGACAGGCAAGGGGTACGGCAACGAGGACGAGGAAGAGGACGAGGGGATGATGGGGGAGGAGGGGGGATGGTCGCGGAGAAAGGCTGCGAGGAGATTGTTGTTGTCGGTGACGGTGGTGGTGGTAGTGGTGATGAAGCTGCTGCTGCTGGTTGTGGCGGGGAGGGAGGAGGAAGCCAGGGTAATGCCATCCTCAATGCTGCTGCTGCTGCAAATGGCACTATCCTTGTTGCTGTCATTGTTATCGTTGTTGATAGCCTTCTCTTCTTCGTCCGCGACCATTGCTGCTGCTATTTCTGCTTCTGGTGCTGTCGAAGGGGGCAGGATCGGGAGAACTCTCACTCCCTTAGGTAAGGCATGCGTTTCCAGGCAGGTGGGGCACACCAGGGATAGTTCCTGGTCACACCATGCATCCTGTAGACAGTCTGTGCAGGCCACACAACCACAGGGTAGCGTGCGAGGCGTCAATGATGCTTCGGCTGAGTCCGCGTTGGCACCCTCAGGCCATGCGAAATCGGAGAAGCAGATCTCACAGGCCATGGCTGTACCGCGAGATGACCTATGATCTGAGTAGAATCCACAATGGCTCGCGGCTATAAGCTCGCAAACATCATCGCTGTTCGAGGAGTCTGTCTCTTTTCACTGTGCGGTGTATTGAGTGGGGATTGATTATCTTTTGTTACTGGGAGAGTGAAGCATGTGGCCAGGTCGTGCAACAAGACAGGCAAACTGCGCGGCCCATCGTTTCAAAAAGCGTCCTCTCGGGGCTTCGATCACTCTGCCGTCCTCTTCAGGTAGGAGGATGAAAGACGCATAGACACTACCTGTGTGGTATTGTAGAGTGTGGTGAGGGTGACGGCGCAAAGGATGGAGGGCGGGAAGCAAGCTGATGATGCGATGCGAGGGAAGCTGCTTCCTCCCTTCTGCTGCAACGGTCAACGACTGCAAACGGCGGCAAACAGCAATCCTATATTTTCTTTTTCATCATTTTTTGTGGCACACACCGCAACACAGGCATGTCGATGAACACGGATGCCCCACCATTACTTATCGTTATGCTAGAAGGGTCAATCATGGCCAATATTGATCGCGCAAATGAATCGAACGAGTAGCAACAAGACACCAACTCAAGAGTTCACTCAACAAACCATAAGAGTGTGATAATCTGCATGTACAGTGTCGTCTTGCGTGGGCATGCGCAGTCAAAAGTGCTTCCTTAAGATGCACATAAGAGATAAAGAAGGCAAATCAACTCATAATGTCGATTGCGAAGAATAATCAGCTCATATCAAATCAACAACTCAAAAAGCAAACCAGAAAAAATTGTGAGAACGAGCGCAGAGCCAAGGGCCGAGTTAGTTACTTTTTCTAGCTTGGACCAAGCTTTAATGTCTTTCGGTCCACCCTAAAGCCCATTGAGTTTGCTTTAGTTCTTGCAACTTTGGACGCGTACAAAATTCTTCCTATAAACGCAAAGTAAAAATTGGGAACCTCGACTCTGGCAAGGAGAATAATTGCCTGTTCTGTAGAAACCAGGATGTGTACTTTCTTTAATTGAGGTCCCATCGTTTTGTCCTTGTGCTCCACATTTCCTTTCTCCCTTCCTTTGTTCGCCTTCCTTACTTTCTGCTCAGTCTGGGCTCGACGCAAACACCAAACCATTGCTCCATCCTTCCCCTTCCTTCCACATCACCACCCTCCCCTTCCCTCCACATGGCCGACCGAAAAAGAGACATGAAGAGAGCAGCACACATGTGACGCCTTTCTGTGTGCAGGCGCTAAGCCCCTCCCTTACCTGTCCCATGTGCCTGCTTGTCCCTTTCATTTGAATCGAAGTCGTTATTGCTGTTATTGATATTGCTGCTGTTGCTACTACCCCACAAGAAGAGAAGGGAAAGAAGACTCCTCCCTCTACCCTTCGACAGCACCAGTTACAGCGATGTTCCTTCCTTCGCCTTTTCTATGGAAAAAAACAAACGATTGATAGGCACTCACACACGTAAACGCATTCCTTCTCTCCCTTCCTACCTTCCTCCCTCCTTGATATCTCTTTTCCTTTTTCTCTCCTCGGTTTTGTCTGTCGGGCTTTTTTTTCCGGTGAATGTGCGTGGAGGAGTCCTTCTGGTGATGACATGATGGATGACCTCTCTGTCTCTACTTTGCTTGTCGCTTTCTTCGTTTTGCTTTTTCAAATTTTCCTTCGTCGATTCGGTGTCTGTGAGGATGCACATACTCTTCTTGCTTTTATCTTGTCACGGGCCTGCTTTGTGTATTTTATCTTCTCCCTCCCTCCCTCCTTTCTCTCCTCTACCTATACCGTATTTCTTTCTTTTCTATCTCTAACCCCATTCATTCTCATTCTCTTCCTCTCTTTCTCACGCTCACACTCACGCGTCTAAAACACATTTCCACAGAAGAAAACAAACAATGAGATAAATGCCAAGAAAACAGACACACCGAAAATTTCTCTCTCTCTCGCATCGTCTCTCTGTCTCTCTCTCTCTCTCGTTCATCTCTCCTGCCCCTGCGTCTGACTTTTCCTCTCCAGTCGAGCTTCCTTGCTCCCTCCTCTCTCCTCTCCCTCTGATTCGTCGTACACAAAGTCTAAAAACAATAACATGAAAATTATCATCATTATTGTCTCTCTCGTTTCCATGAAGCTGTGTCACACACACACACACACACACACACACACACACACTCACACACTCACACACAAGCAATGCATAAATAAAATAAAATGAATTAAGTTTAAAATGAAGAAAGGGAAGAAGTTAGACGTATATACACCGACGCCCTCCCCCTTTCCATGCCTTTACCGGTCATATCATCAACCTCTCCCTCCCTCCCTCCCTCCCTCCCTCCCTCCCTTTTCCCCCTCCTTGACTCGTCATCGCTTGCGGTCCTTGTCCGAAGGCGAAAGATGTGCCGATGCACGACAAACATCATGGACGAGGACAGGGCGACCACCTACCGCCCTCCAGCCTTCCCTCCCTCCCTCCCTTCCTTTTCTTTAGACCGCCTTGGCCTTGGGCTTGCCCGACGACAGCAAGAACCTGCGGACGAAAAATTCGCTGAAGAGATAGAGGTACGAGCCATACATCAGCGCACCGGAGGTGACGTTTTCCCACTCCACCGCACATGGATACCCGTCCTTAAGGGTGGTTTGAACGACAGGAGGGAGGAAGGGAGGGAGGGAGGGAGGGAGGGAGGGAGGGAAGGTTGAGTCTGTGTGCAATGTCCCCCACCCTGTGATTTTTGTGTTCCATAAAGGAAGAAGAAAGCAGGGAGGACGGGCGTACCTTCTTGTAGTAATAGGAGGCAATGCAGAGGGATGTACCCACCACCATCTGGGAGATCTGCGCGACAGTAATGAGGTGGGCAGGAATCCACTTAGGCCAAGCTTTAATGGCCATCTGAAGGAGGGAGGGAGGGAGGGAGGGAGGGAGGGATGGAGGGAGAAAGGGATGGATGAAGGGAGGTTCCGTTTGGAAGTACCGAGAGGATGAGACGCACGGGAAACGCTTTGACTGGCTCTCGGCGGCCAACGAGGACGGCGAGGACTAGAGGGAGGGAGGGAGGGCACGTACCAGGTAGTTGTAGCCGTACACGATGGCATGCACGGAGTCGTTCATCGCCACGAAGTAGCTACCAGTGGCGGAGAT
>Ga0160420_100236_pt1 | contig 29518 bp, 44 predicted proteins | sample CelAP2metagpilot_FD_108197 | JGI IMG/M metagenome (GOLD analysis project Ga0160420, IMG submission 108197) | Phycosphere-associated microbial communities from algal ponds in Kailua-Kona, Hawaii, USA - Cellana AP2-5-5 metagenome pilot | ecosystem: Engineered > Artificial ecosystem > Aquaculture >... | reverse complement strand
TGCTGCGGAGCGCGTCCTCCTCCTTCTACTCCTCTTCCTCCTCCTCCTCCTCCTCCTCCTCCTCCTCCTCCTGCTGCTGCTGCTGCTGCTGCTGCTGGATGAAAGGCGAGAGGACGGGGATTGTCGCCGTCAAGAAGGAGGGAGACCGGCCTCTGATATTGAACGACTTGGGGGGTGGAAGAGGAAATTACCGCGTAGGGAGGAGCGAAACTGCCGGTAAGCATGTCCCCTGCGCCAGTTGGTGGGATGCAGGAAGAGGAAGAAAAAGAGATTGAGGGCTGGGCAAGGAGGGCGGGCGGCTCCTGGGAGAAGGAGGACGGAGTGTGCAGGCGGCTGTGATGGTGGTTATAATGGGTGTGGGTGCTACTCTCGCGGTGGTAGTGCTGGGGGGAGGGAAGGACAGAGGAGGACTCTTGAAGCCACTGACTGATAGATCCACCACCCCCACTGATTCCGCTGCTGCCGGTGCTGCTTTCCGAGGAAGGGGCGAAAAGGGGGTCCATTGGCCGGTCTTTCTTTGGCTGTGCCCGACGGCGGCGTTGTTGCTTGAGAGTGGTATAGTAGGCAAAGAGATCACCCGTGACTTGTCCTAAACTGCAAGATCTCAAGAAATCGGTGACATAATGCGCCCGCAGATACTTGAGGATGGACCGCAACTCCTCATACGAGGCCCCGCTCTGGAGGCAGGCCTCGTTGATCTCACTGCGGTTGTTGTGGTTGGCAAACTGCCAGCGATGAAGCAATGCACAGGAAATCCGATAGTACCCAAGAGATACCTCTTCGCTCGTCGTCATGATGCCAAAGAGAGGCCGCAGTAAATGGGCGATTGGAGTAAAAGGGACACGGTGCCGGTGGGGAGTTCGGACCCTGTGTGTGTGGAGAGAGTTGGTAGGAGGGTTAAAAGTTAAGCGGGGGGACTCGAGAGATCTCCATGTGCTTATCCATGAAAGTGGTGGAAGAGCTATTCAAGGTACATGTGGGCATTTCCCTCGCCATAAGACAATCAGATGGATCGCCTCGGTCCTGTTTTGTGGGTACAACCCGCGAAGGCCGCCAGTAACCAGGACCATATTGCACGCATCAAGTACGTAATTTGTACAAGGATTGTACGAATATTCAGTAGCTCGCTTGGTGCCAGCATTGGGGTAGTAATACTTTCTTTGAATGGGAAGGACGGGGCACTGCGGGTTAAAGGCGCGCGCGAGTTGAGTATTGGACATTGCTGCGAACATCCTCCAGCAGCGTATGCGTTTATACGTCAAAGTTCCGCTCGGTCAGAGCCCAACGCCTCAGCGGCGGGCCCGTCTGTGTAGAGGGTTTAGTGGTCTGAAACAAGGAAAACAAATGGCAAGTGCGCCGGGTGACAGCGAGACCCGAAAAACCTTGAACACATACATTTCTGCTATTTTGAGGGCCTCTCAGACGGCATCGCACTCTCGGACTTTACCCACCTCCTGCGATCGGGAGAGAGGAGTACACTTCTCGGAGATAGAGCGAGACCAGGGCCTCAAACCTGCAGTGTATCGGCCAATGTGCTTTCGAAGGGTGTACCACGTCATGACAGCCGCACTCTTTTCGCGTCAAATTGAAAGAGATAAACTCAATCACTTGTGGTATATTAGGTTTGTCCGAATCCGCCCAATCGAGGTCTCCCCGCTAGAGTGTTTCAAAAACGACTCGTCAGAACTTGGTTGATATTCGATCCCACCGCCCATGCACCTGCAACTCGTCGATTTGGGAGGATCGCGATTACAGGGCGAAAAGTAAACGTGCGAGGGTCTTGTGCACCGCAATAAGATAAACTGCCAAAGTGCCCTGAAAAATGAGGGCCGGGACAAGACTTAAAGATGGGGAAGACCGGAAAGCATCAATTCTAGTGAAGCGGGGGAGCGGAAGCATCCGAAAGGCGACGCCTCGTGAAGCCACCATCACCAATCAAAGAGAGGTAAAGATGGCGAAAAGATCAAGTATAGAGAGTGTGCTTTGATTCATTTATTGATGACGTAAGCGTGGTGTACTTTGATCATCATTCTGCTTTTTATTCCTGTCCTCTCAGTTGCTGCTCCTCACTTCCCTGGTCTGTCAATATAAAGGGAAAAGTATATTTATTCATAAAATATAAAGACCCCCTGGATCGTGTCGTTGCACGCTTCTATTTAAACGTTCAACTCTTTTAAGATTTGCAAGCATCCCTCCTTTCCTTTCTCCCAGCTTCCTTCGTACTTTGTGCTTCCGTTACCACCTCCTTGGTTGGTGATTCGGGATGTTCCAATTTCAGCACCTTGTCTTGCTCTCCTCCTTTTCAACCTTTCCTTCAACTCTTTCTTCTTGAGCATGGTTTCTTCCTCTTTCTCTTTCCCCCTCTCTCCCCCACGAACAGTCTCTTAAGCCCATAACAATTTGGTCGTTTTCGACATAAGCCAAACCATCACCCGATCATCCGTAGCTGTCTTTACACGCGTCCGCTTGTCAGTCATCTCTCTCTCTCAACTCACCTTAAAGGGGGCTGCATGCGACTGGAAAATGTAAGTGAGCCCTTTCCCACAATTTCGCAACCCTCTCTCTTCCCATCCCCCCCATAGTATCCTCCGCCATACTATTAATACTCGTGACGACTGCTGTTTTCCTTTTCCTCCTCCTCTTCACCCTCCCCCTCTTCGTCCTGTTAAAACACGCGCACTAATGTATATAATTGCATTTCTCCCGATATAGAGTGGAAAAAGGAATGAACGCAGATATACACATACTAAGGGTACATAGCGAGGCATATGCACAATCATATACCCCTCCACTACACAGACAAAGACAAGGGATTTTCTGCTGACGGGGATAGACACCTCCGCGCGTCAACGCACACAAACAAACAAAGATCGCAAGAGTTAAAAGCCTGTAAGCGACCTATTCATCCCTTCTACACTCGTGTGCCATCTTTTTGTCCATCTGTCTCCACCCTCCCACCAGCACAGGCATACTTAACAAGTGGTCGTGGCGACTGTATTGGTTCGAACAGCTGCACCAGAGGAAGCGGAGGACGAGGACGAGGACGAGGACGTGGTGGGCCCACTAATTCCATTCATCATGTTGACAAACAAGTCAGCCGCCGCGCGATCCGAGCCCGCATGCTGCTGCTGCTTCTGCTCCTTGGCACCTATCGCACCTGCTGCCAGTGCCGGTATCTCTGCCCCAGCTACTGCTCCTCCTGCGGGTCCTGGCATAGCGGGGACAGGAAAATTTCCCGCGGTAGAGGGGTAGGAGGCGTGCAGTAAATCAGCCTGAGTACTGGTGTTATGCTGATAGGCCTGCTGGGGGTAGTACTGCTGCTGGTATAATTGTTGCTGCTGCTGATGGTGGTGATGCACGTGGTAGGGGTGCTGTGATTGAAGTTGCTGCTGTTGCTGCGGTTGGTTGTAAAGATGGGGGTAATAGTGCTGCGGATGGTAGTAGTGAGGGTGGTGAGGAGGAGGGGGAGGAGGAGCGTGGGCGTGATAGGCCATAGGCGGGTATGATAAGCGAGAGGGCATGGACTGGTGGCCGGGAGGAGCTCCGTGGGGATGACCTGTGTAGAAGCTGCCGTTGCTGTTGCTGCCGCTGCTGCTGGTGTGCGTGGAGAGGGAGCACATAGAGGCACCCCCATCCAAGGTGGTGGCGTCGAGGGAGGATTGGAGGGGGTTGCTGCTTGGGGAGAGCTCATTCACACTGTTGCTGCTGCTGCCAGCGCTGACGTGGGCTTCTATCGGTTCCACCACTGCCGCTGCCGGTGCGAGGGAGAGAGAGGATTCCCGTCGCAAGAAGGGTGCCGGGCGGGCCTTGAGCCCTAGAAGTAACATGCCGAGGTCGTCTTCGACAGGACTGACCGCTCGCGCCACGGCTACTGCTGCTGTTTTTCCAACTAGGCCAGCACCCTTCTTGTGGCTCTTCTTCTTCCCTGACGCTTTCTCCGCGGCCTCCACCAAGTGAAAAAGAGAGTCCGCAGCCCCCGAGCCCTCTCTTTGCTTGCTGCTGCTGCTGCTGTCATCCATCATCATCACCACCACCGCATCCTCGTCATACTCCTCGTCCGTGTCCTCCCCCTCCTTCCCCCCGTTCCCATACCACGACTCCTGGTGGCTACTCTCGTATCTGAAGCTTCCTGCTTCTTGTCCTTCCCACACCTGCATATCCTGCTGCCGTCCTGCAGTCGAGAAAGCAGCAGCTGCAGCAGCAACACCACCTCGGGAGCGTTTGACCACCGGCTGAGCCTTGCTTCCCGCTCCCTTACGACCCCGGCCTGCAGCCGTTATCACGGAGGAGGTTGACGACGAGCGACTGTGGGTACTTGCAACGGGTGGCTCGTACGGTGCGACGGCCTTGCGGGGCCGGGAGGATGGCAGACGCGGTGCAGAGGGCATACACCCACCACGCCTCTCCACCGCCCCTGCCGGGGAGCTCCTAGCGCTGCCGCTCTCACTCCCCTCCAATTCATGCGCGAGATCACCCGCCCCCGTAACAAAGCGGGCAGACTGCTGTTGCTGAACACGCGGGACGCTCGCGGCAGCCCGGGCCACCCCTCCCTCCCCACCAGCAGTAGGAGGCCTCCCACGAGGACGCTTGGTAGAGGTGTAGTAACCGAAAAAGTCTCCCACATATCGGCCTTGCTTCTGGGCATTATTGAAACCCAACATGTACTTGGCGCGGAGATGCTTCAGGATGGAGCGGAGCTCGTCGTAAGAGGCACCGGACCGTGCGCTGGCTTCGTTCATGTCCTCGCGGTTGTTCTGGTTGGAGTACTTCCAGCGCTGCAACAGCAGGCAGCACACCTCGTAATACCGGAGGGAGAGTTCTTCCGAAGCCGTCATATTTGAAGCAAAATTTGATTTTAAAAAATAAAATAAAAAAAGGAGGTAGGGTGACGATGACGACGCCTGGTCTCTCTGACTGCCTGTGCGAGTGTTCGTGGGTGAGAGGGGAAAGGGGGGTCAGACGGGAGAAAGGAGAAGAAAGGTCGTGCGTCAATCGCATCGCAGAGATCCGCAGAGAGCAGAGCTACACGTGCGCGTGGCGTGGAGTTGCACGTGCACACCTACATGAGGTGTATGGGCCGCTTCACTTCATGGGCCAGACAGCAAAGACGTCTCCGTCCCCCCACTAGATAAGACAAGACACCCGCATGACTATAACAAATGAATTTTATTATGCTGATAAGTGTCTCGTGTGTGTCGTTCCACCGGCGGGGTTGTACACAACAGGGCAAGGACGCCAGGCCGAGCTGATGCTGTGCCCACAATGCCGAGGAGGGGCTTGTCTGCCTGGCGCGCTGCTGGATCCATGGGAAAAGACAAAGGTATCCTGTTCGTATGGTAAATTGTGTCCTTGCAGTGTCGCATGTGTAGAAGCCTAGCGTCTTTAGTGGTGCTTCGTGTGTCGCTGTCTCGTCCCTGACACCTCTCTCGATCCGCTCGCACACCGTGGGTGCACAAAGAGCGTTGCCGCGGGGGACATTTACGGCCGAATCCCCGGATAAATATGGATGTGAAGGTAAAAAGTGAACGCCAGAGTTTTGTTGTATGCTTACTCTGGGTAGGATAGTGCCCAGTGGATGGACGCATGAAGCGCCTATCGTTATGTTGAATGGCTTGAAGGGAAATGGGCAGCCTCGATCGTGGGTGTTGGGTGGGAGATAAAGTTCCAGAAACCGCGGGACTATTACGGCCAAATACATGCCAAATATTGCAGGAAAATGGTTCATGGGGCCGAGTTGTGCAATTAGCAACCAAGGCACACAGCGCTGCGCACGAGCAGGCTGAAGTGCGTCTGCTTGTTGTGGGTGCTGAAAGCGGCGAAGGATGCGAAACGTCTGGGACGGTGGTTTCATCTGCCTGCGTACTTGCCTCCCCTCCTCCTCCTTCTCCTCCTCTCCAAGACGGCCACATTGCGGTGTTGTCAAGCCCCGCGACCATTCGTAAAATAATAATGGTGCTAGATCGGTGGCAAAACGCGGTGTTGTATCTGCCGAGGGCCAGTGGGGTAGACTGGTAGTGGAGCCTCTACACGACAAAAAAACTGCACTCTTGGATATCATGGGCGTCGCACAGCTGCAACCAAGCCTGTCCTCTTCTTGTCCAAGCCCGCGACATGAAAGCGACAACAAGGCCTCCATTGGCCAAGTGCAAGAGCATCCATGAGCATAGCAAGCCACGGATGACTCCAGGAAATCTGCCTCCAGGAAATCTGCCTCCATACGATATCCACACACACGTTGTCTTGTCACCACCCAACCCCCTTGCCTCACGTCAAGCCCTGCGCCAAGCCCTACACCTACCACACCCACTCTGAAGCCTACTCTTAAGACTGTTAGAAGGTGGCAAGAAAAAGGTATGTAGCCTGTATATCTTTATCCTCTCCACTACCCATGCCTCCCTTCCCGTGGCCCTATCCACAACCAAATCGCGTGATGAAAACTTTTTGTTTCCTAAGTCTGAATCCTTCGCCTTGCACATGTCAAAATGACATGGGCATCTTGAAAACGTTGACGACAACCAACCCAGCTCTCTGATGATTTTTGTGGATGCTTCTGTCCTTTGCACTGTTCGCGGGCAAATTATACGGATGTGTGTATGTGTATGTGTGCTTGATGTCTGCCATCTCACTTGCTTGAGTCGACGAGAATGCGACTGCTGACTGACACCGCCTTTTTATTGCCAATTTCTCCCCACAGAATTGATCGATGAGATGTCAGTGGCATGCGTGGCCCGATGAAAGTTGTGACGAAGCAGAAAGCATAGCAGATGAGGGGGAAAAAAAGAAGCGGAAAAGATGAACGGAAAAGATGGACGAAATAAGGACAGGAAGGAACATTATACTAACATGGTGTGTTGCCATACTCGCGCAATTTGTACGTGCTAAGCTTTCATTCTTTGAATTATTTATGTAACATACATACATACGCATCCTTTTATTTCTTCTCCAACCGCTATCTTTTCTCGCCCCCCCATTCATTCCCCTCCCACTGCTTGCCCAGGGCTAGCATCTTCAATTTTCCCACCATCGTGTCCGAAACACTCCTCATCCTCGAGGCAAGTATCCTCATCACGCCGCTCTTTGCCCTCAAGGTTATCGCGTTGGGAACCACCCCATCCCTGCTCATCATCCCCAGCACCTCAATCAACAACCCCTGCCTTCCCTCCTCCCTCCTCTTTCCTCCCTCCTTCACCCTTTCCCTGGCCAAGAGCGCGTAAATCAAGCAATTATAAACCCGTACATCCGGCAGCCATTTCTTGCTCCTCATCCTCCCCACCCATTCCAAAGCCACCTCCACCTCCCCTGCTTCACACGCGGCCCTCACCACCTGAACGTACGTGCTCCTCGTCGGCCGCAAGCCCATAGCCGGACTCGTTGTCATCTCCTCCCACACTCCAAGCACTGCATCCAAGTCCCCTGTTCGGGCCAGAGCCCCCATCCACGCACTCCACACAGCAACAGTCCACTTTCCGTGTTGTTGCTGTTGCTGTGGCTGCTGCTGCTGCTGCTGGGAAGGCGAGGAGGAAGAAGGGGAAAGGGGCATACGGCGGGTCTTGAAGGCCTCGAATATCTCTCGGGCTGCGGCCAGGTTGAGGGCTGATCCCTTCCGCTGCTGCTGCTGTTGCTGCTGCTGCTGCTGCTGCTGCTGCTGCTGCTGCTGCTGCTGCTGCTGCTGCTGCTGCTGCTGGATAGTGGAAGAGTAATACTGAATAAAAGCGACAAAGAGGGAGTCGTGGACATAGAGCTGTCGAGAGAGGGCGTTTCTCAACAGCAACTCCGCCTTGTCCACCTGCCCGCAACGCAACAAGGACAAAACCAACACGCTGAATGTCCGCTCGTTCGCAGGGACTCTCAACGCCTCCATCTTCTCCTTGGCCTCCGTCACACCCCTCAGATCCCCCCTTACCGCATGCGCTTTCATCAGGGAATGTATCACGTAATGATCGAGCGCAAAGCCCGCCCTAATCCTCCCTTCCTGCAGCTTCTCCAGTGCCACCACCTCGCCAAGCTCAGCCGCAAAGTCCATCAAGACGTTGTACGTAATCGAATCCGGGCCCGAGTGACTGCGGGGGGAGGGAGGTGAGGAGGCAGGGATGGGACGATTGGCAGATGCTGTTGGTGCGGTTGCCGAGGCGCGAAGGTAGGAGGGGAGGGGGAGTATGGCCTCGAAGACTTGATGAGGGGTGGTGGCAATGGTGAGGACAGGCGCGGAGCCATCAGCAGGAAACGCGAGAAGGCGGAGGGGGGACATGTCGCCTGCGTCTCCCTCCAAATCCAGCCCCAGGACGTACTCTCGGTAGGCCTTAATCAGACCGTTGTACGCAACCAAGCTAGGCGTCGCCCGTGCACAAGGCGCCACCCTTTCCTCCCTCCCTTTCTCCCCCTTTCCCTCGAAGAAACTCTGCATAAACGCCTGGATGGCATCAGCGGGCCTCTCCATCGCCAGCATGGCCTCCATGACCGTACACACCGTCACATCGCTCTTCTTCAACCCGTGCTCCCCCAGCACCTCCGCCGCCAACCGCAGGGCCTCCTCCAGCGAGGCTCCCTTGCTCGTGATCTCCTCTTGGATCAAAGGATGGAGAGTTTGGTGCGTGACACCGACTTTCCTCGCCTTCATTTCCTTGATGAGCAGGCGGGCGCCCATGGGCTGCTGTGCCTTACAGTAAGCATCCACCAGTGTGTTGTACGTGATGGCATCCGCCTCCAATCCCCTCGCTTTCAAGGCCGCGAATGTCCCCAAAGCCCCATCCAAACACCCCATCTCCCGGTGAGCTTTCAACATGATGTTAAAACTCTTTAAATCCAGGCTCCGGCCGCCCGCCCTTTCCCCCTCCAGCCCCCCCGCCCCTGCCCCTGCTTGGGACATTTCAAAACCTTTATAAAGCTTCAGAGCCCGCGCAGGCTGTCCACACCGGATGCAGGCATCTGCCAGCACATTGCATGAATACGTGCTCAACGGCAGGGCCTGTGCCTGCATCTCCTTGACTGTTTCAAACGCCGAGAGCAAATTACCCTTTAGCCCATGGCCTTTAATGAGCGTAGTGTAGGTGGTGGCGTCAGGTCTCAATCCTCGATGTAGCATGGCCTGCAACAAACCAGTGGCCGCCTTCATATCCCCGCCCTCCACGCAAATGTTGATCAACTCATTGAACGTCAACACGTCAGGCTCCACCCCCTCATGCCTCATCTCATCCAAAACCGCCAACGCCTGCCGTTGCGCCGACGGGGACCCACGCCCAAAGAACTGCTTCAACAGAATATTGTATGTGACGGCAGTAGGCGCCAGCCCGTGTTCCTCCGTCATGGTTTGCCAGACTGCTTTCGTCTCGGCCTCGCCTCGCCGGCAGGACACCGCGGCGTTGAGGAGGGCATGGAAGGTGTAGATGTTGGGTTGCAGGCCTTCGTCTTCCAGTTTTTGGACCAGGAAGAGGACCTTGTCAAAGTCGCGTTGCTTGCCCCAGAAGTTGATGCCATTGTTGATTTCACGGAGGCCGCCCCCCCCGCGCAGATTTTGGTTATTGTGCGGGCGGCGGTTGTGATTGTTCTGGTGGTGGTTGGAGCTGGGTCGGAAAGGGGGAGGGTCGCCTGCAGTGGTAGAGGGTTCTGTCCCTGTTGTTGTCACACGCTCGGCGTGGAGTTTTTGGGTGGTGGCCAATGCACGGCGGACGAGTGAGGAGGAGGGAGGAGGGAGCTGAAAGGCCGTGGCTTGAGGGCAGCTGGAGCAGCACAGCACAGCCGCCATTAGCAATGCCGCGCTCGAGACCAAGGTAGGCAAGACCTGTCTCCTTATTTGCTGCCGCGGGTCTTGTATTATTGGTGACATGCTGGAAATGGTGGACGGACAGGAACTGATGCAAAGGCTGAAGGGTTGGCGCAGCAGGCGCCGGCAGGAGGAGGCGCTGTGATGAGCGCAAGCGGCGCTTGGACCTTTAGCCCACTGCACGAACAGCCAGGTTAACTAGGCTAGCTTCTCCTTCCTGTTGGTGGCGTGATGAAGGTGATTGGATGCGGTGATAAGACAAAGGGACAGGTGGAAAGGTAAGGGAGGCATCCACAAGCAATAACCCTCTTTGGAGGGCGCAATGGAAAAAAGGATCGAGGCAGGCCGACGCGCAACGAATAAGGGCATAAAGGGAAGAATGACCCGAGAGAGGCCCAAGGCGTCGACCCGGCGGCCACCAGCAGCCATCCCCTTCTCTCGTCCTCCTTCCATCACTCATGCCCTTCTTTCCGTGCATGCACAGATGTTGAGGGCTGTGACCACCACGCAGCTTGCCAAAGAGATGTAGGCACATTAAGTGTGCGGTGCCGTGTCGATGGAAGGGACAGATGGATGGCGGCTATGCCCTGAATGGCCTCCCCTGTCTCCCTCGCCCTCCTTTCACCACCGCTCGCCCACACACAACACATTCTCATCACCCTTTCTCCTCCCCCACATCCACAACTCCACATACAGACAGCCATGTCTAGCACCGGTACCATCCGTGGCCTGAACAAGGGGTTCCCGGTCGAGAAGCTCGAGGTGCCCAAGCGGCCAGCGGCCCGCAAGGGGGTAAGTCTTGATGAGAAAGAGAGAAAGGAGGGAGGCGTGGAGGAGTGTAAGTGCATCCAGGGCACTGCGATCTCCAGCATCATCGTGTCTGAGTCTGGCACATGACAGAGAAGGGGATAGAGCGGTAGATACAGGCTGTGTAGTGTTTCTCTAAGAGCCCCAGCGCTTATTATGTCAGCCTATCAAGCACTCATCTAAATGCCCTTTTCTGCCTCGCCCCTCCTTTCCTGTTATTCCCGCAGACCCTGGTCAAGAAGGTCAAGCTCGTTCGTGAGGTTATTCGGGACGTAGTGGGCCTCATGCCCTACGAGAAGCGCATCCTTGATGTCATCAAAAGCGGTGGCTCTGGTGCTGAGAAGAAGGTACGTGTAGGGTCAGTGGGGTATGTGACGATCACGGTAAAAGGGCTTACTTGCTCCTCCTTCGACAGCTACCATGACATGCGGACATTGTTCCCTTTTTCGCAGGCACTCTCGCATTTCCCCCTTCTTCCAGCCGTACCCCGTATAAAACCCCCTCTCAGTCCCTCACATCCTCCCCTCCCTTCTTCCCACCCTTCCCCCTCGTCTTCTCCAGGTGTATAAGTTCGCCAAGCGGCGGTTGGGTACCCACCGTCGCGCCCTGAAGAAGCGTGAGGAAATCAAGGACTACTACGGCAAGCTCCGTGCCCGTCAGGCGGCCCACTAAATTTACAGCTTGCACTAGGCATACCTACATGGACACCCGCTTGGTAGATAGAGGATGGAGAGAAGGTCCTTTTTTACGTCTCTCCCCGGCATTTTGGTGCCATGAGAAGTGGAGGAAGGGGGAGAGGGGGTGGGTGGGAGGTGTGTAGGTAAGCGGGGCCGTGAGCCTGTTGATGGCGATGAGGGCAAGGAGGAAAGAAATATCAACATGGACCAAGCCTCGTGATACCTGACGAAGAGGCTCTTCGGATTGACTCTTCTTCTTCTTCTTCTTCTTCTTCTTCTTCTTCTTCTTCTTCTTCTTCTACTTCTTCTTCTTCTTCTTCTTCTGCTTCTATTGCTTCTTCTCCTTCTTCTCCTTCTTCTTCTTCTGCCTCTATTGCTTCTTCCCTTAATTCTGTAGGAAACTGGCTTTTCCTGACACGATTCAAAGCTACCTACCAACTTACTTGTTGAACTCAACTACTCGTGCCCACACCCAGACACACACCACCGTACATTCGAAAAATATCCACTAATTCACATACATCCACCCTCCCTTCCTCCCTCCTTCCTACCTCCTCCCTTCTCTCCGACTAAAATGCCGGCGCCTGGATCAAGTTTTTCCATCCTCGCGCCATTTTCTCCCTCCCCAGCGATGTCCGCAATAACTGTGTCTTTACACCTATATTCCTTGCGCCCTCCCTTCTTGCCCTCCTCCCTTTCCTCCTCCCTTCTCTCCATTCTTTCTCGTCCTTCTCTTCTTTGTTGCCTCCGTGTTTGCAGAGCCACTTCTGTTCTCGTATGCGCCCCAGCGTCAGCTGCTGTTGCTGCTGCTCTTCCCCTTTCTCTTGCTGCTGCCGATGATACTGTTGTTGTTGTTGCTGCTGCTCCTGCCCATGGTGCCACTGCTGTGGTGGATGCTGAAATCGCCTTTTGCGGGGCGAAGTTGTAGTAGCAGCAGTAGCAGAAGCGAGCAGCTCCTCCATCTTCTTCTCTTGCCTCTCCTCCTCCAACTCCCCTTCGCCTTGTTCCTCCGTTTCCTTTTCCCTCTTCTTCTTTTTCTGCTTTTCTTCTTTCTTTTCCTTCTCTTCTCTCGCTTCTTCTCTATCTCGTCCTCCTCCTCCATCTACTGACAACCCCACCAATTGACTCTCCTCCTTCGCCCCTTGCTCCCTACCTTCCTCAATGTCCCCCCCTTCATACCCTTTGCCCCGATAAACCACAGGATGCAACCATGCCTCTGTTTCCTCCTCCCTTTCTCCCTTTCTCTCCCCCTCATGGGGAAGTGGGATCTCAAGCTCCCGGAATTTGTCTTCCAGAGACCTCCATAAGAAATTGAGATGGAAGCACGAGGAGGAAATGGTTGGGCCGAAGGATGGGGAGAAGGGAGAGGGCTTAAAAATGACCAAAGGACGGAAAGAAGAAGAAGAAGAAGAAGGAGGAGGAGGAGGAGGAGGAGGAGGAGGAGGAGGAGGAGGAAGAGTAGGAGGAGGAGGACTGGATGGCGGGCTATTACCCCAAGAGCCGTAACCACATCCCATACCGAAGACGCGTTGTTGTTGCTGCTGCTTGCATTGGAACAGCTGCCGCTGCTGCTTCCATCGCTGGTCTTGCTGGCGTTGTTCTTCGTGATGCTCATTCTGCTTTTGACACGTCTTGTTTCTCCCTTCAACAAGCCCTCCTATACCTCGTACACCTTTTCCCCTTTCTCCTATCTCTATTCCTCCATTATATTTAACTCCCAGCATGCTGGGAGTCCTTTGGTGAAGCGACGTGGAAGGATGTCGGGCAGAACGCGTATTGAGGCTAGAGGAAAGGGGCACGCCCATCAGCGTGTATGGGACGGGATCTCGGTTCTGATTGTTGTTGCGGTGGTCTAGATGGTAATAGTTATCGCGGCCGTGGGGAAGAAAGGTGAATTACCTGTGCGTTGGCTTGGTTTTTTGGGGTGTGGTTTCGGGCACATATGTGGCTGAGGCAGTCCGATAAATAGAAGCAAAAGATTGTGAAGCGAATGGACGATATAAGAGCCACCCCGTAGCACATGCAGCAATACCCTTTTGGAAAACGTGAAAGACCGCGCGTGCGATTCGAGAAGGGGGCTTAATTATTTTAGTATTACGGTTGAAGTAAAATTGACCTGCCGCCCAAACGCGCACACGCAACGTTTACAGGACGCAAACTTCGATTTCGAGGCACCCATCAACTAAAAATATTCATGGAGAAGCGGCTCTTCGGTATCTCTGCTTGCCACTCTAATGGTTAATCAGCAGATAGGGCGGGCGGCCACATAGTTGTAATATGCTTGCTTGCAAGACAGAGCTCTACCACGAGGAAACTATGGCGTGCCTTGTGTGCTTTACTAAATTCTGACCCCGCATATGAAATTTCTAAGTCTGTGTTTGTGGATGACTCGAGGTCGATATCAATGTTTGATAGCTTTACGTGCGCATGTGTGGCACGATAACTCGTTTTTACAGCAGCCAAAAATGTTGTCCTCCTGCACTCCTCCATGTTCAGATGGGCCAAGCCATCCAAGGAGACTCAATTCTTCTGTGGACCCCTTCGCCCCCACGCTTGCCCTCTGTGTGGTTCAGAGCTTCACCGCCGCTCTTCTTTCCCCCTCCGCCCTTGATGTCCAGGCCTCAGCGGGCATTATTTTGCTTGCTCGCTGTATGGTCACTTGATTAAATAGAGGAGAAGGGATCCAGTGGCTGGCGGCGAGGCAGCCTCCTACACTTCTTCACCACCATCCACCGGACCTCTCCCTCATGCTTTCTTCTCTGGCGAGACGCGTCTCACGCCCCTTCCTCCACGCCATCACGCACCCACACCGAACCACAGACACAGCACCATGGGCAAGGATACGCGAGTCACCTACCAACGGCGCCATGCCTATGCCACCCGGTCCAATGAGCGTGTCATCGTCAAGACCCCAGGTCAGTCCTCCCCTCAAATGATCATGATGCTGCCCTGTCCTTCCCTTCCTCCTCCGCGGCCTTACACAATCTCTGGATCACCCCTAACCCCGTCTATTCCATATACCAGGCGGCCGTTTGACTCTCCATCAGATCAAGAAGAAGACCCGTGGCCCCCACTGCGGCGACTGCAAGGTCAGCCTGCCCGGCATCAAGCACCTCAAGACCAAGGTAATGAACGATATGTAGTGTTGTTCGCTGGACGCAGCCCCTTTTCGTCCACCTTCTATGTGCCTGGATCTATGGACCCTACTGCAGTGTTGTCCACCTAGTGGCCTCCGATGTTCCCTTAATCCCCCTGCCAGCATCGACTCTTGATCTCTTCTCACCTCAGCCTGCTTCCCTCTCTCCCTCCCTTCCTTCCTTCATTTTCCCCTTCCAAACACCACAATAGGAGTACAAGAACGTGCACAAGCGAGAGCGTACCGTGTCCCGTGCCTATGGCGGATCCCGATGCGGAAGCTGCGTCCGAAGCCGGTGGGTGATGCGGGAGGGAGGGAGGGAGGGAGAGGAGGACGGCACGTTGAAGAGACGCGACGAGTAGAATGATGAATGAGAATCCCTTACTCTGCTAGCGCGAGACGCGACCCTTTCGGGAAACGGTGAGCGAGGCAACCATAACAAATCATGAAATTAGTCTTTCGTTCTGACACTCAAGAAGAAGCGACGCGCAGAGGATGAGGAGTAGGAGGATGAGTAGGAGGATCAGAAGAAGAAGAAGTAGTAGTAGAAGGAGAAGAGCGAATAGTGAGAGGAATTTGATGCGAATCAATACACTCATCCTCTTTCCATTATCTCTTTTTCTCCAAACGCACGACGGAACTTCCCCACACACAGCATCGTCCGCGCCTTTCTAATCGAGGAGCAAAAGATCGTTAAGCGCGTCTTGAACGAGAAGAAGGCCAAGAAGTAAAGCAGTAGCAGGGGTTGGAATAGGAGCAGGAGCAGGAGCAGGAGGAGGAATAGTCTGGAGGAAGAAGGACGGGGGAGGGAGGGAGGGAGGTGGGGAGGGAGGAGGGAAGGAGGGAGGGAAGGAGGGAGGGAAGGCAGGAACCCGAAGCTGGCATTTGCTTGTCTAGCCGCGCATTGCGTAGGGCAGAGCACAGGTAGAAGGAGGGTGGAAAGGAAGGAGGTCAAGACGGAGGGGATGGTCGATGTAGACATCCTGCCTGCGAAAGAAACAACGATTATTATCCAGAGCAACCGGTGATGGGAGGTGGAATAAGGAGAAAACGGGAGGAGCAGACCACTGGCACTGCTAAGAGGAGGAGGCTTTGGATGATTTCTCCCCTTGACCCTCTTCTTCTTTCCTTCTTTTTTCTCCCGTCTCATTCTTTCTACTCAGCCTTCGTTTTCTTCATTTTTGCCTCGTTTCTTGTTCTTTCCAACAACGTCTCTTTGAATCATATGGGTTCCGATTTCAATTATTGTCACTCGTTCGCTTTACTTTTTTCCTCGTCGTCCCTCTTCTGTCTCTCTGTCTCTCCCGCACACTCGGTGTCTTGTCACTCTCCCTTCTTCTATCCGTCCTTTGCGTCCTCGTGCCTGCCACACGTCGTTTCGTCTCTCCTTGCAGTTTGTGGATGAATGTACTTTCTTCCATAACTTCACGAGCCCGGGTGTCTCGCGCCTTCGCTTGCCCTTTTATCATCCTTATTTTCTCGCTCATAAATATCTATCGTCAACCGTCGTACTCGTACTCGTCGTACCCGTGAGGTGATGGGTGGGTGAGGGTGCCTCAATATGTAACAAACAATTTAAACAAACCGATACGTTTCTCGCAACCTCCTGCCCTTTCTCTCCCTTCCTCCCTCCCAACTGGCTTTTTCCTCTTTATAGTCCAAAGGCCCCTCCATCGACAATCCCCTCCCGTCTGACTCCGATTTGATTTCCCTGTCATTTGAGCCACACCTAGAGTCCCCTCTTCCTTTCCCTCCTTCCCTCCCTCCCTCACGACAAGGACGAGAAGGAGGACGACACGGAAGATGCCTCTGACCTCGGCCCACTGCATGTGCTAGCCGTCTCCTGGTCATCCCCTCCCACCTTCCCCCCCGCCCTGGCCCCCACAGCAGCGGCCACTGCCTTTCTAACCCCTGCCCCCGGCGTCTTAGGCCCTCCTCCTCCTCCTCCTCCTCCTCCTCCTACCTGCCCGGGCCGACGGGCCTTGCCCGGGGTCTCAATCCCTCGGCTGCTTCCTCCTCCAAACGTGCACTTACTCCCTCCCTTCTTCGCCGACATGGGGCCGCCTCCTCCCCCGGTCCCTCCGCCGGTCCCTCCCCCGCTCCCTCCCCCGCTCCCTGCCCCCCCCTTCTTTGGGGTCTTGCTCGCGCCCATCCCGGACGCTCGAGGCAAGAAATTTCCACCTCCTCCTCCCTCCTTCCCTCCCCCTGCCACACTCGACACCGGCCCTCCGTGCGACTCCCTGTACCGATCCAGCTCCTCCTTCTTCTTCTGTTCCTTTTCCAGCCGCTGCGCCTCCTTGTGCCGCAACCAGGCCTCCTCCTCCTCGTCCATCGTCTGTAAATACGACACACCTCGGAACAAGAACGGCGACCCGTCGCCTTCCTCCTTTGTCCTCTCCCACTCCACCAACCGCTTCCTCAGCCTCTCCGTCAGGACGGGCAGGTCCTTCTTCACGTGCTTGTCCATCTTCTCGATACGCATCAGCTCCTCGATGCGCTTGCCCCCGCGATCCGTCAGCCGAGTCTTGCTGTCTTTCTGGAGCTCCTCCATCTGAGAACAGGAACGAGGGAAGGGGGGAGGGAGGGGTGGAGGGAGGGAGGGAAAGGGAAGTATCAGGGGTCCCTTCTCCCCTTTTGTCTGATTGTCCCTCTCGCTGCCCTTCCCTCCCTCCTCCCTCCCTACTTTCCTTCCTCCCTACGTACCTCTTTGCGCTCTTGCAGGAACTCCTCCCGCTTGGCAATCAGCTTGAAAATGGGCCGTAGCATTTCCAAGCGCTCTCCCAATCGGGCCACCTGAGGAATAGGAAGGGAGGAAGGGAAAGAGTGAGGGAGGCAGGACGTGAGTGGAAGATGATGATATATGTCGCAATCCACGACCCTCTGACTTGTTTGCTTTGCCCGTCAGGCGATTTAGCGTCGCTCCCTCCCTCCCTCTCGTCCTCCTTCATTTCTCCCCTCCCTCTCTCCCTCCCTCCCTCCCTCCCTCCTCACCTCCTCCTCGTGCACGCGCAGCAAGTCGTCGGAGTACCCCTCCATCCCCACGCGGAAGGCACCGAAGCCCTCCCGCTCCACTAGGCCCAATGACATCTCTTCCCACATGGCCGTGATCTGGAGTGACAGGAGGGAGGGAGGGAGGCAGGGAGGGAGGGAGCAAGAGTCGAGCAGACCGATGCTGAGGAAATGTGTGTTTGTGTGTGTTTTCCCTTCCACGCTCGTCATTCCATCTCTCCCCTTTCCACCATCCGTCTGGCCCTCCCTCCCTCCCTCCCGCCCGACCTGCGTCCTCGTCTCCTCAATTAGTGTCCCCAGCATGGCCTTCTTCAGTGCCTGCAGTCGCCCGAGCTCCCTCTCCCCTGACGCCAGCGTGTCGGGACCCAAGCCGTTCACACTCGAAGAGAAGGCCTCCCGCTCCACCTCCGGCACCTGGGAAGGGAGGGGGAGGGGGAGGGTATACAACGTACATGTATCAATTCTCCGCTCTTTCCTGCTACCCACTTTTCAGGGGGGGAAGAAGGGAGGGAGGGAGGGAGGGAGGGAGGGAGGGAGGGAGACGTGGCGTACCTTCAGGCGGTCCCATAGCTCGGCAATCTGATCCCCTAGATACTTTAGCCGGTCTGCACGTCGCACCTGTCGAGATTAAAGGCATGCATATATAAATATGTATATAATCAATTTTGTACTGTTGTATATGTATATATGTTTATGCACACATGTAGTGCAATATATCCTTCCCTTCCTTCCTACCTTCTCCGCCATGAGCTCGTTGGCCTTGTCGCTCAACCGCTGCACTGTATCCACATGCACACCCACACACACGGGAGAGGCTGCTAAGCTGTGGTTTCGTTCATCGTATGGTCATGCCACCTTAGGGCGTGAGAAGGGCGGAACAGAGGGCGGTGGAGGGAGGGAGGGAGGGAGGGAGGGAGAGCAAGGACGTACCTGCTCAGTTTCCCGTGGTGGAGGCTGGAGACGATCTGCTGCTCCAGCGTTGATGTCGCCTCCCACTTGAGCTCGCGCATCAACCCCTGGTGGGTTGTGCAAAGTCAATGGGTCCGAGTCATTTAGTAACTTAGTGCAATGTTAATGTTAATAATATTGGTCCAGGTCATGCATTACATTAGGGCAATGTTAATGTTAATAATATTGGTCCAGGCCATGCATTACATTAGGGCAATGTTAATGTTAATAACATTGGTCCAGGTCATGCATTACATTAGGGCAACGTTAATGTTAATAACATTGGTCCAAGACAACGACGAGAGACCAAAGGGAACCGGTCAAAATTTTATGACGACGCTCCCTCCCTCCCTCCCTCCCTCCCTCCCTCCCTACCTGGCAGTCCAGCACCAGCTGCACCACCACCTTCTGCCGCTCCTCACAGGCCTTGTCCACGGCAAGCCCCCGGGATGCTACCTCCGCCAGCTGCATTGATTTATGAATGGCTGGTGAGTATGTGCGGGTATCCCAAGGAGAAGGAGAAGGAGAAGGAGAAGACGAAGAAGAAGAAGAAGAAGAAGAGGACGAAGAAGGAAAAGAAGAAGAAGAAGAAGAAGAAGAAGAAGAAGAAGAAGAAGAAGAAGAAGAAGAAGAAGAAGACGAAGAAGAAGAAAAAGCTGATGAAAAAGAAGAAGAAGAAAAAGAAGAAGAAGAAGAAGAAAAAGAAGAAGAAGAAGAAGAAGAAGAAGAAGAAGAAGAAGAGGAAAATAAAATGAGTGCATGCCACCATCAAGGCATGACAACGACGCATGTAGCTATACCAAACACCCTCCCTCCCTCTCTCCCTCCCTCCCTCCCTCCCACCTTGGCCTCGCTCAGGTCCTTCTCATCCTGGAAGAGCGGCTCCAACGGCTCGCCCATCTTGCTCAACAACCCCTCCGCCCTGGATAGTGGCCGGTTGATGATGTCGAATCAATATTTATTTCGCGTCGTATATTCCCTGGTCAACTCTCTTCTTGCGAGTAATGGCCCCTATCCCCTACTCCCTCCCTCCCTCCCTCCCTCCCCCCGTCCTTACTTCTCCCTCATCGCCCGCAGGCTCTGCAGTCGTTCCTCCTTGTGGACCCGAAGATCCTCCACCGTCTCCTCCAAGTCGGCCAGGCGGTCCGTGAGGTTGGTGCTGCCGTTGCCGCTCAGCGACGCCCGGGTAGGCGAAGGCGCGCCTCCCGATCTCTGAGAGAGGGCGGGGGAAGGGGGGAGGGAGGAGAGAGAGAGGAGGAGGAGTCAATAAAAAAGGGACGCAAGGGGTGTGAGCGAAAGTTCACTGTTGATATTAACGACTTCTTGACGCATGCTTCGATGTCCCCTTTCGCTCCCCTCCATTTCTTTCTTCCCCTCCTCCCTCCATCCTTCCGCCTTCCCATCACTCACCCCCAAGCGCGCCGTCAGCTCCCCCACCTCCTGCTGCAGTTGGGCAATGCTTGTATGAAACTGGTCGCGGACACTCTCCTCCTCCCGCACCTTCTCCTGGCAGAGACGCTCAAAGTCAACCACGAGGCCTGATGGGGCGCGACGCGGGAGGAGGGAGAGAGGGAGGAATTTAGGAAAGGAAGGAGAGGAATCGGAAATAGAGCATTGGCGTCTCAACCAATCACGCAAGGAGCACATGTCATTTTGTAACCTAGCCCTTACTACCCCTGCCTCACTCTCTTCGTTTCTTTCATCTCCCTCCCCTCACTCCGCTCCCTCCCTCCCCGCCCACCTTGCAAGTGCTCCTTCCGGTCCTCCGCCGAGCAGCCCACTTCTTCCCACAAGGCTTCCAACTTGGCCGCCGTGGCATTGGCCAGGTCAAACAGCGTGCCAAATACGTTCTCATCCCCGTTGCCGGCCCTCTTTGTGGCGCTCCCGGGGGTGGCGGCGGCAATGCCGATTTTCCCGTTGCGCGTGTCTTCGCTCATGGTTTGGCGGAGTACTCTTTGAACGCCCTGTGGTGAGCGAGGGCAAAGAGTACCACGCTTTAATGGGGATGGGGAAAAGGAAGAGGAGCGTGAGACGTGCTGGGGCAACGACATAGCGCTATCATTTCCATGCGTTGAATGGACCACTCAGTGCCGGGGAAGGGGAGAAGGGGTATGGGGTCATTGATTTGACGTCGAAGTGTACAAAAGCGGACTGTTCAAGGCTGCCATGACGCGCATCGCATGTCTATGCCCCGACAGCTTGTCTGAGGGATGTTTACATGCGTTTAGGAGGTGTTAGAGGTGGGCTGGACGTGCCGGGAAGTGCACAGAAGCAACCATGTCAATTTTCATTTTGAGCGAGGCTTAGAGGCAGCGAACAAGGGAGAGCAAGCCGCTGAAGGGCCGGCCGGGCCTTGGGGAATCCTGAAAATCACCTCCCTGCATAGCAGCCTTATGAACACTTCTCTTCCTTGACCACATCACACAAGGCACAATTTTAAGGACTTGGAGTGACCATGTTGCTTCACAATACACACGGCCAGCCAGGCGTTGATTGCCCTAATCACTTGTTCTAACCCCAAGCCTCCACTCCTGCCTTTCCACACCACAAAGGCGGGCACGCTTGCTGGTAGAGACCAGTATCTTGCAGATGTCAAGTAGTGCTGCCAAATCACGACCATCCTCTGCCGCAGCAAGAGCGCCGGTTTCGTCCCCCACCCCTACCACCACCGCTCCGGTCCTGACCCACGAGCTGACAATCTCCTACACCTACAAGCACGTTACGGAAAGCGTGGCCCGGGAATGGAACAAGGAAGGGGTGTGTCCGTCAGCGTTGTTGCAAGCGGCCAACCATGCCTGGAAGGCCTATGCGGAGGGGAAAGGGGGAGCGGGAGGGAGGGCGTTGAAGCGGGTGTTGCTCGAGCTGGTGTCTCAGACGGCTGCGACCCTCCTCAAGATCGAAACGACGGTGCAATTCCTGCACTTATTGTTGCATAACATTTGTTCCAAGGAGGAAGAGAGTGAGGGAGGGAAGGAAGGAGGGGTGGAAGCAAGGAAGCAGCAGTTCTGGCGGGCCTTGGCTGACACTTTGGGCACGGCATACTTGCAGGTGAGGGAGGGAGGAAGTATAAGGCGGAGAAGGAGATAGAGAGAGAGGAACGGGGAGAGAGCGAGTCATAATCGCGGTCACCACACTTTTTCTAATGCCTTCATTCTCGTGAAACTACCCGCAGGCCCCGTCGGAGCGAAAGTCCCAGATCGTGGCTCTGGCCAAGACATGTTTGGGGAAGCAGGTGTTGGATGTGGCAGTGGCCGAGACGCTCTTGCCGGAGGAGGCGTTGGGGGACCTCAAGGTACCGAGAGAAGGAGGAAGATGGGGGGACGAGGAAGAGGAAAAGAAGGAGAGAAGGAGGGAGGGAGGGAGGGAGGGAGGGAGACTCCAGTGTTCACGGTGACGTGACGATGGTCCTGTATGTATGCAAGCAAGCGTCATCAACGTCAGTCAATCTGGAACTCTCCCACTCACTCACCAGTCCTCCCTTTCCTCCCTCCCGTCCTGGCCCCAGAACTACGACAAGGTCGCGCGGGGCCAGATGATGAAGCGCCTTCGGATGTACAACACTTCGAGGTTGTACAAGCAGAACCGATTTAACCTCCTCCATGAAGAGAGCGAGGGCTATGCCAAGGTAAGGAGGGAGGGCGGGAAGGAAGAAGGGGGGCCGGAGGGGTCTGCATGTCTTGTCTCTCGCTTTTGCTGTATCCCCTGAAAACCTTGTGCCGCATTGACTTCACTGTTAAAAATCCATCTCTGATCCGCCCTCCCTCCCTCCCTCCCCCCCTCCTTCCCTCCCTCCCCCCCTCCTTCCTTCCGTAGATCCTCACGGCCCTGGACGAGCTCTCGGACGACAGTGTTGCCACGACAGTGGTACACCTTCATTCCCTCATCGGATTCTTTGACCTTGACCCTAATCGCGTCGCTGATCTGGTGCTCGAGAGCTTTGAGGGAGACCTGGCCAACACCGGTACCTCCCTCCCTCCCTCCCTCCCTCCCTCCCTCCCTTCCATTCTCTTCGTTACTCCAGTCGAACTCAAACGACCTACTCCCTCCCTCCCACCCTCCCTCCCCCCCTCCCTTCTCTCTCCCTTGATTCCTTCTCTCAGCGCACCTGCAAGTCTTGCGTCAAGGCAATTTCAAACCGGCCTACCTGGCCCAGCTAACGGGCCACAAGTACAACCGTTACTTCACGCAGCAAGCTCAAGCCCTGGCCCTCAGCAAAACCACCTCCACTACCACCACCACCACCATCACCACCACCACCTCGAATGGGAAACCTCCCCTCTCATCCCTCAACGGCAACGCCACCGCCACTGGCTCCTTCTCCTCCTCCCCCGGCGGTTCCAACGGGAATGGCATCCCCCCGTCCCTCCCGCCCTCGGCCCCTCCCTCGACCCCTGCTCCTTCAACGGTCCGCCTCCGCAAGATCCCGACGTCCCTGTTTAATTTAACGGCCGCCCTGCTCGCCCACGGACTGATTGTGTGGGAGGACCTGCTTCCCCACCTCCAGCCCTCCCTCGATGCGGTGGTAGTGGCTCAGGCGGAGGTAGGGAGTGAGGGAGGGAGGGAAGGAGGGAGAGGAGGTGAACGAGACTCACCGCCTATCCATGCATCTGACCGCTCCCTCCCCCCTCCCGTCCCTCCCTCCCGTCCCTCCCTCCCTCCCTCCCTCCCCCTCGCAGCAACGTGCCGCCGTCCTGGCCGAGACCACCAGCGCCACGGGCGCCATGCCCCTCATCACTAAGGGTCCTGTCCTACCCCCTGAGCCTCCCGCCTCCTCCGCCCCGCAGGTACGTCCCCTCCCTCCCTCCCTTCCTCCCTCGCCCTTAACCCGGATGCCCTGGTGCCAACACACCACCGAGATGTTGAAACATGGAATTAACCCCCCCCCCATCCCTCCCTCCCTCCTTCCCTCCCTCCTTCCCTCCCTCCCTTCCTCTCCCTTAGGAATCCCCTGTCTTCGAGCTCCTTGCCGCCCTCCTCAAGAGCGCGCGTGCCTGGGCTTGTGCCGCGGGCGTGTGGAAGTACCTGGAAACCGCCGGATTACAGCCCGCCGAGAGCAAGGTCGTGGTGGTGGCGTTAAGGCACCTTTTGGCCTTTCTCATCCGGCCTCTCGTGGAGACGTTAGGGGTCAAGGCGAAGATCCAGCTGCTTCCCAACAAGGAGGTTGAGGCGGAGGGAGGGAAGGAAGAAGGGAAGGAGGCCTCGAGCCAGGGCAAGGCGGCGGGCGGCGAGGCCGGGGCGGAAAATGAAGTTGTGATGGTAGGCCTGAGCCCTCTGACGGACTTAGCCTCCCTCCCGGCGGCCGTTACGCCCATCTTGGAGCGCCTCGGCCCATACATCGCGGATGACATCGCCCTCTACGCCCGCCTCCTCCGCCTCTTCAAAGCCCACCTGTCCTCCTTCCCGCCCTCCTCCTCGCCGTCCGGTCCCTCCTTCCAGACCACTTTCCTAGGGCGATCTCTGGCCGCTTCCCTCCTTCCCGCCGTGACCCTCACCACCAACAACCCGGGCCTCATCGCAGAGGTGTGGGAGGTGCTGCGGCTCATCCCCTACCGAGACCGGTATACGCTCTACAACGCCTGGAAGAGCTTGCTGGACACCAAGGTACTGGGGGAGGGAGGGGGCGAGGGAGGGAGGGAGGGAGGGACATGTGTTGAAACCCGAAGCCACTCTCTCGCTGTCTTCATCCAGTTTTCTGTCACTCCTTCTTGCCTGTTGCCATTTTAACTCCCTCTCGCTTCATCCAACGAACCATGCCTCTGTCTCCCTTTCTGACTGCCTGCGACCATGCACAGACACCGCCCACCTACACGCGATGGGTGGCTGCCGAATGCCGGGCCTTAAACAGTGCGAAGTACGCATGTCGGATGGTCACCGTGGACACAGGTACCCTCCCTCCCTTCCTCCCTCCCTTCCTCCCTCCCTCCCTCCCGCCGTTCCTCCCTCCCTCCTTTCCTTTTCCGTCGTGTTCCCCCCGGCCTCGGCTTTTGCACGAGCAAGTCTTACGGTGTGCTCACCCCTCCCTCCCTCCCTCCCCGCCCTCAGTCAAAGAGCTCACGCGCCCTTTCGCCCGCCTCCTGCACTCTTCCCCCCTCATGGTCTTCAACTACGTCGTGTCTCGCGTGGAGGGCCTGGACGGAGCCATCCTTTCCACCTGGGTCGACTGCCTCAAGGTAGGCCTCCCTCCCTGCCCCCCTCCTTCATCCCCCTCCTTCCCTCCCTCCCCCTCAGTACACCACCAATCAAGCCCCTTCATCCTCCTTCACACGCACCCCTCCCTCCCTCCCTCCCTCCCTCCCTCCCTCCCTCAGTACACCAACAACCTCGCCCTGGACGTGGGCTCCTTCGTCCTCCTCCAGCGTGCCAGTGACGAGCGCCCTAAACTTCAACCAGGACTGCCTAATGAAGCTCCTTATTTCAAGGCCCTTGCCACCTTCACTGGCCTACTCTACAAGAAGTATCCACAGGTAGGGAGGGAGGGAGGGAGGGAAGGAGGGAGGAGATGCCTCGCTCGGTGGAAAGGACAGGGCACGCACTGACCATTTTCCCCTCCCTCCCTCCCTCCCTCCCTCCCTCCCTCCCCCCCTCCCTCCCCAGGTGGAGCTATTGGGCCTGTTGGAGCACCTCATCGATCTTCTCCGCCCGCCCCACCACTCTGCCCAAGGCCTCCACCTTCTGCACGAGGTACCCCCCTCCCTCCCTCTCCTACCCTCCCTCCCTCTCCTACCCTCCCTCTCCTACCCTCCCTCTCCTACCCTCCCTCCCTCCCTCAGGTCCTGAACAAGATGGGGGGCATGCCCGGCTCCTACGAGGAGGGGCTGTCGGAGCGCCTGGTGCGAGGGAGGGGGGGAGGAGAAACCCTGCGGATGGAAACAGCGCTGTTTGGATTCAGAGAGAAGGTAGGGAGGGAGGGAGGGAGGGAGGGAGGGGGGGAGGGAGGGGGGAAGGGAGGGAGGGAGAGTTCATGGATCGCTGCACTTTGTCCATACTCTTAAACAATCCTAGACCTCACTCTGCCGTCCCCCTCCCTCCCTCCCTCCCTCCCTCCTTCCCTCCCTCCTTTTCCCAGGTCTCTAACACGGCCATCAAGATGCTGCGCACCACCCTCCTCCGTCCCGCCGTCGGCCGGCCCTTCCTCCTCCTCCTCGCGTCCCAACGGCGCCGCCTGGTGCTGTCGGATGAAGAGGGGGAGGAGAGTGCGCATATGGGTGCCAAGGTACGAGGGAGGAAGGGAGGGAGGGGAGATCGTGTAGGTAGTAGTATCCACTCCACTCACTAACTTTCCCCCCCCCCTCCCTCCCTTCCTTCCTCCCTCCCTTCCTGCCTGCCTCCCTCCCCCCCTCCCTCCCTCCCTCCCTCCCTCCCTACCTCTTCTCTGAATCCAAACGGCGCTGTTTCCATCCAGTCCTCTCATCCTTCCCTCCCTCCCTCCCTCCCTCCCTCCCTCCCTTCCTGCCTCCCTCCCCCTGCAGGACATTTGGAAGCGAGGTACCATCTTCGACAAGTGCTCAAACGTCTTCCTCCAGCTCTCTGAGTTCCTCGGCTCCGGCCGCCTGAGCATTAAATACCTGCATCTCACCCCCTCACTGGAAGATATGCTGGGGCGTCTGCAGCTAGACCCGGAGGTAAAGAGGGAGGGAGGGAGGAATGGAGGGAGGGAGGGGCATGTACCTGCATGTGATTCTTGCATTGTAAGACGATTGGCCTTCCCCTTGCTCGTTCCCTTCCATCCTTCCTTCGTCTCTTCTTCCCTTTCTCCTTATCTCGTTTGGCTTCTGGCGCGACAAACACTGTCACTCATTTTCACTCTACCTTTCCCCTCCCTCCCTCCCTCTCTTCCAGGTGGCCTTCCACCTGCTCCGTCCTCTCCTCCGGGTAGCCATCAAGCAGAAGGAAGACGAGTCCGTGCCCATGCTCGAAGGCGTGACGCCCTCGGACTTGCTGAAAGGTCAGGGGGGAAGGGGGGAGGACGGGAGGGAGGGTGAGAATGGAGAGAAAAAAGAAGTCAAGAGACGCTCTTCTTTGGTACTCATGACATGTGAGAAAAAGGGGAGAAGGAAGGAATTAGCAGGCGGAGAAACACCCACCCATCTTTCATCTTGGAGGCGGAGAAACACCCACTCATCTTTCACTCACTTTCTCACAATCCCTTCCTCCCTCCAGCTTTCGATCCCTTCTCCTCCTCCATGCAGCAGCGCGTCCAGCAGCTCCTGCCGGCCCAGACATGGGCCAACTGCTCCCCTCAGCTGTACCTGGCGTTCTGGTAGGGAGGGAGGGAGGGAGGGAGGGAGGAAGGGAGGAAGGGACGGAGGGAGGGAAGGATGAGAGGACTGGTGTAAGAGAAGGGTTGGGGTTAAACAAGGAAAGGAAGGCTTTCAGATGATTAATTTGTTTTATATTTAATCACGGTTCTATTCACATGATACGTCTTTCACAGGTCGCTGAGTCTGTACGATGTGGACGTGCCCGAGGCCCTTTATCTGGAGGAAATCAAGAGGTTAGCCTTTCTAGCCCCTCCCTCCCTCCCTCCCTCCTTCCCTCCCTCTTTCCCTCCCTCCCTCCCTCCCTGCCTTCCTTTCTTCCTTTCTTCCTTCCTCCGACGATTGGTCCGCAGAGTAGGATCATTGATCACATCTCAACCCCTCCCTCCATCCCTCCTTGTCTGCTTCTTCTCACCTCATTTCCCTCCTTGCTCCCCGCCCCTTTGCCCTCCCTCAGACTGGAGGAGTTGATAAAGATGGGTCAGCGGAACATGATCATGGAAGACACGGCAGCCGATGGCCTCCTCAAGACCGAGAGGGACTTACGCAAGGTACGCCTCACCCTCTCTTCCTCCCTCCCTCCCTCCCTTTTATGCCCACCTCCTTTTTTTGATGGCTTCCTCTTCACCCTTCTCTCTGTACCTCCTCTTCTCTTCCACCACCTCCTCCTCCTCCTCCTCCTCCTCACTCGGTCCACAGGCGAGCGAACGGAAGCGGAAGGAGAAGAGAGACGCCGAGGCGGCCAAGGGGCAGTTGAAGGAAGAGCTAATCCTCCAAAAAGGCCACCACCTGACCATCCGGAAGATCCTGATAGGTACGTGCCCTCCCTCCTTCTCTCCTTCCCTCCCTCTCTCCCTCCCTCCTTTAAATTCGCCCTTTAAAATCAAAGCCCGTACAAACAGATGCCACCTCGACTTATTCATATCCCACATTACCAATGCCCACCTGAGCAAACACATCCCACATTACCATCAACAAATATATTCCACTTTGACCAAATCCCAGGCCTAAAGACCACCCTCTTCTCTCCCGCTGCCAATGCCGCCGAGATGGACGAGCAGGTACACCCCCTCCCGCCCTCTTTCCCTCCCTCCCTCCCTCCCTCCCTCCCTTCAAGGACGCTTCATTTCTAGCCCCCCCCCCTTCCCCTCCCTCCCCTCCAGCTGCACACCCTCCTCCACCACCTCGTCCTCCCCCGCATCCTCCTCTCTCCCGAGGACGCTATGTACACCGCCACCTTCTTCCACCTCCTCCACTCCCTCGATATCCCCTCTTTCCCCTCCCTGCGCTTTTTCGACTTAATCGTGCGGGGAGCTGCCCCTCTGGTCTTCGCCGCCACCGACCAGGAGGCCTTGAACCTCGGTAGGGAGGGCGGGAGGGAGGGAGGGAGGGAGAGAGGGAGGGAGAGGGAGGGAGGGAGAGGGAGGGAGGGAGGGTGGCATGGTTCTCCATGTGTGTCTCGTCTCGTCGTCACTTTCATCTGTCCCTTGGTTATCCTCCCCTCCTCCCGCCCTCCCGCCCTCCCGCCCTCCCGCCCTCATTCCCTTCTTCCCTCCTTGCAGGAATCTTCCTGAAGACGCTCCTGACGCCCCTGCACGCCTGGTCGTGCTCTCGCGCCGTTTTTGAGTCCGAGGGCGGGAACAAGGAGGGCGTCAAAAACTTTTTGGCCTTCACTGCTGCTGCTGCTGCTGATCCTTCTGCTCCATCGGGGTCGCTCTCGGCGGAGGAGGTGTGTAGTGAAGGAGGGAGGGAGAGAGGGAGGGCGAGAGGGAGGGAGAGAGGGAGGGAGGGAGGGGGGGGGAGAAAATATCCGCTGCGGCATGTACAACACATCAGCTGTTCACTGACCTCTGCCTCCCCCCCTCCCCTTCTCCCTCCCTTCCTCCCTCCCTCCCTGCGTAGGAGTACAAGGAGTACCTGGCGCTGTACGCGACGTGGGAGCAACGTTTGTGGACCCTCATGGCCACTGGTAGGGAGGGAGGGAGGGAGGGAGGGAGGGAGGGAGGGAGGGGTATTCATTTTGTGTCTCCATCGATTGTTCACTCACTGGACCCTCCCCCTCTCCCTCCCCCTCTTCCTCTTCTCCTCGTGTCCCGTAGCGATGGGGAAGCGTGAATCCCTTTTGGGAAGACAGCTGAATGCCAAGGAGACAAAAGCGCAGGAGGAGCTAAAGGGGAAGAAGACCGTTGCCATTGCCGCCCTTCGATGCATGCAACAGATGGTTGACGTGTTCCCTTCCACGTACGTCCCTCCCTTCCTCCCTCCCTCCCTCCCGCTCTCCTTCCCTCCCTGCTACCCTTTCTCCCTCCTCACCTCTTTCCTCCCTCCCTCCCTCCCTCCCTCCCTCCCTTTCCCAGCCGGGCCACCGCCGACGCTCTGGAGCACGCTGTGACCTCCCTGATGAAAGAGGCTGAGGGGAAGGAGGGGAAGCAGGACCCGGCAGTCGTCGTCGCCCGAGGGTTTCATACCATATTGGCGAAGCGGCTTAAGGCATGTCCCTCCCTCCCTCCCTCCCTCCTTCCCTCCTTCCCTCCCTCCTTCCCTCCTTCCCTCCTTCCCTTCCTCTGGAGGTTTTCCCGTCTCGTCATGGAGTGAGTCAATCCAACACCCTCCTTCCCTCCCTCCCTCCCTCCCTCCCTTCCTTCCTCCCTCCCTCAGTCCCTCAAGGAATCACGCCGGCCTGACGAAGTCAAGAAGGCTCGCGCAACCCTGCAAGCCTTGGGAGGCGGTACTCTCACCGCCCTCTCGTCCTCCATCCCTTCCTCGCCCTCGTCCTCGTCCTCCCTCCCTCCCTCTGGCGGTTCCCACCACCGAGGGTCCTCGCCAGGAGGAGGAGGAGGAGGAGGAGGAGGAGGAGGAGGAGGAGGAGGCGGCGGCGGGGGAGGAGGCGGAGCACAGGGGGCCGGGACGGGACGAGGAGGGA
>Ga0160420_100235_pt1 | contig 30174 bp, 28 predicted proteins | sample CelAP2metagpilot_FD_108197 | JGI IMG/M metagenome (GOLD analysis project Ga0160420, IMG submission 108197) | Phycosphere-associated microbial communities from algal ponds in Kailua-Kona, Hawaii, USA - Cellana AP2-5-5 metagenome pilot | ecosystem: Engineered > Artificial ecosystem > Aquaculture >... | reverse complement strand
GCCGCCCCACCATCCATGAAGGCCGCCCATCGTCCTCCTCTGAACTACTCTCTTCTTCTTCCTCGCTCTCCTCCTCGTCTTCCTCTTCTTCTCCCACCTCCTCCTCCTCCTCCTCCGTTCTTTGCCGACGTTGTAGCCGCCGCAACCATTGCAGTCGCCGGCGAGCGAAGCCAATGCCTAGTTCATCCTCTGCCTCTTCGCCCTCCTGTTCCCCTGACACTTCTCCCCTTCCTTCCCTTCGTCGTCGACGCTGCCTACTGCTACCACCACCACTAGGAGGGACGTCGGGCTGAAATGACCCCTGCTCCATCCGACGTGTAGTTTCGACTATCCTTCTCTCCATCCTCGAATACTCATCATGATACGGCCGCATGCTCGCCAATCCTTCGTGTTCATATTCGCTACTATCAGCCACCACCAACATATCCTCCTCCTCCTCCCCCTCGTCCTCACCATCCCCACAACCCCGGGCACAACGTCCCTCCAACATCTCCCAATGACAACGCGGGCACCGATAAACCCCATCCGAATCATCATATGCCCCTCCTCCCTCCCTTTCTCCAGGCCGCCGTCGTCGCCTATCTTCCCTGTCAAACAACCGCTTCAACTCCTCCATCTGCAGCTGATACGTGGTCCGCGCAACACGAGCAGCTGTAGTAGCAGCAGCTGCAATAGCAGCAGCAGCAGCATCGGTCACATCTTTGTCGTCACCTGCTGCTTGTCTTACCGCCCCTGCTGATGCTGATGCAGCATCATCATCATTATCGTCATCAACACCACCACAACTACCTGCTCTCTTTTCTATCGTCGCAAATAGTGCGGGCGCTGAAGCAGCTGCTGCTGCTGTTGCTGCTGCCATCTCCTCATCATGTCGCCTCTTTTCCTTCTTGACCCACTCCAAGTGCTGGATAAATGCCAAAGGCGGGGGCAACGGCGCTTTATTTATCTTACACCTACACACGGGACAGGCCCTATTCCCGGCCGTGTTGGAGGTAGCGTGCATGTAGAAGCACTCGCAGCAGTACAGATGCCGACAGTCTTGGAGCTCCACCGGGTAGCTTACAATCTCCAAGCAGATGGAGCAGACAGGCACATCACCCAAGGCTTCTTTCAGCTTGTTCCGGAGATGTGCGACTTCGGCACGGAGGGCTTCGTGTTGCTCATGTAGCACCCTGATTTCAGAACGCAGAGCCTGCTTTTCTTTTCTGCAGGAACGATGTATGTCGTCCTTGTCTTTTCCTGCGTCCCCAGCTATGGCATGGTAGTGAACTGCGTCCCTGCTCGCCTCCCCTTGCCTCCCTGCAGCAGCCGCTGGAGCAGCAACAGCAGCAGCAGCAGCAGCAGCAGCAGCAGCAGCAGCGGCAGCAGCAGCAGCAGCAGGACCACGAGCTGAAGCAGGAGCAGCAGCAGCAGCAGCACGACAGGCAATGGCTGCCGCAGCGGCCCGAGTTGTACGATTATCCTGCTGTGGTTGCCTCGTTCCATTCCGCGCCCTCTTGTTGCTACTGCTGTGGCTGCTGCTGATGCTGCTACTGCTGCTGCTGCTGCTGGCGGCCCCGTTGTGGTATTCGTCATGGCGGGCCATTATTGCATTCGCTGTAGCTCGCTGTGGACGTAGCGTAAGTAGGGAAGAAGATTAAAAATGCGAAAAACATATGTATAGATGGAAGTGAGGAAAAGAGGGACCTGCAGCATCCTGGTCCTTGCCGTAGTTTGGCGCTGGGTTGGCGGCCCTCAGGCTTGCCCGGATGATTTGAAGTGTGTGCTCGTGCTGCGGCTGGATAAGTTGCGAGGTGGATGGTGGAAGGAAAATTTGAAAGAAGAGTGACAGGAGGGAGGAGAAGATACAGGGCTGCGCATTTTCGTCGTCCTCCGGCATTATTTGCATTATGTGCTTAAGAAAGGAAGGGGGGGGGGATGAGGTCCGACCGATGGCGAGTTGCCATCGCCAAACTCACCACTTGGTTTCAATTCTACCCTCTCAGTACCCTGTTTGCGTAAGTATTAACAAGACGCCACCTTTGTTAAATTACAGTTTCATAGGATCGTAGTAATCATACAATTTGACGTTCAGCATCCCAGCCGGCAGCGGGCGCATGGCGGGCATCGCTGGCGGAGATGGCGTACATTCATTTTCGCGCACGCCGTTATGTACACAGATTTATGTGTGGGTAGCTAGATTTAATTGTTGCAATTGAAGGCAAGACTTATTTTGGAGGAGCAGAGGAGCAGCAGCGGTGTCTGCGGTAGGACATAGCAGCGGTAGGGGCCATCGAGAAGAAGGCTGTAGGTGCTTAGATTTGCATGCTGTGGAATAGTGCCAGAATTACTTATGTGCTCGGCAGCCGGCAGCTGTGAAAACATAGAGGGCGAGTCATTCTCATCCTCGCCCTCACAGCAGAAGCAGCCGCAGCAGCAGCAGGAGCAGGATCAGCAGGAGCAGCAAACAGCAGGAGCATTAGGAGCACCAGTCGCAGTCAAAAAGAGCGCAATAGCATGAACATGAACAGGCGATCAGATATTTGGCTCAATCTCGAGGGGAAAAGGGAGATTTTGACCAAGAACCTGGCAGCAACAGAAGGCATATGAAGGGGCGTGTAGATGTGTGGATCTATGTGGCTTGGTGTATATCACACAGGGACGATGACCTGTAGACGCTAAAATCAAAGATGTGGTCCTATTTACTTGAAGTGAATAGATTGTCTTAACAAATTGTCGTTTATGGCCGCAGGCCTTCAGGCCGGCTGGCGCATCGGCCATGCTCCCGCTATTAACCTTACATGTCATCAATCCTTCAAATTTCATGATCGTTCACGATAAAGAACAAATAAGGAGATCGGCTCGCTTCTGACTACTGCAAAATTTGGTAGCGAGATGAACAAGGCGAAGGGCAGTGCAGCAGTGTGCTGGGTTTTCAGAAAAAAGGTAGAGCAAATGAAGACACGCGCATACAAAAAAGAACATTCCAAAATTGCGGCATTACCATGAAAGAAAAAGAGAAACAAATTACTGCCGTTGCTGTCTTTTTGACGCATTAAGGGAAGGAAGGATACAGGGAAGGAAGGGGAGTGAGGAGGTTAGTCAAATTTGGAAAATACCTCGACCAAAAGCTTGGCAATGCAACATGTCGGAGAGTAAGGAAAATGAGACGAGGCAGAAATTTGTGGCCGCCGGATTTCTATGTGTATCGTATGCGATTTGCCTATTTTATTCGAGCTTACGTTCCTAAAGGATGCCTTCAGCGAGCGAAGAACAACACGGCTCTTCTCCATCATGCCCCTCACTCCAAACCTTCACCCTTCCCTCACAATCACCATCACAGCAATTACTAGCACAAGTAAATTCGTTTCCCGTTATCATGATCATCCAGGCCGGCGCCGTTAAAATTCTGGCCAAGGACGTGGTCTCCATCGCCAAAACTGCCGGAGACGCCATCATGGCCATCTACTCCTTCCCTGACACGGTCAGCTGGGACGTCAAAGCCAAGTCCGATGACTCCCCCCTGACCGCCGCGGACTTAGCGGCCAACAATCTGATTTGTGTGTCCCTGAAGGAGAAGTACCCTTCCATCCCCATAGTCTCGGAAGAAAATAAGCTTTTGCCCTACGACGAACGCAGCCAATGGCCTTACTACTGGTGCATCGACCCTTTGGACGGGACTAAGGAATTTCTCAAGCGCAACGGTCAGTTCACGGTGAACATTGGCTTGTGTCAAGGCAATTCCCCTATATTCGGGGTGGTACACGTGCCGGCCATGGAGCCGTCCAAGACATATTTTGGTGCCAAGGGACAAGGGGCCTTCGTGGAGGTTGCGGGCGGGGAATCCATCCCTATCCAGTGCAAGGAATTCAGCGAGACTGACTCGGGGCTTGCGATTGTGGCATCGGCATCGCACAACACCCCGGAGACAGAGGCCTTTATTAGTAAATATGAGGAGCCGACGCTCAAGGCATTGGGATCGTCATTAAAATTGCTGATGGTGGCAGAGGGCGAGGCCCACGTGTACCCGCGCTTGGCCCCCACCTGTGAATGGGACACGTGTGCATCGCATGCCATTGTGGAAGCGGCGGGAGGGGAAGTGCTGCAGGCAGAGGGAGGGAAGGCTTGCACCCCCGGGGTTCCGGTGGCGTATAATAAGCCCGAGGCGTTGAATCCATTTTTTATTGTGTACGGAAAGAGGCGTAAGTGAGAGGGGAAGAGAAGGAACGAAATGGGAAGGTGGGAAAAGGAGCTTGATGATTGCATGAGTAGAAAGTAAGTGTTGCGGCTGTCGCTCTTTATTGGCCCACCGGCGCCTCGGCCCCAGGAAAGAGAAAGCAAGAAAGTGGATAGAGGTGGGTAGAGAGGCAGGTGGACATAGTTAGTTGTTTGAGTGCATATTGCCGACAGCGCCTCTTTGATGTGCTTCCATATAAAGTTCTTTTGAAGGTAAATCAACATCAAAAACGACGACACGAACATGGCTCGTCAGCACCAACCCCAACCCAACCAAACAGTAGCCGAGATCAAGGTGTCGAAATTTGATCACATTGCTTTCCTAATCATTTCATGCTATGACTCACCCTCCTTGCGCATCTTCCCATCCCTCCTCCCCTTCCTCTTTTCTTTCCTCCTCCTTCCTCAATTGTTCTTCAATTTCCTCCATCCTCGCACGGACCAAAGTCATATTGTCCTCCCTTTCCGTCACTCCCAAAAGTTTCCCACACACCTCCTTCGCATCCATCCACCTCTCCCTCTCCATCAAACACAGGCTCAACCCATTCAGCATTCTCCTCTCCATCTGGCCTTCATCCAACTCCTGCAAAATCCGACAACACAACCGATAGCTCAGAATCGCGTCGTCACATTTGTGCAAATCTTTCAGCACCGTTGCATAATTCCCCAACGCCCGTGCTTCCATCAACCTTCTCCCGCCACTCGCCGAGGAAAACGAAGCCAATCGGGCAAGTTGCACCACCCGCCTGAACTGCAATGTGGCCTCCTCTAGCTTACCCTCCCTATACCATCCCTTCCCTTGCTCCAGCTCCTGGTCCAGCATGCCCGGCGTTACGTCTTGCCAGAAATCATGCTCGAGCGACAACCGTTCAAATTCCCTGAGAATCAACCGTCGCTCGGCCGCATTGTCAGTCAATGCAAGCAGCTGCTCGAAGTGCTCTAAGACTAAATTGTACGCGTGGACGCTCAAATAGAACCGCGTAAGCTGGTTATGCACGTACCGTAAGGGTGCGAAATACTCTCCTATATCTTCGGAAATAGGGACCTGCCGTAGGAGTAGGTGGCCCGCCCTGACAGAAAGCTCGTACCACACGCTCGCTTCTTTCATGAGACCCATTTCTTGCAGTATTGTGCCCTTTACTTTGGCTGCACGGGCCTGCATGTCTGCCTCTACCATGGTGGCGTATTCGGCCCCCGCGACGCCCAAGACGTCATCCAACAGACGGAGAGCTTCCTCGTATTTCCCCGACGCAGTGGACAGCATTGCTTTGTTTAGTAAGGTGGCGGCTTCGTCCAAGGAAGAGACAGAAGACATGGTGTGGAGCAAACGGAGGCGTTGTCGCATTTCCAGTTCAGAAGGCTCGTGGCCTTCGGTTTCCTCTTCTTCATCCTCCTCCTCCTCCTCATCATCATTATCATTATCATCATCATCGTCGTCCTCATCCTCATCATTGAGAATATCGTCGTCGTCGTCGTCGTTGTCGTCGTCAGGGGAGTTGCTGCTACCACTCCTCCTCCGCCTTCTCCTTCTCCTCCTCCCTTGCACTTTCCCCCCGGAGGATGCGAGCGTCGTCTGACTTCTTACACCATCATCCTCCTCGTCATCGTCCTCCTCATCGTCCGCATCCTCGTCCTCCCCATCCAAATTTCTGTGTGCACGCTCATCTCTTCTCACCTCTTCCTCCCTCTCTAGTTCGGCCTCGTCCTCCTCCCCCTCCCCCCCTTCCTCATCCTCCCAGTTCCCCTCCGGTGAAAATACCGGCGAGTCCATCATCCCCTTCGACAAGCCCACTCCCCCCTTCCCCCCTCCAACGCTCATTGCCCTTCCATTCAACCCATAGTCATTTCGAATGGGTCCTGATAACCGTCGCGTCCCTCCTTCCCTCGCTCCCTCTCCCCAGCCTATAGAGGAATGACTTTTTCTACCATTGAATCTTCTTTGCTGCTGCCCATTATGACGGTCATGGTGAGCATCGCTAGAGCCTTCAGCTGACACTGCTGCTACTGCTGAGTCAATCGAGGTCGAGGAGGAGGACAAGGAGGAGGGCGCGGTGGTGAGACCGTTACAGCTACTTTTCGTCACGCTCTTGTTGTGTGTCCACGCCAGAGAGGGGGGGGTATGCTGGTGTAGAGGGATGGGAGGGCTGCTCCTGCAACTGACGCTGCTATTGTTGGTGGTGATGGTGGTTGTGGTTGTGGTTGTGGTGCTGCTGCTGCTGCGTCGTTGCCGCACCTCATTTCGGAAGCCCGCGGCGAGTTCAGAGGAACAGGGCAGGCTCCACCCATGCTTGCAATCAACGAGCTCACGCACGGTGGGAAAACATTCTTCTTCGGGAGCTGATGCATCCAGAGCAAAGCCGAGTGGACCGCGGTTGTGAAGGAGGACATTCTTGTACGTTGCTGGTAGAGGGGATATCACTTGCTGCTGCTGCTGTTGCTGCTGCTGTTGCTGCTTGTGCTTCAGCTCCCCCTCGTCCAAATAGGTCAGGGTGAAATTTCGGGGGTTCGTTGCGCTGAAACGCACCAAAAAACTTCCTGGCCTTTTTCCCGCTCCCCCCCCGAGCACAATCTCTTTGGCTTTTTGCCTTGTGATATTCCCGTGAAACCAAGGCACCATCTCTCCCCATCCCTCCGTCCCTCCCTCCGTCACCACAAAAAATGACCGCGCCGCTTTTCCGATACAGCACTCCAGCGGACCGAATCGATGTAAAAACACAGCCCATTCCTCTAAGGCGATCAGATTCCGTGCACGGTTCCCCTCGCTTCGATCGATCAAATAACGAAGCACATCTTCCAATTCCACAAACCCTTGCAGCTCCCCCGGGTAAGTCGTCCGCATCATTTCTCCCACCGCCTCGACAAATCGAGGCCATGCCACCAAACGTCCACGACCAAATGCCTCCTTCCAGAAGGCTAAACCGTCCTGCGTGTAGTCCTCCCCTCCCGTGACGGGATTGATGAAGCTGCAACTACCACCGCCAATGCTGCGTGACGAATTGCATCCGCCCAGGGTGGGTAATGTGGGTGGAGAGGCGAGTCTGGAATGTGTGCCGCATGTGCGCCCAGGGGGCATCGCTAGCAGTTGCTTTCGAAAGGGCGGGACAGTGAAGCGGAGCCGGGGACGATACCTATGTCGAACAAGCGGCGGGACGTGCGTGCGATGACGGATGACCCAGAGAATGAATGCTAGGCGTTTGTGTGGGTTACCTCTATCTCTGCGGCGAGGGCTCTCGAGCCTGACTCCAGGTGGACTCACCCTGTGTTATGAAGAGGGTTCGGATTGTTGTCGTGCACTTGTTTGGGTGTGAGCGTGTGCTAGTTGTCGGTGAGCATGGCCTCCTTGAATATTGAAGCGCGGCCCGTTGCAGCGCGTTCTCGGACCCACCCTCACCCCACACGAAACAACAAACACACACATGGACGCGTCACCCTACGCTCTACAGATAATCCCTCATCGGACAATTGTGGTGCATGGGCGAGCTCTTCTCCGCTTGAACTTCCGCGTGCCCAGTGTCGTCGACCGTGTCCTAGCTACCTGGATAGGACAGCCCCTCTCCCCTTCCTTCACTTCGCAACTGCTGCTGGCCACCTAACACCCCTGCTATTTCCACATTTCATCCCCTCGACAGCTCTCACAGGACGCCACCTAGCAGCAGCTCGGCGGGTCACGCAGTATGTTCAGGGCTTGAGAGGAGGCTGCAAGCGTACATGGGTCCCTTCAAGTCTCGAGCAGTGCCAGCACCAGCACCATCATCACCAGCTCTAGTCCCTTTCTCGTTCTACTCCCTCGTCTCTCAAACGCTTACAAAAGCGGTGTCTACACGCCACTTCGCCCTCATCCTCGTCCTTCTCATGAGTACTTCACCCACAGATGGGGCGACTGGGATTCCCGCAGGGCCAACTGCACGCGGCAAGCAAAACAATAATCCAATGCTCTTCTTACGACACATTCCGCAGACTTCTAGTGAGTCTTTGGAGGCTGCTTCCTCCTCCTTGTCCACTTCGCAGCATGCGTATTATCGCTCTGCGGGCGCTGCAGCTGCCACGGGGATTCGATACAATAATAATGGTATCGGTGGAGGAGGGGTAGGTCATCACAGCGTAGGTCATCACAGCCTCAATCATCTTTGCCATGACGAGGATGGGGAGGACGTGAGTAAAATTAGGTCCATGCATGGGAGAGCTGCTTTTATTAGTGCTACCAAGGCTTGGCTTCGACGGGCTGTCGACGCGGTGTGGATCCCAGGGGGCAGTCCTGCTGCTGCGGCTGCTGCCGCTGGAGGGATGGGTAGGGGTAGTAGTCCCAGCAGTTACATGAAGTGGCGGGCAGCAAGTCAGGATATTTTGGGTTTGAGTGGAAGTGCGGGCGGAGCGAATGGAGCGGGGGATGGGTTACGCTATTATAAGTCTCCACCTTCTCACTATGCCTCGTTTCAGCAGCGGCAGCAGCTGCAGCAGCTGCAGTACCGCTACCATCACCCTAATCCTGGTTACAAGGTTGGACCCCTTCTACTAGCGGCTCATCAGAATATAGGGGATGCTGTTCGTGGCGGGTCTGGGGATGGAGGAGGAGGGGATGATAATGAGCAGCAGCAGCAGCAGCAGCAGCACCACCACCACCACCACCACCAGAACCGGCGGCAGAAATTGCACGAACATATGGGTTTAAATGCCATGGACAAGGTAAGTATCAACATGACCCTCGCAGCAAATCTCCGTGCCGCCGCCATCGAAGCCGGGCGAGAAGGAGGGACGGCGGGAGGAGGGTATGGAGGAAGGGAGGGAGCGAAGGAGTGCCCTGTGGAGCTGATAGCTCCGTGCGCCGTGCCATCAGCGTCGCTTAAGGATTATGGAGCCTTGAGAGAGGAAGGGTTGGTTGTGCCCTCATCCTTTCTTGTTGGGGATGTGGTTGATTTCATCACGAGAATGAGTAAGTTAGAACGATACAGTGGTGTGGGCTCTGGGGAGGGAGGGAGCGAGGGAGGGATAGGGGGGGAAGCACGGTGTCGGTCACTTGAACGGATTTTCGTCACGGATTGTGGAAGATTGCTTGGGTACGTGACTTCGATGGACTTGTTGGTGCAGGAACGAACGGCGTCTCTGCTCGGTATAGTGAGGCCGTGTGAGGTTCTTGTGAAGGATACGGACGAATACGACGATGCGATATTAGCGATGAGGAGGAAGAGGCTGACGTACGCGCCAGTGGTGACGAAGGAGGAGGTGGTGGTGGGGATCATTACTCCCTCAGACATGCTGAACGAGATGGAGCTGGAGGCGACGGATGACGTGAGCAGGTTCTCAGGGAGCGGGCGGGGGTCGGAGTCGTTTTTTGGCACCTCTGTGTTGCAGGTGGTGACGGCGAGGGCCAGTTGGTTGGTTAGCCTGCTGATGCTCCAGAGTTTGAGTTCGATTATTTTGACGCATTTCTCGGTGTTGATTGAGCGACATTTGGTGATTGCCTTGTTTCTGACGATGTTGACAGGGACAGCGGGGAATGCAGGGAACCAGAGCAGCGCGATGGTGATTCGTGGGATTGCTACGGGGGAGATTAACAGGAAAAATAGCTGGCGGGTGGTTTGGAGGGAGGTGAAGGCGGCGTTGCTGATGAGTGTGTTGTTGGCCGTCGCGGCGTTTGTCCGCGTGTACATCACGCCGGGGAGCACCTTCATGTCAACTGTGGCCGTTACTCTTGCGTTGAGCGTGACGGTTGTCGGTGCTTGTGCGTTTGGGACGGTGGCGCCGCTGGTCATGGATCGATTGGGTGTGGATCCCGCGAATTGCGCGTCGCCTGCCCTTAGTACCATTGTGGATGTTGGGGGGGTGCTGGTGTTATGTGCTATTTCGAGTGTTTTGCTTGGATAGGGGGCCGGAGGCGTCGTACTTTGTGCAAAGATCGATGGAGAGACAGAGGTAGAGGGGGGGGAGAGAGAGGGGCTAAGGTGGGTGAGATGAACAACGAAAGAGGGAAGATGCAGACTGCTGCCTGTGTACAAAACCAAATATTAATCGAATCAGGGAGGGGAAGAAGAAAAGAAAGAAAAGAATAAAAAAAATAAGAAGTAGAAATTGTGTGGTGACGCGAAAAATAAGAAACAAAGGCAACAGCCCAAAACAGTGCCGCAACAGCAGCAGCAGCCATACAGACACAACACACAAGTGCCGATCTCTTAGCTTATATTTCTTATCGCCAACAAATCACTTGAATTCTATTTCTGTCTGTCTATCCACTGCTCCCTTCTCTTTTGCAATATCCCTATTCCAATTTTAAACATCTTTTACGTATTGTTGCTGATATCTAATTTTTCTTTCGTTCTTCCCTCTCTTCAACAAAATTAATCGCTAACCAGCCGCTTCTCTCCATCGCCCATCTACACAATCGACAATCGTTGAGTGGAAGCTTCACCCTTGTCGACATCATCGACATCACCCTCTCATACATAGATGAGAAGGACTCCACATCCTTCTCCACGCCTTCCCTCCCTCCTACATCTCCTCTACCGCCAAGCACCACTGTTCAAAATTACGTGCAAGCCTCGAGCGCAGCTGCTCGCGCCGATCGCTCTCCGCACTCAAATTCGTCTTCAACCTTTCCATCTCCTGCTGCAAAGGGTCATCCGGGTCCTCCTCCTCCTCCTCCTCTGGGCCCAACTGGTCCAACAACGACTGCGGGTATACTGCCTCCCCCCCTACCCCTCCTCTTCCTGCCACGCCTCGAATCGCGCGCAATAGCCTCTCTTCTGCTGCAACGTCGTAGCAGGATTGGGACAAGACCACGTTCGTGTACTCGTACTCGTGCACGATCGGGTGCTGTTGCTGTTGCTGTTGCTGTTGCCGTGACTGTTTCTCCGAGGGGTGGTGGGAATGAGCACTCTTCGACTTGGATTGCGGGGACTGCCATTGGAGATCTTGGTGGTGGTGCTGACGGTGCTGGTCCTGCTGGTCCTGTTCTTCCTGCTGCTGGTGCTGCTGTTGAACCATCTTTCGTGCCCGGCGCATAGGGAATAAGGAGGCCTCGTCCTGCCTTTCCTCCGCCTCCTTCTGCTCCTCCCTGCATTCGCATTCCTTCCCTCTTTCCTCCTCTCCTTCTTCCTGCCTCTCCTCGTCCTCGTCCTCCTCGTCCTCCTCGTCCTCCCCTCGTGTGTGACTCGCAGTGCAGCTACTACACCTGCCACCACCCAAAGCTTTCCTGGCCTTCGCTTTCGCTCGACGCATTTTACTCTTCCGGCCCTTACTTCTCTTCTTCGCCGCCGCCTCACACTCCTTCTCATCCTCCTCCTCTAACAACCGCGTCGCTGCCAGCTCCGCCGCAGATATAGCAGACACTACGACAACCTCTCCCCCTACTCCTCCTGTTCCTCCTCCTCCACCACCACCTCCTTCTCCCCTTTTTCCTTCTCCACCTCTTCTTCGGTTGGATTCTATTCGTTTTACAACACAATCACTATTACTGCTGCTACTGTTGCCATTGCTACCATTGATACTGCTGCTGCACAACTGCATCCTCAACGCATGCATGACCAGTGAAAACAGATACTGCTCCGCCTGAGTCTGTGCAGCGTGATGATGCCACGCCGCCCGCACCTGACTCAACAACAACTGACCAACGATAGCGCGTACTTCTCTCTGCCCGTGCTCGAGAGTTGCGGCGTGCCGCTGCCCTGAAGAGGTGTACTCTTGGGCGTCAAAATCCTGTGTTGTGAATTTGAAAAATAAAAGCAGGCAGAGCGGGAAGGATGAAGATTTAGCACATGACCTGCTCATACTCGTGTCATCCCAGCTAGTGTCCAAGTCAGTGATGATAATGGGTTGAGAAAGGCAGGAGGATATGGAGGGAGAGTACACGAGGTAGCAGGGAATGCATGTTGAGAGATGAAAATATAACCGAAGGTTTCCCAGTGCGTGACACATATCTCAACCACTCCATTCCCCTTTTCTCACACCCTCCTTCCCTCTCTCCTTACCTCTGCCCACGTAATTAAATTCTCAACATCCCCCACCGCACAACACAACAATTTCCCCTCATTATTCCCCGACAATGACGACACCAGCGGCGCTCTACTCTTCTCCTCCGCCGCTAACACCGCCTCCTCCCTCCCCTCCTCCCCCCTTTCCTCCGTTTCTCCTCTCTCTGCTGCTGGTGCAAATATCCTTCCGAAAAATGGACTAAATACCTCCCGATTTAACTCATCTCCATTCTCGAGCTCCTCTTCCCTGATCCGTTCGGTCAAGACATCCAAAGCCATTACGACATTATGTTTACAGTCGACACAGAACCGATGCGTGGACGTCGCCTGGTGCATCGCGGCTTCCAATACCACTATTTCTATCGTGGCCACCTTTTCTTTCGCTTCTGCAGGTAACCTTTCCCAGGCTTCCTCCCACTTCCAGACTCCATCCATTCCCCCCCCCAAACCATTGTTACTGTTACTGCTGCTGCTGCTGCTGCTGATGCTGCTTCTATGATGAATCACCGCCGACGACCCTGCTCGACGATGTACGGGACATCGGCCACTGGCTCCATGGGATTGGACTTTCTTAGGCACAGGGGGGAGGGGGAAGCGATTGACAAGCTGGATGGTCCGTGAGGGGTTTTGTAGGAAAGGCTCTCGAAGCAAAAGAGCGTTTTGAGAAGGGTCATCGGCCATCACGGCATTCAGGAGGCGGAGTTCATGCAAAGGACGGGCGAGGAGGGCTTTGACTGCGGCGGAGCACCCGGTGCAAGCTGTGTATTGGGAGGCGAGGCGCATTAAATGGGCCTTATCCACTACGACACCGCGCCGTGCTAGATCCAGGTCAAAGCTCGGGGTATTGCTAGTGCTACCTTTAGCGATGCCGCATGCCTTGGAGGAAGTGGAAGCTATCAATCTTCCGTCCTGAGCGCTAGTATAAGTGCTAGTAATGGCCTGGGAGTTTTGCGGCCCCTTTCCTGGAGCACTTTCCCTCAGCTTGCTTGCCCTTCCATCCCCAGGTGAAGACCTTTCCCCCGAAGAGGACTCCCTGGAATGATGTGGCTGGTGGTAATGGCCATAATGGCTGTGACTGCAAGACGTGGGGTCGGGCGCGGCGGACGAGGACATTGAGAAAGGGAGAAGAGAAAGCACGGAGGACTTCGACCCTGTCGTGCTCGCGAGGGGAGTGGAAACGCGGGTGCGCGGGTTACCCCTCGACCTGTTTCCGCGTCCACACTGCTATCCCCGAAACTAATGGATACTTTCCCACGATCCACGATGTGTGTGTTGTGGTAGAGTGATCGAGAGCAATAGCGGCCGCACAGCCGCTTACTTTCCTAATCCTGTGAATGCGGTGGGTGGGTGCGTCAATTATCTTATCATCAAAAGCTCAAGCGGCCCAAGGGGCTCGACGGGACTTGCGAGTTCAAGCGCCGGAAGCCGCTGGTAAATTTAATGATACACCCTTGACAGAGACAATGGGACAGACATGTTGACAGACAGTTGGAAGGGCCCGAGGCATTCTTGGGGTCGTGCCGCGTGCCGCCGCGCCCGCTGTACGTAGGTGCAAAGGGAATCAGACAGGCAGGATGGGTAAAATTGTACAGCCTTCCCCAAAGAAGTCTCTAGATGTCTGTACGAAGAACGAGAGAAGGAGGACAGCGTGGGCTGCCGGATGTGAGTGTATGCGCATCATATGAAGGCTTTCCGACGCCGAAAGGCATACACAAGCACAGGAAAAAAGAAGGCTCGTCGTCGCCTCCGGACAGCCTCCATCTACATGACTCCCGATCTGGGAAGAGAATATTTATGAATACAAAAAGTTGGTTGAGCAAATCGACATGCTGTAAGGTACATGATGAGTACCTCTTGAAATTGAATTGTGTGATTTGATGGTCGTTGTTGGTCTGCATTATCGCCACACTGACTTTCTCATTGACAGTCTTGATTTAGTCAGGCCAAGCTTTGTCTCATTTCATATCAAACAGCCTTACACGCTGGTAAATGCACAAATGCTCCGCTTTAATAATCGGTCGCATCTCTCGTTCATTTCCCTGAATGCTTTAATAATCGGTCGCATCTCTCGTTCGTTTCCCTGAATGAACTCTTTCCAATCGCAGCATCCTTCTTTCACAGGCATCACTCTTCACGTACTCCCTCCTCGTCGTCCTCCCCCTCACTATCACTACCACTCACCGCCCCTCCCTGCAACACCTTCTCCCGCAGCACTTCTTCCTGGCTACGAATGTTGCAGACCACCACATTTCTCCAACCGCAGTCGCCACCGGTGCCATGCGTTCCTGGAGCCATGCCTGAGAAGCATGAAAACTTGTGACCATTCCCAAATCCCTCGGGCGTCACGTCCGACGAGGCAAACTTCATCAACAAAATAGGAGAGGATACTTCGGTCAACAATGCCCCTAGGAAAGATTCGAGAAACTTGAGCTTCTGTGCCAGATACCTGATTTCCAAGCACCGCCACCACTTCCTCCGAGACTCCATAGTGTCCCATGCCCGTCGCGTGGCCGGCAACCGGCCCGCTCCGTGAGCAACATGACCATCGTGATACAGCTGGGCGAAAGCACTGAATCGCTTCCAAGCCACAAACGTCCGTTGGTTCAAGCAGAGGCAGACGAGAAATTCAGCATGCTGTCCTCCGCAGGCGGTTTGGCAAATCCGAAGCCCCCCCACGCCCAAGGCCGCGTACACGGGTTGATTCTTTCTCTTGCACCTTTGGTAGCAACTCTGATGAGGGTGCTGGTGCGGGTGCTGGCACTGGTACCGGTGCATTCTCTCTCTGTTGCTCCTGCTCCGTCTAAGAAATTCGTCGACGTCGTTTGCGTCGAGGAACTGGCGAGTCATGACGGAAAAGTCGGTTTTGAGGAGGTGGAATAAAATCTCCTTGTCTGCAGGCCGGTGATCTAGATGCCGACCATTGATGCCCACATTGTGTATCCCATTGCTGCTGTTCTTGTTGCTCTCGTCAGCGATGCTCAGATTGTGGGCGTGTTGGGGATGATGGTGACGATGGTAGTGCGCGTGACTGCCATCCTGTGGCTGCTGCAGGCGCCACTCTTCCTGGTCCTCCTCCTCTTTCCCATCTTCCTCGCCAACGGCAGCTGTTCTCTCCATCATGTCCTCACGAAAGGTCTCCATTCGGCTCAAGACCCTCACAGCCCCCCATCCACTCCCCCTCGAATCGTTGTCGTCCTCGCCCCCACCATAGGGGCTCATGCTGCCCATGCTCTCTTCATTGTCGTACCATCCATATCCGCCCGCGGACAAGTCCTGCTGGCTCCTGCCGTGGTGCTCCCCGGCGCCCGAAGGAGACGAGGACGTCACGTCAAGAGAGAACATGTGGTGCTTGGTGTCGCCTTCATCCAACAAGAGACCAGACCCAGCAGAGATGTCCGCCGTCGAGGGTGTATTTTGCAGCGGCGGCAAATCTTTGTGGTGGCCGTCATCGTGAGGGTGGCGCCGGGGCTGGGGCAAGTGCAAAGTCGACGCGTTGGACTTCATATGCAAATTTGTTAAGCCCACCTTCGCCTAGCTTGTGTTTTTGCGTTGGTCTCGCACAGCCTGGGCCGCCTCCTGAATAAGGCACGTCTTTGATCCGCCCTTCTGTTCCTCCTATAGAAATAAGAGCGGGTTTGATGAGATAGTCGATCATTGTGTGTTGTGAAAAGGTGTAAATGTGTACTAAACAAGTCATTGCTTAGGCCCATTGGTCCAGACAGTTCTCCAACTCCGAACAGGGGCTGAGGGCGCGAACTGAGTTTCCCCTGAGCGCCACCCTCTTCACACACATGTGTACACATACACACAAACACACAAACACACACACACACACACATGAACACATCCCCCATCCCAAATTATCACTTTCTACATCATTCGGCATACATATGTAAAGTCTCACAGCATCTTTCAACCACTGAGGCGCAGCAGGGCCGACGCCAGGAACATGAGCCGACGGGCCAGCGGGGAGCAAGTGAAGCAAGACGTGGGCATGGAAGAAGTGGACGACCCTACCCGAATGTTGGAGCGGGAACGAGTCGGTGACACAGGGGCCAATGGGGGCGGACATGTCGAACGAAGCCATGGCATCGACCCAAGGGAACTGGCACCCTTTCTGAATGCACTGGACCAGTACAATCCCACGGTAGGGGAAGGACAGGGGTGAAGGTGATGCACGTGATGCATGAGTATGTACGTGCTTCGCAAGCATGAAGGGGCAATACCCATTACGTCATTAATTGGTACCATGATGTTATCGTTTCTTTGGGCTCTTATCTTTACAGAGTTGTTGGTTGTCTCATTCCATGTCCTCCCTCCCTGTCCTCTCCTATACTCCTCCACCAAAACTCTCTCACAGATCCCAGAGGAAGTCACAGCATACTTCCTGCAACAAGCTGGTGTCACGGTGAATGACCCAAAAATGTACGTGGACTAGTAGGCACAATGGAGCCAACATTTCCTACTCTCCCCTCCAGCCCTTCCGCTGTTTTTTTTTTCTCTTTTTCTTTTCATTTTTAACTTGATTTGAATAAAACACAAATTACCGAAAAGAAATCTCGGCAACCATATCCTCCAATCTGATTCATTGTCTCTACTATATTTTGTCGCATTCATTATCCCTTCCTCCCCTCTTCCCCCGTCCAACCCGCTATTTCTCCCATCCTTCACTCCCTTCACGACAGCAAAAAGCTTGTATCCCTGGCAGCCGAAAAATTGGTGTCAGAAATTGTGCACGACACCACAACCTACAGTCGGATGAAGGAACATGACGGAGAGACACTCAAAATGGAGGATTTAATGGAAAGTTTGGGGAAATACGGCATCCAGAAACTCAAAGTAGGAGGAGCAGAATGCGAGGCAGGGGAGGAGGAAGGGGGAAAAAGTCCCTTGACGGGAAGGGAGGCAGTTGGAGGAGGTGGAGGGGGAGTCATTCGTCGGTCGGCCTTTAGGAATCTGTAGATAAAGTTAGGAAAATATAATATAATGAAAGACGAGCGACAAGAGAAGATGTACAGAAAAAAGTTCAACGGCCGTCGGAGACATGGTACTCATTCATTCATTGCACCCATGCCCTTGTACACGAACGTTACTGATATGCTGGGCGGTACGCGCTTATGTGATGATGACTTACGCTGCTCGAAAGAAAAGGCGACTTGCATTACTGGGGAGTAATACGGGGTGGTCATATTCCTTGCGTTGCTGTCTTTGCCAGGGGCAGGGCCTCTGATTCGTCGTTCTCTCTTTCTCTATTCCGCTATATATAATTCTCTGTCATCCATGGACATCCTTCAGCTTCCTTCTTACTTGTTGCTTCTTCATGGCTAAATGCTTTTTGACTTATCACGTCTGTTTTGAGGGGGGAGGTTATACGCCCAAAACCCAATATCGAACTCACAAAAGAATCAATCGATCAATTAATCAATCAATCAATCAATCAATCAGTCAGACAAATCCAACCCTAGAAGCCAACTTCATTCTGTCCAGCGCGCCTGTAAATGCACAGGGTGGTATCGACGAACGACAAACAACAACGTTCGGCGACTATACGGAAACGCTCTCCGTCTTTCCCTTTCACAGCAAAAACACGTTGGCCCACACGCCCTAACATGCCCCATTTGTCAGACAGGAAGCGCGTCAAGGACTGTCTCACCTTCGTTGAACTGACGAGCCCTCCATTCCATCCTACCACCACCACGCCAGGAGTCATGGCGTCACGGCCAGCGGTACCGCACTCCCCCCACCAAGCTGTAACGACGGCACGAGCCGCCCCCTCCACCCTCGAAGGTAGCGCCATCCCCTTGGCCCAGCTCCGTAGTCTAGGCCGTCAAGAACTACTCGAGATACTGCAGCGGGCACGGGGCCAGAAGGCGCTGGTGTTGGACACAGCGTTGCGGGGCCTGTTGGCATGCATAGTGCCCGAGGGAACCAAATTCTTGCGGCAGCATGGTGTGGTGCATCTCTGCCGGGGCCTTCATTCGGACCTGAGCTTTCTGGGCCCCGATGGTAGGGAGGATGAGCCTGACCACGTCCTGTACTTTGTCCGCCCCTCGCTCAGCAACATGCGTTTGGTGGCAGCACAGATCAAGAAACGGACCGCCCAGCGTAGCAAGAGTACCACGAGCGGTCGTGGGGGAGGAGGATCGATGGGACGGAGAGGAACTGGTCAAGGAAATGATTCCAGTGGCAGTCTGGGTCAACCGCGTTACTTGCTTTACTTTGTCCCACACAAGACGTTCATTTGCGAGCAGGTCTTGGCAGACGAGGGTGTGTTGGATTGCTTTGCCGAGATTGGGGAATGTCAGCTTGACCTGTTTCCGCTCGACACGGATGTGATTTCATTAGAGTTGGAAGCATCATTTAAGAATTGTTATGTGGATGGGGATAACACCATGCTTACCACCGTGGCTCGCTCCCTTCAGAAGCTAGAGCGGACCTTTGGTACTATTCCGCACATAAAATCCAAGGGTACACAGGCCGCCATTGCCCTGCAGCGATTCCTGAACCTCAAGCGACAAGAGTATCATCAGGAGCAGCAAGCAGGGATTTCGACCATATCTACGTTCGGTCCAGCTGTGCCAGAGATCGATACCCTTGTCCTCCTCGACCGCGCTGTTGATTTCATCTCTCCGCTATTAACCCCTCTCACGTACGAAGGGATCATCGACGAGTTTATCGGTATCCATCACGGCGGGATTAAAATAGACCCCGGTTTGGTGGGTGATGCTGATCCCAAAGAAGCAGGGGGGAGAGGAAAGGGGGTAGGAGGGCTCTCGACGCCCGCCAGCAGCAGCAGTTTGAGCACGCAAAGGGATCCGGTGACAATCGCATTAAATAGTAACGATGCCCTGTACGCTGAAATTCGAGATTTGCATTTAGAAGTGTTGGGGCTGCAGTTGAATGAAAAGGCGATGGAAATGAGGCAGACTTACGCAAGAGTCAAAGAGGAAACGAGAGATGGGTCGCTGAATGAGATCCACGACGTCGTCAAGACCATCCCCGCCTTACAGCAGAAGTACAAGGGTTTGAATCTGCACATCAATATAGCCGAGTTCTTGAAGCCGACGACAGGGCACGTGCGCTTTCAGCAACGCTGGCAATTGGAGAGGAGCATGGTGGAAGGGGAGGCGAGGTATGAGGATTTGGAAGACATGATAGCGGCATACGAGCCTGTCACTCAGGTGTTACGGTTGCTGGCTTTGCAGTCTTTGACGGCGGGGGGGATCAAGGCGTCGAAGTACGATTTGTTGAAACGGGAGGTGGTGCAGTCGTATGGGTACGAGTACTTGTTTGCACTGGGGAACATGGAGCAGGTGGGGTTGTTGCGCAAGGCGGACTCACAACTGTCCAATGTGGTGTTCGGGAGCATTGGGAGTGCGGGTTTTTCATCTTCCAGCGGAACGGGGGCGTCCTGGACAAATTTGAGGAGATTGCTGCGGCTGGTGAAGGAAAATGTTGATACGTCGGTGCCAGACGACATTGCTTACGTCTCCTCCGGGTATGCCCCTCTCTCGGTCCGCTTGCTTCAGTTGAGTCAAAACCCGGGATGGGCGGCATGCCCGGAGATCTTCAAGTTGTTGCCAGGCCCGATGGTGGAGTTTACACAGACGAATGTGGGAGGAGGAAGAGGGGGAGGGGCGCCTCTGGCGGTGCTGCAAGAGCTGGATCGGATGATAGGTACGGCGAGTAGTGGGGTGGGAGAAGGGATGAGTGGAGGAGGGGCCGTACTAGCGACGCCAAAAGGTGTTGATAGCACCACGGCGATGGCTGGCAAAGGGGGAAAAATGCTGCCGAGTGGGAAGAAAGTGATGGTGGTGTATTTTATCGGGGGGGTATCGTTTATGGAGATTGCCGCCATGCGGTTTTTGTCCCGGCAAAAGAGTTTCCCCTTTCAAATTATTGTATGCTCCACCAAATTGATAAATGGGAATGTGCTTGTGGAGTCGACCATTGAGAACCTGCAGAATCAGTTGAGGAGATAGTTATGGTATGTTTTCCCCTCAAGCCTGCAGGCCTTGTACGGACACACCCAAACTGTTGTGTCATAAGCCTTGTAACACAGTGATAGAGAATGATGGCGGCAACGATGGACAGCCACTCTTTCTTCCTCTCTCATTCTCATAAATCATTTGTATGTGCTGAGATGGACCAGCCAACATAAAAACAAAACATGCATGACAGCAACGGATAGGCATCGTATGATGCCAGTAGCCCTTTCGATTGACGGGCGAGGGCCGGCTAGCACTTAGAAAGTCATTTTCCCATCGCGCGTGCTTCTCTGTTGTTTTTGATCATTTTCTGAGTTTTTTGTGTTACACCAGTGGTGCGCTTGCGGGAGGTTAGTTTTTTTTTAATCAATGCCCATCCATCATTCCATAGGCACATTATCCTGGTCATCATGGATATATCGTCCACCTCGGCTGTCCTGCGGTCGCTTGTAGAGCGCGCCGTGATCAGCAAGGGCCGCCTGTCAACATCCTCCTTTTCCTCGCCCTTGGTTCTCCTCCATGCCGACCCTACGGCGTCGTCGTCCTCCCCCTCTTCCACCCACAAAGCCCAGGCATTTTCACGACATGCCCACTTTTTGTACCACCATTTGCTGGGCAAGCTTCGGGACTCAACGCAATACCGTGGTGTCGTCTTGGTGGGATTGGAGAACCCACCACGCATCATGTATCAATCAGACGAGGAGGGCCGGCAGGAGGGAGTGCTTGCGGCCTTGGATGGTGTTACGATGCCAAATAGCGAGAGTGAAAGCACTATGCATATGGTGCCGCCATTGGACTTGTCGTCGCCGGAGGCCTTTGTGGAGGACATCCGACGCGCCTTGCCCTCGTCGCCATCCCCGTCCACACCGTCAAAAAGCAGGAGCAAAGAGGAGGGTAAGGAGGACAAGGAGGGAAATGACAATGGGGGAAATGACAATGGGGAGGAGGAGGACTTCGATGAAGACAGCCAGCAGAGTATTGCGCTGGGCATCGATTCCCTCAATATGCTATCATACCAATTAAAAAGCATGCCGGCCACCGTCATCGCCTTGCGGAAGCTCCTCCTCCACAGCAGCAGCGGCCCCTTCCTCTCTCCCCTCCTCGCGGTCCTTCACTCCGAAGGCAACAATGGGCGTTCATTACTTTCCCAAACCTGGCGTCTTGCTCTCGAAGATCTCGCTACGACTAACGTGTATCTGTATCCTCAAGATGAGGTGTCGGGCCGATGCCTTGTGTTGCGAAAAAGCGCCTCGGGCAAGGTGCACGAGGATTACGAGAGTTATGCCATCGATGGTAATGATGGGACCGTGCGTTTTACCTCTAGTTCCTCTACTTCCATTGCCGCTACTTCAAAACAAGACAAGAGTGTCACAGTGAAAGGCGCTTCTATGGTAGCGTTGACGTCAGCGAACGACAGCAGCAGTAAAAAGGAAGCAGCTTTCCTGGAAAGCTTGCCTTTCCGCCTTTTCCTCACGGAGCAAGAACGGGCCATGCGAGGTCAGGTAGTCCTACCGTATGAGCGGCAACGAAACAGTGGGGGGCAAACCGTCATGAATCAACCACGACAGCCGCTTATTTATCACGAGGTGGAGGGAGGGGACGAGGACGAGGATGAGGAGGAATACTACGACGACATCGACGATGATTTGGACTTGTAACGACAGAGAAAGTTATGGTTTAGGAAAAGAAAAAGTTGGAGACAAAATTATGCCATCGCTATTTATCTATAATCTGCACTTCTCGTTTAGCGCTACCGTCTTTCGTGGCTTTTATGTGCAGCTCAAAAACACAAACACAAGTGTGTGAAGAAAGGCAATCACACATGAGAACCTCACCGATCATCGCATTCGCTTCATCACCATCATGCCCGTGGGGGTGGATTGTACGACATGCCTGCTGTTGTTCCCGCGTGTTGAAACCACACACAGATATGCACAGCGCACAAAGATGGACAGGATGTATAAATGCTTGTCCAAGTGATCCATCGCTTACATTGCTTCACTATCCCCGAAAACCGTAGTTTTGTGTTGTACAGCGAGAAGCAATTTGAACGTCCTCAAGCAACAGCACGACACACACGCACAGCGCGCCCTAAGTGGCAGCAGCAGCAGCAACGGTAACAAAAGCATCAGGTTTACTTTCAGAGCTGACAGAGGAACTCGTAGCAGCAGCAAGCATGGAGGAAGGTGCGGTCGTGGAGGAGCCACCCAAGCCGGCGGCTGTCCAGGAGGAGGGAGAAGAGGAGGGGAAGCAAGCGGTTGCTGCTGGCAACGAGGAGGGCGAGGGAGAGGAAGGGGTTGTCCCTGACGCCACCGTACCGGCTGAAGGTGTGAAGGAAGCGAATGTAGACGGTACAAATGGCGGCGGCGACGTTGCAGGGATCTCCGCCATGGAAGAGGAAGGAGAAGTGCTGGAGGACGACGGAAGAGAAGGAGAGGAGATTGAGACGCAGCAGGCAGCAGCAGCAACGTCCACAACAGCCACACTTATTCCATCCCCGAGATCAGCATTAATGGCCCCATCTTCATCCTCCTCCGCTTCCGTACAGCAGGAACAAGTGGAGGAGGGGCACGAAGTCTTTGTTGGGGGGGTGAAGCAAGGTGTAACGGAAGGAGAGCTTCGCAAGGTTTTTGAAAAATGCGGGGATGTGATAGGGGTGCGCTTGATGAAAGACCGTCGTTCTAGGCAATTGAAAGGCTATGCCTTTGTGCGTTTCAAGACGAGTGAGGAGGCGGGAAGAGCGCAGGAGGAATTGACCGGATATGTGTTGAACGGGAAGGCCTTGGAGGTGAACTCGTGCGAGGCAAATAAGAGGCTTAAGGTGAGCAATCTGGACAGGAAGTGGACGCCCGAAATATTTAAGAATTTGATGGAAAAGGCCTTGCTGCCGTTTCCGGGGGTGGTGTTGCTGGAGCTGAAGGAAGCAGAGGCGGGAGGGAAGGAGGAAGAGAAGTGGAAGGGAAAGAAGGGTGGGAGGGTTGGCAAGAATGAGGACGAATGGAAAGAGAATGTGAAAGAGAAGGAGAGGGGAAGAGGGCAGAAAAATGCCATGAAAGTGGAGGAGGAGGAGCAGGAGGAGGGAGAGGTGGAGGAGGGAGAGGTGGGGGAGGAGGAGGGCGTCGTCGTTAAGGGAGAAGGGGAGGGGGTTGAGGACGGGAGGGAGGAGACAGCGCCCGAACATGTCGCCACCGAGATTGAGCAGCAGCTTATTGTAGAAGAAGAGGGAGGGAAGGAGGGAGGGAAGGAGGAGGGGAAGAAGTACCGAGGGAATGCTGGATATGGGTACATTCACTTCGAGAGCAACCCGCCCGCTCGGACCGCGATGAAGGCCTTGGAGGGGAAGATTGTGGTGAAGGGGGAGGAAGAGAAGGAGGGCGACATAGTGTTGAGGGTCGAATGGGCAAGGGGGGAGGGGGAGGAGGACGTGCGGGGAGAGAAGGAGAAGAAGGCAGATCCTGGTGGTGGTGTTGCTGCTGCGACTGCGCCTGCGAGAGAGGGAACGAAGGACAGTATCAACAATAAGGTGACGCTGTATGTGTCACATCTACCGCTGGACACGACGAAAGAGGAGCTGATGGAACACTTTGAAACGTACGGGAAAGTTACCCGGGTCTGGATCTCGTTCGTGGACATGCCGGCGAGGGCGAGCGGGAGGGAGGGAGGAAGGAAGGGGGGATGTGACTATGCGTTCGTCTCGTTTGAGAGCGAGAAAGTGGTGCATGCCGCCATAGAAAAGGAGCAAGCGAATCCGTGGGTAGTGAGAGGACATACCATAGAAGCCAAGCAAGCAAGGGCAAGGCACGAGGGCCAGCAGCAGCAGCAGCAGCAGGGGAGGAAAGGGGGGGAGAGGGAGAGGGGGGAGAGAGACAGAGGGAGAGACAGGGGGAGGAGGAGGGGGGGGCTGGAGGAAGGGGAGATGAGGTCACGGAGGTCTGAAAGAGGAGGAGAGAGAGCAGCCCCTTCTGGAAGGAAGACGAGGTTTAGCCAAGGGCCCCCTCCTTCTCTCCCTCCCCCGGGCCCTCCCCCTATGCCACCTACTCCTGGCATGGTGCTGTTGCCGGCCCAGCAGCTTTTTCAACAGCAGCAGCAGTTACTGCAGCAGCAGCAACTCTTACTGCAAGGGCAGCAGGCCCCGTACTCCTTCCTGCCGGGAGGAGGCGGGGAGCGAGGAAGGGAGGGAGGAAGGGTAGGATATGAGAACGACAGGAAGAGAGGAAGAGATCGCGAGCGAGAAGGACGAGGAGGAGGGGATGGGTGGGAAGGAGGAGATTGGGAAGTGAGGCCGAACAAGCGAAGATCGTTTCGAGGGGAGGGCAAATATGGGCCTGCTGGAGGGATGGGGGCTGGTGGGTACAGTGAGGATGACGGACGAAGGAATGGAGAAGGAGGGAGGGGGGGAGAAACGCCCTATCGGAGTAGGGGGAGGAGTCGCTCCCCTCCTTCGCGGGAGCGGAGGGGAGGAAGTTCAAGGGGGGGGGGCGGATATGTCGGGGGGTCGCGGAGATCGCCAGAGAGGGATTTAAGTCGGTACGGCCGTGGAGGAGGAGGAGGAGGGGGAGGAGGAGGAGGAGGAGGGAGGTATAGGCGTGATGACGACTTTCATCCTCCCCGTGGACCCGCCCCTCCGCAGCTGTTGCCGGCCGTTTATGTCCCGCAGCAACAGCAGCAGCTGCTGCCGCAATCCACCATGGCGTTTGGTCCTCCCATCGTGTCTTACCCCCACCACCACCAGCAGCAGCAGCAGCAGCAGCAACAGCAGCAACAGCAGCAGCAGCAGCCGCCGCCGCCTCAAGGCCCACCTCCTCCATCGTGGGTGCCTCAAGGACAAACATATCCCGCACCCGCCATGGCACCTGCACCTGCTTATCTCCCAGCTCCTCCCCCTCCTCAGCAGCAGCATCAGCGAGAACCCGTCTATCAACAGCAGCAAGGCTACCTGCAGCAGCAGCAGCCGCAGCAAATGCTCCAGCAGCAGCCAACCCCTCCCTCTCCCTTCCCACATCAGCAGCAGACCGTCCAATCTGCGCAGGTCCCTCGGCCCATGTCTATGGGGGCCAAAAAGCTCTTACCACCAGGCGCCAAGCAACTGCAGCCCCCCCAACAGCCGCAGCAGCTGCAACAGCAGCATCAGCCGCCTCCTCCCCAGCAGCAGCAGCAGCAGCAGCAGCAGCAGCCGCCACAGCCACTACCTCCTTATTATGCAGTTTCTGTAGGGCAACCGTACCTCCCACCTCAGAATGGACACCTTCAGCAGCAGCAGCAGCAGCAGCAGCAGCAACCGCAGTACTATTCGCAGCTGCCGCAGCAGGCACCTATGCCGCCACCTGGTTACGCCCATCCCCAGCATGCTTACGCTCCTCCTCCCCAGCAGCCGCAGCAGCACCACCAACAGCAGCATCCCTTGCCCGCGTATGAAGATGGAGCTACTGATGGTGGTGGTGCTGCTGGTGGAGGAGATGGGGGAGGAGGAGGAAGAGGGGGAGGAGGAGGGAATAGAGACCGACCCAGGGGACGCCCTCGCGGTGGCCGTGGACGTGATAAAAGGGATTCTGAGCGTGGTACTCGAGGAGGAGGAGGACGGAGCGGAGACCAACCCCCTCCGCAGCGGGGCGAAAAGCCGTATGATTTTCTGAAGCACCAGCAGTGGCGGGGGGAGTGAGGGAAGAGGGAGGGAGGGAAGCGAGGAGTAGGAAAGCCGTTAGTAAGGGTGAATTTTAATGTTTGACATCGCGATTTCGATGCACAGGAAAAAGAAAGACGGGAAGTCTCCTTTGAGAAATAGAAAATTTCTCCTGAATCTGCTTTCCTTTTCCCGGCCTTGTAAAATATTTCTGCAAGGACAAAAATCGTCATTCAATCTCTTCAGTAACCGTGTCTCCCCCCTCCGCGCACGTTTCAACAACACCGAGGTCCTACATGGGAGGGAGGCGAATTCGCTATTACCTACTATTATGGGCACCCTTCACACCTGGGCTGCGGCTACGTAGCCATGCCCGGGTGTCGTATTGGTGTAAGTGTTTGCAGTGCGGGGCTTGTAGAGGGTGGGGAGGTTGGCGAAGACGTACGCCATCACTGTCCGTCTTGCCCACCATTTCTCACAAATCTGAGCACAATACGTTTCCACGCACACTCATACCCACGCCCATCCCAGGAAGACAAAGGCCAAGCACGTCCACGCCCTCATGTACATCCGTGCCCTTTCCCCAGCGTCTAACAAGGAGAAGGACCCTTACGCCAAGAAAAAGGAGGTCAATTACCAGATTCTGGTACGTTTTTGTGGGATTGTGCGAGCCACAGAGTCTCAAAAATAATGTTGGCGTTTTCTAGGCATGATTACTTAACCTTTTCGAGGAACTCGCCATAAACATGCAAAGAGGCTGCACCCGAGACTCAACACGGACCATCGCGTTCCTGTATGTCTCGGCACGTGTATTTGGTTATCTCCGCTCGACACATTCAGAACGACCGCTCAATCTCTACATTTCATATTACGACAGATGCCCCTCATTTATGCGCCCATTCTTCCCTTAATCCGCATTGGACTCCGAGGACGCATACCTCAGAGACAGATCGACATCATTTTTGGGGGGGCCGTCCTAACGGCATTGGGGCACGCTGGGTAAGCAATGATGAAATTGGTTGGGGAAGAGGCAAATTTGTGCGCTGCCATTGCGTTGTTGCATCTATGTTATGAGCGTTAAATGCATGGGAATTGCCGTTTCAACTTGCTTGACCTACGATTTACTCGAGCTCGTACATACACACATGCACCCACACAGGTATATCATGGCCTCAGACTCGTCTGTGTAGCGTATGTCTGGCGTGTTGGAAATGTTAACATGGCAATTGAGTGGATTGCACAATTTTGTAGGCTGGCCGTGAGAGGGCGAAAAGAAAATGAACATAACTAGTACGTCTGCTCTCGCTTGCATGGCTGGTCAAGTTATTTCTTGTTGTCTCGTTCCAACACGAGTCATTTTCCTCTTGATTGCCCCTGATATTTAATTGCATTTTACTGCGCTTCTGTACACTACCTACTCACACTACTGGACGATTTGTCTCCCTCCTTTCCCAACCCCTTCCTCGTTTCCTCCCTCTCTTGCTCCCATACTCCTCTCACAACTTCCGACTTCGCACTCGACTGTGCACAGGGTAAGCCGGCGCTTGCACGTAAGGCGACAAGGGCAACACCAACGGCGTATGCACCAACGCCGTCATGGATGCCGCTTCATCTTCGCACAGCCGATCCACCACCTCCTTCCACACTGCAAAGGGGAGATGAGTCGAGAATTCAAGCGAATACCTATCACGGCCCCGAGGGCAGTAATACACCTGCCAGAAAAAGAGAAGAGCGCGAAAGTTACGCATGAAGGCAATGTGAACCGGGGTGTTATGACCTCTACCATCTCCTTTTCCTCCTTCTCCGCCTCCTCGGGCTGCTGCTTCAGCTCCTTCTGCTGTTGCTGCTACTCCTGCTGCTGCAGTGTCATGAAACCTTTCTTCCTCTTCTCCTTCAGGCAACAGAGGTGCCTTCCACGAAAAAAAACGTGATTCCAACTTCACCCTCTCCTCCCTCCCTCCCTCCCCCTCTTCCCTCTCCAGCCTCTCGAAATCCCTCTCTTGAATTCGGTGGAGTCGTTGAACGACCGTTGGGAGATGCCCGCGTTGGTGTGCACAGATGAAAAAAAGCAAGGCTGAATTGAGGACACAAATGTTTTCGTGCGACACGGCAGCAAAGTCTACCTGGCCCATGAGCCGTTTCAGAAGGAGGATGTGGTGCTGGCTGAGGAATGAGGTGAAGAGGGGGCAAGGCAGATTAGAGGAAGGGGGAGGGTTGAAAGCAGTCATGATTTTCTGCATCCCCATCTGCTGCTGCTGCTGCTCTCTCCTCATCTTAGATTGTTCAAGAAAACGGGTGACTGACACTATGGTCGGCCTAACCCATGTTTGCAAGAGGTAGCTCGTATGTCCCCTTCGCTCTCTTTCCTCTTCTCCTATCATCACGTGCTCCTCCTCTACTTCCGTTCCCGTTCCTGTTCCTCCTCCTCCTCCTCCTCCTCCTCCCGCTGTTTTCTCGGCGACTCGCATCGACGAAACACGCTGCACGAACTCCTCCTCTTCCTCCTTCCCTTCCTCCTCCTCCTCCAGCCCATCCACCCCCACTTGCCTCACCTTCCAATCTATACCTCCTATCCTCCCTTCCTCTCCCCCCGCCACCGTTAGCAACACTGCCCGCACAAACACATTGCTATCAACTAGCCGATCCAACATTACCTCCGCCAACTTCTCCCATCCCTCCCTCCCTCCCTCTTTCCCGCCCTCCTCTCTCACCTCCTCCTCCACCATCGCAAGGACTCGTCGATTTTTCTTCACCAGCTCTCCAAGCAAATCAAAGCACATTTGCATGTTCCCTCCAACCTGCAGCCCTGGCGACAGAATCTGTCGAATCAGGAAGCCCAGGAGGGAGGGAGGAGGAAGGGAAGGAGTGGGGGGAAGAGGGCAGGCCGTCCCACCCTTCATGCTAGCAACGACGAGTTGAGCTCCGCCTGCGGAGGAGGGGGAGGCGCGGAGGAAGGCCTCGAGGCAAGAACAGATCCAGAACCGGTAGGGACTGTCCTCTTTCTCGGACATGAGCGTCTAGGAAGGAAAGAGGAGGGACGAGGGAAGAAGGCAGGGAGGGAGGGTATAGATGCCAAACATGCTTGCTTTCTTCTGAACAGGTTCCTTCCATTGAATTCCTGTGCAACCCTTCCTCCCTCCTTCCCTTTCTCCTTCCATTCCCTCTTTCCATCCCACTTCTTCTTACCTTGACTAGTTTCGAAAGCAGACTGCCACTACTGCTACTACTGCTAGTACTGCGGCTGCTGCCCGTGCTCCCGCTTCCGGCTGCTGCTGCTGCTGCTCCCTCCCCTCCTCCTCCTCCCGCACTCAATGCCCGCATGCTGGCCCACTCCTCATCCGAGACCATCAACCTCCTCACCCCTCCCTTCCTTCCTCTCCCCCACTCCTCGTCCTCCTCTACCTCGTCGTCATCCTCCTCCCAATCAGGTTCCAAGGCGTTTTGGAGCGTCCTCAGAAACTGAACCCTTAGCGCCGAGTCCGTCGTACACTCGCAATGCGGTCCATGCAAATGCGCCTGTGCCGGCGGCATGCCCTCCTCTTCCTCCTCTTCTTCCCCCTCCTCCCCATCTTCCTCCTCCCCCTCCTCCTCCTCCTCCTGTCCCTGTCCCTCCCCCCCGCCAGCATACAACCCCTCCTCCTCCTCGTCCTCTCCCATCGTCATCGTCATGGCCATCGCCCCCAGCGTGTGATAGTGATGACTCGCCTTCCCCCAGCTCATTCTTTCCCACATCACACCCAATGCTTCTATCAAACCCATCCCTCCCTCCGCACTCCCTCTTCCTTCCTCCTCCCGTGGAACAAGCATAAGAGCTTTGAACTCCTTCTTCCTCCTCCCTCCAAGTAGTGCTGACAGCACGAACAAAACCTCAACATGATGAGGAGCGAGTTGTATGCCGTAAAATTCTAACTCGTTCCTTGCTTCGGCAACCATCGCTGGAGAAGGTGGAGGAGGAGGGAGAGGGAGGGTGGGGGGGGGGGAGGCAGCAGCACGGCGTTGCTCGAGGAAACGAAGAATAAAGCCGGGACCAATACTACTACTACTGCTGCTGCTGCTGCTGCTGCCGTTGCTTGTACTGCTACCAGCAGGGGTATCAATTACTCCGCTGCTCGCGGAGGAGGAGGGAATGGAGGACGAAGGGTTGATGCTCCGATAGACAAGACGGAGGATCCGACTGATATCAATACTTTCCTCCAAATGTCCATTTGAGCCACCCTGCTGCTGTTGCTGCTGCTGCTGCTGCTCCGTAAAGAGAAGAGGGGCCAGAATCCCGATCAGCTCCGAAAGAGGCAGCCTGGCAGTACTCCCTCTTTCTCCTCCTCTTTCTCCTCCTCCTCCTCCTCTTCCTCACCCTATCCCTCCCCAGATCGGAAGAGCACCCGTCAGT
>Ga0160420_100234_pt1 | contig 30513 bp, 31 predicted proteins | sample CelAP2metagpilot_FD_108197 | JGI IMG/M metagenome (GOLD analysis project Ga0160420, IMG submission 108197) | Phycosphere-associated microbial communities from algal ponds in Kailua-Kona, Hawaii, USA - Cellana AP2-5-5 metagenome pilot | ecosystem: Engineered > Artificial ecosystem > Aquaculture >... | reverse complement strand
TTTGGAATTCGTGGAAGAGGAAGAGGGAGAGGGAGTGGTGGTGGAGGAGGAGGAGGAGGAGGAGGAGGAGGAGGAGAGGAGGGAGGCGGAGTGCCGGAACGTCGTCCTTTGCGGCGGTTCGCGCCTTCGGGGGGGGAAGATTTGTCGAGGCCACGTCGGTTTGAAGAAAGGTGGGACTCACGTACCCCCCCCCCATATGGGAGTAGGGGAAGTAGCCCTGCGTTGTCTTCTGGTGGAGGAGGAGGAGGAGGAGGAGGGGGAGGAGGAGGAGGAGGAAGAGGAGGGGAAGGAGCGAACGCGGCTATCAAGGCTGTAGCTGCTGCGGCGAAGGCGGCAGAGCAGGAGGAGAAGAAGTTGAAGAAGGAGTCAGAGGCCGCGAAGCGTCAAGCAGAAGAGGAAGCCCGCCGCGCTGCGAAGGAAGAGCAGGTTTTGCGGTTGAAGAGGGAAAAGGAGGCTCAGGTAGCAGCAGCAGCAGAAGCAGCATTGATTGCCAAGGATTTGGTGGCTGGCGGGCTCAAGGGCAAGGAGCTGCTGGCGGCCGTGAAGGAGAAGGGGGCATCGGTGAAGGGCTCGGCCTTGTTGGGCGAGGTATTGTCGGTGCAAGGGTCGGACGAGGCGTTGGCAGGCTTGGGATGGATGGCCGGCAAGGAGTACGGAATGGCGTTGTTGGGCTTGTTGAGGGGAAACGTGGAGGATCAGAAGGAGGCGGTGTATGCGGTGCAGAGAGTTGTGGAGGGAAGGGGGTATCCCAAGGTGCCGAAGGATGGAGGGGATCCGTTGTTGGAGAAGCTGTTTCATGGGCTGTATGGCGCAGACGTGCTGGATGAGAATGCCTTCACAGGGTGGAGAGATGATGACAGGGAGGAAGGGAATAAGCGCAAGGCGGTTGTGCAGACCACGCCGTGGTTTCAGTGGTTAGAAACGGCGGAGGAGGAGGAGGAGGAGGAGGAGGATGATATCGAGGAGCTGAATAATATCTAAGGTGGGAGAAGGATGGAGGGAGAGAAGGAGGGAGGCGGCGAGAGAGGGAGGGACGGATAGAAAAGGGGGGTGCGACAAAATTCCAAAAAGCATAGGCAACTTGAAGAAATGTAAGCGTCAAGCAAGGGGTAGGGAGGATGGGAGGGTCAGAAGGAGAGTTAACAAGAGAGGATTTCACGAAGACAAACAGTCAATAAATTTTACAGCTTTTTCCATATTTAGTTTCACCAACTTAAATGGTTTAGGCTGAAGTGATGAAATTAGTACAACTTGCAGCAGACGAAGAAAAAGACGAGGAAGATATAGAGGAAGAGGGTAATGAAGGAGATGGGAGGAGGAAAAGATACCTTTCAAAACGGTAGAAGAGAGAGGAGAACAAAGAATAGAGGGGTGGAGAGGACAAAGCGATATCAAAAAGAAGATCTATAGAAGCAGTCGACGAATTGAGCAGCATCCCGTGATCATTGCCCCTTGCTCTTCTCTCTCTTTCTGGTGTCGTCTGAATCAAGGCCGCAAGTCCCGGGCTGAGCGTAATGTTTCAGATTATGTCCTCTTTCTTTGATGTGTCTGATTCGTTTCATGCGTTGATCCGCCTGTTCTGTACTGCAGCTTATTTTCATTGGAATTGGTCGGCATTGGTATCGTGTTCTTTTGCTCCTTTCAGCCGTGCGCCGTGGGTAAAAGATGAGAACAAAGCATTTGAGGGAAGGTGGCTGGATCCGACAGCGGCTGGCTTATATTATACCGTTTCCGTCCTGCGGGTATGTATGCGGGGGTGCGAGAGCATGAATTGTGAGAGTGTCCCTGGTCTGTAGAGGATCGAAAAATGGGCCAGTCTAGCGCTCAAGCCGGATAGGAGCGAGAGGGAGGAGAGGGAGGGGAGGACGGATGGGTGGTAGAGGAAGCAGCAGCATTAGCAGCAGCATTAGCAGCAGCAGCAGTAGCAGAGTAGAGAGAAGGAGAAGAAAGAGGAGGTGGCGGAGGAGGAAGACTAGGGGTGGGATTCTACATGCCGGCCATCCGAGGACTGAGTTGGTGTAAAACCTGTAAACACTTCGTATCTCGAGATGGCAATGGGGCACGCAACAGCCTGCGGGTGTATAGGAGTATTGTCCTTGGAGAATATCGCTCCACGAATTCCGGTTTCGTCAACCGCGGTAGGTGATGCGGACTGTAAAAGTTGCCTTCCATCTGACCTCCTCTTTCCCCCTCCCCTTTCCACCTATAGCCCTGTATGGGCCATCCGAGGACTGTGGTGGTGAAAAACCTGCCAAAGCCATTTAAAACTCGGCAAAGGTAAGGGAAGAATATGCAACAATTTATTGTCGGAAGATTTTCCCTTGTGTGTAATCCTAAGAGGAGGCACGCTAGCGTAAACACTTGCGTTTGCATTTGTCTGCGGATTGGTTGTACGCGATAATTTTAGGAAAGTTGGGAAACTACAGAAAAAGCGAGGTCGATCGCTGAGATTCCTTGTCCGTGATGAAACGCACAGGCCACATCCTCACTGCAAACATAGCTACACTGACACTTCCCTTGCACTTGCAACAGAGGCTACAGGTGTATGTCCGATTTTTCCTTACACCACAAATCTACGTACACAGACACGTCGTCTGTCGCTGCCGATGCTTCTTCGTCTTCGCAGGGAACGACGTCCTCAACTTGCCCCTGTCCCCAAGTCCAGGATAAGACAGCCGGGGATAACACTGTGCATGGGTATACCCATGCTGCTTGGAATGGTACTGCTGTGCTCTTTCACTGGCGCGGTGGTCATGGACCAAAGCAACACGGTGGAGATTGACGGCCACTACGAGAATCAGACGCTTACACGCCTGGCCTTTGGCTCGTGCAACAAACAGGTGTGTTTATCTGCATGAGCGTATGTCCTTTTCTCCATCTTTCTCATCCTCTCTCCTTACCCATCCGTCCTTCCCTTCTATCAAAAAATCAGTGGCGCACGAACCTTTTATGGAACCACATCGTTGATTTCCAGCCCCAAGCTTATCTCTGGTTAGGCGATGCAGTTTATGTCAAGGAAAAAGAGGGCGACAATGAAGCAAACCTTCGCAAAGCCTACGCCCGCCAGTTAAAAAACGAGGGTTACCAACGATTATTACACACGGGGGCTGTCATTGAGGGTGTGTATGACGACCATGACATGTCTACGAATGATGGGCATCGTGTGGTAAGTGTGGTCCTAGGGGAGGCCGGCGAAGTGTCAATTGCTGTCCTTCTTTGACTTCTTCACCCTCGCACCATTCACCACTCAACGTATCCCTCCTCCATCGCCCTGGAAACGTAACGTAACATACAGAACTACACCCCCCAACGGCAAGCGGCCTACCTCGACTTCCTCGGCCACATCCCCCCTTCCTCCCCCCGCCGTTCGCGCCTCGGCCTCTTCTCCTCCCATGTCTTCGGGGTCGCGCCACAACAAGTCAAGATTATTTTCATGGACGTTCGCTCGCTGAGCGACAATCCCGCCCTGAATCTCCCTGCGTGGATCGCTGACTTCATGTGGCCGGTCAAGCCGTATTTGCTTGCCCTGACCCGGTGGACTGCCGTCTTGCTTGGAGTCACCAAGAGGTTTCAAGGCGACATGCTGGGGGCCGAGCAGTGGGCTTGGCTAGAAGGGCAGTTGGAAAAATCGGAGGCTTCCATGCATATACTCGTCTCGTCCGTGCAGCTGTTATCGGTGAACCCGATTGTGGAAGGGTGGGGACATTACCCTGCAGCCCAAGCACGCCTGTTGGCCTTGTTGCGGAAGTACCGACCGAGAGGGTTGGTGGTCCTGTCGGGGGATGTACATTTTTCTGAGCTACTGGTGACGCAGCCGGAGGAGTGGGTGGATGAAGAGGAAGGGAGGGAGGCTTTGGAAGTGACGAGCAGTGGCATGACGCACACGTGTTTTGCGACGACTATGGGGATGTGTGAGATGGCCGTGCAGAGGTATGATCGACATCGGTTGAGTCCATCGAGTGTTTACGGAGGCTTAAATTATGGCACGGTTGAAGTGGACTGGGAGAAACAAGAAGCGTGGGTGGATGTGAGGAACAAAAGGGGGGAATCTGTATTGCAGACGCGGAGGAGGTTGGACAGGGATAGTCCTGGGGCGGCGTTGGGAGAGCCGTGGTCCATCAACAATAATAATGATTTGTACTTCTTTATTTTGGCCTTGATGTCCATTGCACTGGTGACGTATGCTGTGTTCTGGGTGGTGCGGGGGTTGGTTAGGTGGAAGGGGCGGCGTTTTGGGACGATGGTGGGAGGCGCAGGGGGCAATAAGGCGAATAAGTACTCGAAGAAAGAAGCATAAGGGGGAAGAAGGGACGGAAAGAGGGAGAGAGATAGGAGCAAGGGCTTGTAGTGACAGAGCAGGACTTGTACAGCAACAGCAGCAGCCAGCGTGGCAGGGGCAGACAATCAGTGTGTGTGAAAGTATGTCCGTGCGTGTGTGCGGCAGTATGGAAAAAAACAAAGCACCACGTGGGGAAAACACATGTAGGGTAGTGCGATCGAAAAGAAAGGAACCTAAGCATTATCAATCTAATGTTTCTCTTGCATTGTGAGATGGTATGTCATCGCGCGATTCGTGCTGCTGGGATAGAGCTGGGTTCGCGTAGCTTTTTCGAAGTACCTCCCAAAGTCCGAGTCTGCCGCGCGTGCTGGTGTCTGCATTCCATAAATCTTTTTGTCCTTGCTTTCCTTTTCACTCCCTTCTTTTCCCTCTACAACCATTTTTTGATGACCACGACAAGCTTTCCACGGTGTCGTAATGCAGGGATGCCACACACTTGACTCACAATAACGAGGAACACGACACCTGGTGTGCCATATTCAAACGGGCCGTTTGAGAGCTTCCCTCGCTCTCCTCAACACTACTCAAGTCCCTTTGAGAAGTGCTGTCGTTGACGAGTCGTCCCTCCTCCTGTCCCTGAATCTCACCGCACGCAATGGCTCGCATAGAGCTCTAACAGAATTTGGTCCAGGCTTCACACCGGGATGCCAATGACAGGCTTTCAAACTTGTGTGACCTCCTGCGTCCCTTCCGTGTGGTAGACATGACGGTTCCCCCAATCCTTTGGCCTCCCAACAGAGCAAGGATTTAGGCTTTAGGCAAGGCATGATTTTAGAAGGCCACTAAACTGAATTTCAGGCACACATCATATGCACACACAATATAAACATCGTTGCAAGGACGCGGCAGGCGTAGGTTTGGCCACGTTTGTGCATTTTGGTGCCAGCTTCGTTCGCTTCTTTCCTGCTCTTCCCTGAGAGTGCTGTTCGTGGGATTCGGCCCATGCGAAGGACTACAAGTCCGTCGACTGAGCAGGTAAAATTTCACCGGCCTTGCTCACTCCTGTTCGTCCACATTACTACTACACAGGTGTCTCCAGAGACTCCTACCTCGAGGGCGTTTGAATCTTGTCCACCTCAAGGACCCGTCCACGTCTTCTCCTTCACTTCTACTACCATGGATGTTGTCAGCACCAGCACCAAGGGTAGCCAACTTCCCCGCCGGTATAAGTGCAAGTACGAAGGCTGTGGCAAGGCCTTTACCAAGGTAAGTACTTCTCGTAGTGATCGGAGGAGGTGGGTGGAGGAGATAGGGGGACAGCATCAAAGGAGGGGGGTGAGAGTAGGGACGTTGTAGGATGAAAGAGACCGCTTCACTTTACACAAATGCCACGCTCCTTCACCCAGCGCTGTATCACTACTTTCACTCATCTCACGACAAGCCCGCGTCCAACCCCCTAACCTTGAAGCTCTAGTACCATCCACTCGCTCAACCCCTCTCCTTCCCTCTCTCCCTCCCCCTTTCCCACTCATACAGTCCTCCAATCTCGTCCAACACGTCAGAATTCACACGGGAGAACGCCCCTTCCCATGCAAATACCCAGGATGTGGGAAGAACTTCCGTCAGTCCGGTAACTTGACAAAGCACATGCGTTCTCACGAACACTCCCACCTCCGCTGGAAGCGCAACACTAAAGAGAAGCCCTTCCGCTGCACCCACCTCGGATGTGAGAAGTCATTCACCGCCAAGAGTTCCCTCAAGATCCACATTGCCCAGCACGCGGATCATTTATCCCTCAGCGGCAACAACCATGGCATGCCTATCGGGATAACTACCCCTACTCGTACCGGTACTGCTCAAGACTCCCTCTTCTCTACTCCTGCTGGAACTACCATCCACCACCATCAACAACAGCAGCGACAATACCACCAGCATAAACACCACCACCAGCAGCGTCAGCAGCAACATCAACAGCAGCAGCAACATGAACGTATCTCCTCCACAATATCTCCCTTTATCAAATCAAGCACCAGCAGCAGCAGCCCCACCACCACCACTACCACTACTATCATGCCTTCGGCGACCCGCCACACTTGCAACCACTCAGGATGCGGAGCCATTTTCACTTCCGCCTATGCATTGAAGCATCATGCCCTGATCGCCTGCCCGACCCTCATGGACGATCATGAGCACCTGCGTCGTCTCGTCAATGAGTCAGTGCAGCTCCTAGCCCTGCACGTCGGGGCCCGCGCTTCGCCCGCTGTGGCAAGCTTTATTGATCGCGTCCGAGACACTAATTCGAAGCACGTGGCTGGTGCAAGGCAGATGCAGCAGGAGCAACAGTTGTTGCGACAACAACAACAACAACAGCAGCAGCAGCAGCAGCAGCAACAGCAGGTGGGAGGAGGAGCGATTCTGCCGGAGGAGGACGAAGAGGAGGACGAGGACGAGGAGGAAGACGAGGACGAGGACGAGGACGAGGATGAGGAGGAGGTAGAGGGAGAGGAGGGGGAGGACCAGCCTCAGCAGCAGCAGCGGCAGCCACAAGGCCATCGTCACCAGCATGCGAAGCATCAGCAGCGTCTCTCGTCCTCCTCCCACCAGAGCAGTGCCTTACAAGAGCAGCAGCAACAACAGCAGCACGCGCAGCAGCCGCCCTACACTCGCAGTGGTCAGAATAGCATGGACTGGGAGCAAGCCGCGGTCCACCAACAGCACCAGCAGCAGCTCCTTCTTCCCATGACCTCCCTCCCCGCCCACACTCACCCTAGCAGCAGCAGCGACAGCAACACCATGCCTCCGAAAAAGAAGGAACGCCTGATGCATCTACCTGCAGGGAATAGCAACCAGGGCGTCGGAGTGATCAAGGCAGATATGACTGATGATATGGGTGTAGGGTTCTCTTTCACAATGACTCCTCACGGGACATTGACGGGCTCTAGCCGTTTCAATGGGTTTGAGAACGCCGATGGAGGGAGGGAAGGAGGGCTGTTGACACCTAGTGCAAACAATTTGATGTCCCCGGGTCTGGCTTTTGATTTCCCTCTTTCCGCCACCGAGGCAGCGACGGAGGGAGGGATGATGGGGCCCCAGTCGGTGGCGATTTTCTCACCTAGCCAGGGGACATTTGTGTTTACATAAGTTTGTGTTGAAAGAGGATTAATGGTGTTTGTGAAACCGTTTTAAAAGGGTGGATGGTGTTCACAAAGCCGTTGAAGAGGATGGATAGAGGGAGGTACGGAAAGAAGGAGGGAAATAGAAAGGGAAGGAGGAGGAGGAGGGAGAATTTGTACGAAGTAAAGTGCGAGAGCGGATAAAGGAGAGAGACACAAGGAGGAAGAGGGGAAGGGCTGTGTGATAATTACATGTAAGTGAGCAAATGGAGACATGCATTGGGGGGAATGAATTGGAAACGTACATAGTGATAAAACAAGGACAGCACAAGCACACACTACTACTGTCGGCTCGAACTGACTTGCAACGGAAGGGAGGAACTCTTTCACGAAGACTTTTGCAAAGCGCGCCGCCCAGCATGTTAACATACGTATGTCGTAGAAAGCGATATCTTGGGGGCGGGGAAAATCTATTGTATCGCACACGTTTCGTTGTTTATGTTTGTTCTGGACTGAAGGCAAAGGGTTTGCCGGCTTTCTGGATACTTTTATCGGAAGGGGGAAAAGGAGTGGATAAAAAGAGAAGACGGAGAAAGATAGATAGACATAAGAGAGGAGGGAGAGAGACAGAGAGAGATATTCGTCGAGGGTTGTGAAAATATTCATTTTAGTGTGGAGGATCGGGGAAGCTGGAAGGTAAAGCACGGGCCTGGCTTTTCATGGGGCGGGGACAAGAAAGGATTGTACATCATTATCAACGCGAGGAAAAAAATTTAAACTTAGCGAAAGGAGAATACGACGAGAGGAGAAAATGGAAGAGGTAATTGAGTTTTCAAAGTCATCCATCCACCCACCGTAAGCCTACACGCACACGCACCAACAACCACACATACCTCCTCCACATACACACCTGCCAAGGCAAGGAGAATTATAATACCGAGGGGACCGCATCTCGATAGACGACAAAGCAATGCTACAGACAAGACATGCTGAAATAGCAGCAGCAGCACGTCTGTCTACAACAACGAAAAAGAACCAAAATATGGTGTGTAGAAAGCTTGAAAACATTTCAACCTCTCCGCCAGTGCCAGTCAATGTCCAGCTACCTCGATACAGTGTGATTGTTGTTGATACACTTGCGCGCTGTTGGATCTTTTGCTTGTTTCTCTTGCCGTTCATCTCTTCGTTTGGTTTCTGTCTTCGCTCGCCGCCGAGTTGAACATTTCGCTGTCTCTCTCCATCCTACACACGCAGTTTATACACCCTTGGTTTCATCTATCTCTTATCTTTACCTCTATGTGCATCTCACCCTCCCGCTGTCTTCTTTTTACATGCAAGCCCGCACACCCGCCTTGGGGAACACATAAAATCCATAGCTCTGCTTCGGCAGCACCAAGTCCTCGCCCTTCTTCACCACCAAGGGGTCCATGGCGGGATATACTCCCTCCGACGACACCTGAAGCGGGCTGCCATTCAAAAGGGAAAAGGTTCCGTTGAGCTTTCCCGGCATGCCTGAGGTCAAGGTATATTCCAAGCGGGGTTCTGGCAACAGATCCCTCCACTCTCCCTCCAGCTTCAAGACGCCAATCTGCGCGTCATGTTGAGCCATGAAATTAATTATCAAAACAGTAACCGCCCCAGGCTCAAACCCTTGCAGCTCGTCCTCCTTCCCTCCCTTCCTCGTACAATGCGCATACACCGTCACCTCTGGACTACTGCTCTCTACTCTCAGCACCTCCCGCCCCATCAGCCGTTTAAACAACAGATAGTTGAAAAAGTCCGGATTCGGCAGCAAAGTATCCTTGTCAAGCAATCCGTAATTCCCTCCCAAAAGCGTCTGGCGACAATAAACGGTGAAACCATTTTTCGCGAAAATCCCCAGCTCATTCAAGGACCAAAATCCGGCCGTAAATCGATTGGTCGTCCCGTTTTGCCCTGAATTATACGCTCCCCCATCCTCACCCATCCACAACTGAGGCATCTTTTCCACACCCCCAACATTTTTCGCAACCAACCCTTGCATGAGCTGCGTGAGGTCTTCGGCAGTCCGGGTGGCTTTGGCCATATGTGAGGGGTTTATGATTTTTCCAGCCAAGGTAGGGTCAACACCAGCTCCCAAAGCATACATGTGTATTGCCACCCCATCCAAACTCCCCTGTGCTGCCTCAAAAAACTCAGTAAACCATGGGATGTCCAAGTCCGTATCAGGACCCACCACCAAAGGCGCCTCCTCCCCTTCCCCCCAGAGTTCCGTGACCATTCCTCTTAACGTCACAAAATCCTGTCCTACATCTCGCGCAGATAGTTGAGCCTGGATGCCATTGAAACCCCCAAGTTCATTTCCGAGCTCCCAAGCATAGATGGGGAGTCCTGCTTCTTTCGTGTAAGTCATCAGCGACTTGGCATTGCTTTGGTCCCACATCCCCTCCCACTGTTTCCCCTCGACATGCACACGGCCCTTCAACCCATTCAACCCAAACACCAGTTTCGCCTCGTGGTCTTTGGCAAAATTTGCGATTTCGGACCAGCGGCTCCGATTGAGGCAGCCGCCCGTAAAGCCCCATTTGGCGGTAGGGTCGTCAGTTATGGGAGGGCAGACTACTGCAGGGTTCCCTGGCTCTTCGTACGTAATGTCATCCTGCAAGGACCCGCCCAAGCGCCAAATAAACGGCGACAGGGTATCAAAAGCTGCCTTGAACAAGGGTTGGCTCAAGTCGAGATTGGGTATGGAGGGGTTGGGCCCGTAAGGGGTGTTGCTCCAGGCACAGATCCCATAGTCACACTTGTTGGGGGGCCACCAGTCCGTCGTTGCGCAGATGTAATCCTCACCTGTCCTGGCAATGATATTGGCTCCAAGGCTCAGGTTGATTACCTGGGCGGTCGGGGCTTTGAAAGCAGGCCCGGGGGCCAGGGCCAGCAGGCCGTCCAAGGCGCCGCGCAAGGCCATGTTGCTGTGTCGAGTTGGGCGTGTGGGGATGGGGGTTGGTTGCTGGTGAGGAACCAACGAGAAGCGGCAAAAATCGTGCAGGCCGTTTAGGCAGGAGACGTACGGCATAGGGAAGCTTGTACTGGACATACGGGTGTGTGAATAAGAGAGTGTGGTCGGGGGAAAAGAGGCAAAGAGTGAAAGGGAAGAGCCCACATTCGATTCATCGCCAACAACGAAGCAGGCCGCGCGGCACCGGTGTTCGCGGGCTTCCTCTGCGCTATTCCTTCCTTTTCCAACACCCAACCCACTCCCTAATGCAAACCCCTATCATCCGAATAAAGGCATTACGGAGACGACAAGCTCGAGACCTGCTGCCAAGGCCTTTCCGTTCCAACGGCAAATGAGGGAGAGTTAAAACAAGCAAGCAAGCCATCGACCTCCCACCATCCCCATCTTCCCGCGCAGCAGCAATGTGGAGTCTGTTGCAGCAGCGTCAACCACCCGCATCCACTTCTACCCTCCTCCGGCGGGCGCCCGTAAGCAGCAATACAAGTACGGGCAGCAGTACGTGGAGCAATAGTGGCTGCAGACAAGACGAAGCATCATCTTCTGGTGCTGACTTTCCCTCTCCATCGTACCATGAGACACCCGACTCGACTGCATGGAGCGAGCGGCGTGTCCGCGAGCAGGCAGAAGCTGCAGAACGCTTGAAATTTCAACTTGAGTGGCAGGAGGGCGAGCGTAAGCGGACCGTGGAGCAAATGACCAAATTGCGACGCGATGCCGAGGCAGCCCGCCAAGAAACCGCACGTTTGCAAGCCGTGGTGGTCCAACGCGAGAAGGCCCTGACGGACGCCCGACGGGAAGCTACAAAAAATGAGCTCAGAGAAAACGAAAGACGACAAAGTGAAAAAGGGGAATATGAGCAAGTCGCCGCAAAGGAGCACGCGGAAAAAGAGCAGCTGGCACAGGAAAAAGCCCGACTCCAATGCCAGCTACAGGCCTGTGAGACCGAGCTCTCGAGCTTGACAAATCAGCTTCTGGAGGCCAAGGATGCCAACGCAGAAGCTGAAGCATATATTCGAGAATTAAAGGAGGAGAAAAAGCTGCGCCAGGGGTATGAGGAAGGGAGCGTGTTGCCGGAGTGGCAAAGCCTTTCCAAAGGGCTGCAGCGGGCGCAGTACACGCGTCGGGCCATGCATGGGATTTTGGCCAATTTGGAGGGAGCACTGACTGAGTTTCGACGCCACGAAGCTGCGGGAGCATTAGATGCGCGGCTGATTGAAGCCTCCGTGGCAATGAGTGCTTCTACTGCCACTGCAACTCCAACTGATCCTGCCGCTGCCAAACCTGATGGTGCCACCACCAAGAGCACGTGGGAGGGTTTAACCCAAGACATTCGACGACTACTCGGAAATGCCACGAGGCTCTATCCCTGTCTCTTGGATGAAATCGAGGCCGGCAAACGCGAGAGCGAAGTCCTAAGCACTGAGCTCGAAGACTTATTAGCCCGAGTCAATGGCGGGGTCTCTCGTTGTGTCTCCACTCCCTCTGCTCTACCTCCTGACCCTCATCGCCTGCGTCGTCCTAAAGCAGGGAAAGTAGCAGTCGCAAGAGCAGCTGCAGGAAGAGTAGGAGGAGAAGGAGGAGTGGCAGTGGAGAAAAAAATGCAGTTGGTAGAGCATGTGGCGGACGAGACAGCGCATTTGCTGCGAGGGATGGCTCGAGGGCACATACAGCGGATGCAGACTCTCCTCAAGGCAACGGAAAGCCGACAGGCTGACCTGGTCACGGAGAACAAGGAATATAAACGGCAGGCGGCAAAGAGAGTGATGGAAGCGGAGGAGGCTGGTCGGGCACGTGTGGCGGCGGAGGAGGCGATGAGGGTAATGCGGGAGGAATGGGAGAGGAGGGAGCTACGCTTGGTGGCAGCAGAGAGAAGGGTGGTGGAGCTTGAAATGTTGTTGGAAGAACAGCAACAGGTACTGGAGAGTAGTGTACACGACGCTGTCAGCTTGAGGGAGGAAGGACAGGAGCTGCGCACGGCGTTGACAAAGGGGGAAGAGAAGCAAACTCAGTTGGAAGAGCTGCTGGCGGTGCAAAATCAAGGGTTACAGCAGGCGACGGCGGAGCTGGCCGAGCGGAGAGAGGATGTACAAAGGCTTCTGGACGGCATGGAGGGGGCTGACGCCGCGGTTGAGACAAGCAGGCATCGAGAGGAAGATGCGCTTCAGCGGTTGGAGGCAGCAGGGGAGGAAATCTCTTTTTGGGCGGGGCAGGCGGGGGAGGAGGAGGGAAGGAGGGGAAGGATGGAGGAATGGATGATGCAATACCTAAAGAAGGAGAGGAGAAGGAGGACGATGGGGAGGGTGTGGCAGGCTTGGCGTTGGGAGGCGGTGCAGGAGAAAGTAAGAAAGTTACATGAAAAGTTGAGGGAGACGGAAGCACGTTTGGGCTTGTCGGAGGAGCAACACGAGGAAGCGGAGGAGAGGTGGCAAGAGGAGTGTCTGGCTCGCGAACGGCTAGCAAACCAGAGTGCAGTGCTTTTGGATCAAAGTGACCACCAGCACAAGGAACGCATGGTGTTGGTTGCATGGAGGATGCGGGCACGAGAAATGAGGGATCGACGGAGAGATTTACACAATTATTTAAAGCAGTTTGTCTTGCGAAAGCGCCTGGCAGCTGCACATGTGGTGGCCGAGGGGTTTGAAACAAAAGTGGGGGAATATGCGCGTGCGCTTGAGGAGGTGATGGGGGAGAGGAAGGGGGAGAGGGAGGCAGCGGCTTTGGAATTGGCGGAGGCAAAAGCTGTCGTCATTGCGAAGGAGGAGGAAGTAATGGGATTGAATGAGAGGTTGGAGAGAGAAAAAGGGATGGAGGAGCAGGTGAGGGCAAGGGAAGTGGAGGTGGCTGAGCTGCAGCAGCAGTTGGAAGAGTTTCGAGAAATGAAGCGGGAGCTGGATGAGGAGGTGCTTGCGATGCAGCAGCAGCAACAGTACCAGGAGGAGCAACAGCAGCAGGGCCGATATTTTCATAACGGTGCAAGTGAGGTTGATGGGGATGGAGAGGAGCTGCATCAACACCAAGCGGAGCAGCAGCAGCAACAGCAGCAGCCATTGTCGTCTTTGCCGATACCCAGTCCAGCTGCAGGCGACCTCCCGCAAGGCAGCAGCAGCAGCGGCAGCGGCAGTCGTAGCGCGTTGGCTTTCCTGGTGGTACGTGTCCGGCGAGCAGAAAAGGAGAAGCTGGAGCTGGCCTATCAACTAGGAGAGGCACGAGAAGATGTGCGACGATTGTCAGGGGAGGTGGAGGAAATGATGGCCAGGTTGGAGGGAGCGAATGAAGAGGGGTGGGACGGGAGGTCGCGGAAAAAGGGGGAGGCGATGTTGACAGATCAACTTGAGAGGGCCCATAAAACGATTGAAACGTTGGAGATGCAGGTGGGGGAGGTGAGAAGGGAGGCAGAGTTGGGGGAAAGGGAACTGGTAGGAGCGTTAGAGGACGTAGAGACGTTAGAAGAGCAATTAAAGGCGCAAAATGAAACGGTGCGGCAGTTGGAAGAAACGGGCAGGGTGCTAGAAGAAGAGCTGGGGAGGGTGAGGGCTGCTGGGAATGTGAGAGAGGGGAGAGTGGTAAGTTTGAGTCGACGAATTGGCCTGTTGGAAAAGGAGAGGATGGAAAGTCAAACGAGGTATTTTGAAAGGCTTTCTAGGATGACGGAGGAAAGCGAGGAGGGGAAAGAGGAGGAAAGAGGGAGGGAGGGTGTGGAAGAAGGAGAGGGAGTTAACACGACGGTGCCATCGAAGGTCTCGCCATTGTTCTTGGCGGAGTTGGGGCGGTTGCAGCAAGCTTTGGAGGAATCGGAGGAGGATCGATTGACCCTGGAGCAGCAGCTGGTGGATGTGTTGAGGGAGAGGGAAGAGCTGTTCGGGCTTTGTGGTTTATTGAGGCATGAGTTGGTAGAGGCTGCCACGCCAGCTGCTGCTGCTGCTGCTGCTGCTGCTGCCGCTGCTGCTCGTCATGACAATGCTGTTGCTACCGCTGCTACTACTACCACCGCTGCTACCGCCGCCTCTACTACACCCATTGCAGCGTCGTCGTCGACACGCCAACAACATCACCAACTCTTCTTCCAGCCACAAACCCCCACACTACTGCATTCCCCTCCTCCTTCCTCCCCCCCTTCTGTCACGGCTGCTGTTGCTGCTACTCGTGCTCTAGATCGAGAACGCGAGAGAGAAACAGTTGTGCGGTCCGCCCAAGATTTACATTGGGCAGTGCGACGATCGCAGGAACGGTTAGAATATTTGTTGGATGAAGGATGTCAGGTTACAGAGGGGTTGATAAAGGTGGGGAAAGAGAGAAAGGGAGCAAGGAAGGGGAGAAGGGAGAGGAGGGCGGAGGAATCGATGGTGGTGAAGAAGGAGGAGGGGGTGGAGGAGGAGGAGGGGAGGAGGCGGAGGAGGAGAAAGAAGGAAAGGAGAGATAAAGATGATCATTTCCATCATCACCGTCGCCGTGTGCGACGCGACAAACATCAAGCAGAGACAAAAGCTGATGAGAACGAAAACGAGGAAGAGGAGGAGGAAAGGGCTGATGATGCGCGAGAAGAGCTTCGGGATTTGATCCAGAGCACGCAGAAAGAGGTGGATGCCGCGGCAGCTGAGAATGCTGGACCAGTAAATGATGTGTTGGTTGATTATTTGAAGACATTGAAAGTGTCCCTTGGTCGATTGGAGGGGAATCGAGAAAGGGGGAGGAAGGAGCCGGAGGAGGGAGCGGAGGAGGAAGTGAAGGAGGAATAGGGAAGATCAGTCGGAGAGATGGAAACGTGAGCCATACTCCTCCCCTCGTGTGTATGTATATGCTTGTATTTGTGTGTGTTGTGCTGCATGAGTGTATTTATAGTCCAGACGCCGGTACAAAGAATCACGACCAAGAATAAAGTCACAGCAGCCCATAAGAACGAAATCTATGAAAAAGAAGCGAAGGACAAAGGCAAAGGCCATGACGAGTACAAATACAGGCCGTTTACCCTGAAATTTGTGTAAAAAGACTGTAAAATCTTAAGAATAATGTGGCGTCACACCAAGGCAGTTTTTAAGTATCCTGCTCGTTTTACTTCATTTTTTTGGCATGTCTTTTTGTGGGGTCATGCTTCTTTAAATACACGGAGGCCACAAGCTGCATCATGCACACACTCTCTTTTCCCCTTCATTTTCTCAATCCCTGTATCTCATTTCTCTCTGGCTTGTCACGCCTCCTCACTCGGCTGCGCACACTCACGCACACATACACACATAAATACCATCCTTTTTCTCGCTTAAAACCGACCCCTTCCCCCGCCTCCCCTAAACCCTCCACCTCGCGGCGGCCCCCGTCCCCGTGATGAAAACCCTCCTCCCCTACCTCCCCCTCCAAAGCTCCTTCCTCCTCCGAACCCCCTCCCTCCTCCCCTTCCCCCGAAACCGCCACCACGCGCCGCGCCAACCCCCCCCCTTCCCCCACCTCGTCCTCCTCCTCGTCCTCCTCCTCGTCCGCCTCCTCTTCCTCCTCCACCACCACTGCTTGTAAAGCGGGCAAGGGGCAAGAGTTTATCGGTGCCAATGTAGACCTTGTCATCAGGCTTGAAAGATTTGGCAGACACGCCAGAGTCCGGTTTAACAGTGAAATACACCTGATTAATGGGCCCCAATACCTCCTCCACCTTCCCCACCCGAGTCTTGTTTTCCAAAAAAATCCCGGCGTTAAAATAAGGAATGTTTTCATTGGTCAGCTTGATGAGCATCTCGCCCTCAACCTCGTGCATGAACGACCCGGCCTCCACCACTTGCTCCGGAGGGCCCTCATCATAGCCTCGACCGGGACCATAACGTCCACCGCCGCCACCGCCTATTGGTGTAGAGGAAGCCAAAAAAAAGAGATGGGGTAGAGGAAGCCAGAAAAAGAGATGAGAAGGGGAAGGAAAGGGGGATAGAAGGAGGGGGATGAGGATAGGGGAAGAGGGATGGGGGAGGGGCAGGGGGATGGGGGTAGGTTGACAATTAAATAGCTTACCTCGTCCGCCCCGGAAACCTCCACCGCCACGCCCCGGAGGTCCACGACCACCACCCCGATGCATGGGGGGTCGCATTGTGTGCCCTGAAAGGTGAAGGATGGGTCAAAGGGTGTTGGTATCCTTATTTTGATGAATGAAGGAAGAGAGGGAGTGGGTGCAGAGTGGTTGGGAAGGTCTCGATGCAAGCTACCAACAAGAAACCAAAAGTAAGCGCAATGACCATCCCACGGCAGTCTCCAGATATTTGTGCCTGTATGCACCATGGTGATGAGCCCGATGCCCGTTGTGTTTACTAGGCTTAAGGGGTTTGATGCATAAGACGGCGATCACTTGCCAGTGGAGACCTTCCTCCACCAAGCAATGCACATGGCCCGCATTGCTTCTTATTCCTCCCCCTTTTGCGTGATACAAACACGCACTTGAGCGACCCTTTACCCTCCAAGAGCATTGGCGTGAGTCTACTTAAAATTCTCACGAAGTCTCACCGTTTCCAACACACGCAACAACGCACACAATTCACAGCTCGATCAGCGGCCTCTACACCAGCAGCTAAGCCTACTTGACCATGGAAGACGAGCGCATGCAGCGTCTTCACGACACGCTCGAGAAGCTCCGACCCCGAGGCAAGGTAAGATACAAGTTGGTGCCTGAGTGTGTCTCCATGTACCTTGTGTGTCCTACTTCATTCGGCGCCTCATCCTCCTCTCCCATACCCCACCCACACACATATAACCGAAATAAAGACGGGAGGCCTGGGCTTCAGTTCAGGCTTTGGGCCCAAGAAGACTGACGACGACTTACCCAAGAATGGTTTGTACGCATATTTTGTCCGCGCAGGACATAGTGGGTATAAGAAATGGGGAGAGGATGCAAAGGAGAAGGAGGAGGAGGAGAATAGGAGCGGCACCTTGGCTAATGATGGCGATAGCAGCAGCAAGAAGAAAAAGAAGAAGAACAGGAAGACGGAAAAGGAGCGAAACACCAAGAAGCGCAAGGATTTGGAGTTGACAGAAGCGGAGGAGAGGGAGGAAGGGGAGCCGTCTAAGAAGAGGCGGCGTAAGAGCGCCAAGGAGGAAGACGAAGAGGAAGAGGAAGAGAAGGTACCGCAAAATCCTCAAGCTGGCGATGCCACCACAACATCCACATCACCAGACAAGGCCTTTCCCTGGGTGAAGAACATCAAGAGGGTGCTGAAAGAGACGGAGGAGAAGAAACTTTGTTTGAGGAAGCTCCGGAAGCAAGTGGTAGGAGCAGCAGCAGCTGCAGCAACAGCCGCAGCACCATCGGCGTCAGTCGACAATAAAAAAAGCAAGAAGGTTTTGACGCAGGCGTTTCATTTGGTCCTTGACACGCATGACTTGTTGCATGTACAGGATGGGGTGGTTCATTATCTGAGGAAAAAAAAGGACGGGAAAGGAGGTGAGGTGGGAAAGGAGGAAGAGGAGGAGGAAGAGAACGAGGAGGAGGAGGAAGAGAGGGAGAAGAAAGGGAAGAAGGAGATGGAGAAGTATGTGAAGTCGACGACAAAGAAAAAGAAAAATTTGGTCGAGAAGAAGATAAAGAAGGGGATGAAAAGCGACACGCTGATGAAGGACGAAAAGGTGGAGCAGGATGAAGAGGCGGTGGTGGAGAAGGAGAAGAAAAACGAGAAGTGCAAGGCCACGTTTGTGAAGGAGGAAGTGAAAGAGGAAGACAAAGAGGAGGGAGGATTGGTGGTTGTAGAAAAGAAGACCAAACGGGAGAAAAAGAAAGCCAAGGAGGAGAAGAAGAAGGAGGAGGCAGCTGCACTTCTTGTGAAGGCGTCTAAGAAGCAGAAGAAGAAGAAGGGAAGCAAAGCCTAGAGCATGAAATTATTTTTTAGATATTTGTAAAAAAACTAGTTTTTAAATGATCACCACCAGGAAAGAAACAACACCAACGACTGCATGGCAGCATAAACCTTTTGTCATGTCGTGCCCATCCTTCCATTCCTCCTTTATTTCTCCCCAAACACTTTAATTTTATGTTGTATTTTGAAGCTACTCGGAAAACTTACCCTTCATCCCTCGTCTCTACGTATCTCCCCTCTTATGCCGGAGGCAAGGGCGTCAGCTCCTCCTCCTTTTTCCCATTCCCAAGCCTCTCCACAGCCCTTCGCAACGTTGCGATCACCTGGGCAGGCGCCGGACTCTTGAAAACGGAGCTCCCAGCCACTATCATATTAGCTCCCGCGTCGGCCGCTGCTTCGATAGTCGAAGGTCCGAGCCCTCCATCGACTCCAATGTCTTTTTCTGGGTATTTTTCCCGGAGAAGCGTCACCTTGGGCATCATGTCCGCCTTAAATTTCTGCCCCCCAAAGCCCGGTTCCACCGTCATGATTAAAACCATGTCCACAAGATCAACCCAGGGCAATACATCTTTCACAGGCGTGCCAGGGCGAAGGGCAATACCGACCTTCATCCCTGAGGCCAGAATTTGCTTGATTAGGGCAGCGGGGTCCTTGGTAGATTCGAGGTGGAATGTGTACTGATCTCCACCGGCATCCTTGATTTCCTCCACCCATTGCTCGGGGTTGCTCACCATCATGTGACAGTCAAAAAAAACGCCAGGACAGTGCTTTCTTAAGTGCTTGATTACTGGGGCCCCCCATGTAATGTTGGGCACGAAATGACCGTCCATCACGTCTAAGTGCAGGTAGTCTGCGCCACCCGCCACCACCTTTTGCGCCTCAGCGGCCATGCACGACAAGTCGCTGGCTAGCATGGAGGGGCCAATGAGGCACTTGCAGCTATGGCACATTCTTGAAGTATGCGAGGGGGTGTAGAGTTTGGAAGGATCGTCGTGCCCTGTATGAGGGATGAAGGAGGGGGAAAGGAGGGGGGGAGGTTGTTCAAAATGTCGACAGCATCAAGGCATTGCAGGAAAGAATGGCAGGCAAAAGTTGACTCAAATGCATACACAGTCGTATTGTAGCCTCCACGTAAAGTTAAAGAAATGAAAGCAAGGCGTGGTCGCCATCCGTCGATCTGATTGATGTGTCCGTTATCCCGCTTTTTTTCTTTGCATTCCCAACAATTCTTCTTCCAACACTTCCAGCCCAAACTCGTCATATGTAGTGCGAATTTTTGTACATCAAAACAATAACACTTTGAATTAGCAAAGTCAAACACATTAAACATTTTTATTTCAACGAAACGGTCGGTCATGCAGCTCCCTCCGCCTTCGCCGCCGCCGTTCCAACTCCTCCTCCCATGCTGCTGATGCTGCTGCCGCTGCGGCTGCTGCCAAGGCTTCTTCCTGCATCCTCCGACGCCGCATTGTCGCCACCCAGCGATGGTCTCGTCGGCGCCGGAAATGGGATTGTCCAAAGAGGGCCACCTTAAGTCGAGCTTGGGCTTTCTGCCGTTGCCGCTCCACAAGCAGGGCCTGCCGCAACCGTTTGGCTTGCAAGACCTGCCACCGACATTTCCACCAGGTGAAAATGACCGCACCGGCAGCCTTGCAGCGTACCTGGTATTTCTATGTCAGAAAATTGAAGAGGGAGGGGGTTGGGAATTGAGAAGTTTATGTGAGATGGAGCTACCTTTAGCTACCGATACACTACTGCCCGGGCACTCTCTCACGCACCAGTCTAACCAGCTCCTTTTTAGCATTTACGATTGCCATAGCTCGCTTCCCAAAGTCTTGAACCACCATTGCGGCCTCATTGGCAACCCAAAGCTCTTTTGCTTTCTTTCTCCGCAAGTGTTGTTGTAGACGGAAGACGGCTTGGAGGCGCCGCACGGCCGAGACAAGGCAGGTGTACTTTCGTTGCCGATCGTCCCGCAGCTGTTGTCGCAGGTGGTCGGCTCTAGAATAGTGTATGACAAAGCAAGAAAGTTTGTTGTATTCTTACGATTTTAAAAATCCGGTATATGCATCGAAAAGCCTTGAAGGTGCACTGCAAACTACACGTACCGGTGCTGATACCTGGCCGCCAGGCTCTGCATCTGAATGCACTTCATCTGTCGTCGTTCGAGACGATTCTCTTGCATAGCCATGTGACGTCGCAGCCGCTCATTGTGTACGGCCACCCCGGAGAGGGTCGTATCACGGTAAAGGCCAGTAAAGGAGGAGGTGAAGTTCTTTTTGTTTATTGTAGGATTGGAGAGGAGGATTGGAGGAAATGATGACAGAGAAGGGAAAGGCACCAGGGATTGAAGAGACATGTAGGAATGAACATACCGTGACACGATGGAATTCATTTGTGTAGGGCACCAAAAAGCCTGTTGAGGCAGAATTAGAGGATGAGGACGACGATGGGGGAGGCGCCAAGGGCGCTCGTGGTGGGTGCAGCTGGGAGGGCGGGACGCGTGGTGGGAGTCGCCGCAAACGATCCCGCCGAGCGGCCCACTGTTCATCCCGGCCTAGGGACGGGGTGAATTGAGAGGGCAGGGGACGAACGTAGATCGATACCTCCAAAGAGGCGCTCCTGTACGTCAGCTGTATGGCCTGGGATGTGTGGAGAAGTGGAGGGGCCGTGGGCTGGGAAGGGCGGCGGCGACGAGGCAAATAGGAAGAACCCAAGCTCATGTCGTCAGGAACAATACCGTTAAGGCCCTGTCGTCATTTTCCTCCTCGCGTGTCTTTCGACGCCAGGCAATGCATGCCTGCTTGTCTGTCTGTCTGTTAAAGTGTATATGTGCGTGTGTTTTTCTACGGTGGGAAGAGAAGAAAGCGGGCGCATTTTGTCAAGGCAGAAATAGATACCACGTGCACCAAGGAGAAGCAAGACGGCGAATACGTCCCCACACGCCGCAGGGTGGCGGAGATCCTTCCGGATACTGCTCGCGCGGTGGCGTATTTTTGTACTTTTTGAAAATTGGCGGGAGGTCGTAACGGTTGGCGATTCAGAGCAGCAGCAGGCCGCATTGGCGGTGTTCTGTTCTGTTATGCTTCACTTGTATTGCTTCGTTGCCCTTGCGATATTGAGAAAGATGGCAACCGAAAAGCCTTGAATCTTATAATATGAGCTTTGCATACCATTTGCTTTCGCCATGAGAAGTTGCCTCCCACCTCCCCCTTTTTATGAGGCAATATACACACCTGTGTACACAGACATCTCTCTCCCCTGGCTTTGACAATTTGACATTCCCCTCTTGTCTAAGCACGGGCTCTTGAAGTTCACAGCACTATCATGGAATCTTAAAATTTCCTCTCGGTACGTACATGCCTTTCCCGACAGGAAGCCTCTCGTCAAAACTTATCATGGCTCTGCGCAGGCTACTGCTGACACCAGGCCGGCAGCTCGCGGTGCCCTCTGTCCTGTGTGCCCTAACTACTACTGCGGCCCGAGCCTTTGGCGACCACCGCTCATCGTTTGAGGATAAAGAAGAGGCGTTGGAGAAGCAATTCATGTACAACGCGAACAAGAAGACAATGGAGCAATTTGCGGAAAAGGTGGCCGAAAAGGAAAAAACGCAAGACTTAGCAAAGCAGGAACTGTGCGAGATCCTGGGGCACACCGTTCCGGAGGATATGATGCAAAAACTACTGGCTTGGAAAGATAGGCACAGCAAACATGAGTTTTGGATGAAGTAAGGAGGTGTGTATCTCTCATGGAAGAAGTGCTGGCATCGCTTGCCTTTTTGGGGGCGACACAGACAAATAAGCGAGATATTGAAGGAGCGAGTGAGGCAAGCGGAGAACATACAAGAAACACGATTGAAAATGAAGTGGTGATTAATGTATTCGCATTCGAACAAAAAAGAGAAAACGTACAAGACATTCGCGAGAAGAAGAAACAAAGTGTGGCGGTGCCCTCCCATCCCCATCCCCACATAAAAAAGCTTCTTCTGTCTTCGATAAAGTCGCTCAAAAATACTCAACCTTTCTCCATTAAGTAGTTTCGAATCACTTTGCGCGATCACAGACGCCTTCTTCCTTCTCTTTGGTACAAAGCTGTCCGTCTCCTTCGCCGCGCGGCATTACCGGTCACCGGGATTGATCAGCAAGTGTTGCGGAAGAAAATGGAAAGAGGACAGGTAATGGTCACTGAATAATAAAACATCACCATGATAGCTAGGAGTCGCAAACATCTTCAGTCCCGAGCTGTTTGTCATCGTCGTCGTCGCGCCTTGCATTCCCCTGTCTTGATGGCGAGGAGAGGCTTTAGAGCGCAAGCCATAAATCGTCTCCTGCCTGGCGTTTTGCTCATTCAATAACTAATTTTGTGGCTTGGTCCCCGTACAGAAAAGCTCGTATCGCCAGTCACAAAACGTCTGACAATCAGTATGGGTTCCTTGTTGCTGCCTATCAGCTTTGCTATGTGTCAGGTCGTGTGTCAGCGTGTCAGCTTTGACCTGCCCGGGATTCGCGGGGCAAGCGGACAGACCTCCCCAAAAGGCGCTTGATTCTATTTCCAAACAGACAAACATGTTGAATCCTGTGCAAAGATGTGTAAGGTATACATTTGTCTGCGGGACCGTCCAGCCAAATGACTGATTCGCGAGGTTGGTGAGGCCAGGGCCTCGCCGCGAGGCTACCCGGGAGATCTCATCCATTGCACAAGCTCTCCCTTACTTGGCCAAGCATCCAGCCTGAAGGTACCTATATGTACAAACAGCCCCCAAGACAACCGTGCCTGGTTGAAACCACGTGGGGGCTTGACTGGGTCTGGTGTGGGCGTGGCCACAAGACCGGCCCCGGCGATTGGTCTCATGGGGAGAGTTTCTCATCTCAAGTTCTGATCGCGCTCTCACACTACAACGACCCACACACAACCTTACATGCAGATTGGACAACGATGGGGCTATAAACCCGCTAAATGGATCAGCGCTGCCATGTTGGAGAGCAAGGCTCACCAAGGCTCACCGCCAGGCCTCGTCCTGCGCTCCCCCTCCTTCATCAGTCCTCACGCCCTCCCTCATCCCTCAACCAACACCACATGCACAGGCGAGGCACAGAAAAGACCAGCTAATGTGCATATCACCAACAAGGAAGTAGCAAATATTGTAGCAGCAGCAGCAGGCGTAGCACAGCCGCAGCATCATCACCAGGAGCAGCAGAATGGTGACAGGCAGTAGCAGCAGCAGCAGCAGCAGCAGCTCAGGGGAAGGTTTGGGAAGCAGAGGCGGGTATGGTTATGAGACTGGAGAAGGAGGTGGAAGAGGTAATTATCGATTGCCAACGACCGAAGGTAAGGCGGTCGCGGGTGGCTTGGGGAGAGGAGGTAGGAGGAGGGATGAATGAACGATTGAGCACAGCATGTGGGTCCCATGTTCGGCATACCATCCTTTTGCATGTTTGCGAGCTGGACGTTTATCTGATCTGTTAAGCAGTTTCGGTGTGCATTTAGTCCCAGCGACCTGCCTCATGCTTTCCATCCACCGTTGTCGCAATTATCTCACATCTTCCCCTTCTCCCGCAGGGCATCACAATCAGACTCAAGCCAGTCAACCACCCAGCGAAACGGAAAAGGAGGAGCTTCGAAAGGGGCTCGACGAAATTACCCGTGTCCTCAGCAAAGCCCCCAAATTGTCGCAGCTCGCTGTCCCTCCCCCTTCCTCCTCAAACAGCAGCAGCGGCAATATAGACCCAGCCCACGCAAAAAATGAACCAAACAATACCCTGGTCCCTCCTACAGCAGCAGCAGCAACAGCAGCAGCAGCAACAGCCGGAGCAGCGTCAGCAGCAGCAGAAGAAGATGACTTGCAAGAGCAATTGCACGCAGCCAAGTCCCTCCGCCACCTTCTATCCACCCATCGAGAAGTGCTCATCCACGAGGTCCACGACAAGAACTGGATTCCCTGCCTCCTGGGGTGGCTCAGGCTCTCCCATTGTCCCCCCATCCAAGTCGAGGCCCTTTGGGCATTGACTAACATCGCAGCCGGTAACACCGAGAACACCGGCATGCTTCTAAAACACAACCCCATTCCGGCCCTTGTTTCCCTCCTCGACTCTCCGAACGAAGAGGTGCTCGAGCAAGCAGTGTGGGTGATTGGAAACATAGCAGGAGAAGGGGCCTCGTCGAGGGATATCGTCCTAAGCAACCATGCTCTCCCCCCGCTCGTGCAATGCATCTTGTCCCACCAGCAAAGCCAGCAGATTCTCCGCATTGGGTCCTGGGCATTAAACAACCTCTGTGACTCCCAACCCCGGCCGGCGCTCGACATCCACATTCTCATGCCCGTGCTTCACGCATTGCTACGCTCAGAGGACTCTGAAGTCCTCTCCCATACCTGTTGGGCCCTCTCCCACCTCTGTGACGGTCCTAGCACACACATCAAGGTGGTCGTCGAAGCCAGCCTGTGCGGGAGACTGGTGCAATTACTCCAGCATCGGTCCTGGAGGGTGATCAAGCCAGCGTTGCGAACCATTGGAAACATCGTGTGTGCGGAGGATGAGGTGGATTACACACAGTCCATTCTTGAGGCCGGGGCGGTGCCGCATTTGAAGATCTTGATTGGACATTCCAATCGGGAGATCCAGAAAGAAGCGTGCTGGACGCTGTCGAACATAGCCGCTGGGACCTGTGAACAGATTCAGACGGTATTGGACTCGGGGGCGATTCCGCTGTTGGTGTCGTTGGCACTGCAACCTGCGGACATGACGGACGCGGAGGTGAGGAGTGAGGCGTGCTGGGTGGTGTTGAACGCGACGAGCTGTGGATCGGATTCCCAGATCGAGTTTTTGGTGAAGGAAGGTTGTATCGGCGTGCTGAGCGATTTGCTCGGCGAGTCAAATATGGTGATGATGGCGCTGGAAGGCTTGGAAAGGATACTGCAGGTGGGGGAGGAGGAAGGGCTGAGGTTAGGGACGGCGAACCCCTATGCGTGCATGTTGTCTCCGTGGAAGATTGAAGAGCTGGAGAGCCACAAGCAGCTGGGGATTGCGAAACGAGCAGGGCGGATCTGGAAGGAGCATTTTGTGACGTGCGCGATATGTAATCGAACGTTTTCGAAACAGGCGCCGGAGGTGAGGTTTTGCGGGGAGTGCAAGTGCTTCGTGTGTGGGGGTTGTAATTGTATGGTGTTCCACCTGAGCTACCAGGAGGAGTTGTGGATGGAGATGAGTGTGAAGGAGGCAAGTGCTAAGGAGGCATTGATGGCCAGTAAGCGAAGTCGGAAGCAGAGGAAGAAGCAGAAGGAGAAGGAAAAGAAGCAGGCAGGCAAGGGAGTAGGAGCAGCAGCAGCAGCAGGAGGAGGAGGGGGGGGGGCATCAGGAGGGGAGGGGGGATCGGAGAGTGGTCAGGTGGTGGGTTGCGGGGAGGGGGAAGAAAAGAAGGGAGGAAGTGAAGGAGTAGTGCCAGGGTCGTCCGCAGGGAATGACGATGACTCGTCCTTATCTTCAGGGGAGGGAGGCTCTCCAAGAAGAGCAGCAGTCCAATCTCCGAGACAACCCCTACCACCATTATCATCAGCAGCAACAGCAGCAGCAACAGCAGCAACAGCAGCAACAGCACCGCCACCAAAAGCAGGAGGAAGAGATGGAGAAGTGAAGGCAGCCGAGATCAAGGCGCTCGGGGCGACTGGAACAGCAGCTGCGGGAGGGACCAGGGCTGCTCTTGGAGAGGGAGGGAGGCGTGGTCGAGATCGAGACGAGGGGGCAGAGGAGGGAGGGGTCGAGACGGCATCTACTAGGAGAAGTGGTGATGGTGGTATGGTGCGCAAGGCACCTGGGGGAACGAAGACCAATCACTCCCCTGCCTCGTCCTCGACTTCGGTGCCCGCACCAGCAACCGTGCATGAAGAAGCAGCACCCATGAATGGTGGTGGTAGTAAGCGGCGGGGGCGGAACCGGGGGAATGCTGGCGGAGAGGAGGCGATGGTCGCTCCTGTGTCTGTGAAGAGTGAGAGCGCTGCTCCTACTTCTGCGCACGCCACTGGCAGTGGCAAGGCTGTCGGTGCTGCGGCGACTACTGACGCCAGCGCAGGGAAGTCTGAAAAGAAAATGGACGCTGGCGTCGCTGGTGCCATAGGAGGAGGGGAGAAAGGTGGTGATGGCGCCAATGGCATCGATTTGGTCGATTACTTGCAGTCCACAGGCTCTATAATTGCCCTCTCCAAGTTTCTGGACCAGGAGGACGGGGGAGACCATGATGATGAGGACGGAGGAAACACTGATGGGTTGTTTGGATAGACTCAACGTGGCAAAATGAAGTACATATGGGGTGTGCGTGTTTATTTTTTAGGGGCAGGACATACATGACACCGGAGAAGTAGCAGCGGTAGGCGTATTAACCTTAGTGAGTGCATGTAGCTCTCAGCGCATCTCGAAATCTTGAGAATGCGGGCATCCAATTACTCTCCCCCCGGTATGCATAAGCAGCTGCCCACGTGACAGTCACGTTTCAGTCGTTGGCATGAAGCATAAATAAAATTACAAAAGAAATACGGCGAACAGAAACGACATGCTTTATGTGCGTGTGTTTTAGCGGGAAATTGGGAAATCGGGAGTGTTCTTTTCTAAGCTATAGCCAAACATGATGATCCCACGCTATGTGCGTACATGGACGGGGCTTCCGAAGAGAGAGACTCTACCCTCCGTCACGTGCTCTTATTTTTACTGACTGGCGCTTGCTTGACGATGTCGCCTGCTTTTGTGGTTCATGGACGCAGGGGGAAGGAGGAGGTCGGATTTGAAATCGCCTTTAAAATGAACGGCTGCTCGAACCGTTGAAGCTCCAAAAAAAGATCGTCTGCCCCTCACACACGCAGGAAGCAGGTACGAGACGCTGCCACACACGTTCTCGACGCACTTGTACCTGCAGCAACTGCACTATTGTATATTGCCATGGCTCTTTTTGCGGGCCTTTTCCGAAGCTAAGCTCCATGACCACGGGTCTTTTTGGAGAAAAGTGGCAACGTTCGCGGTGCTCTTGATTGTTCCCTGAGAGAACAAGGAGAACTCAACGTACGGTGCGACGACAACTACCGTAACCTTTGAGAAGCGAAAGGAGCTTCTGTCTTGTATCTTACTTCGTTACTGTCCCATGCACCCCTGTTTTTCACTGGCTCACGTTTGTCGCACGTTCGTGCCTGTCAACGGCAGACGCGTTGTTTCCAGTGGGAAATTCAAGACGGGGAACGCAGCGGGTCGCACAAGCCAGCAAGATCTCTTTTCCGGAGCCAGTGCGCCATCGATACGCTGAACATTTCCCTTTGTCATATGTGTCCCTGGATACACAGGAGAACCCGCCAACCGGGACGAGGGCCTGTCCACTATCACTGCATGCGAGGTTGCCCTTTGGCAATGCGCTGCCAAGTACACGGAGGGATGCGCGGTGCACTGGATGGCGTCGTCCCTTGCTTGAGACGCTGGCTCCTGTCGTTCTCAAACACGTCTTACCTTGCAACTCCACGCTCAGCCCAGTCACCCACTCACACCCACCTCTATCCTCCATCCACACAATCTGACAGGGATAGGCAGCTCTGCGCCCTACGTCCACCACCACCGCAAGCCACTTCTCCAGCTCGCTCTCATAGCGTGCGCGCAAGGAAAGACTGCCGTCCGTGTTTCAACTTCATACCTCCGCACAACCTACACATACCACAAGCAACCATGCAGATCTTCAGGAAGACGTCCCTGGTGGTCGTCTCTCTAGCACTTCTCGGCGTGAGCACCGCCAACAAGCCGGTCCTGAACATGCATGAAGACGACTTCGACTCGATTCGCGGCCTAGCCGAGTACATTACCAGCTCCACGGGGCTGTCCAGCGCCAAGAATGCCCTAGACCAGGGCTTGGTTAGCAGCGATTTCGAGTTGGAAACTATCAACCCGGGAGGATTTTTGGGGCATGGCCGGCGGTTGGGGGCTACAAACGAGGAGTGCGGTGCCTTTTTGGCTGCTTCTCTGGCACCCCATTTGTGGGAATGCTTCGATATGGCCCAGACAGTGTTGAACTTAGTAAAGCAGGAGAACTGTCAGACGAGCTATGATTTCTCTCAGGCGAACATGCACCGAATCTGTACCAACCAGTGCCACGACGTCCTGCACAAGACGCTCAGCACCATGTCTTCCGCTGGCTGCTCCGCCTCAATGCTTAAGCAGTCATGTAATGAGTGCGCCTCGGGCGAGAAGTGCGTGGGGACCAAGTGCCGTACCGTCTGCTCTCCCTCCCTGCCTTGCCCTTGCTCTTATGCCTGCGAAGATGGGGCTTGCATCCCTCCCAAGAACTCGGAGGTGGCTATCAACGACTTGGGCGTGAACGGCTACAAAATCGCCTTGGAATATCTGTGCACGACGTCTCCCATCACCAAGGACTACTGCTTTGCCGACATTTTCGAGGTGCTCAACGCTGTGGATGCCTCGACTTTCTGCAGCAAGATGAAGCCCATCGGCTGCTGCACGGGGACAGTCTTCAACTTTGTCACCGAGTGCGCGACAAGCAATGATACCCTCTCCACTAATGTCGGCTCGATTTCTCTGAATGACTTACAGCAATTCTGCCCAGAGGTCGACTTCAAGACGCCCTGTGCAAATGCTCCTGTGCTTGAGCCGGGGGCCTGCCTCGATACTTATTACTTGTCTGGTGCCTGGTCGGTTCGTGCCTCTGCGATGGTGACTTTGGCATTGGCTTCCCTTACAACTGTGGCCGTGACACTCATCCTTTGAATTTAAAATTGAGTAGTTCTAAGCGTAGTGTGTAGAAATGATGGAGAGTACGAAGAAAAGGCACGCGCCTGGTAAGATAATTTATGGAGATGAAAAGTTTGGCGGCGGCAAGAGAGGAGTTGTGAGTAGAAAGAAACGGAAGACCCTTGTGGTTTTCTGGCTTGGATTTGTGCGATGGAGGAGGAAAAAGAGAGTGAGAGAGAATCGAAGAGTATGAGGGGCGGGCAGGAAGGTCTTCTGACGTGCCTTTTCTCTTTTCTGCCATGATCATTTTGAGTTTCAGTTTTCGAGTGTAGCAAATAATAAAACAACAACCAACAAAAGGACATTAAAAAACAAAAGAGGAAGAAAGAGAGAGTCTTAGAGGTGAGAGAGGAGATGAAAAGGGGGCGTCTTATAAACATATATATATATATATGTATGTGTGTGTAGACTTCAGGATGAGCGAGGAAAATGAGGAAGTAATGGGGGAGTGAAAAAGAGTGAGAGTGAGCAGCGTCTGCGACTAGGGCATGCTGGATAGGACAAAGTGAAAGCAAATTTTCAGCACTATCAGAGCACAAGTCCTAGAATGGAGTAAGAAAGTAAGGAAGATCGTGCAAGGAGGGGGGGAAAGAGGTGGAGAAAACGAGAATCAATCAAATGTGGTGGACAGAGGAAGGTGGTCGACTGGCAAACGAAGGAAAGAAAGCAGTGAAATTGTCTTGGTTATGGAGAGATGGAAGGTGGACGGAAGGAGAGAGGAAACACATCAATCAAAAAAGAAATGTCCTTCGGAATCACATTTTGTGTTGTGTCGTGCGATAATGTATGCATGTGGCTATGTCACTTTCTTCTGCTTTTCATCATCTCTATCCACTGGCACTTGCTTAGATAAGATGGCTCTCGCTTAGTATCACTTCAGACGTCTCATATTTCCTCTCTCTTACCAGGGTTTCTCAGCTAGCACCCGCGCAAGCACACAACAGCAGCGCCGCGCCGCCTACGCGGACAAAGCGGAATTAATGGTTAATTTGAATTGTCTCTTAATTTGATTGATGGGAATTGCTATGCCTATTTAGTCACATTGTTGTGCTCTTAAAAATAATGCTTAATCTCCCCGCCTTTCTACGCAGGCGCCGAGAGCGTCGCAGCAGCCTCTACTGACTCTGACGGAGGAGGAGAAGAGGAAGAAAGAGAAGTCTTGGACTTGGACTTCGACCCTCCTCCCCGCATGACGGCCTCCGCCGTGCTCCATCCTTTGTACCTTACAAAGAAAGGCAACGCCTGCCGGACCATATCGAAATCCGGATCCAACTGCAATATCAAACCCTCCGACACAGAAATCGTCATAATCGAAGCGGCCACATCCCCTCTCAACACGATCTTGAACTTCTGCAAATTTAAAAGAATTTCCCCCACCACATCACCCAATGCGAACTTCCCCTCGTCCTTCTTCCCATTCACATCAATCCTCCTCCCCACCCCCCCCCCCCTCCCCCCCCCCACCCCACACCCTTCCCCCTCCCCCCCTCCCCATCTTTCCTCTTTTCTCTTCTTTCTCTTCCTCCACCACTCTCCT
>Ga0160420_100232_pt1 | contig 30637 bp, 47 predicted proteins | sample CelAP2metagpilot_FD_108197 | JGI IMG/M metagenome (GOLD analysis project Ga0160420, IMG submission 108197) | Phycosphere-associated microbial communities from algal ponds in Kailua-Kona, Hawaii, USA - Cellana AP2-5-5 metagenome pilot | ecosystem: Engineered > Artificial ecosystem > Aquaculture >... | reverse complement strand
TCCCTCCCTCCCTCCCTCCCCCCCTCCATACCTTGGGTCCCAGCAGCGACAAAGCCGCAAAGCTTTCTGGCGCGTACGTGTGCAGATCTACCCTCATCCCCCCCCCTCCCTCCCTCCCTCCCTCCTGTGAGTGGAGGGAGTGGAAAAAACGCGTTTTGGCGAAGAAAGGGGATATATCCTGGGGAAAGGAGGGACGGAGGGAGAGGTGAGACGTCTCTTCTTCCTTCATTTTCGCCCCTCTCTATGTCTTCCCTCTCTTTCTTCCTCTTTCCCTCCCTCCCTCCCTCCCTCCCTCTTTCCTTCCCACTCACCACCTCCGGAATCGTGTCTCGCCTCTTCTTCATCCCTTCCTCCTCTTTCTCTCCCTCCCTCCCTTCCTTGACCCCATCCTCTCTTCCTTTGGCTCCTGCTCCTTTTCCTTTTCCTCCTCCTCCTCGTCGTCCTCCTCCTCGTCCTCCTCCTGCCCTCAAAGGTGACAGCCTTGCGATTAACGAAGAGCAGCATGCCCCCTCCTCCTCCTCCTCCTCTTCCTCCTCCTCCTCCTCTTCCTTTTCCCCCGCTTCCTCCACCCCACCCTCTCTCCCGCCCTCCTCCTCGTCCTCCCTCCGCATCATCGCCGCGGAGGAAGTGCTGATGGAAAGGGCCCGCGCGCTCGAGCCTTCCCCACAAGGGTGAGGATGAGGGGGAGGAAGAGAGGCAGGAAAGGAGAGGATATCGTGTGTGATCCAGTGGGAGGAAGAGGTGGAGGAGGAGGGGGAGGAGGAGGGGGGCGAGAGGAGGAGAGAGCGGATATATGCGATGCCTGTGTGATGAGAAGGAATATGAGACTGTGAGGGTGTCGTCCTCTTTCGTTCCCTCCCCCCCTCCCTCCCTTCCTCCCTCCCTCCCTCCCTCCTCACCTTGTTTATCATCCCCAAGCAGCACCACACTCCCCCTCCCGATGCGTCCTTCCCCTTCTTCCCTCCCTCCCTCCCTCCCTCCCCCCCGGCCCATGTATGCCTGAACGGCATAAAATTGGGAAGCTGCTTGCTGAAGCATGGAGAGGATGGAGGGCTGATAGGAGGGAGGGAGAAAGGGAGGGAACGAGGGAGGGGTGGAATAGATGGGCGACGATTCAATATTATCCCGATGGGTACAACCCATCGGTCCCTCCCTCCCTCCTTCCCTCCCTCCCTTCCTCCCTCCCTCCCTCCCTCCCTTCCTCCCTCCCTTACCTCTGTTTCCAGTTCCAAGGGAGTCCTCCCTTCCCTATCCATCATCCACAGAGCCTCCAGCCCCCGCTCTAAGGCTAGCGCTACCATGGCCCCCCTCCCTCCCTCCCTCCCTCCCTCCCAAGGGAGGCAGAGGCAGTGGAGCGGGGTCCTGAGAGAATAGGGCTCGGTGAGGAGGAGGCAGGAAGGAAACGCGCGGACGAGGTGCCCGAAGAGACGGGCTTGTCGCAGGAACGCAGCGCGGTGAAGAAGCTTGAGGGAGGGGTGGAGATGGAGGGAGGGAGGGAGGAAGGAGGGGAGGGAGGGAAGAAGGGAGGGTCGGGTGTGAATTTCTTCTTCTTGTTGTTTGTGATTTTACATCCCTTGTTCTCGCGGGGACTTACAGGAAGGGAGGAAGGGACCGAAGGAGAAGAGGGGTGAAAGGCCAAGCCGAGGGTGAGGAGGTTGGATTGGGCTGCCCCCAGCCCTCCCTCCCTCCCTTCCTCCTTCGGCTCCTCTTCCACCTCGCGGTGGAGTGATTGAACGGCAAGAGAGGTGGTGGAGGAGGAGGAGGGGGAGAGAGAGCAGGCGTGATCAATCAAAATGTCGCTGACCATGAGTTGGAGGGAGGAGGAGGAGGAGGAGGAGGAGGAGGGAGAGGAAGAGGAGGAGGAGGGAGGGGGACAGGGAAGGACGACACGAGTCACCTTCCAAGCAGCAGCAAGTGCAACTGCATCTTTCCCTATCATTCCTTTCCTCCTCTCTCTCACCTCCTCCTCCTGCGGCTGCTGCTGATGTCCGTTGTTGTAGAGGTGGACCATCCAAGCTAAAGAGGAAGTGGTGATGGAGGAGGAGGAAGAGGAGGAGGGGGAGGAGGAGGGAGGGGGAAGGATTTTGCGCTGCAGACGGTCAAGACAGGCGGGAAGGGAAGCGATGGTATCGATACTGGTTGAGAAAGAGAAACAGCGAGGAAGAGAGAGAGAGAGGGGGAAAAGGTGCGTCAGCATGGAAAAGGAGGAGGAGAGTAGTAAGCCCGAGTATCCTCCCTCTCGCCTTCCCTCCCTCCCTTCCTTCCTCTTTCGTTTCTACCTTACCTGGCTCTAATTATCACTCCATCGATCCCTTCTGGGTAGGTATTACCTTTGCTGCTGCTGCTGCTGCTGCTGCTTTGCCTCTCCCCCTTCCCCGCTTCCTTCCTCCCACCCTCGTCGTCGTCCTCCCCCTCGTCTTGGTCCCAGACTTCGATTCTGACAGGACGAGACCGCATTCTTCGCCTCCGTCTTGTTATCGTCGCTGTATGCTGATCAGCGCCAGTGAACCCAGCAGTAGCAGCAGGAGGAGGAACAGGAGGAACAGGAGGACCAGGTGGGGAGATATAACGAATGTAGTGGGGAGACCGTCTTTTATCTCCATCTTCTTCCTCTGCCACCTCCTTCTTGCTTCCTTTCTTCTTACTACAAAGGCGCAGAAGGAGGATTTTGATCTGGATTTCTTCTTCTACTTCCCCATCTTCTTCCTCTTCCCCCGCACGCCCACCCTCTCCCACCCATCTTCCGCTGCTGCTGCTGCTGCTGCTGCTGCTGCCGCGGATCGAAGGAGAAAGACCTAGAGATACATCGGTAGCTCGTCGTGGCATCATGCCCGTCATTTGCGTCAGCCATCCCTGCCGGGTGGAGAGTGGTTGGAAGGTTCGGTGATTCCTATTCTCAGTTGTTTTCTCTTATCGTCTTGCCAAACCCCACCATTCCCCTTCCTCCCTTCTTCGCATCCTTACTTGAGCGTAGTCCAACCAGAAAATCACGAGCAGCACCAAAATAACCACCACATCACCCACATTAACGTGCGTGATGGATGCTAGCAGGTTATGGCCCATGCTGCTTGTTACGGGTCAAAATGGCGCCCGTGTGGGGCAGGGAAAGGAAAAAGGAGACGATACGGGGCAGGTGTGTCTATTTGCAAGGTTGCAGGTCGATTTAAGGCTTCTGGTACATATTTAGAGGATGTACAGAGGAAAGAGATGGTAAGACAGGGCATATATGACATATAGATCCAGAGACCACAAATAGAACTTTGTCGATGACGTAACGGCCCGCCCGTTGACTAGGGCTTGAGACAGTGCATCGGTTGGAGCTTCATCGAAAGCCAAAGGCGTCGGGTGGGAATGTGCGCTGCGGAAATTGCATATGCTTCTGGAAGATTCGTTTGTATTTAAGTGCCTGCTAAAGCAGCAGCCTTCAAATTTGCCTCCATTTCCTACTTCCCGCCCCACCCTCTCCTCCTGTTCCACCCCTACCAGCATCACAAAATGGGCAACCAACCCCCTACCAAGGCGACACTATCGGGGCTAGTGACACGAATCTGGCGCTACCCACATCGGATTGATGGCAAGGACAAGGAAACTTTGATTATACTTCGGTAAGATACAGGTAGAATGGCAGGGTAAGGTGAGGACGGAGGGCAAATGCTACCTAGGGAGCGAGGAAGGAAGCCCGGCACCTAACTCACAACCAGACACACAACATTCCACACCAACCCCTTGCCTCAAAGGCACTATCGGCGTAAGGGCGAGAAGATCCTCTATGTAAATGGTAAGTGCCGTGGTTGGCTTTACATGTGTGCTTCGCGTCCCGGGGTTCCCTTCATTCATCTTCTCTTTTGACCCCAGCTTCTTATTCTTCCCCACGTCCTCTCTTTGTGTTCTTCTTCTACCTTCTATTCTTTGTTCTCTTTATCCTTCTCCACACCTTGATTCAGCCGAAGGGCAGCTTCGTGTTTGTTTTCTGTTTGCTATCTTCGTCCACATTCGTCTCCTTGGTTCTGATACCGTCCCCTCTCCACACTCGTCACCCTCCCTCCTTACCTCCTCATTATTGTAGGTGAGACGGTGCACCATTCCGTGGATCGCATTGACAGCGGCGGCGTCTTGCCTTTCGAGCTCCTCGATGGACGCGTGCCGTGCGAACTGGCCATTGTTGACTACCCCGGTGCGTCAGAGAGGGAGGGAGGGAGAGAGGGAGGGAAGGAGGGAAAGTTGCAAGGGGGGGCGGGAACATGATTGTAACAGCCCTTTGTGCTTGCGCCACCCATTCGTCTGATATTCCATTGCACCTCCTTCCCTGTCACGTGACGTGCCCTCCCTCCCTCCCTTTCTCCCTCCCTCCCTCCCTGGCAGGCCTCTCTTCTTACTCACTCACCATTCGGGGCTCCACATGGCCCTGTGACAACGATGGCATCGAAGCCGAGAAGAATGGGGGAGGAAGAGAGGGAAGAGGGGAAGGGACAGAGGAGGAGGTTTGGGTAGAGGAAGTGTCGGTAAGTGCTGTGTCGTTGCTGCCAGTGGGAGAAGGAAGAGGAGGAGGAGGAGGAGGAGGAGGAGGAGGGGGGGCAGTAGGGTCAGCTGCAGTAATAGACAGTCGAGTAAGGGGAGGAGGAGGAGGAGAAAAAGGAGGAGGGGGCATGGAGGAGTGGGAGGACGAGGAAGAGGAAGGGGACTCTCTGATCCAGTCGTCGTCGGCAGCTGTCGCGAGGGAGGGAGGGAAGGCGCGAGTCAAGGCCTTCTACACAGTGCGGACCACTTGGAGCCGACGACAAAGGCAGGAAGGGAGGGAGGAGGAGGAGGAGGAGGAGGAGGGAGGGGGAAGGGGAGGGGATGTGGGTGTAAAAGAGCACCGGCGGCGCTTCAAGGACTTTGACAAGCTGGATGAAAAGGTGAAGAAGGAGGATCAGAGGGAGAGAGGGAAGGAGTGTAGAAGGAGGAAAAATGTATTGATCGCGCTTATCATTGCCATGATCACCTCCCTCTGCAAGACGTGTCTTGGGGCTGACCTCTCTCTCTTCTCCCCCCCTCCCTCCTTCCTCTTGTCCTTCCTCTTAATCTTTAGATCCGCTCGTACTTCTGGGGCCACCACCTCGCCTCCTCCCTTCCCGCTCTTCCTCCCAAGTTTTTCAAGGTCCTGAGCTCCCACAACTCTCCCTCGTTCCTGGAAGAGAGGCGGATGGCACTGGACGCGTATGTACATAAGCTACTGGTAAGACAAAAGGGAAATTGGAGAGGAAGGAGGGATTGGCATCAAGGCATTAACTCCACTTCCTTTCTCATCAATTGGATATTGATACACTTCCTCATCAATTGGATATTGATATACTGACTTCCCTTTCCCCTTGTTGTTAATAGACATTTCCACACGTGCGACGCAACCCGGACTGGCAAGCCTTCGTGCGGGGGGAAGAAGGCTTCAGATGAAAACAGAGTAGCATATTTAGTTAGAGGGCGACGCAGAAAAAGAAAGGCAATGTGCAAAGATATGGTTTAAGCTGAATCGTTTTTATCTTGTGTTTTTTTAAGGACTGTGCGTTTGTCTCTCTTCTTTCTGAGAAATGTGGATTCAAAGCATCATTAGAAAAATATAGTTTTCCTTTTTGTTTCTTTCCATTGCGCTTCTACCCAACTGTCAATTGACACACTCACCACACACAGGTGCGAGCGGGGATGGGGTGCACCGGGGAAGAAAAAAAGAAGAATGATGGCGTCAAGAAGTTGAAGGAAGCAGGAAGTGTGTGAATGGACGGCTTCGGACACACATTGGCAAATGCTCCTCTTATCCTGTCCATACCTCGCACAAGTTTGTGGAGTCTAATATTCTTTAATACATTGCCCGTACCACTCCTCTTACAGCCTTTGCCGGTCAACCCTTTCGAGCAAATGTCATCACCATCCGCCCTCCTCCTCCTGCTGCTGCTTCTCATGGCCTCGACTAGCGCCTTCCTTGTCCCGTCCCCCATCGTAATGCCCCAGCGACGCATGTCTTCCGTGCGCGCTGCAGGATTGGAGATAGGTGAGATCCTTCCGACGCTCGAACCTACTCTCAAAGTCACACGGTATGGAGCGAAGGGGGGTGGAGGGAAAGCGAGTGCTTGCGAAAGAGGAGGGGCAGGGGCAAATGACCTTTACGTCTTGTCCGCAGCCATGTGCATGGACTCGGTTCTGATGAGTCACTTTTACCCCTCTGCCCTGGTCATTGCGATGGCAGGCCCCTCATGCAGCTGGAGTCGGTGGGGGCGATTCGATCCTCACCCAAAGGGGCTCTTCACCATGGTGTTTATTCGTGGCTCAAAAGACACGTACAGCAGACCCACACTGATTATGTTGTTCGGGATTGCTGAAACAGTGTGTTCTGTGTGCATCTCCTTTCCCCCCCACCCACCTCGCTCTCCCTCTTTTCCTCCCTCCCATCATCCAGCGTCTCGGTGGAAGATCCTGCGGCCGACCCCCCCATCTGCGCGTATCTGGTGGAAGCTGATGTCCATGGACCGGATGTTAAAAGAACCTACAACCAAGCGCTGAAAGGTGAGGGGAAAACAGCCAGGAGGGAGGGAGGGAGAGAGGGAAGAAGGAAGGGCCGGGAGGCGAGTTCCTTCGCGATTGGAGGGCTGCGGAGACCCGTGCCTCACCTTCCCTCCCTTATTTTCCATTCCCCTACCCTCCGACCCAATAACTTGACATAGCCGGCACGATGAACGCCAACTTTCCCGGTTTTAGGAAGGGAGTGATGCCCGGCCATGCTTTGGTAGGGGTGAAGCTCACGGCCATCACGGTACGTGTGTAGGACATCGTTTACACTTTCTTCCTTTCCTCCTTCCTACATTTTCTCACCTTCCTCCATCCCCCCCTCTTCTCTTACCCTCCTTTTCTCTCAATTGGTGTCCCGTGCCACTTCTGTCCCTTTGAATGGAAGAATTTGTCTCCTTGATATTTCGCCATTCTCTTCTCATGGTCGCCGCCCACGTTCCTAATGACCTGTTACTTGTAGTAATGAGTGTTCAGGGCCCACTGGTCAGCACCTCCCTTCCGCCCCGCCGTCTCTGATTTCTCCTGCAAAGGCATTTATCCCACTTCTTTTAATGAGTCTCCCTCCTTCCCTTCCTCCTTCCCTCCCTCAGGCCTCCATTATGGACGTCTGCCGCACTGCCATGGAAATGCACGGCCTTGAGAACCTTCCTGTGAATGAACGCAAGCTCCGGATGAAGGTGCCCAAGACCACCGAAGAGCTGGCCAAGGTATATATATAGCTGTCACACCCTCCCTTGTTCCCTTCCTCTCACCCTCCCTTCCTCCCTCCGCCACGCCACCTTTTAGCTGTCGTTTCATGTGCCGTGCACAGCGTCAATCACCAAGTCTTGTCCATTGTATATCCTTGTACCTATACCTGCGGAAATTCCCTTTACTCCCACGCATTCTCATCCCTCCGTCACTCTTATCTTTAATTATCCTCCCTCCCACCTCCAATGTCCCCCTTCCTCCCTTACCCTTAAGACATACGAGATGGGCACCGACCTTTCATTCGCCTGCGAAATTGACGCGATTGGTGTGCCAGGAGAGCCAAAATCCGCCCCAGTACCATTATCTGAAGTGTAGAAGTAGGAGAAGGAGGGGAAAAAGAGGCAGGGAGGTGGGTAGGGAGGTAGGGAGGTATGAATTGTGTAAAAAGGAGAGGAAAAAGGGTCGTAGGAAAGGAGGAAGAAAGATTTCTGAAAAAGAAGCTATTGACAATCAAAGACAAAAAAAATTGCCTGAGCAAGCTGATTTATGAGATTTGAAGTCAGACTTCATGCTTTGTGGGTTTGTACTGTCGAATCGTGCCGTAGTGGTGGGGAGTTATAGGAGGGTGGGCGCGTTAAAAAAAAAAAGACCTCAACCGCACGCCAAGGGACGAAGGGACGAATTTTCCGTAGACATGAGTAAGGGTCTCCCAGAGTCTCCTGCATGCATGTATGAACAGATTATTGTGACGTTGGATGCAAGCTACCTTCTCATATATCCACTCTTCGCCTCTTGCCCGCCGGTCGGGACTTTTGGACCTTCTCTTTCCGTTTGTACCCACCACACATACCCGGCACTTGCCCGGCTCTCATCTACACCGCTCACGTCCTACGCCATTTTAATAAATTACCACAGGATAATGCATACCAAACCAATGATGAGCGAGAACGAGAGCTGCGATATTGACGTCGCTGGCAGCGCCGGTCTGCCTACCGTGCCCCGACAAGCGGAGGAGCACGAGCAACTTACGGAGAAGGGAGGTCGATATGAGAGTAGCATGCGTGGAGATGGCGTAGATGCCTCCTGCTGTGACTGGCCCCCGCAAGATTACGAATCGAGCGTCCTCCACGTGGTGAAGGAGGAGGACAAAGAAGGAGACGAAGGGGATAGAGGAGGGAAGCGGCGTGTGGTGGAGGAGAAAGTGGTGTTGGAGTACGAAGGGAGGCGATTGACTTTGCGGACCCTATTGGTAAGTGTCACAAAAGGAGGGAGGGAGAAAGGGAAGGAGAAAGCAAAGAAAAGGAGCGCGTGATAGATGGAGATATACACGGTATCTGATGGGGGTGGATTGCCTGTTGTTAGTGTCTAGGATGGGGGGAAGGAGAGAGAGGGGAGGGTACGAGGTTGGCCGGCACCCCTCCCCATCCCCCCTTGCTCCCGCCTTCACGCCTTTATTATCGTCATCATTACCGGATACCTCACACATGTCCATATAGGAGGAAGACGAGCTTGCCCCTTTGTTCGATGGCGCCTACTGGCCAGGTACTGCCCCTCCCTCCCTCCCTCCCACCCTCTCTCCTCGCTTCCTTGTTCTCACACATTCTCCATCTCTCCCTTTCTCCCCTTCACAGGCACCATGGTCTGGCCTGTATCCTTGTGGACGGCAGAATATATCCATCACACCTACAGGAAACATATGAGGGGGGCCAGGGTAGTCGAGTTGGGTTGTGGGTGGTGAGGAAAGGGAGGGAGGGAGGGAGGGAGGGAGGGATGGGGGGAGGGAGGGTATTGGACCTCATTGTGACTTACTCTACGGGTGATATGCACAGCGACCTTGCCAAGCATTCCCCATCCAAAGCCTTTACTTATCGATCGCAGTGCATTTGTGTGAGTATTCCTCTCGTCCCTCCCTCCCTCCCCCTCCCTTCCTCCCTCCCTCCCTCCCCAGTGGTGTGCCGGGCATGCTGTGCCACCTGATGGGAGCAGCCTCCGTAGCGCTCACAGAACAACCAGAGCTGATGCGTATCATCAGACAGAATATAAAGGAGAACTTCGGCGTCGAGGGAGGAAGGGAGAAAAGGCGCGAAGGAGGCACGGCGACGAATGGAAAGGAGGAGAAGAACGGTGCCTGTCGGGGAGAGGAGGCTCACGCAGATCTCTCCCCCCCCTCTTCCCCCCTCATGTCTATCCCTCCATCCTCCACTTCCTCGCTATTCGCGGCCCCTCTCTGGTGGTCTCGAGAGGCGGCTCTTGACCTTCTAGAACAAAACGAATGGCCCACAGTCGATTTCGCCGTGTGCTGTGATTGCATTTACGCGCCCTTTTGGGGGGAGAGCTACAAGTAAGGAGAGAGGGACGGAGGGAGAGAGGGATAATTTTTCCAAGTATTGTTCATCTTCTCCCTTCTTTAACTCGTGATTAAAGATGCTCTCTCCTGTGGATGATGTTGCTCTGGTTGTCATTTTGGTTAGGGATAGAGGGCCCTTGTTGTTGTCTTCCTCTTCCACCGCAGGTTAAGACAAAGGATTAATTCCACATCAAGGGTAATGTAATTGTCTAGAACCGTTATTACACTTATATTATTTTCTTACACTTCCACCACAGGGCCCTTTTGGCGTGCTTCGAAGAATTTTCCGCCCGCAGTCCCTCCACCTGGTCAGCTCTCCCTCCCTCCCTTTCTCTTGCCCTCCCTCCCTCCTTTCTCGGCCCCTTCTTCCCTCCCTCCATTTCTCCTTTCCTCCCTCCTTCCTCCATTTCCCCCAACAATAGTATCATCAGCATAGAGCGGCGGAATGGGAACCACTACCCAGTACACTAACTCCTTCTGTTTTCCTCCCCTCCCTCCGTCCTTCCATCCCCCCATTTCTCCCTACCCTCTGTCCTTTTCCCAAGCATCGGCATCATCAGTGTGGAGCGGCGGAATGGGGATGGGGTGGACGATTTCCTGGCCTGTGCTCGAGCAACTATGGAGGTACGTATTACCTTCCCTCATTCCTTCCCTTCCTCCATCCCTCTGCCCTTTCCTCTTCTATTTGTTTTAGGGGCATATAGTTCGTTTGTGTCTACATCTTTTCCTCCACCTTCGTCGCTCCTCCCTCCCTCCCATCCTTCCTCCTTCCTTTCCTTCCTCCATTTTCCCTGTTCATGCCTGCTGTAGCTCCACCAAACGCGGCATGGCCCTCAATCGTTTCTTTTCTCCTCCCTCCCATTCTTTATTCCCTCTCTCCCTCCCTCCCTCCCTTCCTCCCTCCCCACTTCGTTCCCTAGGTCAAACAGGTACAGCACGACCAGGCCCGGGGGTGGTTTATTTACGAGCTGCGGGCAAAAAGCCTTTAAAAAGAAAGAGAAGGAGGCGGAGGAGTTGTAATGGTAGCACCAGCAGCAGCACCAGAAGTAGCACCAGCAGCACGAGCGTTCGCAGCAGCACTACCGTTGGCAGTAGCAAAGGCAGCAGCAGCAGCTGCAGCAATAGCTTCAACAGTACCAGCAGCAACACCAGCAGCTCCGCACTGCCAGCAGCATCCGAAGCAGGAGCAAGCAGAGAAGGAGCAGCAGGAGCAGCAGGAGCACCACCACCAGCAGCAGCAGCAGCAGCAGCAGCACCAGCAGCAGCACCAGCAGCAGCAGCAGCAACAGCAGCACCATCACCACCACCAGCAGCAGTAGCAGCAGCACCAGTGGCAGAAGCAGCAGCAACACCAACAGCAGAGGCAGCGGCAGTAGCAGCAGCAACAATCCCGCCAACCACCGCCACCGTGGCAGCAGCATTACCAGCGGAAGCAGTAGCAGCAGCTCTGAAGATAGTGGTAGCAGCAGTCGCAGTAGAAAGATTTGACGAAAATTTAATGGCCAAGGAAAATAGAAGAAAGGAAATAGCACTAGAAAGATGTGTAGATGGTGGCATCGGAGCAGGATATAGACAAGTGCTTCATCAAAAGGGGAAGATAGATTACCACGATCAAGAAAACTATCATCCCAAAAGTGAAATGGGAGACAAAGAAAAAGTACGAAATAAAGATTAACCTTAAGGCTGCTTATAGTTCATCCTTTCTCTTCTTCTTCTCTCCTACGTAATCACGCATTTTCTTCTTCCTACCTGAGGATTAGGTTTGGTCTCTTCTTTTCCTCCCCCTCCTCTCCCCCCCCTCCTGGTCGCGGTGGTGTGCCTGAAACATGCTAAAAAAAGCCAAGGAAGCGATTTGCGGTTTCGTCACAAAACACCGCTGCCAGTACATATGTCGTGGAGAAACCATTCAGTGCCGTCGCCGGAGGATGAATCGCTCGGTCGCCACCTTGTTTTTGTGACGGCCATTTCCTACCCATGCACTGTGCTGCCTTCATTACAACGCCGGCCCTTGCCGGGGAAGCTCCCCCACATACACATGATTTCTTTACCTTGACACACGGGGCAGTTGCCTCGTGCTCTTGTTTTCTTCCTTTTATCTTCGTTCTCTTCCTCTACCCCCTCTTCTCTCCATTCCTTTCCCCTGTGCTATTTTCCTTTCTCTGTTTCTCTCCCTCGTCAACCCTCTTCCCTCCAGCAAAAGGGAGGAAGGGGTATGACGGGCGATACAGTACATGGAATCAACAAACACAAACAAAAAATGCGACTGAGAGAGAGGGAATGGGGAGGAAAGAGGGGGGGAGGATGCACGACCTTACACCACCACCATCCCCTCCTCCTCCTCCTCCTGCTTCTCTTCTCCATTGACTTTTCAACCACTCCCATCCACATGCAGATATTTTACATCAGCTGACAAAAATAGAAACGTACATACACAAAGCGTATCTCTTCTTCCTTCACCGGACATTCGCACGCACTGACACGCAAGAGTGAAGATATGCACATTCCTCCGTTCGTGACAGAGCCACGGATAACCACACAATTAAAAAACGCACATATGGTATAGAGATATTACGGCCCTTCTCCTTCCCATCCCCTAATCCGTCGACTACATAATTTTATGATAAAAATGCTAGCAGAGGCACGGCCGCCATGGCTGCGGTCGCCAGCACCGCCAACACGGACGTATGGATCATTGCCGCACCCGAGTGCATCACCGCCTGCTCGTTGAGCGTCCCGTCCGCCGGCAGTGCATCGTCAATCGGCAGGATCTTGTCTTCTTTCTCCGTCGGCGGGGCAGTCGGAGGGGTGATGTTCGTGGTGGTGGTCTTGCCCCCGCCGCTTGTCGTGTCTGTCGGGTCGACTCCGCTCGTGGGGTTTGTGACGCTCCCCTCCTCTCCCGTCATGGGCGTGGCATCTGTCCCGTCCTTCGCCCCACCGGTAATCATATCCCCGATAGGACCGTTACCCACCCCTCCCAGGTTAGGCACTCCGGGCAGGTTTCCACCCCCCTGGCCTAAGCCACCCCCGGGTGCCCCGGGAAGCCCCCCCTCTGCAACGGCATCAGGAGGGAGTCCCGTCCCTACCCCGTCCGGGTCGACTATGGGCACACCGTTGGTGGGCGCGGGCGAGCGCGCAGCGGTAGGGGCTCGCGTGGCCTTCGCATCAACAACCTCGGCGGGGTCAGCAACGGTGCCATCAGTCCGGTCGCCATCCGTCGTCTCCTCTTCGGGCACTTCAACCGCAGCTTCAATCAATTCGGAAATGACGGCGTCATCATCCTTGCCCATTACCTCCAAATCCTCCTCATCGTCCACGTCGTCAACTTGTTCCTCGTCATCATTGTCGTGCTCCTCGTCGTCGTCGTCGTGCTCCTCGTCATCGTCATTGTGCTCCTCCTTCTCCTCCTCCTCGTCGTCGTCCGCCGCCACCGCATTTTCCTCCACAGGTTCGGCTGCGACGTCATCATCGTTTGCCTCCTCGTCGTCGTCCGCCGCCACCGCATTTTGCTCCATAGATTCGGCCGCGACGTCATCATCGTTTGCCTCCTCGTCGTCGTCGATAGCAGCGGCATCCCCCTTCTCCGCAGGTGTGACAGCTTCCCCAGCTTCGACCGGGGCGACTGTGGCCTCCTCACTTTCGTCAAGGGGCTCTATGCCTTCCTCCAGGTCATCGTCTTCCTCCACCTCACTGCTGGCAATATCAAACTCTTTCTCCTCCGCTACCTCAGGGTCGTCTTCCATCATGTCTTCAAGGTCTTCATCATTCTCCAAGTCGTCATCCTCCCCCACGTATTCACCCTCCACTCGAAAGTCATCGTCAGCAGGTATCACAGAGAGCTCGATGGGAGGTTCCGTGGGGATAGGCGTCGCAGTATCCAGAGCCACCACACTGTCCTTCATCGCGTCAGTCGCAGGGGCAACGGCAGTGGGGGGCCACGTGAAGTCATCCCAAAGTTCCTCGTCGTCGTCATCCCAGCCGTCATCGGTCGCCTCCTCCTCGTCATCGTCGTCACTCCAACCGTACTCGTCCTCATCCCAGTCATCCTCCTCTTCATCATCGTTCGCTGGGAGGTCCGTGGGAGCCGCCACACTGTCCTTCATCGCGTCAGTCGCAGGGGCAACGGCAGTAGGGGGCCACGTAAAGTCATCCCAAAGACCCTCATCGTCGTCGTCCCAGCCGTCGTCGGTCGCCTCCTCCTCGTCATCGTCGTCTTTTGGGTCGTTACCTCCATCGGCATATTCTCCATCCCAGACATCCTCCTCGTCATCATCGTTAGCTGGGAGCTCGGGCACAGGGGTTGCCTTGGGGTTGAAGAGAGGCTTCCTCGTCGGCGCTTTCGTGAGACTCTTCGTAGGAGCAGAAGTTGGTGCAGGCGTCTTTTTGACTTCAGTCGGAGCTGGTGTCGCGGCTAAGGTCGGCGACGGCGTGGCGGATCGAGCACGAGCTCTATCCAAAAAATCAGTCAGGGGGCCAGCGTCCGCGAGAGGGGCTATTAAGAAGAGGACTGCCAGGAGCTGGACCAGGCCGCCCTTTTGACAAGTTAGAACCCGCATGGTTCCCTATTGGCTATCTGTAGGAGTAAAATGTGGGTGTAATGAGGGTAGAAGAGGGTGGTTAAGAGATTGAGGAGCAATGAGAAGAGGACGGGCGGCCTCGTGCTGCCTCGAGACCTCAACATGGGGCTAGTCCTGCGTTGTCTTGCTCCGAGAGGTAGGCAAAAAAGAGGAGGAAGGAAGAGGAGGCGGATCATGTACGAGAACCAAAGGCAAAGGATGTGCGCACACGAATCACAAAGCACAGCCTTCCCTGCGCCTCATCGAGACGATCTTACTCGCCCGCGTTCCTGGAATCGCGTGGCGTGCGCACAGGCATATCGTGGCGCTTTTGCACCGGCTGGCTGGCCTATAAGGCTGAACAAATATGCATAAAAGCATGTGTGTGATAGAATTCGTGCGGTGAAGGTGCAATGTGGTCATTTCAAGGCCACGGCGCCACGGACCACCACCCGTCCTCCGGCGCCAGCGGAGCAAGACAGACGAGGATCTCGTCTGTTGTCGTGCATGTACAAGTATCGCCAGCAATATCTTGAAAGCTACTCTGAGTATGCCCTAAAGGCCATGTGCACAGGGCGCCGTCAGTAAGCTTGCCCTGGGGGGGTGAAGCGAGCGTGAGACGTAGCCCGGGTTCCGTTGGGGACGTGCAGAACAAACGAGAAAATTGAAGCAGATGGGCCACGCACACGCCACGTGCTTTTGCCTTTAACTTCCATGGATGGCTTGCGCACACAAATACCGAGGCCGAAGCCAGTCTAGATGCATAGCGTCTTGAATGTCGGTAATGAGACTGAAAAGCTATATAGCCCCGAAGAAGTAGCGTATGGCCAGGAGGAGTCGTCCTTTTGCTGTCCTCTCTCGTCTCTCCTCGCAGAAGAACATGTCGCCATGCTCTCCCAGCGTGAGATGCGAGTCACCCCAATTATGGATAGACCGGGCGACATGGAGGGTGTGCAAAAGGAAAACACTTCAATGGAAATATCCGGGCATTGTGGGCGCAGCAGTGCTCCCTGGCTTTGTGATATGTCGTACAAGGGCGAAGAGGTGGCAGGCGCCAACCCTAAATTGCGCCAAATTTTGGTGGAAGATTTAAAACCCGCTCGCCTTTTTGGACACCACAGTTTCACCCTAACCCTCAGGAGTGGCAAGCACTTAAATTGATATGGCGTTGTTGGTGGTGGCGGGACTACTCTCACTTGGATGGGGCCCAGGTGTGTGGATGAAAAGAAGGAGGGGGATAATGACGACTGAAGCACGCAAGCAACTGCTCGAAAAAGTATAAACAACATTTTTACATGAAAACTCATGTATATATATGTATCCCAGAACAAAAAATTATAAATAAATTTTCGAACACCCCATTCTTCCTGCCCCACGGATAAAACGATAGGAATATATATAAATAGATATTGCAGGGCACTACTGTTTTTCTTCCTCGTTCATCAATACTTTCCCTGTACTCCTCTTCCTTCTCTCCCTTTATGACACTCCATTACCACCCCTTCCTGTCCAACCCTGCACCAAATGCCCCCCCTCTTCCCTCGCCTTCCCGTTCCCCCTCCTCCACCTCTCCCTTTCCCTCCTTCATCTTCTTCGCTGCTGCTGCTATGACTGTGGACGGCTTTCTTGCCGCCCGGCGTGAGACGGGTCCTTGCCTTCTTTCCTCCATCACCTCCACTACCTCCTCTTCCACTACTCTCTCCTCCCCCTCCTCCACATCAGGCTGGATCCCGTCTTTCAAATCTTCGATTAACGGCGCCTCGACCGTTAAAAGCGTCGCGAGGCTATCCCATGCCAAGGACTGTGTCTTGGTCACTTCCCTGGCCAGACCTTCGCCGCCTGAGGGAAGGGAGGGAGGGAGGTGGGGAAGGGATGATTACCAAATGCGCACTCTCTCCCTCCCTCCATCCTTCCCTCCCTGACCTCCCTCCGTCCCTTCCTCCTTCCTTACCCTCCATGGGCAGTATAACCACAGGATCCCTCCCCAACAGCGAACGAAGGGGGTTGATGCTGGCGATGGTATGGGAGCCTCGAGCTTTCTCAAGAGAAAGCCCCCAGAGGACGAGACGCGGGCAGCGATCACTGCAGGGGGAGGGATGGATGGAGGGAAGGAGGGAGGAATTAGGGCACAGCCGACAAGTGCTCGCAAGACATTCGGCCAAGAGCCCTCCCTCCCCTCCCTCCCTCCCACCCATCCATCCCTCCCTACCCTCCCTACCCTCCCTCCGACCTTACCGTATCTGGGTGGCCAAAAGCATCACATCGTCCTCGTCGCTCGTGGGCGCCAGCACCACCGCCTTCAACAGCTGAAAATCCAACTCCTCTGCCCCTTCCTCCATCCCTCCCTCCCTCCCGTCCTCCCCCTCCCCCTCGGACTCCTTCTTCCGCTTGGCCTTCTTTTTCTCTTGCAGCTTCTTCTTCTGTTGCGCGACGAGGAAATTTGCGCGAGAACGAGAGACTTTGCTGTAGCTAGAGCGAGTGGCCAGTCGGTGTTCCTCCTAAGGGAGGGAGGGAGGGAGGGAGGGAGGGAGGGAGCGTGTGCGATGAGCCAGACAACGATAGAGATCAGAGAGAAAGGAGGTGAACATAGAGGGATGGAAGGATGCAGGGATGGAAGGAAGGAGAAGACGTACCTTTCTTAAAGCCTCTTCCAATAGTAACGCCGTGTCGATGTTGCCGATATACACAGCCCTCACACCCTCAATTGCAGGAAGGCGACGGACGCTCTTCTCGTTCACGCCCGACGAAAGAACCCACTCCACGTCATCGGGAAGCAGGGCCGAGGTGTCTTTCAGGTGCCCGAGACCCGGCACACAGAACTGACGCACGCCTGTGTCGTAAGCGACCTGAGGGGGGAAGGGAAGGAGGGAGGGAGGGAGGGAGGGAAGGGGGACGCGATCTACAAGTGAGCATGCATGATTGGACGATGATATGAGTTGAATGAATGATTAATGATAAATGATTAGTATAAGTGAATTAAAGAAAGGGTGACTGATATGAATGAATGTAGTATCATAGATGGAAAAAAATGATATGAATGAATCCTACTGGATGAGCCTGAACCTGACCTGACCTGTAACCTGTCTGGCAATGCATCCTTCCCTCCCTTCCCCCCCTTCCCTCCATCCCTCCCTCCCAACCTGTCCCAGCAGCCAGTGCAGGTTTGTGGCGTTCAGGATGACGGCGGGCGGTGGGGCAGACTGATCTTTCCGCGCCACGCCCTTCAGAGCGTCCTCAAGGTTGGACGCAAATGACAGGAGCTCTTCCACGTCCACGGCTATCTCCAGCACCTCCTCTTCACCATCGGGGCTGGAAGGAGGGGAGGGAGGGAGGGAGGAGGGAGGGAGGGGAGTGGAGCTCAAAGAGGTGTTGTTAGCTCGCGAGGTCTCCTATCAAGCTTCAAGTACGACGGAGCAATAAGCAGGGAGGCTGACGTACTGACGTAGCTGTGCTTATTATCGATACTACCCACATCCACATCCACAGCCACACCCATCCCAATCTCCATCCCCATCTATCCCCACCCCTACATCCATCTACCAATTCATTCTCACACCTACATCGAGTTTTCGTCCCGTAGACCCACCCACCCGCCTTAGCAGTATTATTATTCCCACTGAATACCTACCTGTCGAAGTAATCCTTCTCCTCCTCTGTCATTCCCGGCCTCTTGCTCGCTCCCCCTGTCTTGGCAGACTTAAAGCCACGAATACGCGCCTTCTTCTTTCGGTCGCCCGTGTCCTTGCTGGTGTAGCGGGCAGGGAGGGCGGTGGTGGAGGGGCGGGAGGAGGAGGCGGAGGAGGGAAAGTGCGTAGATACACCACCAAGGAAAGGGGAACAAGGGGAAGGGGGAACGGGCACGAGGAAAGAGTTTGCCAGTGTGACCAAGAGGGCGACTAGGATTACGGCAAGGGGCTGGACGTGGCAGTGTCGGATAGGGTTTGGTTGACGGGCGAGGAGGGACTGTCTGATCATTGTGGCGATGCATGCTGCGCTCCCTTTTGTTGCTGCGAGCTGCCCAATTTTTCTTCTCTGCTCCATCATGGTCGAGCTCGAGCACCCTGTCGCGAGGCGGGTGGAAAAAAACACCGGAGGGAGGAGGTGAGCGAGGCGCACGTGTGTGACATTGAACGTTGTGAGTGAGTACCGTCCTGTAATGGAGTGGGCCATGCGTGTGACCTTCGCGCCTTCAAGGCTTCGATTTCCCTTTCCTTCCTCCCCTCACATGCCACACGGCCTGCATCCCACAACCCTCCCACACCACCACGGAAATCTCCCCTCACGACACAGCTATTACAAGCAATGGCGTATTCGAAGCACCATGAGGAGAGTGGGACTTATCTCGAGGTAGGGAGAGGAAGGAGGGCTGATGATTACGATGGTGGCGATGATAATGCGACGGAAATTGTTTGGGTCGTGCCGTGTGTGTCTGCGTGTACATATATGTGTGTCATACTCATAGCTGCCTGTCAACTTCGTCCGCCATGATCTGTTTAGAGTGTGCCTGCGCTCAAGGTCTGGCTCCCCCCTAATCATTGACCCTCCCTCCCTCCCTCCTTCCGTCCCTTCCTCCCTTTCATCACACCAAGGATTTCTTGGAGCGCCTCCAGCCATTGCCGAATGACATCCAGCGCTCATTCCATCTGATGCGAGAGCTCGACAAAGACTCCACGGAGCTACACATGTATGAGAAGGGCGGACGGGTGGGCGGGCGTGAGGGAGAGAGGGAGGGAAGGAGGGAGAGGCAACGAAAGGGTAGGCCATTGCTTTCTGCTTCCTTTTTATTCAAACATCTGATCCTTCTCCATTTGTTTCAACGACCTCTCCAGCAGACTCTTCTCTACGACCCAGCCCTGCAAAGTATATTTCTTACGCTTTGGTCCTCACTCTTTCCCTCCCTCCCTTTTCCCTTCCCTCCCTCCCTCCCTCCTTTCTTCCCTCCCAGCCGCCTCTCGGACATGGAAAGGCGGTACTTGAGCCAATCGAAGAAGAAGCTGCACGGTGTCAAAGAAACAAACCCGGAGGAGCGACTGAAGATAATAGAGGACAAGCAGGCCACGGTACGCAGGGTGGAGGGAGTGAGGGAGGGAGGGAGGGAGGGAGGGAGGGAGGGAAGGGGGGAGGGAGGGAAGGAGGGAAGGAGGGAGGGAAGGAGGGAGGGACGAAGGAGTCGCACCGTAATGAAATGCTTAAGATGCAACAGGATAAGGGGTTAAGGGCGCGAGAGAAGGAAAGAAGAGGAGAGGACATATGCGTGTACAACTGCTCACCTTCCCCCCCCCCTTCCCTCCCTTCCTCCTTCTAGGAGGACATCGCTAACCTGCGGGCGCTGATCATGACCAAGCAGCGGGAGAAGGTCGATGTGGCCAATCAGGTGGGGAGGGAGGGAGGGAGGGAGGGAGGGAGGGAGGGAGGGAGGCGGCACACTCTGACCACCTTCCCTTCTCATCGTTTCGTGATTGTGCCACCTCCCTCCCTCAGATCTCAGAGATGATAGACCAGCACATGCGGCTGCTCAAGGTGGACATGGGGAATTTTCAAACCGAGCTCAGAGAAACGGGGGAATATGACTTCCTCGGTGCCCGCAAGGTACCGCCCTCCCTTCCTCCCTCCCTCCCTCCCTCCCTCTCCAGGGCGACTCCGTGGCCTTCAAGCAAAATGTCTACGAGACTCATTTCGTGCTGGGGAAGGTGGCGGCGTACAGGGGCGAGAGCGGATCGTACGAGGTGGTCGACGTGGACGACGACCTACGCGTGTACACTCTACCCGAGACGCAGGTAAGTAAACCCCCCTCCCTCCCTCCCTCCCTCCCTCCCTCCCTCCGCTTCTGGTGGTCTTCCTCCACCCCGACTTCCACGACCCATCCCTCCCTCCCTCCCTCCCTCCCTCCCTCCCTCCCTCCCAGGTGGTTCTCCTCAACCCCGGCTCCGAAGCCCAGCGGCTCAAGTACCAAAAAGGCGACGAGGTTTTCGCAGTATACCCGGAAACCACCTCCTTCTATCTGGGTAAGAGGGAGGGCGGGAGGGAGGGCGGGAGGGAGGGCGGGACGGAGGGAGGGAGAGGGGGAGGGAGGAAAGGAGGAAGAGTTGCTGCGGGGTCATTCTGGGACATCCCACCCACCCTCCGTCCCTCCCTTCCTCCCTCCCTCCCGCGTTTCCTTCCTTCGCCGCTTCCTCAGCACTATTCCTCGACATTACTGCTTAGCCTCTTCGTAGCAGAAGGAATCAAAAATCTCCAACTTATCTTTTCCGTCCCTCCCTCCCTCCCGCCGTCCCTCCCTCCCTCCCTAGGCACCATTGCGCAGCCTCCTCGTCGCGGGGTGGGTCACGGCGGGCCAGGACACGACGTGCCCAAGCTGGCAGTGCAGTTCCAGGTAGGGAGGGAGGGAGGGAGGGAGGGAGGGAGGGAGGGAGGGAGGGAGGGAGGGACAAGCAACTGCTTTCCATCCTAGGAAGATGGAGGGAGGGAGGGAGGGCGGGCGGGAGTCAGACTTATTCGCAGCACCGCCATGGCACACGCACCAGGTCCAGGTGGGGATGTAGCAATAATTCTACACCCACACACCTAGACCCACACACACCTAACCCCCCTCCCTCACTCCCACATCCATGCAGGACGATGCGGACGACACGGGCTTCACGCCGATCCGGTGGGTGCCGGTGCAACACATCTTCAAAGCCATCTAATCAGAGTCAGATTAAAAAAAATGAAAATCTAATCAGAGTCAGATCGAGATTGACAGCCATCTAATCAAATCAGAGTTAGTTTAGGAATGGACAAAGAGGGAGAGGGGAGAAGGGGAGAAGGAGAGGACCGGAGACGAGAGACAAGAGAGACCCCTGTATACACCGCCTGTACATACGTGCGAAATTAATCAAATCAATCGAATGATCAACGACGGATAAAGAAGGAAAGATGATACAGGAAGGCATGGAGAGGGGAGAGAAAGAGAAGGGAAATAGGTTGCCGTGTTCTCTTTCTTAATGGATTCTACGGCTCGTTTTCTGTTTCCGCCTTGTCTGTCATACACAGATATACACAGGCATAGACATAACTTCTTTGTCATGATAGCAAACCCCCCTCATCAATATCTGCCTCATCAACTCCTTTATCAATCCCAAGTCATCGTGGGCCTTAAAGCTCTCTCTCTCACTATGCAACGTCTCCATGGACTGAAAAGCTTATCTTCCCTCTCCAATACTCAAACATTACGACGCTCTAAATCGATCATCGTACCGTTCATGTTATTGTAGTATATACATCCATCCATCCATCCATCCATCCATCCATCCATCTAGATATATACTCCGATACTCAAACATTACAATGCTCAAAATCGATCATCGTACCATCCATACACCAGACCCGCCATCTCCTCCACCGCCCGCCGCTCCGGCCCCTCCTCCATTCCTCCCTCCCTCCCTCTCTCCCTCAACACCTTCACATTCTCGTTCCCATCCATTCCATGCATCTCAATCAAGGCCTGAACGTCCTCCCTCGTCAAAAACGGATGCGCCCCGTCCATCCCTTCCTCCCTTCCTCCTCCGCTTGGCGGTTCTCCACTTAGAAGCACGAGCCAGTCCATGATTCCGCTCTCCAGCTTCACGTCCCCTCCCTCCCTCCCTGCCTCCTTCATCGCCTGCCAAGGAAATTCACCGTCGTCCCCGTCCTCCTCCCCGTCCTCCTCCCCTCCCTCCGTCCGTACCCATCGAGAGTATCGTTGAAGAGCGCTGCCGGAGGAGGAGGAGGGGGAGGAGGGGGAGGGAGGAAGGGGGTCGAGAAGGACAACACCGGCAGCAGCGTGAGACTCCAGGTACTTTTGAGCGACAAAGCTCTTAGGGAGGCAGGGAAGGAAGGAAGGAAAGGAGGAAGAGAGGGAGTGACGGAGGGAAAGGGGGGGGGAGGATATACAAGTCGGAGGGGCTAGGATGTAATTGTGGTGCTGAAACAAGGATCAAAAATAGAGAAAATCTTCCTCCCTGCCTCCCTCCCGGCCTCCCTCCCTGCCATACCATCAAGGGCGACAACGCGATGACAACAGGGCTGGGGGTGGCAAGATCCTTCACAGCTGCGACGAGCCGTCCCTCATAGTCAGCGAGCGACAGAGAGGAGCAATCGCGGTGGATCCCGGAGATGAAGCTGGTGTGAGGAGGGAGGGACGAGGAAGGGAGGAATGGGGGAAGGAAGGGAGGGAGCGCGATGAGAAGTTGTTCAATCACACGGTGTTTGCCATCCTCCCTCCCTCCCTCCCTCCCTCCCTCCTTCTCCCTTCTCTCCTACCCACTTTCCTCCCTCTTTCTCCCTCGTCTCACTCCCTCCCTCCATCCTTGCACTCACCCGACGGTCACTCCTCGCTCCGTGAAAAAATCCACCAGCGGCGCCCATTCCATTTCCGACGAGGGGGAAGAGGAGGAGGAGGCGAAGGAGGAAGAGGAGGGGAGGGAGGGTTGGAGGAAGGAAGAGGTGCTGGCACCAGTAGTGACTGCTGTGGTCATGCTGCTGCCTTTTCTCCGTTTGGTCTCGGGAGGTAGAACGAGGACAGGTGTGGGTCGTTCGAGGGGGCAGGAGAGGGAGGGAGAAAAGAGAGTGAGAGGGATCCGGGTGGAGGAAGAAGAGGAGGAGGAGAAGGAGGAACAAGAGGAGGAGAAGATAGCGAAGGAGGAGAAGGAGGAGAAGGAGGCGAAGGAGAAGGAGGAGGAAAGGACAGTACATGGCTCTTTCCTTGCCGTGATCGGTCTTGCTACTACCGCTGCTGCTGCTGCTGCTGTTGCTGCTGCATTTCCTCCCTCTCTTCTACCTACCCCTCTACTCAGGACCTTTGCTGATGCTCGACGTAACTGAATCATCCGTTTCTTTTGCCTCGTGGATGGATGGGGAGGGAGGGAGGAGATGAGGGAGGGTTGGAAGGGCGGGTGAGTGTCAGCGTGTCTGAGGAGAGGAAGGGAAGAATTGAGAATGTTCACCACTACTACAATTATCCTATTCTTTTACTTCTCACTAAAATGAACACATGCATATATTAATTAAGAAATTCCGCTCAGTCAATTTATTTTTGGGATTCGTACGACATAACGAGTATTTATAGATATAAATAAATGAATAAATTCGATTTACTCATTTCTCCTCTTCTCCATGAGCAATAAAATCGGAAAGATTTTACTGGAAAAAAGGAGGAAATTCACAAATTTAAAAATACGAAAGAAGGTAAAAGGAGATAAACGAGAAGGGCATTCCTTTGGGGTGTGGGATGAAATAATCATTCGCACACGCACACACGTGAAAAAATGAAGATGGAGTAAAAGAAGAGGAAAAAAACCCGTAAAGGAGTACCAGAAGAGAGGACATGGATGACGAAAGATGGTGAAAAGGAGGATTAAGAAGTGAGAGAGAACAAACCGTGACCTGACAGAGAAACGAGAGTCCTCGGAACGATCAAGCTGTGGAAGGGACGAGAGCCATGGAAACAGCAGAACGCTACCTCCCCGCCCTCTTCACCCTTGCCTCCATCCCTCCCTCCCGCACCCTCCTCCCTCTCTCCCTGCTCTGTCTCCTCCTTCGACAAGGCTGGGTGACGAAACACCGTGCGCCTTTCTCCCCTCCTTTTCCTCCCCCATCACTCATTTAAATGAATAATCAAAAGGGGGAGGCGCCCTGATCTCGACAATACAACAAATGTACAGGCCAAAACCCAGCAAAAAGGGGATGAAGGACAAAGACTGAAAATGAAGAGAGAGAGGGACAAAAAGGACAGGAAAAAATGACAGATACTTGCCTCCTCGTCTGGCCCCCCTTCTCAAGACTGCATGCTCCCACCTCACCTCTCCCTCCCATCCTCCCATCCTTCCCTTCCTCCCTCCCTCCACCCTTCATGCCTTTTTTCTCCTTTCTCCCCCTCTCTTCTTGTTTTACAACACGCATGCGTCAGTATTCAGCCACTCATCCACATACAATTAAAACATGCGCCCTTCACAGTTCTTTTCACCCTCTTTCTTTAATCAAAATAATTGAACAATTATTTAATCAATTAATAAATTGATGATCCATCCTCCACAGTGGGGCTGTTCATTCCCTAAGTATATGACATCTCATGAAAAAGGTAACGAGTCACACAGACACACACCAAGAAGGAGACTCGTCGTCATCTTTTCTGCCCGATAACACTCCTCCCTCCCTTCCTTCCTCCCTCCTCTTCTCAAAAAGAAGGAAGAGAGAGCAGAAAGAGAAACATAGACATCCCAACCCTTCAGGGATCGAAAGAGAGAATTAAAAAAGGTGGAAGAGGAGAGAGGACAAGGAGAATGGGAGGGAAGGAGAGCGGGTTCGACGTGGAGGGAGGAAGAGGGGGGAAGGGGTGCAATGATGGAGAGGGAAAAAAGAGGAGGAAATACAGAGGGGCTAACGGTCCGGAGGAGACACATACACGATCACCACCATATACACAGACGCACAATTAATCCTTTTATTAATATTATTATTATAAGATATGACGTACTATTAGTGATTATTGTTTACTACCTCTCTCTTCAATATATCATTCTTGCATTCAAATACATAAATGAAAATCTCCTTGGAAAAATAAAGAGGGATTGAATAAATACATTAATCGAATGAGTAAATTAATACTTATTCAATTAAATAAAAAATTGAGACGGCAAGAGACCCCCTCCTCTCTTTCTCTCTCTTTCTCTCGCACACATCTACTCATCCCACCGAGCGCATGCTAATTTTGTGCCGTCCCCTCCTCTGTATCTCCTTCCCATCCACCCCTTGGGAAGAAGAGAAGAAAATAGTAGAGGAAAAGAAGGAAAGGGGGGAGGAAGGGGGATTTCCTCTAAGGAAATTATTTTTATTGACTGGTTGATTGAACTTGAAGAGAAAGAAAGAGGTGGAAGAGATGCGACACTTTGTTACACGGCGTCTGCCCAAGGAGAGGAGAAGAGAGAAAGAGAAGGACAAAGACGGGAGAATAACATTTTGGATCCGACCCAAAATAAAGGAGTGAAGAAGGAGGAGGAGGAGGAGGAGGACTAGGAGGAGAAGGAGCCCCTCCTGACCTTCCCCCCCTTCCGACGAAATGAAGGAAGGAGGGAGAGAGGCCTTGAGAGGGGCAAGACAAAAGGGTTGAGGGTCCGGGAAGTGAGGCAGGAAGGGAGGGAAGCACACCTTAAATTACCATCATTATCATATGAAGGTAAACAAGATGCGTTTTGGGTCTCTTGCGAGAACCAAAAAGAGGAGGATCATTCCAGTCTAGGGCTTCTCAGTCTCTCTAAATACTCTCTCTCCTATAATTCAATGGAAAAAAAGTGTCGCGCTTCGAGTCCTGTGGGTGGGAATGAACAGCCCTCTACCCCCTTGCTCCCTATCCCTTCCTGCGCAAAAACATTTGTTATCAATGAATAAATTTTATCCACATAAATGAATAAAATAAATTACATAAAATAAACAAATATATAGAAATTGCGGGCACACAGACTAGCAGTCCGCCCCCCCAAAAAAGGGAAGAGAAAGCTAGCCAAGAAGGAGGAGAGTCTCTTGCAAGAATTCACACAAAAAATAGGACTCGGAATTATTTATTTACTCATTTATTTAATTTAATAAATAAATAAGTAAATAAATAGATGAAAAAAACACTCTCTCTCTCCTTCTTCCTCCTCTTTACCTCCTCCACATTCCTCCTCCTATCCCTTTCCGCCTTGGCCACTAGACAAGTCACCTGCTCTCCCTCCTTCTCTTCCTTCTCCCATCCTCCCCAAATCGACCCTCTGTCTGAGAGATAAATCAACTTTTAGATGAAGGCATGACATATGAGTGCGTGTGCTTGTCGGCGCATGCGTATGCGTGAGACACACACATACACAAAGACACCCAAGGGAAAGATTGAAAGGTGGAAGATAAGGTAAGAAGGGAAATTTTGAAGAAGGAAGAGCGCGAGTAGAAGAAAGAAGACAAGAGAGATCAAGGGAAACGAAAGAAAGGAACGGAAGGGTCATTGTCGCCTCTGCTTTCCCTCCCTCCCTCCCCGCCTCCTTCCTCCAAAGAGGAAAGTGACCAAAGTGGGAAGAAAGTACTGAAAGAGATACAACTCCCATCCTCTCCCTTCCTCCCTCTCACCCCCTCCCTCGAGCTGCCTTCCTCCTTCCCTCTCTCCCTTCCTCCCTCTCTCCCTCCCTCCCTCCCTCCTCCCATCTTCCCTCCCTTTTCCATACACACACACACACACACAAACACGCACTCACAAGCACTCATAAAGAGGCAAAAATGCAAATAAATTGCAAATGGGTAAAGACCAAGGCGGGACAAGACACGGCTCACGACCCATCAAAGTCAATCAAGGACATATCTAAATAGAGAGGAAACCCCCTCTAAGTGCCCTATCTGTCATCTAATTTCATCTATGAGTCAGCCTTGTCCGGGTACCGTAGGCCTGAAAACACTCTGTTAGGGTTACTAACCACCAAAACCACAAGGGGGTGTGTGTGTCTCGATTTTTAATATTTCCAAATAAAGGAGAATTTAAATAAGTAATTGAATGAAATAATTAAATGAATTAAAAAGAGAAGTAAGATGTAAATAATAAAAATAATAATAGCCATACTCCTAATAATAATAAGAATAATCAAAAAGGCGGTCATGGGAGTGATCAATGGTGGAATTGTGCGTGTCTCAAAACCAGTCGCACGCACGCATCTCTCTCTCCCCTCTTATCTCACCCATACGCCCAAAATCCCCTTTACTCTTCCTCCCTCCTCTCAATCTTGTCGCTCCCTACCTGCTCCTTCTCCTTTTAACGTCTTTCTCCCTCGTCACCTCGCTTCTCCTTCCTTTCGTCAACATACCGTCAAGGTAAGCATTCTTTCAACCATTCATGATTCGCTCTCTCCAAAAGAGGAAAAAGAGAAAATAAAAATAAATGTGAACAGGGATGAAACCTCCCTCTCTCTCAATCTCTTTCCTCCCTTATTTCCGTCCCTTAATCCCGAAGGAAAAAGGGGGGAGTGGAGGAGGGAGGGAAGGTGGGAGGGAAGAAAGGAAAGGAGAATTTGGCAGTCGATTTATTTATTGACTGACTTGATGTCCTTGTCGTTTGCATCACGGCGGAATGATTAAAAATAATAATGGTAGTAGTGGTGTGTATCAGGTGGAAGAGATAAAAGAAATGGTTAGAGGCTTACCTTTCGTGTGCGGACGTGGGCAGGCTGGCAGGCGCGAGGGGAGATGGAAGAAGAGGTGATGGAGGAAGAGGATGCAAGGGAATCGTGTAGGGCGTGTAATCTTGCAGTTTTGTAGTCTATTGTCGGGGCAGGAGCGGAATTAATGAGGAGCGAAGGGTTGGAGGGATGGGGCGGGAGGTCGAACAATGAGGCTTCGATGACAGCCGGCGCCTTTTGCGCTGCGCCGGCCGGGGGACAAACCGTGCAAGGAGGGAGGACAGGGCCTTGGCGTCTTTCCTGTGAGTGTGCGGTTGGAGGTTGGGGGCGTGGACTGTGAGAGCATGTATCGTGAGAGAGGGAAGACCACATCAAAGAACAGTTCTTCGACAAGAAGCGGCGAAGCCGGCGAGACGCGAGGACCGAGCCACTGATGAGCTCAGCAAACAGAGCCTGTCAGACATTATGTCATAACACGGGTTCGAATACCTTGATTAGAGGCGCATGCCTTCTATCTAACAAGTGTGCGGGTAGCCTTGGGGCTATATACCCGGCCTGGTCGGCCGGACCAACATGCTGCCGTGCTCGCAGTGTGTAAAAGTGTGCGGTACGTGGCGCATCGATGGGAGCAGTTGCCGAGTCACTCACCCCTCTTCGCCCCACATGCACCCACCCACACACATAGAGGCTGCGGGAATCGCAAGAATACAGGTGTTGGTAACATCAGGAGAGGCATGATAGCGACAGCACTGCGTGCTAGACCACCAAAAAGAAATGCATGCCTCCTCTCCAGCACGGCCTCAACCTGCTTGCTGCTCCTGCTCTTCCTCTCAGGCGCGCCATGGGAAAAAACGGAGACAAAGGGACGCAGTATAAGGCTGGTGGCGGATGCGTTTGTCCCGCATGTGCTGCATTGTAACGCGAGGAATCGAGAGCAGCACTCGTCATCGAGGGGGAGGAGAAGACCGCCGCTGCACCAGGAGCAGCAGCAGCAGGGGATTATCGCTCTGAGGGCGAAGACCAAAACGTCCACCACCAGTAGTAGCAGTAGGAGCAGCAGCAGTAGCAACAGCAGTAGTAGCGGTGGCATAAAAAATAGCAGCAAAGTCCACTCTAATCCTCCATCCCCACAACCCTCCTCCTCCTCTTCCTCGTCCTCCTCCTCCTTTTCCTCCTTCTCCTCCTCCTCTTTCTCCTCCTCCTCCCCCGCCCACGAGCTCGAGCCTCATTATCACGCCTCGAGCGTCATTGCAACCAAATTACGAAAACCCAACAACGCTCCCACGGTGCGCCCCCCCCCTCTTTTCTTCCTCTTCCCCTCTCTCTTCCCTCTCTCCGTCCCACACCCGCCCTCCCCTACTTTCCCAAGCTACGACAAGCCAACACCCTCCCTCCCTCCCTCGCTCCCTCCCTCCCTCCTTTCCTCCCTCCCTTTCTCCTTCCTCATCCAGGTATGGGTAGAATTCGGTGCACTGGCCGCGTCGTTGCCTCCCGAGAAGGTGATCAATCTCGGCCAAGGCTTTCCTAATTGGAACCCGCCGGCCTTCGTCACAGAGGCTGCCCACGCCGCCATTAACGGTAACTTCAACCAGTACACCCGAACGGCAGGTACGTCCTTCCCTCCCTCCTTCTCCGCCTATCTCCCACTCTCCCTTCTTTTGTCCCTTCCTTCTCATTTGCCACAATGAATGCCAGGAGAGGATCTCTTTCTCACCCTCATCCCCTCCTTCCCTCCCTCCCTTCCCTCCACAGGCCATCCCCCTTTAGTGCAGCTCCTCGCCGAGCGGTACAGCAAGCACATGCACAGGACGGTTGACCCGATGAAGGAGGTGGCCGTTACCGTGGGCGCGTCCCAGGTAGGGAGGGAGGGAGGGAGGGAGGGAGGGATAGAGGGAGGGAGGGAGTAGCCGTCACAATGCTATTCTTCTGCCAGGTCATGCACTCACTCATCCCCTCTTTCCCTCGTTCCCTCAGGCCCTGTACATTGCTTTACAGTCGCTCGTGGCGCCAGGGGATGAGGTCATCCTCTTGGAGCCGTTTTTCGATCTTTATGTCGGACAGATCCGTTTAGCAGGTGCGCCTTTCCCTCCCTCCCTCCCTCCCGTCCTTTCCCCCTTTCAGCTTCCCTGCTGTTCCCTGCCCCTGGCAGAGTTTCCTAACTCCCTCCCTCCCTCTCTTACTTTGACAAATTTCCCTCCCTCCCTTCCTCCCTCGCGCAGGTGGCACGCCCGTTTTCGTTCCTCTCGTTCCCAACGGCTCCAATGGCTGGGACGTTGACATGGAGGCCCTCGCCGCTGCTATCACGCCCAAGACACGGCTGCTCATTCTCAACAGGTAGGTCCCTTCCCTCTCTCCCTCCCTTCCCTCCTCCCTCTATTGCACCCTCTTCCCCTCCCCCTGACATGGTCCTCACCTCCCTTCCTCCCTCCCTCCCTCCCTCCCTCCCTCCCTCCCTCCCCCAGCCCGCACAACCCCACGGGAAAGGTGTTCACGCTCCAGGAGATGGAGGGCATTGCGGCCTTAGTCCGTTCCCAGGAGGGTCTGGTCGTTATCTCCGACGAGGTGTACAAGTTCACCGTCTTTGAGGAAGGCTCTCAGGTGCGTGCGGGAGCCCTCCCTCCTTCCCTCTCTCCCTCTCTTCCCCCCTCTCCCTCTCTCTCACTCCCTTCCTTTCCTTCAAATCCAAAGGCATCCCCAGGATCACTCATTTCACTCATCCCTCCCTCTCTCCCTCCCTCCCTCCCTCCACCCTAACCCTAACCCTAACCCTCCCTCCCTCCCTCCTCACAGGGCCACATCCATTTCGCCTCTCTTCCGGGTATGTTTGACCGAACGCTGACCGTCTCCTCGGCCGGCAAGACCTTCAGCGTGACGGGATGGCAGGTGAGGGAAGGAAGGAGGGAGGGAAGGAGGGAAGGAGAAAAGATGCATGATGTGACAGGCGAGGGAGGGAGGGCAACGTCGACAACCGCCGCAAGTAACCCCACCCCCCTGCCTCTCTCCCTCCCTCCCTCCCTCCCCTTAGGTCGGCTGGATCGTAGGCCCGGCCACCTACCTCGCTGACATTCAGGTGGCGTTACCCTACATCCAATTTTGTGCCTCCACTCCCATGCAGGAGGCCCTCACCCACGTCATCCGCAGGGCGGAGCTTCCCTACGAAGGTCCGTTCACTCCTTCCTTCCCTCGCTCCTTCCCTCGCTCCCTCCCTCCTTCCCTCCTTCCGTTCCTTCTTTCCTGTGCCCAACAAGTGTGCGCGTGTCTTGACATTCATACCCGCCCTCCCTCCCTCCCTCCATCCATCCATCCCTCCCTCTCTCCCTCCCTCCCTCCCTCCCTCCCTCCCTCCCTCCCTCCCT
>Ga0160420_100231_pt1 | contig 30785 bp, 49 predicted proteins | sample CelAP2metagpilot_FD_108197 | JGI IMG/M metagenome (GOLD analysis project Ga0160420, IMG submission 108197) | Phycosphere-associated microbial communities from algal ponds in Kailua-Kona, Hawaii, USA - Cellana AP2-5-5 metagenome pilot | ecosystem: Engineered > Artificial ecosystem > Aquaculture >... | reverse complement strand
GAGAGGGGGAGGGAGGGCAGGGACAAGGGACGGGAGTCCCGATGTGGTTGCCGCCTGTGACAGGGGGAGGGGGAGAGAGGGGAGGGGGAGGAGGAGGAGGTGACGGTGGAGGAGGAGGAGGAGGGTGGCGATGACCCATGGAGTGGAGCGCGACGGGCATGGACTAGGAGGAATCTGACATCCATTCCTCCCATCGCTAGGGAGGGAAGGAGGGAGGGAGGGCAGGAAGGACGCGGACAAATACTTCGATGAAATTTTGGCACTGGAAGATATCGAAAAGCACAAGCAGGCATCTCTCAATTAGCGTCTAGCATAAGTAGGAGATAAGGGGGGAAGAAATGGAAGGGGATCCTCCATCGAATGTATTTGAATGTCAGCCAATCAACAGACAAGTCACAATTAACGACCAAACAAAGGAAGAAAGAGCAGAAGATTTTTAACGGTAACAGGAGCACGCATAAGCGGGGTGGGATCATCACTCATACTTTCCCTCCTGTCCCTTATCCCGTTTGTACGCATGATTTTGTGTCACTCAATGCAGTGGACCACACTGCAAACAAATCAGTAGTTGTGATCGCAGGGGGAAAGCATATTGTGAGGATCTCAGACGCAATGCGGTGCAATGACCACGCTGCTGTATACGAAAGCATCTCTTATCCATCATTCAATCATGATTGATATGCGCACTCTATTTTTTCGTTTGTTCCTCACTCTCCTCCCCCCTTTCTAATCTCCTTATCCAGCCCTTTCAAGCTGCTCACCAAGCCTGCACCTCTTCCTTTTCTCTCTCGAGGCTGCAGCTGTCAGCCTCGCCCTTGCTTGCCTCAACGCCAGATACATTTCCCTTAGTATTTCCGGGTCATAATTCCACTACACGCTCCTCCTTCTCCTCCTTCTCCTTCTTGTCCTCCTCTTCTTCCTCCCCCTCTTCCTATCTCTCATCGTGTTGCAAGGCCTGCATACGTCGTCAAATTCCATATCCTTCTCCTTCTCTTCTCTCTACTCTCCTCCTCCTCTTTATCCTTATCCTTCTCCTCCCCATTCGCATGTAGATCACTTGAGTCCTCATTCGCTTTCTCATATAAAAAAGTATTCTCTCGTGTGCGAATAGGATATGGGCCATGAACCTCCCGTCTCGCTCGGTTACCACACGAATATCGTCGAAGTCCGCCTCCATCCACACGACACACCCTTGTGCCACAGGATGCAGATCCAATCTGTCCACGATAAGCATTGAATAATCAAGAGTCGCAATATCCAGAAAGCAAGGTTGTTATTCCTTTCGCACTGGCTCGAAGGCCAAGATTTTCCTGCGTAATTGAAGGTTCCTTGCCCACCCAGCCAAGCACTGTGTCTTGATTTCGGTACACTTGCTTTTCTTGGTGTGCGATCATTTTCACTTCAATCCCTTCTTCCATTCCATTTGAGTATGGTACAATACACTTACTCCTAGCTTTGCTAGACGGACCACGAAGACCTCAGCTGATCTCTTCACAGCGTGTCGGTTGGCAATCTCAACCTTCAGTCATAAGAAGACTGTTTGTTGCACTTCGAGCTTCGAGGTATCCTTGCTTTATATTTTCCCTGCTGCTACTACTGCTGCTGCTGCAGCGGCACTGCAAGCAGGAAGGGACAAAAGATCTAATGGCTGCCCCACCGCGTCCACGCGCTCACAGACATTTGCACCTCCATCTCTGCCGTCAAAACGAGCTTGCTATAGTCGTCGTGCAGGGCGTCGTAAGGGTGTCCGCAGCATGCATGTCCTTTTGGGCCTCACTATCTTGCTTTGATATTGATCCAACTCACCGAACCCCCCCCCCTTCCACTTTCCAACCAGAACACGGGCAAATGGCTCCGTTAACGACTTATGTCAAGCCCTTGCTGGTACTCGGCGCGGCCACCGCCACCCTGACCAATGCCTTCGTGCTTCCCTCAGCCCGCCCCCTGCCCAGCTCCGCCATGGCCACCGCCGCAGCCAAGACCTCCCCCCTTTTCACGCGCACCACCTCTTCTATCCCTACCACGACCCGGCCTGTTCAGGACACAGCTGTATTTGCCACCAACTTTTTCGACTCGTTCTTTGCGCCCAAGAACAAGGGAGCAGGCAAAGCCGGCAACAAAAAGACGGTCGTGCTCACCGGCACCTCCTCCGGCCTCGGGAAGGGCACTCTCAAGGCCCTGTGCGCCCGTGGCGACTATTTTGTTATCTGTGGCGTGCGAGACGTGGCCAAGATGCAGCGTGTGGCGGAAGAATTGAACCTGGACCCCTCCTTGTTCACCATCCGCTCCCTCGACTTGTCCTCCTTCGATTCCGTCCGCAAGTTCGCCAAGGACGTGAAAGCCGTTAAGGGTGGCAAGCCCCTGGACGCCTTGGTCTGCAATGCTGCTGTGTACCTCCCTGCTCTTCCCACCCCTACCTTCACTCCCGACGGAATTGAGGAGTCGTTGCAAATTAACCACCTGTCGCATTTCTTGTTGGTTTCTCTCCTGATCGAGGACTTGAAGAAGGCCAAGGACCCCCGGTGCATCATCGTCGGCTCCATCACCGGTAATGACAATACCATCGCGGGTGCATTTGTCTGGCCTCGAGCGTCCCTGGGTGACTTGAAGGGCATGGAGGAGGGGGCCAAGATGCCCGTGTCGATGATCGATGGCAAGGCTTTCAATGGTGCCAAGGCATATAAGGACAGCAAGGTAGGGAATGGAGGGAGCGAGGGAGTGAGAGAAAGAGTGCATCGGAGTGTTTGTTGCTCGTCTTTTTCATTCGACATAGCAAACGCATCTTCATCTCATATAAACCCTCCCTCGCTCCTCTCAACCCGTCCGTCCTTCCCCACAGATGTGCAACATGATGACGGTCAACGAGCTCCATCGCCGCTACCACGACTCGACGGGAATCACCTTCAATACCATGTACCCAGGCTGCATCGCCGAGACGGCTCTCTTCCGGGAGAAACGACAATGGTTCCGGACGATTTTCCCCCTCTTCATGAAGTACGTCACGGGGGGCTATGTCTCTGAGGACGAGGCGGGAGAGAGGCTGGCTCAGACGGTGTGGGACCCCGAGCTGAAGAAGAGCGGGCAGTACTGGTGCTGGAACGGCCAGGCTCAGCAGTTCGGGTACTACGATCCGGCCACGAAGCAGGTGCGAGGCGCGGGGGGCAGTGGAGGGACGGTTTTTGAGGGGAAGCTGGCGGGGCAGGTGATGGATGGTGTGAAGGCGGAGAAGATGTGGGAGTTGAGCAGTGCAATTACAGGCGCGGCCTGGCCCAAGGTGGGAGAGAGGGAGCTAGCGAATGTGTAGAGGGTAGGGAAGGGGAGATGATCGTTTTTGGGAAGAGAAAGTGTGTGAGTATAGAGGGGGTCGGGGGAGGATGGGAGAGAAGGAGATTGGAGGTGGATATAGAGGCTGCATGATTTGTGTCCGTGCTATGTGTGCGTATGGTGCATCAGATTCAATGGTTCTGAAAGGACACGGTGAATACATAAACAACCACGCTTTTTGGTGGGATGTGAAGGGGAAGGGAGGAGAGGCAAATGAGAAATGGGATATCGAAGCCCCCACAACAATTGAACGCAGGTTTATTTATTGTCATGCCATATGCTCGATGCAGGCATTTTTGGTTTAGAGTAAGAGGCAAAGTTGAAGTCGCGATCCTCCGTTTTCTTCCTTCACTGCGGTCAGTGAGGGGGGGGATGCCCTCTACATTTCTTCTTCTCCACTCTTCATCTTCTTCTTGTTCTCCTGCCTTCTCTTGATTTTTCGTCTCCTTCCTTCTGACCTTCTTAATCTTGATCTTTTCCTTCCTTACATGGCTAGCTTGATGCTGCGGTCTCCTTCTTTCTTTTTTGGAGGCGGTCAAAGTAGTGGCGCCCTCCTCCTCTCCTCGCTTTCTCCGTTCTTCCTTTGAGCATTGCTCTATGGTCGGGTAGTTTGAGAATGCACACACGTGCATATACCCATGCACCCGTGGGCAACGTGCATTGTTACGACAGGGAGATCAAAATCCACACACACACACATTCATTCGCCCCCGAACGAGGTACACAACGTGTCCTCTCCCTCCCTCCCTCTCTCCCTCTCTCCCTCTCTCCCTCTCTTACCTTCCCTCCTTTCATTCACTCACTCAATTAAGTTTGTATTTTCCTCCTTCGGGGTTTTCATACCTACGTCATCGTCATCATTCTTATTGTTCTTCTTCTCCCTTCCCCTTCCCCTTCCGCTTTCTAAAAGCCAATATTTGTTCGAGCATTTATTTCTTTTCCGATTCAACTCCCACCCGCCCTCCCTCCCTCCCTCCTTCCCTCCCTCCCTCCCTCCTTCCCTCCCTCCCTCCTTAAATACTCAAGTACTCGTACGACTCTGCCATCCCCACCTCCGGGCACACTTCATACAACCGATCGCTCAACCTCTTCCTCATCCGTTCGCAGGGCACCTGGTTGTAGACCTGCGCCGCAAACCCCATCATTAAGACTTGCCGTGCTTCCCTTCGTCCAATGCCCCGCGACTGCAAGTAAAACGCCTCGTTCTCGTCAATGTCCGCCACAGTCGCTCCATGCGTGCAGTCCACATCCCCCGAGCACACCTCTAAGGTCGGCATCGCGTCAACAGTGCACGAATCCGTTAGCATAATCGACCGAATTAACTGGTCGGCCGTTACGCCCCTCGCCCTCGGCTCCAGCTTCATCCGACCCTTAAATACACAGTGGCTATCTCCACTCACAATGTTGCACTGATACATGTTGCTCTTCCCATCCTTACGCAGGTGGTGGATGTAAGAATGGATGTCCAATTCCTGCTCCTCCCCGCTAACGGTCAGACCCTCCGTATCCACCCGCCCCTCCGTCCCGTTCATAGTGGCCTGCAGGTTAATCCTACCCATGTCACCCCCTACGTTGATAAAGACATTCCTGTACGCACTCAACTTCTTCGTTGTCACCGACACCGCGTCAAACAGCTGCCCTTTGCCCCCCATCTCGTTCGCGTGGAGGTGCTGTACCTCCGCCCGCCGGTCAACTCTGACGGTCGTACAGGCATTAGCAAGGCCCACTCCTTCCCCGATATCCACATAGCTCTGCACGAACTTCCCCGCCGAGCGTTTCTTGGCAATTACCACCAACCTCGGGTGTGATACCCTCGCCTCCTTCCCGCCCTCCTTCCCGCCTTCCCCTTCCGTGCTTGTCGAGATGAACAGAAATTGCACTGGTGCCGCCATCTCCCCCCTTTCACCCACCACCAGGCAGGCAGCATCCTTCACGCACGCTTGGTTCAGGGAACAGAAAGGCAATGAGCCAGCCGCCAAAGTATGCCTCATCCCCACCTCCGGCGACCACTCGATCTCCCGCAGCAGCTCCTCTTGCTCCTCGCCCGTAAAATCAAAAATACTCCCAACCTTCCACCCCTCCCTAACCCCCTCCTCCTTCAGGCCCTCTACCGAACCCGCCGGCGAAAACTCCGGGTGGAAGACCCCATCCACAAAAACAAGTGCTCGCCCTTCACACACCTCCAGAGTGTGCTCCTTCACTTTCTCCTTGATCAGGGCTACCTGCGCCGGCTGCAGCACTGCAGGGGCTTTCCCCGGCTTCCGCGAGTACACACGCGACAGGTCCGTGAAGCGCCACGCCTCCTCCTTCCTCGTGGGAGCCCGTGTCTCGCCATCCACCAACCGTCCTACCCCCAGCTCTGTCGCTGCATGGAAGAGAGGGTTGGGTTCCCGCGAGGACAGGACTGAGTTGAACCAGTCCCTGGCTTGCTCCTCCCGAGAAGGGGGCTTTAAGGCCACAGTCTCAGCCTCGATTAAGGCTGTGGAATCATCTAGGGTGACAGAGGGGGAACGTGGGCGCTCGGCGAGGGCAGCTTGGAGCTTGGTGCTCTGGTTTTGGAGGAAGGGTGGAAGGGAAGGGAAGGAGGGTGAGGAGGAAAAGAATGAGGAGGAGGTGGAGATGTTGGGAATGAAAAGGCAGACTCGATTACATGAAAAGGGCTTCAACCAACAGGTGCTGACTCGTCAGGGGTACACGCATGGTTTAGTGGGCCAGACTCGTCGAAAGACGGCGGGGGGCGACGAGACGCAAACGAGATACTTTACTGATAAATGAGGCAATGATACAGCCTTCCCCTCCTCGTCCGCCTCCTTCGTCCTCTTTCTTCTCTGTCTACGTACCCTTCCTTGTTGTCGCTGTTGCTGCCACCAAAGTCCACTGTCTTTGGCAAGGCTGGGTGGGGGTTGGGCGGGGGTGTTGAAGGGGAGGAGGAACGCTTGGACCGTCCCCAGTAGAGCTGCGGTTGCAAAGAGGTAGGACGCGCCCCACTGCCGCCGTTGCGGCCGATGCTGCATGTTCATAGCAGCGCTGTGGTATGGAGGTGGACAAGAGGGTGCTGGAAGGTTAATAAGTGCGCCAACTGCAAATAAAGCTGCAGGCGGAGGCGCTGCAACGAGGACGGGCTGCCTTTGCATGCAGCGAGAACAACACAAGTAAGGGTAGGATCTCATCAAAGTGAACGCAAAACCACATGTTGGCAATGCAGACCAAACACCGATACACATAACGCAAGAGGTAGAGCGAGACGATACGTTTGTCGCTGTCCTGGGGTTATATCTCAGGAGCTTGGTCTTGACCGAGACCGGGAGGTGACAAGGGAGGCTCGAAATGAGTGATGCTGTTTGTCGTCCTGCAACAACGTGACGAGCGCAGAAAAAGCGATGGGCGGGCGGCACACATAAACTCTTCCTCGTGCATTGGCGTAATCAGAACTAGTACCCATACGCCTGATAAACAGGTGGCGTGAACGTGGGGGAAAAAATGAATAGGCTCGAGGTCCAGTAGCAGCAGCATCATCATCATCATCATCGTCATCTCCAACCGTGTGGATGCCCACCCTTTAACTGATGCACGCGCTCGCTGGCTCGTTGCGATCGCGACTCCACTTTGCATTGCCCCATGTCTATCATGCATCCACACAACTCCCATTCTCTTTCGCGCGACACCTTAAGACAGGTCCTTCTTTCATCGCCGCCGGCCCCCTGTCCACTCCATCCTTCCTACCACCCACCCTCCTCCAATCCTCCTCTGCCCCCTTCCGAGTTCAAGTCTATGCGTCGCGAGCCCCACCAACTATCAAATTCCTTCGATACCATTCACAAGCCTACCCTCCACGAACGGGAAATGGAGAAAGGCAGGGGAGGCAACGATGGCAACAGCAGCACCTTGGAGACCGAGCGGATGATGCTGCTAAGGGTACGTTGTCGCGAGGGGAAGGTATGGGGGGGGAGCAAAACCGAGTGTTCTAAGATTTGTTGTCTGCTACGTGTCCTACACCCATCCTAACCCCTCCCGTACTCGCTTTTGTCCGTTTCCTTTCTTATTTCACCCTTTTCTCACGCATATCTCCCTCCGGTCCGCTGACGTCACACATACACACACCCGCGCAACTTCCCCTCCTTTCCTCCATATTTCCCTCCCTCCCTTCTTTCCCCTTCCAAAACCACAGGAGTCCACTCCTGCCCAACCAGATACTCCCAAAAAGCTCTTCTCCTTCCTTACCCATGTCACTCTCACCATTGAGGCCCTCCCTCGCCTCACTAAATTCTGCCTCCTCGTCCTTGGCCTCTTTTTCTTCTTTGGCTTACACAACCTACTTCAAGGTGAGCACATCAAGGAATAAAGAGAAAGAGGGGAAGAAGGGAGAGACGAGGGGGGGAAAGAAAGGGAAAAATAGTGTTGCCGTGCCGATCTAATTCCCTTCCCTCCCTTTCTCCTTTCATGCAGAAAAAATCATGCATTTCCCCGGCTTCACATTTGGATGGACCCTCGGCTTCCTGGAGGTGCTGGGCGTGACTTTCTTCTCGTACTGGGAACGGAAATGGGCTGGGGAGGGAGGGGTGAGGAGAGCTAGCCTCCGAGCCTATCTGGCGACAACCCTGTGTCTGCTTGGGAGTTCGTCCTTGTCCAATAAGGTAAGGAGGGAGGGAGGGAGGAGGGGAGGGAGGGAGGGAGGGTGGTTGTCCACAAGTCGAAACCAAAATATCCCTCACATCTGTGTGCCCTCCTTCCTCCCTCCCTCCCTCCCTCCCTTCCCCCCTCCAGGCCTTGGACTACATCAACTACCCGACGAAGGTGGTCTTTCGTTCCTGCAAGCTCATCCCTACCATGGTCATCGCCGGGTACGGACGTCCCTCCCTCCCTCCTTCCTTCCCTCCCTTTCTCCAGCCCTTATTTCTCTTTCCCTCTCTTTGACTCCTGTGCATGCTTCAAACGGAGGATAGCATGGTCATGAAATCGCGCTCTCTCTCCACCCTCCCCTTCCTCCCTCCCGCCCTTTTTCCTACCCGCATCATTTGTTCCGCTTCATCTCCTCTTTCTGATTTCCCCTTCCCCCCCGTACCTCCCTCGTTTCCTCACCCTCAGCGTGATGAATAAGAAGACATTCACGGGTATAGAGTACATGGCTGCCCTCGCTGTCTGCCTGGGTCTTATTTTCTTCGCCTTTGCCGACGTCCAGGTGGCGCCTGCTTTCTCACCGTGGTGAGGAGGGAGGGAGGCCGGGAGGGGGGAAAGAGCCGGTCATGCTTCTCCTTGTTGTCTCATCATCTATCCTCTCCCTCCCTCCCTCCCAGGGGCATCACGCTTGTCTCGCTCTCGGTGGTTTGTGACGCCATCCTCCCCAACCTCCAAGTCCGACTCTTCGAGGCTGGCTCCTCCCGCCTGGAAGGTAAGGCAGGCAGGGACGGAGGTAGGGAGGGAAGGAGGGGAGGAGGGAAAGAGGGCAATATCCTGCACTGATGTCGACACCGAGGATCGCGTCGTCCCTCCCTCCCTCCCTCGTCCCCTCCCTGCAATCCTTCGGCCCTTGTGATCATGTCCTTCTCCACCTTCCCTATTCGCGCCGCCTGACGAACTCCTTTCTCCCTCCCTCCCTCCCTCCCCCCCCCGCAGTGACCTTCTACTCCAATATCATGACCCTAGTTCTTATGTCCTTCTCCACCCTCCTCTCCGGAGACCTCCTGGGGGCCCTCGCCTATGCCCGAAGCAACCAGACAGCGGCTGTATACTTGGTCATGTACACACTGTTAGCGTACCTTGCCATCTCGCTGCATATGGTACGAGGGAGGGGGGAAGGAAGGGATGGAGGGAGTGAGGGGAAATCATTGTGTATTTTTGGGTTGGAGGTGTTTGGTCCCTTTCAGTCTCAGAGCTTGTCAATTATTTTTTATCATGTTTGGTGTTTGTCGTACCTCCCGCATGCCTTTCCTCCTCACCTCTTCACCCCCCTCTCCTTGTCTTCCACTCTACCTCCCGCTCTCAGTTTTCACACATACAATCCCTCGCTCCCTCTGGGACAAACACTCTTGAACAAATCAACAAACAACACATAAATTAATCACTTGCTTCTTCACGGACACGCACTCACGCATGCATCAACAAACAACACATGAATCAACAGACGATGGTCCAGAGCTTCGGGTCAGTCGCTGCTGTACTTGTCGGGAACAGCCGGAAAACGATGACGATTTGCTTGTCCTTTCTGTTGTTTCCCAAGCCCTTCTCGCCTTTGTATGTGTGGGGGGGCATGCTGGTGTTGGGGGGCTTGACGGGAAGTGCCTACATGAAGGCAAGGGAGAAGGGGGGAGGGAAAGGAGGAGGAGGAGGAGGAGGAGGAGTAGGAGGAGAGAAGGTGGTGGTGCGACCTGTGGCGGTGGAGGCTGAGATGCGGAGTCGGCAATAGGGTGAAAGAGGGGGGGGAAGGAGAGAAAGGGAAGCGAACTGGAGAGATGTAAAATAGGTATAGAGATCCCTTTGGTCTCTTTGTTGTTTCTTGAAGGGGGGCAGGGATGGAGGAAGGGAGGGGCTGGGACAGAAGTGCTTTATCCTCATCTTGTGGCTTTCCAACATGTGAAATAGTGACATCTGAGAGGCGGAGAAAGGCGAGGGGTATGAAGAGGGGGATAGGGCTGGGTGAGGAAACGAAACATGAGATGAGCAGGATGAGACTGGATGGATACGAAGAGAACGAACGAAACAAGGACATGCAAATGAAGGGGGACAAGATGATGATGAAAAAGATGTTCACCTGGGGTGTCGATGAATTACCCCTCACTGAAAGGAACTGTTTTGGTTTTGCTTTTCTTACAGTTGTCTTGATTCTCTCCCACTCCTTCAAATTTACTCCCTCTTTTCCTGTGTTGAACTATTCGACTTTCAGCGGCGTGCTCTCCTGCCTGTCCTACATTTCTTTTTTGTATCGCCGTGTTGCTGAGAAATATTGACAATTATTGCTACCATAAGCACGAGGTTAATCAAAGCATCAAAAAAATCACCTCCTATTTGGTCATGGGAGAGGATTGAACAGGAGCAGGGACAGCTCATTTCTCCATTATTATGCCAAATGCTGCCTGACTTGCCACTTACACGGGCAACACGCCCTCGGCCGTAAGTTTTTTGTGTATCGAGTTCAACGAGACAAACATGTCAAAGGTAAAGAGACTCAGGCTGAGCAAGAGAAAGAGGAGGCTTGAGGTAAAGAGGATGATGATGACGACGTTCTCTTCACTTCCCTTACTCACGAGCACTTGAAAGAAAAATATCATTAGTACACAAAGGCACAGGACGGAAAGCAGCGCTGAAAGGATCGCGAACTTCAATGTGCGGATTCTCTTGTACATTACAATCTTGAGGTTCTTGCATTTCATCAGCCGAATACTATTGGTGAGATGCGTGTAGCGGTTAGTCATGGAGAGAAGGAGGAGCCCGATGGCCGAGACGAGGAGACAGGGCGTGATTGTCACCTGAATGAACTGAGATAGCGACATATCTTTAAATCACGACCTTGTTAACTTCGTAAAAGATGAGGCCGTGGATGATGCTACAAAGGGCACCTAATGTGCAGGTGCTGTGTCGGAGAGTTGGGTGGATGTGGGGTAAAGGAGAGCTGAATGTGGGGCGGGACATACATGTTCAGGTTGGACGCGTATTTCCCTTGTGCCTCGTCGACACTGCCACGCTCAGGCAAGGAGATCCGCAAGCACGCAAGTATGCCACAGGCTGCCGGATGCAATGACGGCTGGCTTTCCGCAGGCGAGCATGTGGAAGTCGACCGGGTGATCTCTTTGAGAGGGACATAAACCTCAGGTCTCAGGTATGGCACATTCAGACGCTCTCGGCAAATCTAGTGGGTCGACATTCTTTTTCTACCTAGCTGACGTGCATGGGCTCCTGCCTTGCATGGATGTATAGCGTGGTGAGTGGGAAAAATTGGTCGCGCTGTTCTAGTCCACACGTCTTGGAGGAGGATCAAGGCAAGGGGCTGTCGTTTCAGGCAGGCTTATCTGTCACAAGTTTGGGGAGGCTTCTGCCGGTACAGATGATTGTGATCATTTTATTTTCCTTTCAACCTCTTTGGTTTGTATGTACATTCGGTCAGAAGTAAATTAGAATAGATGGGCGGCGCGTCCAAGAGGACTGAAGGGAGGAGGTTATTTATTTCCCAAAATGAATATATACTTATTTATCTACACATGAGTGCATGAGTCATGAGATCGAGCCGTTAAAATCCGGGCATGAACACATATATAATACTCATGCGCCCTACCCATGGGAGTGTGATGCTCTGGCGTTCATTGTCGGCCTGAATAGGCCCGCGATATAAACTTTTGAGAAGCCCTTCGGAGGGTGCACTCCAACGTCATCGCGTCATCGCCGCTGCCGGTCTTGCTTCTCACACAACCCAGTAGCCTCACCAATCATATATCGACATCTACACCGACACACAGGCAATTTTTATCACGATGCTAGCTTTAGCATCCCGCAGGACTGCCGCCCTTGCTGCTTCTACCACAGGTACGCTTGTTTATTGCTCCTTATCTCGTCGGCGAATGAAAGGGATCGCGAGCTGTTGTTCGTGTGCTCTCTATTTCGGGGGTAGGGGGAAAGGGGGGGTGGGGTTGGGGGGGGGATGCGTGATGTGTATAAGTTGAAATCATGGCCTCTGTGCCTGTCCATGCTCTGTCTCGACCGCTTGCGGCACATACTCTAGATTTTTGCCCGTGTCGTTTGATTATGTCGAAGCGCTCTGTGCCTCCATCCCCACGAGTACTCACCTCCCAATCTCAACGCATCCATAGGCATCCTTGCGTCGCTCGTTCGACCCACAAAGGCCACGAGCACCCTTTCTGGAAGCAGAGGGATCGGTTTCGCCACCCTCCCCGAGCATACGGTGGTTGGTCTACCCGGTACGTGTGGCGTGACCAGAGGGTGGGAATGAAGGCGAATCGATGATACTCCTCTCGGCGGAAGTGCTGATGATTGGTTGGTTGGATACATTTTACAGAGACATCGATACCACAGTCTTTTTTGTGGCTAAATGATGGTGAAAAAGCCAGGTTGATGACTCACATGCTTTTCTTAAGCTAACCATTACCATCCCTCTACACTGTATAGCCCTTTCGCCGACCATGACCCATGGCAACCTGGCACTGTGGCACAAAAAGGTACGCGAGGGGTCGATAAATAATATTGTGCCCTCAGCCCAATTCTTCCCGCGTTTCCGTCGCATTCGTCGCCATTCCACCCCACTGATCACTCCCTCCCTCCCTCCCTCCCTCCCTCCCTCCGCCCCACGTAGGAGGGCGATGATATTGGCCCAGGGGACGTGCTTTGCGACATCGAGACGGACAAGGCCACCATGGCGTTCGAAGCTCAGGTATGGACACAACACGGGAAAAAAAAGGGAAGGATGGAGGGAGGAAGGGGGGGTTGGACGGGGGTCACCGGGAGGCTCCGGTGTGGACAGGGGGGGAGAGTAAAGGGAAGGACGGAGGAAAGAAGGTATGGAATGCAGGGGGAGAGGGCACGGTGGAGGGAGGGGTTGGACAGAAGCTATAGGCCGTGCCCTGTCACATAGTTCTTTGTTTTGGAAAAATCAACAAACCAAGATGGAATATAATTTAATTTCTCATATCTCTTTTCTCCCACCTACTTTGTCGCTCTCTTCTAACACAGGACGATGCTGTGCTGGCCAAGATCCTGGTCACAGAAGGGGCAAGTGACATCGCCGTCGGCTCGCCCATCATGGTACCCCCACCTTTCTCTCCCCTTCTCCCTTCCTCGCTCCCTCTCTCTCTATCCTTCCCTTCATCTGCCTGCCACTCGTGCCCCCCCCCATCCTTCCTCCTTCTCGCAACCAACATCCGCTGCGCATCCGCTGCCCAACCAACTTTCCTTTTGACCCTCCTTCCCTCCCTCCCTCCCTCACACTCGCCTCCCCTCCCTCCTTCATTCCCTCCTTCCCCTCTTCCCCATCATCATCTCTCAGGTCATCGTTGAATCCAAAGATGACGTCGCCGCCTTCGCGGACTTTTCTCTCTCGAATATCACCCCTGCCCCTGCTGCCCCCGCCGCAGCGAAGGAAGAGGAAGCGTCTGCCCCTCCCCCTCCTCCCCCGACAACAGCCTCTCCTCCCCCTCCCCCTCCTCCTCCCAAGCCAGCCGCCGCACCCGCGGCAGCAGCGCCTGTCGCTCCTCCTCCTGCGAGTGCTACTGCTACTACTACTGCCACTGCACCTCCTCCTTCACCTTCCCCTTCCTCGTCTTCAATACCAGCAGATGCGTATGCGTTCAAGCGATGGGGCACTTTCTCGAGGGGAGGGGCCTTGGCCAAGAGGTGAGGGTGGGAGGGAGGGAGGGAGGGGGGGGTTGGGTATATCACGGGGGAAATGCGGGCGTGTGCTGAAACATGATGTGCATATTTTGGCTGTGAGTCAGAGTGTTACACCGTACATACATAGAAAGAGGTATGGGTTGGTTTCTCTATATGCTCCGTTATTCCTCCAACTTTGTGTACTCATTCTCACTCAATTCATCCCTCCTCCTTGCCCTTCCTCCCTCTTCATCCTCCCTGCAGCCTAAGCAAGGCTCAAAAGGCGTATGTAGAAGCCTACGGATCGACAGGACAGACACCATTATAAACATGCAAGCAAATTGAAAAAATATCTGGGTGGAGTAAAGGAGTAGACATGTTTGCGAGGAATGGGGAAGAGATACATGGGAAGGGGAGTAGAGAATGAAGAAAAAGAAAAGATTATTCGAGTCCTGTCATGGCAAAGCATGGAGAGAGGAAGAAGAAACGTGCCAGGAGGGCACGAGACATGGAAAAAAGGTGGCTGACTTGAAGGCAACCACGATGGAAAATCTGTGCTCAGGCCAAGTGTTGGTTGCTCGTTTGTTCTTGTTGTCGTTGTGATTTATTGATTGATGCCGACTACACCACACCACATATTCAACATAAACAAACCACCTTTAAAGAATCACACTGGCTTCTTACAATCATTTGCAAAAAGGTGCGGAGGCCTCATACAATCGCCAAGAAAAGTGTCGACGCCACTACTTATCACCACCCGCGGAAGTGGCACCGCATGTCGTCGGTTGTCGGGGCAGCTGCGATGCAGTTGATGGCACGTCATTATTTTTTGGGAGATCTCACATGAGATTTGGCTCTTGCCACGGCATGAACGAATGTAAAACCTTAATATGTTCGAAGAAGGGTAATGTCCTCATCTAATGCATGTGGTTTTGATGAAAATTTGGGGCAGTACAGGTGCTTGGGCGCCTTGTTACCAACAGATGTCGTCAGACCATACTTGAAGTGAACGGCCGGAGTCGCACTGTGGCCAACCTCTTTGCCGAGGGGTGTTTGGAGTGACCTGCGTTCGACTTCCCAATAGACTATACAAAGTAATTCAGTTTTGGATTGATGCTCGAGCGCTTGGCCTTCCCTCTGTGGGGCCGTCCACCTGCATACTCGAACCATTGTGGTGGCCAATGATTGGCCACACGCACGGGACATACTCGGGTTCAGCAGAAACGGAGAGCGCAAAAACCACGACGACACTCCTTCGCCTGGGACTGGAGTCCCATTTGGGGCGCAGACAATTCGCTCCCCTGCACACCTCTAATCACACATTCCCATTACACTTCCAGGCATGGCGCCAAGTCGCGTCTCAAAAAATACGTGCACGGCATGCCGGAGTGCCAAGGTAAGCACTGGTTTTTGGTGGTGGATACGGGGTGAGGGCTGGTGGTTTAAAGGGGGGAGACGTTGGCTGCTTACAAATGCCACAAATGCATATTTACAGATAAGGTGCGATCGTGCTGAGCCCTCCTGTGACAGGTAGGAGGCATGCTCGATGGATGGACAGGGAGTGGGGTGGGGTTTGCACAAATTGAAGAGATGTGGTCAAGTGGGCTGGGACGGGAAGGGTTACACGAGCGCTGCCTTGGACTAGTTTCGCGACCAAAGCGATGACTTGTCTTCACTTTCCAAATTATGTCACAATTGAGTGTTGTAGTTGGTGAACTAGGATGTCTCCTCTCCTGCATGGGCGTACTTTGTCTTCCTTTAGCCCATCTCTGACACGCCACTCTTCCCTTTCCCCTGTTTCCCCCACTCCCCCTTCCCGGCTTCCGATTTAGATGCACCAAGCTTGGCATAACCTGCATTGAACAGGTGCGCACGCAGGGACGGCCACGCAAAGCCCCGATCTTGCCTATGCCCACGGAGAGCATTCCTTGTGAGACTGCCCCCATGGCCTGCGATCTAGGGAGCCTCTCGCCCCCGCTGCAGGGAGCTGGCGTACCGACGGCCCATATCAACTGCCATATCATCAGGAGCAGCGAGATACCTCCGTCGGGGTGCTGCTCCGAGCGATGCACGGGGGGAACCAGCACCCTTGCCAGCATCGGTAGCACTGCCAAGTCTTTTCGACGTCCCCGCTCCGCTGACTATCCGGTCTCCAGCCTGGCCACAGACCTGTCGCACGGCTTCGCCAATTTCCACAACCGCGGCCAGACGTGTAAGGAGAAGACGATAGCTGTCCTGTAAGTCAAGTGTAGCTCGGTTCATTACTCTCTCCCGTCCCTTTTTTACAATATCCTGCCTTATCCAGCACCAACCCCTACCATGCCCTCCCACTCACTCATCCTCTCTTTCCACCCTCTCTCCCATAGGCGCGCCTGGGGCCTTGTCTCGGGCACGCACCGGCAAGACAGTTCTCATGGGGCATTTAACCAGATCGTGCGGACATTGGCACTCGATCATGGCACGGCCATCAGGGTTCAGCAGCGCCCGCCCCCCACCCGCGATGTCCCGGCAGGCACGCCGCTTTATGGCCCTGTCATCCTGCACTCTAGCAGTGATAGTAGCAGTATCAGCAGCAGCAGCAGCAGCGGCTGTGGCAGTGTCCTTCACGCCGGATTCCGTGATGTGGACTTCGCGAGTGTTGAAAAGGCAGTTGCCTTTTACATCATCGAGGGAGGCCACGTCCAAGTGGGTGTCAACCCCCTCTTCCACTCCACACACATGACCGTCCCCCAAGCCCTCGCCCTCCTCAGCCACCATAAGATGCTTCCTGTCCTCCTATGGGGGGCCCTCTTCACTCCCGCCTCGCAACGTAAATTCTATGGCCGCCTGAGCCAGGCTATCTTCACCGCCGCCACGCCAGTGGGTGAAATGACCATGGACGTGGAGTGCGTGGGAAGGCATGAGGAGGAGGCGTTTTGGGGCCGGGCAACGGTCAGACACGTGGTAGAGGATGAGGGGGCGTATGCATCATGTATTATCTCGATTGAGCCTTTGGGTGTGGACGATGCGCGCTTGCCACCGTCGCCTGCGGCGATGACGGCTTTTCCGATCGTGGGCAAGAACAAGAGGAGCTCGGCGATTGCTGCGAGGGAGGGTCCTGGAGAGCGTTGTAGGGTGGACGCATGGGCAGCAGGAGCGCTGTGGTTTATGGAGCAGGAAGAAAAAGAATCCTGTCGGGAGGGAGACGATGAGAGGGACTGGGATGAAGAAGGCACGGCTGGGGAGGACGCGAGCAGCCGCAGCAACAGCAGCAGCAGCAGCAGAAGCAGCAGCAGCAGCAGCAGTGATGGGAGCGTTCGTGACTTGGGGACGTATGGTGGACCTCCGAAACGGCGCCAGCAGAAGCGAAAGTGCAATTCACTCACTGGCAACCGCAGGAGTAGCTTCACCAGCGACGGGAACTGCAACAGGAACACTAGTACTGCCACCACCACCAGCAGCATCAGCAGCGGTGGTTGTAATTTTGTCACTGGAATGTATGACATAGAGGCAAACGATTGCAGGCAGGGAGCTTACGTGGTGGGCTTAGGTGAGCAGACCCTGAAATCCTTAGGCCCCTTGACCTCAGCGGGGCGAGCTAATTTCCAGCAGCAGCTGCTGCAGGCATGGCCGCAGCAGCACCAGCAGTACCAGCAGGCTCTTGGCACAGACTGTGGAGGAGAGACCTCAGATGAGGAAGTTGTAGACGAGAAGTCGATGGTGTGGAGCCATTTGGAAGGGCAGATGCAGCAGCATCCGCAGCGAAGTCAGAGCATTGGAGATTTCCAGTCCACCCTCCTTTCACTCGCAGCTGTACCTGCTCAAGCCCCTATTCTGACCGGTAGCATTGATGCCTGTGCGCTCAAGCAGCACGCGATGACGTTGAAGATAGAGGATGGGGAGGAAGACGACGAATGCAAGGACGAGGGAGGGGCGGGAGATTTCGATGACCTGATGCGGTATGGATTTGACTGGGGCTTGATTACACCTTCTCCCCTTATGCGTGCGGATGCGGCTAGTTCTGGCGTTGCATCCTCGCCGTTGCTGTCACTGACGAGCATGGCGGCCGTCGTGACAACGACGACGACTACAACCTCCTCCTCCACATCCTCCTCCTCCTCCTCCTCCTCCTCCCCCCCTCTTCCCTCCTCCGCAAACTCGTTCATTGCCTGCTTGCCAATGAATGCACACTTTTATGGGGGGGGGGGGGGCGGGTGGTTCGCCGCTGCCAAGTAGAACGATGGCGGAGGGAGGGAGGGAGGAGGGAGGGGGAGAGGAGCTATAGCTGTCTTATGTTTCATCTTTGGGTCAAGGAGCGCATGGTGGCATGAGTGATGATTTCATTGTTGGTTGACAACTTTTCACGCTGTAATGAGGTCTGAGAAAGGCAGATCATCGGGTGCTATTGCTGCGGGAATAATTTGAGATGATGCCGCTGTTCATGATGCCGTTCCCGGGTTTTGAATGATGAGTGTATGTTAGTGACGAAGGAGTGAAGGATGAGAGACCTGAACGAGAGACACCCCTATAAATGGAATGAGAGATGGTTGGGGATAAATGAGGTGGAGGATGAGTGAGGGTCGGGAATAGAGGAGGTGGGAGACAGCGCGCCGAGAATTGACTTTGATTAAGGTGAAAATGGGTAAGGACTTTCCACCATTGCATGAACCTCGTAGGTCTATGTAGAGCTGGCGCATGAAGAGAAGGAGGGAAGGAAGCCGTGTCGTGGAGGATGAGAGGGAGAATTGGGCTTGTGTTTGTGAAGCGTCTGTGTGACTGTGTGTCTGCATGTCTGTATTTTTTTGGTGAGTTCGCCGTCTGTAGACTTACTTCTATCTTTGTATGTATGTTGTTTATCTTCATGAAATCTGACCCTTCCTTGAGGGGAATTATCAGAATGACCGAACACAGAAAGAGCGGGACAGAGAAAGACAGAGAAAAAGAGGGAGACAGAGAGAGACATAGAAACAGGACCGGAGGGGGTGAGAAAAAGGAAAAGAGAAAAAGAGAAAGACAGAAGGACAGAAGGACAGCTAGCGAGACAGAGAAAGGGAGCAGATGGAAGGAGGGCAGGGGGGCATCGACCTGTAATACAAGGCTCAATGCCCCATAATCAATGTCTCGACTCGGATAATCGTCACGAAATTTAGAACCTTTTTCCTTAAAATGCAAAAGAAAAACCAAAAAATGAGACATTCTAATTATAAATATGCATTAGATTTCGGAGTCGCGCGCTCATATTTAGAGAACTGGGCTTTACATTTTTTAAAAAATTATGTCAGACTTGTCGGCTGATACGTCAATCACGTCAATTATACATCTATCGCTAGGTCCTGACGGGGCATAAATACCTCTTGCTTGATTGGATGGATGAACGGATCGAATCGCCTGCTTTCCAACCATCCCCTGAGTCTCTCCTCTACATAATCTCCTTTATAACCGCTACGCCCGGCGTCTCCATCTCCACTTTTTCAAGGGATGCTTCCTGGGCTCGCGCGGGCCTCCTCCCTCTCTCCCTCCCTCCCTCCCTCCCTGCCTAGCTATAGTACTTACAATCTATTTTTGTACCACAAGTTCCACAATCAAATCCCCAAAGCCCCCAGCCTGTGAAGGAAAGAGCGAGGGTGTGTTTTTCATCACACGTCAGTATTCGACTCTTCCTTCCCTCCCTCCCTCCCTCCCTCCCTCCCTCCCTCCCTCCCTCCCTCACCTTCTTTGGCATCCCCCCCCCCTTCTCCCGCAGGCTCCGCACCGTCCCATCCAAAGGCACACTGCCTGCCTTCACCTTCACCTTCGCCTCCTTTCCATTCAAAAGCGGGACTCGCACCAGAATGTCTTTGGCGGCCTGCGAATGGGGAAGGGAGGGGGGGAAGGGAGGGAAGGAAAGACGGAGGAGTTGAGTGTGGGTTCCCTTTTTCCCTCCCTCCCTCTGCAAAGGTGGAAGGGAGGGAAGGAAAGAAAGTAGGAGGCAGTCGAAGGAGTTGAAAGCGTGGGCGTCCTTCCTTTCCTCCCTCCCTCCCTCCCTCCCTCCCTCCCTCCCCCCTTTCCTCCCTCCTCCCCTCCCCCCCTCCTTCCTCCCTCCCTCCCTCCCTCCCTTCCTCCCTTCTGCCCTGTCTCCCTCCCTGCCAACCTGTGCTTTACTGAGCCCCTTCCGCCACACCAGATCGTCTCCCCTTCTGCTAAAGTACGGGTGCCTCGCCTCGCTGAGCACGAAGGTGACTGGAGGGAAGGGAGGAGAGGGCGAGAAAGAGGGCGGGCCGGAGGGAGAGGCGGCGTAGTGAATACGAGTTCCGGCCTTCCATCCCCGTTTGACCTCTACACGAAACGTTTTTTTTCTGCGAATGGAGGGGGAGAGGGAGGGAGGGGGGGAGGGAGGGAGGGAGGGAGGGAGGAGTATCAGTGATATGGGCGATACGTGGAAGGGATTTAACACTTTTCTGACAATCTGTCATCCCTCCCTCCCTCCCTCCCTTCACTCCTCCCTCTTTTACCATCCTACAACCCACACCCTAATGCTTGAAGGTGCTCTTATCCAGCTCCTTCCATCCTTCCCTCCCTCGCCTCCTCCCTCCTTACCTCGTGCCTGCCTGCACGTCCACGTGCTTGGTGGTTCCTCTGTACAGCTCCTCTAATGTACACACCAGCTTCACCTGCTTCGCTGGCTGCTGCTGCTGCTGCTGTCGTTGTTGCTGCTGGAACCCACGAGCACGAGATCGAGTCGTCCTCCTTCCGCCCATTGGACTCCCAGCCCCGCTGCCACCCGGGCTGTTGGTATGTAGGGAGGGAGGGAGGGAGGGAGGGAGGGAGGAACGAGAGAGAGGGAGAGAGAAAGAAAGAAGAGAGAGGAAGAGAGAGACAGACAGAGAAAGAGAAAGAGAAAGAAGAGAGAAAGAGAGAGAGGAATGAGGTAAAGTGACTAAACGGCGAGTATTGCTTCGGCTTTCTCTTTCCCTATCTTGCTACGCGACAGCAAGCGACCATACCCCCCGTCCGTTCCACCCTCCTTCCCTCCCTCCCTCCCTCCTTCACTCACCCAAAAAACATGTCTCCAAAAAACCTTTCAAACGCGTCCTCTGCCCCAAAGAAGCCTCCCCCTCCCCCCGCTCCTCCTCCATCTCCCCCTCTTCCCATATCAAACGGGCTGCCACCCCTGTACTCCTGTCCGTTGAAGAAAAACCTCGTCCCCTTCCCCCCCCCCCCTCCTCCTCCTCCTCCTGGAAAGCCAAATCCTGCGGAAGGAGCCCCACCACCGGCGGACGCCCTGCATGGGAAGGAGGGGGGAAGGGAGGGAGGGAGGGAGGGAAGGAGGGAGGGCGGAAAAGAGACCGAAAAATGATGAATGCTGTTGCCGGATAAACATGGGAAAACGTCAAAGACTTTGGCAGGAGAATGTCACACCTCTCCTTCACGTTTTCACTTTCCTCTCTCTATACATCCATCCATCCATCCATCCATTTATCCCTACCTCAAGCCCTCCTCCCCGTACGTATCATATATTTTCCGCTTTTCCGGATCATTTAAAACTTCGTACGCCTCACAAATGGATTTAAACTTCTTCTCTGCCTCTGGACGTTTGTTGACGGGAACTTTATCTGTAACGCGGAGGTGACGAAGGAAGGAAAGAAGGGAAGGGCAGAAAGGAGGGAGGGAGCGAGGGAGGAAAGGTTGAGTGCTCTACAGTTGGCGCATGAGTTGCCCTCCTGAAAGCTGAGGTACCTGGGTGCGTCTTGACAGCCATGCGCCGGTATGCCCTTGCTATTTCCTTCTTGTTGGCACCACGCTTGAGGCCTAGGCGAGTGTAGTAATCATTTTGGCCCCGCGAGGATGCATGCGTCACGTCGAGGAACAAGAGGAGGAGGAGACACGCAAATTGTAGGAGGAGGAACGAAGAATAATGCTGTAGAAGGTGATAATCTTCCCGTGGTCTTCTTTTACTCCGGGGTGGTGGGGGTGGGGATGGATGTCCGCTGTAGCGTAAGGAGCAGGAGGATAAGGGGAGGGCTGCCATCCCTTGCTGTGCGCTGTGTGGAAGAAGGGAGCAGTGAGGGGGGGGGGCTTTGGAGGGCGGCAGTTGCTGGTCCTGCTCCATTGCACTCATCCCGTCGTTCTTTTCCCCCTATAGATCGTAAAAGAAGGAAAAGTGTCGGCATGTGGTGATTTTCATGGATTAGTAGAGGGTGTGCTCTGCGACGTGAGACGTGGTGCATATGGCGACATGTTCGCGGACTTTCCTTCTTACTTCCCTTCCCGCCTATTTTTTGCGTGTCGTTTTGTTGGCCCTATTTTCTTTTCAGTAGCCCTTCTCTCATGCATCCATGGGCATGCGCGCTCCGCACCGAATGCAGGAGTCTTAAGTTAAGTGTGTGCATTGGAGCCACACGACCGTTGCCAATCCGCTCATCATCGCCGACACGAGACTTCTGCCGACCTCCCACCCCTATGTTTTCCCGCCACATGTACTGATGTCCCCCGCTCACCACTCCACATGCACACACACTATCAGCAGCACCCCTATAAACGCCACCACCACCTCCAACTTGGCCCACAGGGCAATAAGAGTGCAACGATAGAATGGCGCCACCTTCCGCTGCCTTTACCTCTTTCTCGTCTTCGATGCAGGGCAACAGGGGGGATAACTGCATCAGGGGGAGCCGCGGAATCAATGCTGCCTTTGACCGCGCCAACCCATTGTTCGAAGCTACCCTACGTGTCGAGGTCTGCCGTGCAGATAGTGATGCAGGGCAGTCACACCAGGAAGGTTGCAGTGAGGTGAGTGTGCGTGTGTGTTTGTGCCTGTTGAGTAGTGAAGCTCCATCCCGTAGCCGGCCCTCTAAACTCCCCTCCTTCCTCCCTCACATGTGTGCATCTCCTAAGGCTGCCAGCAGAATTTCTCCCACTCTATACCGTACATCAGCGCCTCAGTGCACCTCCCTCACATTCCCTCTGGTCGCTCTTCCTCCTCCTCATCGAGCTCTCATCCTCCTTCCTCCACCCTACCCATACACCGACACAGGTCTTGCCCCTTACACTCCGCGTCCTGACCGGCACCGCCCTGCCCTTTGATGCGCCCTCTCAGCGCTACTGCGGCAGGACCGAAAGGGTGCTACGCATCGAAATCACGCAAAAGGATGACGACGACAAGAATGACGAAGGGGCTGGTGGACGGGGAGATAACAACGCCTCCGCCTACTTCCTCTACTCCCTGGACGTGTCCGAGACCGACTACCCGGCCTTGAAGCGGGACCAGAGCCTGTTGGTAGACTTCACTACCTTTCCCAACCACTTTATTGACCTGGTGGAAGGCTGCAGGGTCATGCCCTCCTCCTCTTCCCCTTCCTCCCTCCCTCCCTCCTCTACGGCCGAGCTACGACCCAAATACCTGGCCCGCCTCACCATCCCCTCCTCCTCCTCCTCCTCCTCCACTACCACCACCTCACCTTCCTCGGGCACCTTCGCCATCGTAGAGGCCACCCTATTTAAAGAGCTCACCCACCTCTCCCTTTCCTTCTGCCCCCCCACGGACCACGCCCTCAAAGTCTACCTCGCCACGCGCCTCCGTCATCTTACCCTCCTCCACGCTGACTCCACGCACGCCCACCTCTCCATCTCCTCTCTCCTCTCCCATGAACAAGCCCGAGCCCACTCCCTTTCCCTGCAGCTCTCTCAGCTCCAGCACCAAAAAGACGAGGAAATCTCCTCCCTCCGCTCCTCCCACACCCAAGCCATGAAAACTGCCCTGGCCGCGCACTCGCACGAAAAACAATCGCTGCTCCATAAACACGAGCAACAGATGGCAAGCCTAAAAAAGAGATTGGAGGAGACGGAGCGACGCAGGGCCGTGTTGGCGGAGGCCCGGCATGGGCAGGAAGCAAGCTTCCGTGAGATGGCGAGGCAAGTCGAAGATCTGACCAGTCGCCTGACAAGAAAGGAGGAGGAGGTGGTGCTTCGGCTGGGGGAGAAGGAGGCGATGGATGGGACTTTGAAAAGAGTGGAGAGGGAGAGGGATGGTGCATTGCTGAAGGTGGAGGGGCTTCTGCAGCAGTTAAATGGTCAGGGTGAGGTACTGGGGAAGACAAAGGCCCTCCAGGCAGCCGCTGAGGGAGGGAGGAAGAGGATGGAGGAGGCCTTGGAGCTGTACAAGAACAACGCGTTGACCCTGCAGGAAAAGCTGGAGATGTCGGTGGGGGAGATCCAGAAGGGAAATGCCATCATTCATAAGCTGCAGGGAGACGTCCAGGCACTGCGAGGGAAACTTAAGACTAAAAATGAAGTGCTCAGGAAGCAGGAGGCACTGCTGGTGGAGGGCCAGAGGGGGCAGGACGCGGGCCAGCATCGATTGAGCATGTCGGTGCAGGAGAATGGAAGGTTGACGCAGGAGTTGAGAGAGATGAAGGTAGCTTTGGAAGAGGCGAAGAGGGAGAACGAATCGAACCAGCAGGTTATCACGTGGTTGAACAAGGAGATCAATGACTTGCAATTGGGAAGGGGGAGTAGTGGGCTGATGTACGCCATGACAGGGGGAGGAGGGACTGGAGGGAAAGGGCGGCAAGGCCTCAACCGTCCCAGCACATCTTCCTCCACAGCTGCCTCCGTCGCGACCTTCATACCGTCCTACCAGCATACCACGCCAACGAAGGGCAAAGGCGGACAGTCGGTCCACGTTACCCCCTCGTCAGTGGCGGTACCCGTAAGTATGGTCAAGAAGCAGCAGCATCAACAACAAGAAGAGCAATACAAGGAGCCGATGCAGCATGAGAAAGTGAATATGTCAGCTTCGTCTTTAGAGTCAGCCTCTTCAACACACTACCTGGACGCGCTGGGTTTGTCGGATCCCTACCAACAGTAAGACTGATGCAGAGAGTAAAACTGAAAGAAAGAGTGAAGTGTGAATACTTACAAACAAGGAACTTTTGGACGCTAAAAGAGGATGAGCTGAAGTAAGGGAGACCGGAATGATTTATACGGTATGTGTATCCTGTGTTTTTCAGCCCCGCTGTACGGTTGAAGGGGAGTGGCGAAGGGAAATACGCACGGTGAAAGATAAAAGGCATGACTCAGGATTGTTAGAAGGTAGACATCTTTTGATTTTGAATACTTACTTATCTTATCGTGCTCTTTGTAAATCAATCGGTGGCAGCCATGTTCACTCTTGTCTACATGCTTATAATCGATGACTTAAATATTTACTACAAGCCCACGAAAGTGGGGGTGTAGTCTCAAGTACATATATGGACACACATTTACCACACATAAAATGTTATGTTCACTTCGTAAGTTCGTTTCCCCCCCCTCCCCCCCTATGCACCATTTGGATGGTGGCTTTTTTCAAAAATTCCAACGGCTGCACTCAACGGCATTCTCATGGAACAACTGTCGCATAGCGAGCAAGATCGTTCAGTCTACCGCACGCGTGGAGAGAAGAGACGTAAAAGGCACAATGCCCGCTGCTGACATAATTATTCCTCCTCTACACTCTCATATATATTCTCTGTGGCCTTTTTGGTGTCGGGGCTCATACATACAAACGCATCAAACCACTCACCCCTTGTTCTTTGTTTTTCTCCCGGGCGCGTGCACGCCATCCCTTGAATTTAACCACAGGAGGCCAGTTCTCGAACTCATTTAAGCAACCACAAAAAGACAGATAGCAACTCATACGGTCACTGGAGGCGATGAGGACTCAGCATCTGTCCAAGCTGCTGATACTAACATTATGTGGAGCAAGCATGAGGTATGAAAGGTGATTGGTTAGGATTGGCGGTATATAGTGCAATTGGTAGACCTTGCGAGCTTGTCCGTCCTTTTTAAATATGCACTGAGCCAGCTGGATAAAGTGTGGGCGAGATCACAGTTCGGAATATTGTTGAGCCTAAATAAAAGCAAGCATCTTCTGGCGAGCTTATCTTGAGGTCAGGACCGGGAGGCATAAAGAGCTGTCATAGGCGTGTTGTTCAAGAAACTGAGGGAATGTCAAGCTTCCAAAAGCGAAGGAATATCATCCAAGATTATCTTGCGTCCATAAATAGGATGCCTCAGGCTATGTCACTGTCCAAGAAGAACTTGCAAGCGGTTCAAACTGTATTTTTATATTTGTATATATACAAGTACATATATGTCATGTACCTTCTCGCCTGTCTTTTTGCCCCATTCACCATACATGATTTTCAAATCCCCCTTATTTTTATTACAGCCACGCCCAGTTGCAGCGCATGCAGCGCGAGCCGTCTCATTTGACCCAAGATGAAGGCGACTTAGTGGTGCAGCAGATCGCGGAGAAGGTCCGCAACGGCGAGGCCGTCCCTGGCGCCTTGGTTGCCGGCGAATCCAAGCCGCATGAGCATCAGAGTGACCGTAGAAGCCAAGAACGTCGCCGCATGCTCTCCGAGCGCAAGCACTCCCACCGCCAAATGAAGGAGGCGGACGACCTGACAACTTCCCGCCGGGATCTCCAACTTTTCTCCTTTTCTTCCAGCAAGGCTCCCAAGAAGAGGCTATTCAAGCCCAAGCGGCCCCCTGCCCTGCCGATGGCCTCCGCCACTTCCGCCAGCGACCAGATGCTGCGTCAGCCTCCCCAACTCAACTGCGCCTGGCAGGTAAGAAGAAAGGAGGGGAGGGAGGGAAGGTTGCTACAGGAACGCCGCAATTGTAGGATAACTCATTTTCCCCTACTTCCCTTCCTCTCTCCTTCCTGCCCTCAACCAGGCGTATATTACGGGGAAGCAGTATAACGTGGCCTATCCCGATCTGCAAGCCGTGTACCAGGTCCTTGTCATGCTCAACGTAAACGACAAGAACATCTTCCGTGTTCGGGGCAGCTTTCCTGAGAAGGGTGTCAAGTACTTTTCCCTCCAATCTAACAACATCGACGTGGGCTTTCCCGTCTCTACCATCAAGGACTATGAGATCGAAGTGGACGATCCCAGCAGTACCCGCAACCCGTTTGCCGAGGACTCGGACCGCCCCATTGGGACATATACCATCAACGTCACTCCCCGTGGGAACCAAGGCCTGAAAAACGAGCTTGCCCTCTGCCCCGACTACATGTCGAACTCTGCGTGTCGGCGCGTGAACGCCGTGATGCTCATGCGTTTCTACACTTCTGATGCGGACCGGCCCCCTGTCAGTTCCAAAACCGACCCTCCCGCCAGCCAGCCCAACCCCCGTCTGTTCGGCTACGCTCCCGCGCCCGTGGTGGAGGAAAGGCGAATGAAGTCCTGGGGAACCGACCGCAGTAAGGATCGGTACGCTGTCTTCGCCACCTGTGACCAAACTCGGTCCACTCAAGTCACGTCGGTGATCACGAAACACTTCTCCGCCATGATTCCGCCCTTCGCCGACCCCGTCCGGCACAACAAGAACAACAACTTTGTCCTCTACCTCGGGGAGGACACAGCCTCCGCGGGCGTCTATCCCAATCTTGACGCCGCCTATCTCTTGGCGGTGGCCTGGCAAAACACTGTCGAGCTCAAGGCACAGCCCCAGAAGAGGTTGGTTGCGCGGGTGACGGGTACCTTACCCATCACCGCACGGAACCTCGTCGCTGACCCCAAGATTGCCAACTGGGAAGAATATGATACCCGGTACGCATCCTTCTCCACCATCGCGTTGGTAGCCACGGGGCCCACGTGCGACACGTTGGATGACGCGGCTTTTCACCGTTTCTACGAGCCAAAGCAAGCCGAGGGGGAGGTCTGGGACCGTGCTTTTTCGTTCGTGGCGGCCGAGGACCCTGCCAGGACGTGCGGCCTGTACAATGCGACGGAGGATTTATTCCTGTCCACGTCGTTGGATGGGAATCCCCAAGACTACTGGGGTATTCTGGATAGGCAGCTCGTTCCTAAGACGCACCGAAACCGGCTGCCGGACCGGACGAACGGATATGCGCGGTTGCAGTGTGCGGAGGCGGCGGACAACGACGCGTGTGTGGACCCGGATTTTTTGAAGATGCTGATGGGAGATTACTATCCCGCTATCAAGTGGTATACGTGCGATGATGAAGGGGTGTTGGAGGAGGTAAAGGAGTATCTCGGCCTGGTCCCTGTGAGTGAGACGCTGACTAACAAGCAGGTGACCAACAATGGCGGCATTGGCTCCAACTAAATAAGTCCAGGAAGGAGGGAGAAAGAGTGGAAGGGCGGAAGGGATAGAGCAAAGAAGGTAATGACGGAAGGGATAGCAGTGTATGAAATCGTGGGTACCATGTGACAGGAGGGAGAGGGATGAAAAAAAGGTTGACGTCCATATGGGGGGAGAGAGGGGAAGGGAAGAAAGGGAGGAACGGGGAGAGGGAGGAGGTATATCTTATAGTGTTCGAGATGAGCACGTGAGCCCAAAAAGTCAAGAGGGGTGAAGTGGTGGATCAGCGGCCTCCGCTGCTGGATTGGAATGGAGGGACTCTCTTATAAGGGTCCAACGATATCGAGTAGCAGTTGCGCTTTCTTCTCTTAAATTTTCCTTTTTAAGGGGGGGGGAATGCGATAGGGAGGGAGGGATGAAGGACGGATAGAAGGAGAGAGGTGCGGAAAGTTGTACTGTGGTTGTTCTTCTTATTATTAACGATATTGCTGATTTTAAAATGGAGGAGGTAGGCAAGGTTATATATGATGGTCATGTTGTGCGCCTAGATATAAGTAGGGTGAAGTGTTAAAGTGTACGATGTGAAGGAAAAGGGATGTCAAGAACAAATCGAAGCATGCAAACCATTCCAGGCTTACAGAAGAGGGAAAAACGGAGCTCATACTCCTCCTCACCAGGACTCTAGGCCACTCTGACCCTGCTGCAACGGGATCTATGGGTGACCAGAGAGCGGGTAGAGGGAGGGAGCAAGAGGTAGAGAGGTAAGCGGTAAATGTCCCTAGCCCCCCGGCAAATCGAAGCAAGAAAAGAAAGGAAGACAGGGGGGAGAGCGCCCCAACAAAAAATAGAGGAAGAAAGCGAAGAAGACGGAGAAGAGGGTGAAAGAGACCGAAAATACCCGGAAAACGACGACAAAGAAGGAGAAGGACAAGAAGAACGAGAAGAAGAAAACTGAGCGCACGCTATCAAGGAAAATAGGGTGTATATGTGCGATACATGTTGGTCGGTCCTGTACATATTTCTTTAGCCATATTTCTTTGCATTTTAAGCCGTCCTCTGACTCTTCCAAACCGACGAAGGCCTCCCCTCCCTCCCTCCCTCCCTCCCTCCCCCAAGACCATCTCACGACAAACGGTCTCTAACTCTTCTGACCTCCTTCTCGATCTCCCTCACCTCTCCCCTCCAGTCTCGAATCTTCTCCTCCTCCACTGCGACAAACCTCGAATAGGGGCCAATGCACTCCATTATTCTCTCCCTCACCTTCCCTAACTCTCTCTCCATCCTCACGGCCAGCACTCCCTCCATCTGTCGTCTCAATTCACCCACGCGGCGCCGGAAATCGTTTCGTTGCACCTGCCGGCGGTAGGGGATGACCACCAGTCCCAAAATGGCAAGAGAAGAAGCCGTCACGAGTCCACCTGGAAAGGAGGGGGGAGGGCCGGCGGGAAGGAAGGAGGGGGATAAGGAAATTAGCTTTTGGGGTCTTGGCGGCGGCAAGACAGACGGAAGGGGAAAGCGCTCAGGAATCTCTCTCGGGGATGGAGGGAGAGGAGGTTTGAAGCAGGAAAAAGACTTTAAAAAAGGGCGACAGACGCGGTAGTTAATACAAATTCAAGGAAAGCAAGTGAGGCAACAAACGCATGCACAAGGGGGTAAGATAAAAAGTGGGGGAAATGAGGAGGCGGACCAAAGACAAATTACAAATACCGGTTACGTCCAATGCATGCGCTGCAACGAGTGCGCCAACGGTGGCAGCTCCAGCCTCGACAGCCGCTGTAGCCATGACGCCCGCCTTGATCTCTTCCGAAAGCTTTTTGAACTCCTGAGGAATGAGGGGGAAGGAAGGGCAGAAAGAGGGAGAGGGAGGGAGGGTGAGATGGTTGGGGGCAGGGAGGGAGGGAGGGAAGGAGGGATTGAGGGCTTGTACCTTGTCCTTTTCGTAGGTGCTCATCACTTCCCCCACGTCCGTCGAGAGCTTGTTCAACACCTGCAGTGAGAGAAGGGTTTAAAAGCATTGAGGGGGAGACCAAGACGCAGGATAAGTTGAGGAGGGAAGGAAGGAAAGGAGGGATGTATACCTCAGCTCTCACTCCTTCGAAACGCGTCTCTGTCACGCTTCCTATCATCTGCCCATGCCGCGCCCCGGGCCTCCGTCCCAAGAAGTCCAGCACGGCCCGACTCTGGAGGAGGTGAAGGCGGGTGAGAGGAAGAAAGATGGGAAGATTTATGCGCGGTATGCAAGATTTAAAGAGATAGGTGTTTCTGATGATTCACTGTACTTTTGGTGGGTGGGAGGAAGAAATCAGGAGGGGGAAAGGGTTGATGAAGAGGCGGTAGGGAGATGGGGAGGGAGGGAGGGAGGGAGGGAAGGTATGTTTACCTGTGTCCTGGCCCGCTGAGCCACCAGCTCGGACATGTCCAGGACGATCTCGTCCACGACGGTGGCTAGATTCCCCACCACCTGCTGCTGGAACCGCTTGGCGAATGCCTTGGAGAGAAGGAAGGGGGGGGGGAGGGAAGGAGGGACTGCTTGTTGAGCTACTAAGGTGGGGGAGCAAGAGGGGGGAAGGGTATAAAGGAAAAAAGGAGGTAAGAAGAAAGGATCGACCCACCACCAGCGCTACCCTCATTCCTCCTCCCTCTCGCCCTCCCTCAACACCTGAGAGTCCCACAGCTCCTGATAGTTGGCCAGGGTCACATGCTCGGATAGAAAGTCCTCGGCCCGCTCAATCATGTCTCGCAGGCACTTGTCGATCGTCGCCTTCTCTCGCTCCACGTCCCTTGCCATGTCCTTCATGAAGGCCGTCATCTGCTCCTCCACCAGAGAGAGCGTCTGGGAGGGAGGGAGGGAGAGGGGAGGGGGTAAGGGAGAGAAGGAGAGGAGTGAGAGACCTCCATGGCCCCTCAAATCCCAGGAATGTGAGGGAGGGAGGGAGGGAGGGAGGGAGGGAGGGAGGAAGGGAGGAAGGAGGAGATACACTCACCGCCATGTCGGAGGAAAGCAGGTTTTTCCTCTTGTCGAGAGTTTGTTGCGCTTCCTCCACTAGCCGCTCCGCCACTAGTGGGGTAGGAGGGAGGGAGGGAGGGAGGGAGGG
>Ga0160420_100229_pt1 | contig 30921 bp, 32 predicted proteins | sample CelAP2metagpilot_FD_108197 | JGI IMG/M metagenome (GOLD analysis project Ga0160420, IMG submission 108197) | Phycosphere-associated microbial communities from algal ponds in Kailua-Kona, Hawaii, USA - Cellana AP2-5-5 metagenome pilot | ecosystem: Engineered > Artificial ecosystem > Aquaculture >... | reverse complement strand
GGGGGGGGGAATGGTGGGGGGGGGGGGAGGGGGGGGGGGTGGGGGGGGAGGGGGGGAGGGGGGGGGGGGAGGAGGGAGGGGGGGGGGGGGGTGGGAGGGGAGGGATGTGGAGTTGTTAGAGGGGGATGGAAAGGAGGAAAAGGAGGAGAAGGAGGGGGAGGAGGCCAGTGACGACGAGGAAGAGGGAGTGGAAACGCCAGTGTAAAACTCCATGTGACGATAGAAAACGTGCATTGCAAATTTTGATAAGGAGCAGAAGGGAAATTCGCCGCATTACACAAAACTCAATAGAAACAGAGAAATTTCAAATCAAGTGAGCGTTTGAGAGCATTATTCTTACGTCCCCATTTGCGTTCTATGATCTTCCTCATCTTTTTTGGTGTTGATAGTAATCATCGTGGTATGTATTTGATGATTGCAGGAGGCCCGGAAGTGAGTTGCTACCGGAGTTCGTGGAGCCATGACAAGCAAACGCTATCATTAGATTTTCTGCTCCTTCTCAAACAGGTTCTTCTCTGACCAGTCGTCTATCAGCGCCCGCCTTCTTGTCGCTCGTCTTTCTTCTGCTCGCTACCGTCCTCACATAACCACGGGGTTGGCCATCCACCTTTTCTTTTATTCTCTTGCTTACACTCTCTCTCACATCACCACAAAGTCTGTAACAGGCAATTCTTCGTATTGATATTAATGTCTACCTCATGTACATTCCCTTCCCCCCTCCCTCTCTCCCTCCCTCCCTCGTTGTTGCCTTCCTCTTTCACTCGTAGATTTGATCCCGCGTGTAAATCATTTCATTTCTCTTCACTCGTCTTCACACCCAACCAATTCTTTTTGTTACTTCGCTTCTTCTTCTCCTCCTCCTTTCCTTTATTACACGTGACCATGCATATTCTAACATATACTCACACCCACACTCACACCCTAGCACATTATCCCCCACGCGAAATATCAATACCTTTATACTTCTAAAGCGAATCCCCGTTTGAATGGTCAGTTGAGCGTTTAAGGCCCGTTACTGTGGAACAGGGTCAACCCTAACCCTCACAGCTCATCGCCGCTTTATCCCTCACCCACCTCTACTCCCTCTCTTAGATAAAGCTCCCCCGCAAACCGATCCTAATATCATCACACTGGCTTTTGTCCCCTCTTCCTATATACATCGCTCCTTCCTCCCGCCCTCCGCCCTCTTTCCTCCCTCTCTCCTTCCCTCCCATCGTACAGAAATCACTTACGTTGCGCCAACATTCTTCCCTCTCTCCTTCCCTCCATTTGAACAGAAATCAATTGTATTTCCCGCTTCAGGGATCCTACTAAACCTACACAAAACAAACCTTTATATATATATATATATACTCCCTTTCCCTCCCTCCTTCCCTCCCTCCTTCCTCTCACAGAAACCACTTGCTGGCCAGCGGCTCAAAATTTCTGCTGAAAGCCCACACAAAGAACATGACAAACCCTGCCGACAAGGCTCCCTTAATATACTCCTCCCCTAGTTCGTGGGACAACAAGAAGTTATAGGAAGGGAGGGACATGACAGCCGTCAGCAGCACCGAGGCCAGGAGGGAGAGCGCCCCGACGGCCACCGTGTCTAAAGCCAGCTCGAACAAGCAGGAAAAGCCCCGTACAAGCGGGTTCCGCGCATGGGAAGGAAGGGATTCGCGCAGCGCCACCACGAGGGGAGGGACAAAGGCAAGCCCTGCTAAGAGGGAGGCGAATTTCATCAAGGTCTCCGAGACGACTCCCGTTGTCTGGTACTCATTCACAACGAGGGCTGTGCCCAGCACCTGGAACAGAAGGAGGGTCAGCAGCTTGAACGTAAACCCTACAAAATTCATCAGGCGGTTACCGTAAGAGACAGCCCCACGACAACGACGGGAGCGGGCTTCAGCGTCGTGCAGGAGAGCCGTGTCGAATGACTGCGTGCGCCCCAACACAAACAAAGCACTATCGTCATCGAAGGCGGCATCTCCAGGGGAGGAACAAGGGGGAGACATTTCCATCTGCTTCTCGCCTTGAAATTGCTGGTGCGGATGGTGCACCGTGTCTTGGCCGGCAGGGCATTCCTCGTCCACCTCCCGGTCCGTCTGAGGCAGGCTCACGGGGGCGCAGCGAAAGAGGCTACGCTCCACGCGGACATGGGTGATGCTTGCATTTTCTTTCGCCTTCTTTCCCCCCGTGACGTTTCCATTGTTTTTCGTCTTCTTGTTGCTGCGTCGCATGTCCCATTTTTGTTTCAGGCCTTCTAACGTCTGGCCCACCTTCCCCTTAACCTTCCCCCCAAGCTCCTTGAGCCGCACCAGACTCTCCTTGGGTTGACGAAAAGAAAGAACCGGAGTGTTGTGCCTCATCCGGGCGGCCGTCACACCGAAGTAGCTAGGCGGGCTAGGGTAGCCGCCACTGGCGCCATTGCCAGCGGTCGAGGCCGCGCAGCCGGCGGAACCTTTGCGGCGGGCATTCATAGGTAGGCTGCACGGGCCGTTCGCGTGAGCCATGCTCAAGGCAAGTGCCGCGACGGCGGCAAGCAGCAGGCATGGCCGATAGGCACGAAGTTTAGTAAGGATCGCCATGCTAGTGTAAGGCTTGCTTAGTTTTGGTAGGGTCGTTGAAGAGGAACAGGGCACCTGTTCTGAGAGGGCCGACGACGATGAGGGGAGGACGCCTTTGAAAAGCGACAGCTCTCACCGATTCGAAAAGGCAATTCGGCGGCGGCACACACACCTGTGCAGCACAGAGTATATTTTGTGAGTGAGGGAAGGCGTTTGTTTCGGATAGGAACAAAACAAGGAGAAGGGCATCCTTGCATGCATCGGCGAATTTGTTGCTCAACTTTCCCACATGCCTGTGTTTCTCGATTCCTCTCTCCTCCTGCTGCTCTGCTGGCCAAGCACACGCCTCGGAATCGTGTGGAGACATAGGGGAAAAGGAGCCTTCTGCTTCCACATGACCCATCTAGTAGGAACGCTAGGCGTTGTTGCCCTGTTTCCTGCATGCTTGCTGCCAGCGGTTTTCGAGAGAGCACACTCTCTACAGACAAAGGGAACGTAGATCTCCCAAGTCAGAAACGTTTGTTTGGAGACAAGCAAATGGACCACTCGCCCGCCTTTAACAAGGGTCGAGTGACACGGTCTGGGAACTACAATCGCTTGAAATCGTGTGTGCGGGTCATTTTCTGGTATGATGTGATCCTAACTCGCCTACGGTTGCCCTACTCCTCGTTTGTGGTTAGTGTCAGCGAGCTCACCTCGTGGCAACACCTCCACGCAGTGCCAGTTGATTATGCGCTACGAGCACCCTTTATCCCCACAAACAGGCCCAAATCCATTTTGGAAATGGCACGCCACGACTTTAACGATCGTTATCGGTGGCTTTCACTCGGAAGGCATCAAATCACCTCGATCTGTCTCCCCCACCTTGCGCATGCAAGACCCCTCGCCTGTCAAGATGTGATGCTTGCCCTGCCTCGAGCGGGCTTGACCATCCTCCACCACCCGTGGTGCCTGCCAAGCGTGTCTGATAATCAAGCCAGCATGCTGATATGTGGCTAGGACAGCTTTGTGAGGTCCGGAGCTGCTGCATTCGTGTTTATGCCCAACTGGCCTCACAATCCTTCTGCCCCTTCCCCTCCAAACAGACGCCACACAGGACGTCCACTCCCCCATCAAGAGACCCCGGCCCTCCACTCTGAACATCATGAATGATGCTACCACCACCCACCAAAGCATCGTGGCCCGCCCCACTGTGGCCTCGACTGTCCCGCCTCCTCCTCCGCCCCCCATCACGACTCTGACTCCCCCGACCATGTCCAGCCTCGCCCCCACTGTTACCTCCATCACACACGTGGAGAAACACCCAAACCTCTTCATTAATGCACCCACCCTCTCCTCCTCCTTTTCATCCGTGACAACGGGTTCGGCGAGCTCCTTGGCGACGACCAGCAACAGCAGCAGCAGCGGCAGCGGCAGCACCAGCAGCAGCAATGGCATGGGTGAAGACGACCGGCGACTGCACAACATGCCCAAGACCCTAGCCAGCAAGTGCGTGGAAGCATTTATATCCTGGGGCCACGATCATAAGGGTAACCCTGCGGCCTATAAGCAATTCTTGCGCACCAATCTTCCGCACTATCCGGGCGTGGACGCGGAGAAGGTACGCTTGTACATGAAGAATATCTGCGCCACCTACCACGAACGCTACATTCCTGCGCGGGCCCGTGGTTACAAACAAGATTTTCTTGTCTGGTGGGAGAAGCGTCCCGGTCGTGGCCGCCCCAAGAAGGACGTCTCAGTGCCGTCGGCTTATGCCTTGGCCCACCACTTGGACCCGAGCTTGGCGCCGACCCGATACCGTGGTGGCGGTATCCCTCAGAGCGAGAGCGGGGCAGGAAGAGGGTTCGCAGCCAATAAATTTCGTGATCGTCGCACGCCCGCTAAGCGTGCCAAGGCTTTCAAGGCTCGAGGAGGGAGTAGCCATGACGAGATTCGGCTAAAAAGCGGTGGTGGTCGCGGAGGAGGAGGCGGTGGGCGTGGGAACTCTGATGACGACTCGGAAGACGACAACGAGGTATACTACTACGGGAGTGACTTTGAAGAGATTGAGGAGGAGGAAGAAGATAACGATGGCGAAGTCATGGCCGAAGACAACTACGACCGTCGCCAGCAGAAGAACAAGGGTGCCGTCCAAGGCTTCTCCAAGTCGGGCCGCGCAATCCGCCGCCCGTCTGATCCCTACCTTAAGGCAGTGCAGGAAGAGACGACGAAGCGCGCCCGCATCGAGGCAGCACTTGCTATGATAGAAATGGACGACAATAACGGCCGCGCCTTGGGTCGGGGGCCTCCTCCTCCCGGCGTCCGCACCCCGTCACCGCCTCTGTTCAACACCCATCACGGGGCTTCTGTGTACCCGGTGCGGCACCAGGGCCGCAGTGTGCTGCGCATTGAGTCTCCCGTACCTTTGACTGACCGCGATGTGACGGATATTTTGACGGACCTTCGCAGCAGCCGCTTTGCGCGCAGCATCAACAGCAACGGTGACCACGCGGGCAGTGGTGGTTGCCAGGCGAGCAGCAATAGCAAGAGCGACCACAACCACACGGGTGCCACAAAGACCATTACCAACGGGGACATTAAAACGCCGGATCCCGCGGTCGCGGTGATTTCCACGCCCAGTGCTCGGTCTTTGCATCCTCGCCCGCTCGTTGCCCCGCGTACCATCCGCACAGGCGATTATCCTTCCTCGGCTCACACTTCTCCTCAGTCCTGCGCCCAGGCATTGGCCGGCCTCGTTAATCTGGGAGGCGTCCGACGTCTGGGTCATGTAACCTCTCCCTTAACTAATTTCGGGGGAATCAACCCTCCCACGCACGCCCGTCCGCACCAGCATCACTACATCGTGCATCCTTCCCCACATCCTGATGCGGCGGTGAAGCAAATGCACCTGGCATCTCCTGCTGACGCTGCTGGTGCTGCTGCTGGTGTCGCTGCTACTACCCTACCCTCTGTCTCGCCCATGCAATTCCTTGCTGGATCTAGTAGGTCGCCGCTGCAGCACCCGGGCGAACGTTTATGTGCCCACGGATACTCCCACCAGCACAACGCCTACCCCCACGCCAACATGAATATCCACAGAACTACTTGCCCGCCGGTCTTCCATCAGCATATGTATCAGCTTCAGTTTCATGACTGCCAGGACCCTCGGTGCACAGGGTGTCCTGCCCCTACATTTCTCAACTCCCCTCTTCCTCGTCGTCCTCCTCCTCTCCTTCTTCCCGCTACCCATCCCCTCCAATACCGAGGAGATAAAAGTAAGGGCGCGGATCATCGCCGTCACTGATCATATGATTTTTGAAGAAGTGTTTATGTTGAGGGGATCAGATGAGGAGGGGAAGATTTCTTTTTTTGTGGATTACGGGAGATGCTTAAAAACATGTACGGGTGCTTGTGAGCTAGAATGAAAATGAGAGTAATTTAAAAAGACTATCCAAACGTGTGACTGTATTTGTAACACCAATCGTACGGTAATGACTGCAAAGTTTAACATCAAAGATGCGCACGGAAAACAAAGGACATGAAGAGTGCCGTGTATACCTGCGTGTCTGCGATTGTCGATAGAAGAGTATTAAAGCGAAAAAAATGAGGATTGAGATAGGAAAAAGAGAAGAGGGAAGAAAGAGAAAAGGAAAGAAAGAGGAAGAGCTGGTGAAGGAGAGGAAAAGAAAGACTGATTCCCAGCGAAAAGCAAAATTTATGTCAACCCGTGCTTAGGAAGCACCGAGATCTTGTCTCTCGTGTATGTGGGGATGGTCAAGCGCAGCGTGTGCTCTTTTCGAGTTAAAACCACTGCCACAATTACAACCCAACCGCGACTTAATCGAACAACAACCAGCCAAGATGAAATGAACATACAGGCAGACAGCTACAAAAGCCTCCACAGAGCAAAAACGAAGATCGGAAATCAATGACAGAAACCATCTGAACCAACGGCCTCCCAACAAATGAAAAAGAAGAAGTCAGCGTGTAACTCCCATCAATGCTTTTACTCGTTAATGTCAATCATGCTTTTTATTCTAACATCGCCTCCAATATTTTCAAACCACAAATTCACTGCCTCTTCCCTCCGTCGTTCCTTCCCCCTCTTCCTCCATCTAGTCATTTCTGGCCTCCTGCTCGAAGTCGGCGGCATTAAACGGAATGCGCTGCAAACCCTGGAAAGAACCTTTACAGGGCCCTGCCCGCTGCTTGGTCGCGACCGTGACCACCTTATTCTGTGTCTTTTTAGTCGTCTTCGTCGTCGCCATCGTCGTGGGTGAGGTCTTCTTCAATTTCGCATGCGCAGACACCGTGATCCCATTTTCCTTTGGCTGAGCCTTCTTCTGCACCAGGGCACCAGCTTCATCGCTTCCTCTCCCTTTCCCGCCACCTCCAGCAGCATCAGCACCGTTCACGCTCTGCAACAATTGCTGCCTCCCCTTGTAGTCATTGAAGGCCCGCCGCAGCCGAGGAATCTTCATCCCTTCCTCTGGCCACATCATCGCCAATGTCGTCAACACCTTCCGTTCTTCCTCCTCATGCTTCACCGGCACCAAAGGCAATAACCCCTCCGCTTCCTCTCCCTCCGCCCCCCCCTCAAGCCCTCGTCCCGCAAATAACACCTGAATGCTGCTCCTCTCCTTTAAGCTAGTCAAAAGGGTGTACAGGCACTGCTTCAACTTCATATCCAATGCCACGCTCTTCGGCGGCGGCATCGCCTCGTCCTGCTGTCCCTCCATCCCTTCCTCGCCCCTTTCCATCTTACTACTGCTGCTGTTGCTGTTGCTGCACGCCCGTTTGGTGAGCCTCTCCAACTTCACCTCATACTGTCGCCTAAACCCTACCAGGCATTCCTCCATCAAACCATTCAACACCCGCACCCTTCCCACCGCAGCCTCCGCCAAGCCCTTCCTCCACGCCCTCCCTCCCTCTCTCCCCTTCCCCCCCAACAACAAGAGAGCCTGCAGCTTATCAATATAAAGGGGACTCAACCCGTTGTCTCCCGGGTGAGTGCTCTTGTATTTCTTCTCTCCGGCAGGACGGCGCATGACCAGGTCAAAAGCCAAGGCAGCTGGACGCAAAGCAAGAGGCAGCTCGTCTAGCCCTGCTCCTGCTGCTACTCCTGCTGTTGCTCCTGCTGCTGTCCCTGCCACCCCTTCTGTTACTGCCCCTACTGCTGCTTCTGCTGCTGCTGCTGGATCTGGTGATGAGGAATGCTGCTGCTCTTCGCGCCATTTCTTAACAGCATCCTGGAAAGTGACCAGGGCGACCGCCTGCATTTCGGCGCCCTTTGCCTTGTTCTTGGTGGTGATGTTGTTGCTGCTGCTAGCGTTGCTTCCTACACTCCCACCTCCACCACCTCCACCGAATGCCATGCTGCTGTTGCTGTTGCTAACCACACTCATGTCGTCTCCAACCTCCCCACCTCCTACCTTCTGCTGATGCTGCTTCTGCAGCTTCTTGATCTTCTTCGCTTTGCCTTCATTTTCTCCCCCATCGCCACCCACCCCCCCACCATTCTTAGTATCTTCTCCTCCTGCTGTAACTCCTCCCACTCCTCTACCACTATCATTACCCTTCGGTTTCTTCCTTCCCCCCTCCCCCCCGCTCTTCCTCCCCCTCTTCTTCTTCCCTCCCTCCTCCCCACCCTCCTTGCGACCGACCACGTCCAAATTGCCTCGATTCACAAAGAAGCCAGAGTATTTAGTCAAGACAGACTGAGCCTCGTGCTGTTTCTCAAACACCTCGTGCAACGCGGAGTCGTCAATGATGTCATCATCCAGATCATAGAGGTCCTGGGGGCGGGAGGGAGGGAGGAAAAGAGGGAAGGGGGTAGATTATGGAGGAAGAAAGAGGTCAGAGATGTACTCAATTGCAAGGCATGTTAAGAGAGAAGCCATGCTAAAGACCGCCTGAACAAAACAAGAGGCATCCTGCAATCACCCCACCCCTCCCCAAACCTACATGCTTGTGCGCCCGCTTCTTACTTCCTCCTTCCTCCCCCCCCTGGCCACTCCTCATTCCAGCATGACCACAATACTTCGTTTCCAACATCTTTATAAAGTTTCCGATCCCCCGTGGATCGTTGAAAGATTCTTCGTCGTCGGAAAGGGGAGAGGGTTTGTTTTTCTTCTTTTTCTTCTTGCTGTATGAGGAAGACAATGAAGGGTGAAAAGGATAGTGCGGGTAAGGTAATTGCAAGGAACGTTGCGCGTGTAGGGGAAGTCCAAATGTAACATTTCGCAATCGTGGTATTTTGGTCGCAGACACCCTCTGTGTCTCGCGATCAAGTGCGAGTGCCCGTATGCGCATGTACAACGAAAGGAGCAGTAATGTCAAAGGCCTTTTTCTTCGCCGCGCCCAACATTACGACACCAATTCAAGCTGAAGATAAATGTGGTTCGTGTATTCTTTTCGACACGTCCATGCACACACTGTCCCCTTCATTCTTAATTGGCCCCTTCCCTTCCTGCTTTCCTCTCCGGTCCTTACCGCGCGTCGTCCCCAGTGCTGTTGCTGTGGCCCAAGAGCGCGCCTAAAGAGAACTCAGGTTCCTTCAGATCGGACAAGACTACGCGGACGCGGTGTTTTGATTTGTATTTGCCCATTATGGTCGTGGGGCTGGGGCTGTACATGTGTGAAAACGTGAATATATTTGGGAGGAGAGGGTCCGGCTGAGTGAGGAAGGCAAGTGGCATGTGAAGGGAAGGCGACATGATAAGGGAGCAGTGGTGTTGTAGGCAATTGACAGCCTTATCTTGCCTGTCCCGGCGCGTGTGTCGCCTGTGGGTGTGCGCTGCGGGATGTGTAGAATGAGAAACGCATCAAAAATGAACATTGCAAGTGGGCCTCGCCTATCGCCGTCACAGTTCTGGCTGGATGCTCTCTACCAAAGAAACCCTCCTAGGCAAATAAATCACACATACACCCCAAACCCACCACCGCAAACGTAGGTCAAAGTCATTTCCCCGTCGTTGTCGTCGTAGACCCTCAAGCCTACTTATAGGTTGCTCTGGGTGTCGTGCCCTGAAAAGTCTCCCTCCCAGAGAAGGGCTTCTCTCGCTCAAAAGCGTTGCTTCGTGAGCGGAACCCTTGCATCTCTGCACCACCTACCCACACGTAAGCCCCGCGCCGTGCGACAGACGCCTGTACAATGATGGAATCGGATGGAGATCCAAGCTTTGTGGAGCAGGTGGCAGTGTCCCTGCAAAGGTACGTGCTTTATTTACTCTAGGTCTTGTGTATGGGTGGGTGGACTGCGTGGGTGGGTCATGTGGCGGGTGGTGTACGGGTGAATGTGTGTCTGCTGCTTGAAAAGCCTCGCTGCTAATTATTGTCGCTATCTGGATATGGTGTAATGGCGTTAGGAAATGCGTGGGTGAGAAGATGCTCGATGGATTGATGGCATGTGTGAGAGGGAGAGTTACTAAGTCTCTTCCCGCTTTACCCACCATGCTCTCGGTGAAACGTTGTGCAATGCATGTTTACCTTTGAGATATGCTCGTAAGAGTATGTGTGCATATTCCCGTGCGTTTGATGCGATGATTTCTCTTGTCGGTAGATAGGGCTGTGCATCATTGACATCTTGACGGACGGAACCATCAACCATTGATCACCGGATGCGCTTTCACCACCCCATCACCAACCCACTCTCGCCCTTCCAACCTATATTCAGTCTAACAGTGACCATACACAGTTTGAAAATTTCACCACACACCATGTCAGCCCTTGGATGATCCTCTTGGTGGTCGTGCTCACTATGTTCACAGCGCCTTTCGCGAGTTCAAAAATTGCTTAACAAAACCCCAATTTTTCCCCTCACGCGAACACAGAAAATGGCAACACATCCTGGATCGCTCCACCGTGTACGTCGGCCTTCGTTGGGTTATCTTTGTTGTCATGCTGGGCCTATACGCCTTACGTGTATTCTACATTAATGGCTGGTTCATTGTGACCTACGGCTTGGGTATCTACCTCCTGAACAACTTTATCGGATTCCTTTCCCCGCAGATGGACCCAGAATCAGAAGGTCCCTTACTACCAACGAATGAGAGGGAAGAATATCGACCGTTTGCCCGACGGTTGCCGGAATTTAAATTTTGGTACCAATGCGCGAAGGCGACATGGGTGGCATTTGGAATGACGTTTTTTGATTTTTTTGACGTGCCGGTTTATTGGCCGATTCTCTTGTTGTACTTTATAAGTCTGTTTGTATTGACGATGAAGAGACAGATTCGGCATATGATCAAACATCGGTACGTGCCGTGGAGTAACGGCAAGGCCAAGTATGCGGGAGGGGGAGAGAAGCGGATGGCAGCGAAGTAAGTGCGGATAGCGTGGGAGGTGGTGAGGCGTTAGACATAGAAAGAGAAAGGGAGACGATGGTGGACATGGCGCTGGAGGTTTGAGACTTACTCTCTCTTTCCCTCCTGAACATGTGTGTGTGTGTACGCGCGCGCGTGCGTGTATGTACGATAGATTCAAAACCAGAAAAAATGTTTTGTTGGGCGTTATGGTTTGCTCCCTGGACAAATGAAACAGAAAGGGAAGCAGTCGATCCTCCCCTTTGCTCTGTTGGCTCCTTGACAACAGACAGCGGTAACACGTTCGCGAGAAGGATGATAGAAAATCCGCCCATGCTTTGGACAAAAGAGCGACAGGTTAACCGACTCCAGGCGTTCAAAAGCCAACGGAAGGATGTTGAGAGAAATAAGGAAGGGAAATGATGGAGGGAGAAGTCGAGGGAGCAGGGCCACAGACGGAAAAACAAGAAACATCTCGACGCTTCCCGGCGAGACGTTTCTGCGGCCGATGCCATGGGAGGGGGGGAGGGAGGGGGAAGGCCATTACCTAGGCCGTTCCCCTTCATCATCCTTCCCACGAAGGACCAACCACATGACAACACCATCGATACACGCAATAAGTCAACAAGCAAACATGGCTGCGATCGACAAACACCCGCACCTTGCATTATCTTCCATACCCATATCACGATTTTTTTTTCTTCCCCCCTCCCTCCTTCAGTGTCCCTCCATCCTTTCTCCCTCCCTACTTTCTAATCCGAATTCAAGATGATGCTACTCTTGGAGCTATACAAGGTTATAGCGCACTCCCCCCCTCCCTCGACCCCGCCCTCCGCTTCATCCAAATAAGCTGACCTCAACGTCTCCCATGCTGGCCCCTGCATCTCCAGGTTAATCGGATCGAGCCAAGGGAAATTATTCTTGATGCCCTCTATTATGGCCTCGAAGGCCTTTTTGTTTCCCTTGAAATTCAAATGGAGACCATCAGAAAGGTAGCCTCTGTAAGCTTCGCCCGGAGGGGGCACCCCCTCCTCCCCCCTGTCCTCGTCTTGCCCTCCTTCAAGAGCCGCGTGCATATCCACGACGGGTGTTCTCAGCGTTTGTCCTACTTCTTTGACGGCTTGGGCATATGCATAGGTGCGGGCGAATGAGCGGTCAGGAAGGGCGGAGGGAGTGGAGGAACGCAGCGAGGCGAGCCAATCTGCTTCGTGGAGGGGAGGGGGGGTAATGAGGAGAACGGCCACCTGTGGGGGGGAAATGAAGGAGAGAGATGGAGAAGGAGGGAGAGAAGGAGGGGAAGAGGAAGACGGGGCGGGTAAGTAGGTGAATGACACATGATTACAGGCCCAGGAGGACTGGGAGATTCTCTTCGTTTTTGCCAGAAAGGTAGAAACTAATGATGTTCCACGCTCCGTATCTCCCTCCCTCTCTCTTTACCTTTCGATCCCTGCGTCCTAGCCTTCGGAAAAAACGGACCATTTTCTCCAAATTCTGCTTAAACTTCCACAAGGGCACGTGCTGCGTCGAGCTCTCAACTGTCGCGTCATTCGCACCCACCCAGATCGTCACCAAGGCCGGTGGTCGCCGTCTAAATAATCGCAAAAACAAATCACTCAACATCCGGCAGAGCCAATCAGTGTTGTATCCAGAAAAGCCACGATTAAGCACATCTGCTTTTCTACCATAGAAGTCTTCCAAACGCCCCATCCACCCGACATATTCTGGGCTGTGTCCCCCTTGCGTGATACTGTCTCCAAAGCAGACAATCACGGGTCGTCGCCCCCCGTTACTACGACGTGACTCCATGTAGCGTTGAATACGCCGCCAAGATCGCGTGCCCATGTTGGCGAGGAGTGTCCCCATGGCAAATGACCCGAGGGTGAGGAACAAGAGGGAAGAGCGACGGACCGAGACGTAGGTGGCAGAAATGGGGATGCTGGTGCCAGTGGCCCGGGTGCTGAGAGTTGCCATATTCGTCGTGGTAGTAGTGGTGTAAATGGGGTGCTTTCTCTACCTTTCTCAAGTTCGAAGGGTCGGGCAATGTTCCGAAAGACAAGAGAGTTCAAAAGTTCAGGACGACTGTTGTCGGCTGTGGTGTGCGAAGGCAGAGCTGCAAATGGCTGGGATGCGTGTGGTGAAAATCCAGGTGCCTGCTTGCCTATGAGAACGGAGTGGTGCGTTGGTGTCAGATGCAGGGTCAGGGTGACGGTCACTTGCCAGGGGACACCTATGTAGAAGGAAAGATCGTCGTCCGTTATATAGTACGTTGACAAAGGCCTGTGGGCAATTCAGTGCGGAGGGCTGTGCGAGGGCAGTTGAAGATCCACAGCAGTCAGAAGTATGAAGTAGGAGCGCATAGATAGAAAGTATCATGTGCTGGCAGTCTTCATTCACAAGCGCTTGACATGAGACTACTCAGGCTGCGTGGTCTGAACCTCCCCCCAACGAACACAGTGAGATGGGCTTCGGTCCCAAGTTACGCCAAGGTTTCGGGTGCGGTAGGGGGGGATTTTCCGAAAAAAGATACTTTGATGACATGAAGACTGTCGTTTAGGCCCGCAGAAGTTCATTGAAAAGATAAAACAAATGTGTTAGGCGACGACCGACGAACAATGCACGCGCGGGGGAAAAAAACGCGTCTTATGTCCTTTTGCGGAAGTTCCCACTAAAATCACACGCCCATTAACAAATCTCGGCTGCATTTACCAACGTACAGGATACAAGTGAGCTCACATATGGGCGCTGTAGCGAACCCGGCGTTTACTTGCGCGGTGATGAGCCGCGGAGGAGGGAGCAGGGGGTTATTACAAGATGAGGGAGGGGAGAGCTAGCAGGTGGCGCGTGGACTTGTATTTGTCTTTTAACCAGGCCTTCGACTGCGTTGCCCCGCTTCTGGTTCCCGATGTGAAACTGGGGGAGCTGGAGCTGGAGAAAGTGGGCATAATGAGCACCGAGAACAGTAGGATTTGTTGAGGAAGTTATCCTGCCGCAGAAAGGCGGCATGCTCGACGAACCGTCGCGGGAGCATAAGTCTGTTGGCATGGGCGGGTTCATCTTCTACGCGGTGCGGCGCCCGATTATCTTCCCTTGGCAGGGGCATGTCCAGCTGCAGCAGCAGGCGGGCGGCGCGACCGGAGAATGGGCACGAAGGTCAAAGGTGTAGCAGGCGGAGACGGTGGAGGAGTGGCAAGCGGAGACAGTGGCCTAGAATACCATCACTGCTAGTTGACATACGTACGTCAATGTACGTGCTAATGGGAAGAGGCGTCCAAAACGCTGGCGATTGCATTTTCGGACTCGGAATCGATTGGCCCTTTTCTTACGATCGTGGTTGCCAAAATCTCCAAGTGAATATGAACATGCATCAATCGCCCTGCTTACCCCATTGGCGGCCCTGAAATCGATGCGATGGGGGGCGGGAATTGACGGCCTCAAGGTGTGCGCGGGCTGGTGTCTGAGAACCACAGATTTTCCCGTGGAGCCCCAGGGTGGCCTGCCGGAGAACTACCAATTTTGAAGCACCATATAAACATCTCTCCCTGCAGCAAATGCAGTGTCGCGTGGATTTGCAACGGTGTTCAAAAAGACAATTGCATGATTGGTTCCCGATCCATTTCTTTACTCAATCTCAAAACTGTATTCCAGACCCTGAAATACATAGAAGTGATCTTTGTGTCTTGTGCCTTGAACCAGGGTTGCCTGACAAGATAGTGAAAGTTCAATTTAGTCCTAAATACAATGGAAATTTTGAATCATAGCGTATGACGTAAGCTAGAAGAATGCCGCGTTCCTCCTTAATCTGGAGCGTTACGTGGGACCACCGAATTAATCTCGTTTTCCTCGTATTGCCTTGTGAACATTTTTCTTTTTATTTTATGTGCGTATTGTTTCTATCTTCTTTAGTGGCGTGCTTTGGCCGTTACCAGTTCCTCACAGATCTACCTCCGGCGCTTCCCCACATTCGTCTGCATCCTCCCTGCCCCGGCCTCTTGGCCTACCCGGCCTTTCCCCATCAATTTGGCAATCTGCTGCATTTTTTGCGCGTAATTAATCGCTTGCGTCAACACATCCGAACACCGGCGATAAACCCGTCCTGCCTCTTGACTCAACGCCTGCGTCTCCCCTCCAACCGACACCGACTTGACATACGCCAATGTCGCCTCCCCACTCCTCTCCTCATTCCCTCCCTCTTCTTCTCCCCTCCCACGTCCTTGCGCCGCCATGTGCGCCTCCCAGAACGCCTCCGCCACCGTCCTAGCATCTGCCTGTCGTGCTAGACCCTCCACTTGCGCCTTTAATTTCTGCCATCCCTTCGCCCGCGGTAACTCTTGCGATAACACGCGTTCTAACTCCCTCACCGTCCCCACCTCCAATCCCATCAGCATCTCCTCCTGCAAACAACAAAGCAAAACCAACACCACCCCAGCCTCATCCACTCCCATTCCTTCCCCTCCCTTCCCCCCTTCCTCCCTCCGTTGCTCAAACAGCACCCTCACCCTCTCCAAATACTCTAGCCGTTCCACCTTCCTCTCTTCCCCCTCCTCCATCGCCTGGATCCCTAACTCCTCCGCCAATTTCGCGCCCGCCTCATCATCCAAAGCCTCCGCCCACAAAATTCTCAACTGCTGCACACATCCCTTCGCTGGCTCTGGCACCAGCGCCATCCCCGGCGACTGCAGATTCATATGCTGGGTCACGTCAACCGACGGAAAGATCTTCCGTTGCGCTAATTTTAAATTCAAATTAATCGCGTGGTCCACGAGTGAATTAATCCGATGCGCCAATCCATGCCCTCCGCTTTCTCTCTCTTCTTGATTCCAAGCCCTCTCCTCGCCATCCACCGCCTCCCCCTCCACCAGCACCAACGCAGTCATCGCTCCCCCTCCCTTGAGATCCGACAGCTGTGCGCACCGTTCCAGCAACGGGCCGTGCAATGCCAACCCCCTCTCCACCTCTGGCTTCAATAAAAATCTCGCCATCTCACTATAAGCGCCTTCATGCCTGCTCAAATCGTCGAACACTACCAGAGCCCTCCCACCCTTGTCTCTCCAGTACTCCCCTACAGCACACCCAGCAAACGGCGCCAGATACCTCAAGCCCGGAGGCATGTCCTCTGTAGCTGCAATTATCGTGACTGATTCTATACATCCCGCACGGGTTAGCTGATCCACGATGCGAGTAATGGCGCGAGAGTCTTGTCCGATGGCGACGTATATGCAGTGGGTGAGGGGGAGGGAGGACGGGAGGGAGGAGGAGGGTTTTTGGTTCGCGAGGATTTGGAGTGCCAGGGTGGTTTTACCAGAGCCGGGTTTCCCGAGAAGGCCAACACTCTGCCCATGGCCAATTGGGTGGAAGATGTCGAGGGCTTTGATGCCGGTGCGAAGGCGATGGCAGAGGGGTTTGCGGGCCATAATGCTTGGGGCGAGGTGTTGGCTGCTGCTGCTGCTGAGCATGGGCAAGGAAATGGTCGGAAGGGAGGAGTCTGCGGCAGCCTTGTCGTTTATTAGATTTGTTTCTAAGTGTGGTATTGGTCGTCCTAAGGGATCGATGACGCGTCCGACGATGGCTGGGCCCACGCGGATACTGGGCGTGGTGCCCGTCAAGACCGCATCAGCCCCTTCCGTGGGGAGGTCCTGGTCAAGCAGCGCGACCGCCACCGTGTTCAATTCCAAATCAATCACCAGCCCCTGTCGTGTGCTCCCGTCGGGCTGCGTCAAGATGACTAGGTCGTGTATTCTGGCTTCGCGCAGGCCACTGATCCGTGCTAGAGCGTTTTGATGCAGTTGGACCACGCTCCCCTCCCTCGGTTTGTTCTTGACGCCGCCAAATAGCTCGGCTAAAAAGAGGTCCGCGTGCGGAGCTGCTCCACCTCCGCCGCCCATCGAGGACGCCGATCTGCGTTCTGATGTGTGCCTGTGTGTCGCAGGAAAAGGAAGGTAGGGCAACATCAACATTGAGAAGGGTTTGTGATGATGGGTTGGGGGCGTACCTGCGTGAAGCAAGGGCGGGCAACTGCAAAAGCTTGAGCCGGCCAAAGCCGCGGCTACCGACACAGAGCATCGTCGTCGTCGTGCCTGTACTGGTGAATGGATGGCTTTGTGCGGTGACTGATTGAGCAAGAGCCGAGGCGATTGGATGCAAGAAGGTGGCGCGTGCGGCATGCAAGCTCTCTCTGGTGACATGTCCGTTATGAAAGGAAACGGTAAAAAAAATCCTCGATAATGCAGTGGACACAACATGATAAGATGTCGCAAGCTCCACATGAAACATTTATACCAAAACATGTTTTTTCATTTTTACTTCACACAAAAGGAAAGCTCACTTGACGATTTATTCTAAACCTCCTCTCCCTAAGCCCTCCGAGTCCCCTCCTATCCAGACATATCTCTTCATCACTTCCACCTCCATTCAGAAAAAACTCAAGACAATTTCTCTCCTCAACAACTCTCTTGATCTAGATCTTGTCCCAATCAATCTCGCACTCCCCCTTATCCTCGCAGTCAACGTCTTTCTTCGCAGCCGCTGCCTCTTGACGCTCACGAAGTATCACTTCCAAGTCCGGTCGGCCTGTGATCTGGAGACGACGGATGGCCCATTGGTCATAGGCCCAATCTATTGGCATGATGTGTGAGATATTTGGTGTGTGGGGAAGAAATTAGAAACCACACTTACACGCTTGTAGCCAAAAAAGCTGGAATTAAAAACGTACCGGCAGCACTGCCAATTAGCGGAAGCTTGGTTGCCGCATAAACCCATCCGAGGCCAATGACCTCGTAGATGCGCCGAAAGACCTCCACACCCTTGACGACCTCACCATTGGGCAGGACGGCGTGGATGTACTTCATACCTATTTTGTTTCAAATGTAACGGGGGTGTACACAGGGATTGTGAGTGTATAATTGAGTGCAAGGATTCGCATGATAGCATCATTTCGCTGCAGACTAGAAAGTTATCCCTCTCTCTGCTCTATCCGCACTAAAAACTCTGACCGCCACATTTCTGAAGCAAGACACCTCTCCTCTCCACACACAAACACACCTCCCCCACCCCTCCCTTCCTCCCTCCCTCCCTCCCGACCGACCTGCTTCATAATCCACCCCTCCGTTCTCCTCTGGCTTGAAATTGGGATCATTCAGGTCCGTGAAGAGAATGACGTTCTCCATGTCTCGCTTCTGCAAAAATGAAACCTCCTGATATAAAGTTTGGGGTAGCGGGCGCATGAGAGGGAGGGTAGGGGAGGAGGGAAGCTGGTGGTGCAAGATGGTGACTGAAACGGCCTCCCTGACACTCCTGATACTCTTGATACAAACAGCTGCCGAACTCATCCCCGACATCGCACTATAAGCACAATTCCGCGGCGCCCCATCTTTACTATTCATTCCTCCCATCCTTTCCTCTGGGTGTCAAACGTACCTTCATACAAAGAGAGCACTTCCCATCATAGAGCAAGTTGATCTTCCATGGCTTCATGTCACTGTTGGTAGTGCTATCAGCCATCGCGGACGATTTCAGCGTGCTCAAAGACCGGGACATGAGGCAGGAGGAAGAAGAGAGGGCCAAAGTCCCTCCCCAAAAAGGGGTGGAGATGAAGCTGTTGCTGGAGCTACCTGTGCGACTGCGGGAAGTTTCCGCCAAGGCTGCTGCGGCACTGCTACCAATTTGTCGGGCGGCAGGAGTGCTGTACATATGTGTGTAGATGTGTGGGGTGGGCGACATCCTCATGAACAAGCATGGACCTTTTCCATACCCTTCCAACGCTACCGGAACAACCCAAAAACATACACATCCATGTTACAAACACATGCACACTTACACAAATGCCGTGGCTGTAGAGGACAGCGCCAAAATCCCTTGCAACAGCACCCGCGACATCATTTCCAAAGAGGGCCTGTGTGATGTAGATAGGGCGGTCGGTGGTTGGGGCAGTGCGTAAGAAAGTGTTGTGTTGCCGACGTTGCTTCCCCCTAGTGCTCAGAGGCGCGGTGTTTTGAATGAAGGGAATTTTTCCCTGGCGCAATTCTTGATTGTACATGCCATGACAAAAAAGCGTTGGAGAGCGAGGTCTAGAGTGCGCGTAGAGCGGCTGTAAGGGTGGAATGAGGTTGCATTCAGGGCGACGAGGCATTTCAGGGCCCTGACGAAGGTCGAGGGGACGGAGCAATCTTGATTGCTGTCGATCACACGGAGGAGGAGGAGAAAGGGAAGGGGAAGGGAGTATATACTCCATGAACCAGGATTCTGACATTTGGTTGTTTCCTTCTTTGCCTTCTTGGAAACGCTTCGTAAATTCTCGTCTTCTCTTGATTCTTTCGACCACGCCCTCCAATTAACCTCCTGTCTGTCTTCCTCCCATCTGTACACCCCTCTCAGCTCTCAATTCTCATGCCCTCTCTACTTCTTCTTCCCCCCCTTGAAAAAACTACGATTTCGCAGGGCCATCCGACGAGCTACCGCGCCACTAGACGAGGCAGATTTCTCCTCCTCGTCAAAAACATTGCCTAAAGACAATTGCTGAATACCCGAGACCACCAATAGGACCAACGCAAAGGCCACGGCGTAATAGGGAGGGGGCAAGTCGGGGTTGCCCGCATTGTAGATCTCCTGTATATGTGCAGTAGTAATATACGTTCAATAGACATGTGTAAGTGAAAAAAGATGAGGAGGGCAGAGAATATGTGAAGGCTGAGGCGTAAGCACATGCCTTTGTCAACGCCAGCACATTACAGGACAGGAGAAGAGCCACAAACCGCACCGAAGGCCAGGTAAGGCACATACCTCGACTGCTTCTCCCGCATTCGTGTAGGAGCCATCAGCGTTGGTGCCCGTGGCAGTAGCTCCAACGGCATCAGCGGCCCCGTCCGCCATGTCTGTCAGCGTGGAAGGCACGTCCTTCACGAAACGCGACACAGCAACCTGTACAAGAAAGGCAGATGGGTATAGAAGAGGGGTCGGAATGAGGGACTGTGAATACCATCGTAGCAGACCAACGATAATGACACTGTTGGAGGGGTGCTAATCTGCCGTCCTTTTCGAGCGTGGTGTCTTCCACCCTTCCTCTGTGCGGGCGGATGCGAATGACCATAAAAACAGCAAGTAAACCAGCATTCTCAATACAACAAAACTGCGTTGCTTATGTGAGCCTTCTCTTCACATCCTCTCCCCTCCACACCACGAACGCAAATTATACACATACCATGAGGCCTGCAGAGGAGGAGAGGAACGACTGGGGTGCTTCGGGCGGAAGCAGCATCATCTTGACCCCGTCCCTAGCCTTGGACAATCTTCGGGTTCTTCGACTGCTGGTGATGAAGCGGCTACAGCTGGGTAAGACAAAGGCTTGCGTGGACAAGACAACGCAGACGAGAAGCAGGAGGGCTCCCACCGCAAGTTTACCTGCCCGTTGAAGCATGATGATGATGGTGGGTGCTGGGGGTTGACAAGGCGACAAGACGACGAGGCGCGACGATGGTTCTGCAGGGATAGAAGGAGTGTAGGACGTGACTGTGTAGTTGTCAAAAGGGTTACATAGCAGCTGGTGTCCAAGGCATTTGGACCGAGAGTATCTCGTCTCACACGATGATCAATAACAATGATCGCCGCAAGGCAGCTTCTTCCGATTTAATTTTCTTATTTCTTTTCTCGCCCTGCATAATGCTCTACTACATCCCGCACAATCCATAGGCCTTTAGGCACGCCGCAGCCCACAGCATATCGACCTCGTCGGCCAGCTATGCCTCCTAAGAGCGTGCATACTAAAAAGGCAGCAGCCTTGGAGAAGAAGGCAGCCAGTGCAAGTGAAAAAGCCGCAGTCAAGCAGGCCCAAATGGAGGCGCAAGAAGCTTCGGCATGGAATGAAGGCGCCGACCTTAAAAGTGCCAAGCGGCGAGAAGAGCAAGAAAAGAAGGCACAGGAAAGAGACGCGAAGAGGGCAGAGAAAGCGGCATTGGAAAATGAAGAAGCTGCGCTGGCAGCCTCCATCAAAGCCAAGCCAAAGAAGGTTCCGAATGGGAAACAAGCCGCCAAGAACAATGAATTGAAGGAGTTGGAAGCTCAATTGAGGGCGATGGAGATGGAGAAAAAGAAGAAGGAGGAGAAGAAGAAGACGGCTAGTGGTGGGGGTAAGAAGGGCAAGAAGTGTAAGGCGGGGTCATCGGAGGACGAGTCGTCCGAAGACGAGGGGCTCCCACCGCTCGAAGCGAACCCCAACAGAAGAATGGCGGGAGTCGAGGTTGCGCGGAATCTGGACCAAGCAATTGACTTGCTGGGCAGTGGTGGTGGGGCTGCGGGAGGGGACTCTTATCCTGAGAAACGACAGAAAGCTGCGCACAAGGCATTCGAGGAGAGGATGCTGGTGGAGCTGAAGGAGTCTATGCCGGGCATGCGCATGTCGCAATACAAGGACCGAATCTTTGAGATGTGGAAAAAGAGCCCCGAGAATCCTGTGGTGGCCGCACGGGCGGCGGCTTTGGATCTAGGAGGTGGCAAGAAGGGGTGAGGATGTGGTGGTTTGACATGCGGTGAAGGAGAAAGGTCAAATGGCTATCAATCGTTGGTGCTGTGCACCATGGCATTACAATGAAACGGAGCTCAGAGAATGTACACGCAAGCCAAAGAAGCCTTAAGTAGGAAAACACAACAGCGTCAATGGAAATTATAAGACATGCATTCATGGAAATTATATAGGATATGAAAAACGATAGAAGGGGAGCGCGTGTTATAGCTCGCTCTTGCGCATTTTCTCTCATCTCAGAGCATCGGCCAGAATAGTCAAGTCCTCCTGATCTCTCCACTTCTTCTGCTAGCTCCTCTCTCTACTTGATCGACAAATGCTGCTTGACCAAAGCAGAGATCATCCCCGGGTCGACGCCCGTTACCGTGCCCACTGCCATTTTATCTTTGACTAGCAAAAATAAGGGGGTACACCCATTTGTCAGGGGACTATCTCCTCCACCACTGCCGCCGTCCGCAACATGTCCCAAAGCTTGCTTGGCGGCGGCGGAGGGAAACAAGCTTTTCAGTTTGGCATAGAAAGTGGGGCGACTCGCACTGAGGAATTTCACGCGGTTTTCCGTCTCAGCCCGCAATGTCTTGAAAAAGGGCTCCATCACGTCGGTACAAGATCCACTCCATTCTTGGTGGACATCAATGACTATGTTTTGGCGGGGGGTGAATACTCGTGGGAGGCGTGGCGGCATAATTTGGCATTATTAATACACTCACCAAGAAGTCGCTCGTCGGACAATGCGGCGTCCCAATCTTTTATGGGCGTAATGAGTGCTTCTCGCGCGGCCATCTTGCCTATCTTTTCATGATGTTAAGTGGGTTGGTTCGGTCAAAAAAAGACCTGAAATTCGGGGGCTATTTCAACGGCCTCCTTCCCTTTCAAGTAGCTAAGTTACATCACAGACACTTATGCTTTTTTATTATCCACAACACCCTCCCAAAAAAACAAAAAAACATACATACAGGCGTGCTTGTTCCGTGCGCGAGGAAGCGGCAGCGCGCGTTCAAACCTCGCGAGATGTTGCTCCAACAAACAGCTGGAGGAGGAGACGAAGGAGCGGAAAATGGGGTGGAGTTGACTATTTCGACCTTAGGGTGTGCAGCGGCACCCGTCTTTCGCACCGCTACCTTGGAGGACTGCCGTGTAGGCGTGACATTTCTCGATTCCCTGGCCCCAAAGGGAGAAATGAGCGGCCAGAGAGGAAATGCTGCGCGGCTAGGAGGTGCACGGGGAGAAGGAGGAGGAGGAGGGCTGATTCCGGGGACGGTGCTGGAGCTGTACGGCGCATCGGGGAGCGGCAAGACCGAAGTGGCACTCAATGCCGTGTGTGGTTGGGTGCTGCCCAAGGCGTTAGGAGGGGTGGGAGGCGTTGCTGTGATCGTGGATCTGGACTTCCGGGTGGATGTGCGCCGGTTGCGGTGCTTGCTCTTAGCTCGTATCCGACGGGCCTTGGCAACAGCAGGAGGAGGAGCCGCCGAAGGACGAGATAATGGACTGGAGAATGGACAGCCAACACATCGAAAATGCCATCAAAGCAACAAGAACGATAATGAAACTGCACATCCCTCCTCTTTCTCCACCGCTACCGCATTCACAGCTTCCCAATACCTAACCGCGGCCCTCCACCAAATCGTCCTCGCCCGGTGCATGGACGAGCTCGAAGCCTTCTCCGTCCTAGAAACCCTCAAATTCGATCTTGACAAAGGTCCAGGCGCTGGTGTCCCAACCCTTCTCGTTCTGGACAGTCTGGGGTCGTTATTTTATGAAAGAAAAGCGGCGGAGAGCTGCCAGCAAGGGCAAACCTGTTTTGATTTCATGGTTGCGCGGTGCGTGGGTCGAATGGCAACAGCGCGGGCAGTTGCTGTGGTGGCGTGCAAGCCTGCTTTGTTCGCGGGGGCACGGACGGTGCACCATGGAGGGAGAGAGATGGAGGGAGGGAGGGAGGGAGGGAGGGACGGGTACCTGTACCTCGGGCTTGAGCATAAGGAGTACATGCCAGGGCAGTGGTCTAAGCTGGTGACGCATCGGATGACGCTGGTGAAGGAAGATGGAGGAGGTGGAGGAGGAGGAGGAGGAGGAGGAGGAGAAAGGGGGAGAGCAGTTTTCTCAGCGAGGGAGGTGTCGATGGGCATGGTGCCGCAGCAGCAGCAGCAGCAGCAGCAGCAGCAGCAGCAGCAGCAGCAATACCAGCAGCAGCAGCGACTGCTGCAGGGAGAAGGACGAGGAGGGGCAGTGGCAGTGCATGCGTGGTTCCAGGTGGGAAAGGAGGGAGTACTAGCGTATGGCGAGGGACAGGAAGGAGAGTGCCAGTAAAAGAGAGGGAGGGAATGATAGAGGGAGGGAGGGAGGGAGGGAGGGAGCAATGTACAGCCCTTTCTCCGTGTGGAGCTAATAGGTATAAATGTACATGTTAATTACCTGCAATCGCATCGCCTAAGCTAGTCCGCTCGAAGGGGGCGTGGGAGGAGAGAAGGGGCCTGAAAAGAAGAAACCACAGAAAAGTATAAAACGAGTAAGAGAGGGGAAAAGGGTCATGAAAGGAGCGCACACACCTTAAGGTAAGGTAAGAAAAGGTGGGGCTGTCGGCCGGCTGCGAGGGTCCACAACAGAATGAAAATACGCGAGTTGAGATATCCAACAAAGGGAAAGGAATGGCAATGGCGATGGTTCTCTGCTGTCCCTCCTTCTTCCCGCCTCGGTCCTTCTAGAATGTCGGTCGTATGCTGCGTCGTCAAAAAGGGAGGAGGGGGAGGAGAGAAAGCAACTAATTAACGTCAGTCTTCGCTTGCCAGGCGGTCTGAGGGGCTTTTGGATTTCTTTCTTTATTTGTGGCCATGCTTGGAAAAGCCCTGGCGTGGTGGTGGGCTTGGGCAGGGAGGGAGGGAAGGACGATGCAGTCGGGCTGCTGGTTCAGTCCTCTACTACTACTTCTTCTTCTTTTTGTCTCGGTCGTCATCACCAGCGGTCGCTTCCTCTTCTCCTCCCTTCTCATTTCTCACTTCTTATGTCGTGCCCTTCTTCCGACCCGCTCTTGAGACCCCACGTCGTTCCATTCAATCACTCTTCCCTTGTTATCTCTCTCTCAGTCTCTGTCTTTTTGCTTTACCCCCTTCATTTTTCTCTGTCTCTATGTCTCTCTTTCTTGCTTTCTCCCTCTCTTTCTTTTCTTCCTCTTCCTCTTCCTCTTCTCCTCTCTAGTACCCTCCTAACTCTTATACACGTTATCCCAGAAATTATATCAGGGAGCTCACGCCTATGAAATTTCACGCCAAAACACAAAGGGACGGACTCCCTCCCTTCCTCTTTGCCCCTCTCTTCCTATCTGCCTTCATAAACACCTATGAGACACAAGACTCTTTTCTCTCCGCCATCCATTGCCCTCCCTCCCTCCCTTCCTCCTTCTCTCCCTCGGTACCAGCCTCTCTCCTCTCTAGAAATCCAAAATGTTATTCGTGATCTGATTTGCCACATCCATCATGCTGATCTCCAGCACCTCGTTCGCCTGCTGGGCCTCCCTTCCTGATTCCTTCCCTCCCTCCCTCCCCCTCTCCTCCCTGCCATTTTCCAACGACGAGGCAGAAAAAGAGGTTGAAGACCAAGCAGACGAAGAAGTCGAGGACGAGGACGGGAAGGAGGGCGAGGTGGCACCATGGTGGGTGCAAGTCTCTGGCAATCTATCGGTCGCGGGTGTGCGAAGGCAGTAGCCAGTGGGCGAGGAAGAGAAGGAGGAAGGGGAGTAAGAAGAGGTGGAGAAGGCGGGAGAGGTCAGGGCACTCATCCCGCCCTCACCAGGGGAGGAAGGAGAAAGGGAGGGAGGGAGGGAGGGAGTGAGGGACGACGGATGCTCGTCCTCGGGATAAAAAGCGTAGAGGGGGGGGGGGGCAGGGGAGGAGCGGGAGGAGGAGCAGGAGGAGAAGCTGGCAGGCGATGTATTTGCACTGCTGCTGTGGCTCTCGGTTCCATTATTCATGGCAAGTGCAGCAGTAGCAGCAGCAGTGGCTGTGATAGCAGCGCCATGGGGAGATGGGGCCTTGCTCTCCATTTTGGCAGAAGAGGAGGGCGCGGAGGAAGGGGAGGAGGAAGAGGGAGTAAAAGAAGATGAAGAGGGGGAGGAGAGTGCTCCTGTGCTTGCGCCGGCGGGCTGCCAGGACGAAGAATGGGGAGAACGCTTGCTTGCCTTTATGGGAGGGGCGGCGGGTCCCGGTGATGTGGTATCTCCTCTGCTTATAGTAGTAAGAGTAGTTTGGTGTCGTAGATCGTGGTGGGACAGGAGGGAGGGATGGCAGGAGGAAGGAGAGGGGGCCGGGGAGGAGAAAGAGATGGCGCTAGAAGAGCCCGACTGCAGCGGGCACAGTATCTTAGACGAGGGGGAGGAAGAGTTGTTGATAACCTGCCGTCGCTGCTGGTCCTGTTGATGTTTGCGTTGCTGCTGCTGCTGTTGCTGCGAATGTCGACTGCTGCCAGACGCTGCTACTGAAGACCAGGATATTGGGGGCCTGGGCTTGTCAACCGTCGTTGCTGCTGCTGCTGCTGCTGCTGATGATGATGATGATGATGATGATGATGCTGCTGCTGATGATGATGAGAGAGATGTTTCTCGTACTGCTGCTGCTGCTGCTGCTGCTGCCTTAGACCCTCCTTGGTACTTGGTGGTGGTGGCTCGGGTGCCACTACCACGACGTTGCTGCTGTTGGAATCGGGCCGCTCGCGCCTGCCCTCCCTGTTGCTGTTGCTGCTGTTGTAGTCGGTATTGTTGTTGTTGTTGTTGTTGTTGTTGTTGTTGTTGTTGTTGCTGGTGGTGGTGATGGTGGTGGTGGTGGTGGCTGCCATTGCTGGCCGTGTATTGAAAAGGGGCACTCGGCGTCGAAGAAGACGGCGTGTGATGCAACCTGCCTCCTCCTTCACTCCCTCCTCCTCCTTCTCGTTGGTGGTAGGAAGGGGGAGAAGGGGATTGAGAGGAAAGGAAAACAAGATGTCCATCACGCCTTTGTTTTGGCGACAAAAGCTGCTGCTGCTGATGGTACGGATAGGAATGCTGTTGGGCTCCTCGGCTGCTGCTGCTGCTGCTGCTGCTGCTGGCGGCTCCGCCCGCCTTGATGACTGGGGAGTGTAACGAGAATGGGCGAGCAGGAAGCTTGAGGGTGTCCAGCTTCCTGGTGCTGCTGCTGCCGCTGCTGCTGCTGTTGCCGCCGCTGGTAGCCTTGAGCTGCATCTTGATGCTGGGCATGATTCTCTCACAGGGGGCAGCAGCCAGAGAGGAATAGGAAGAGGAAGAGGTAGAGGCAAACCCTGCTGTCGGGGCCGTCTCTTCGCCTTTAGCGACTGAGGAGAGAGGCATTGGAGGAGTTTCTAGCACCTCCTCCTCCGCCACCTCTGCCATTTCTTTCTTCTCCTTCTCTTCCTTCACCGGCCGGACGGTCGCTTCGACCCCCACCTCGAGCGACCCAAAGCCTTTCTCCTTCTCTAAACAATGCGGCTGTGGCGGCGACTCTAGTTGCTGCTGATTTAACTGCTCCCCTCGGGGCGACGACGGCTGCTCCCGGCTCGCTTCTTCCTCCGGGTCGTCTGGCTGCTGCCCATGCGCGAGCTCCTCCTCCCGCTCACTTCGATTTCTCTTATGCTTGCCACCACGCGCGCCGCCCAGCGACATATTCATGGGGGAAGATTTAGATGAAGTGGGTCGCATTTTCTTCCCGCTGCTCCCGCCGCCGCCTTTTTTCCTCCGAGATTTGCGGCAGTGATGATGGTGCTGCTGAGGCGGCTGCGGCAAAAAGTCACCGTCGTCCTCTTGTGGCCCTCCCCCACCATCACTTCCGCCTAGATCTACTCCGAAATGTGATGTTGAAGTCATTGTACTCAATCCCTCTAAGCCCCACGCATGGCCACTGCGGCCAATGCTGCTACATTCCCCTGCTCTTCCTCCATCCCTTCCTCCCCCAATCCTTTCTCCTTCGCTTTGTGACGCCTTGTACTTCCGCAAGGCCAGCATACCCAGAGCCCACATCGCCATCAGTCCAGCAGCGGATTGGTTCTCCTGAAGCCAGGCCGGGGCTTCTTGAAGGGAGCGGAGGATTAGCAATGCCACCCGGCCCACCAATCTGACCACTGTCCACGTGAAGCCCTCCTGTTTGAGGATTGGTGGTGAGGGCATGGAGACGGATAGAAGATGTGAGCAGGTTATCGAGTGAAACATACGAGCGAACGGCGGATGGATATGTGTGTGCGTGGTGGAGGGGTTAGACGGGGATAAAAATAGTATGGGTGGGTGGGCAGGGGGAATTTGTTCTTCGTAAAGCACGGCATATGGTGCTGCACACTTGACCATCGGCACCAGGATCCGCCACCAGGGTATGTCCCGACAGTGATAAGACGACCATCGTTCAAGTTGGATGGTGCATGCGGGCTCTGTATGCGCACCAGCATTAAGTGGTGGGGCGTACTGCCACCTTTTTGCACCCACCGATTCACCAAACTGTCAAGTTGATTTTCCCCCGGGCCAACTGCTTCCCTTACCCTCAATACCTCCAAACTTGACTTACCGGGTGGAAGAAGAAGATGGCAAACGTTAAAGCCACGAACAAGTACATGGTATCCGTCTTGCTCCGTTGGATCCCTATGCCGCCGCCGCTCTCAAAAAGTGTGCCCCCCATCAAAAAAGAAGCAATGCTAGCGGGGGCTCGCCGCAAGCCAAGCAAAAAGTGCCTTGCAGGCTCACCGTGTGGAGTGCTTCAAACACCCAGTTTCGGTACCAAGCATGTATCTCTGGTTCCTGTGCAAGTACGGTGGATTTTACGGGAAAGGGACTATAGATGAAAACGCGCGGCGCATGTTTGTTGGAGGAACGAGTCGGAGGGTGAGCAACGGCACGCATCAAAACCGGGCGGCGTCTCCAAACCATCACTTTCGCAACCGTGCAGAGGCCCCGCCCAACCCATGATACTTAGAAAGTGAGTTCCTAGGTACGTGGTACCGCGGGTATTGGTTACTGAGATACAGGCGGGGGTAATTCGGCATGAGAAGGGGAGGCCGCGGCGAAGCACTGCAGATGATACGGTAGAGGATCGCCAAGAAGAGGAGCGAACGCGTGTCTCGTTGTCTGTACAGGCAGTGCAGAGGCATACAGGGACATTTCATTTTGGGGGGGGGTTAGGAAAGCCTAAAAGGATGGCATCGGCGGGTGGGTGGATTTGCCCTTCCCGCTTTTAGTTGCGTATGTGATCATCTTTTAATATACAATAGTTTGAAAGGACGTGAGAGGCCGAATATATATATATGATGGGGAAAAAAGTATACAAGCAGCTATTCGCATAAGATCCCGCCTTCCACAAGAACATTCCTCTTTTTTATGCCTTCCCAATCTGCCTCATAACCAAACTTTCTGACGCTTCCTTTTGTCATAAATTCACTAAAAAAAAAGACTTGGCCTCTTATCACTCCTTCTGTCAGATTCTTATGCCTTCGTCGTTTTACTGTTACCCCAGCCCATCTTGGCTGCCCTGACTCCCCATACTCCGCACGGCCCACGATAACCCCACCCCCTCGTCCCGCTCACTTTCAGTGCTATGTCCATCGTCCTCCTCGTCATCATCATCATCCCCCCCATTCCCCCCGTCCTCCTCATCCTCCTCCTCGCCGGAAACATACCTCCGCAAAGCATCATCCGACTTCTTACCACTCGCCAACGTACTGCTCTCATCCTCACGACCACCATCTTCATCCTCCGTCTCATCATCGCCCTTTCCACCCCCTTCCCCTTCTTCCCCCTCCTCCTCTCCCCCCTTCCCACCCTTCCCTCCTCCTCCTCCTTCTACCCCTCCCACCCTCCCTCCGACAATCATCCTCCCAAACCCCCCCCCGCCTCCACCCGGTGGTCCTCCAAACAACAAGCTTGTCGAGTAATTAATCGTATTCGTCCCTCCCCCTCTTCCTCCTCCTGCCCCTGTCCGACTCCTCCTCCGCGTACGTCCTCCTTCCTGCCCTCCCCCCCGACTTCCCCATCCCTTGCCACGTCCCCGTAAACCTGTCGGGACGGTCCCCGAAAGATCGAACTGGACGGAGCGGAGGGAGGGAGAGAGGGGGAAAGGGAGAAAGGGAGAAAAGGGAGAATAGGAATGCGAGTGAGAGGGTGTCAACTCTTGGGTATGCAGGGAAATTGAAAACGTGCGCCCCGTCCACAGCCCCACTCCGTCCCTCCCTCCCTCCGTCCCTCCCTCCCTCCCCTCCATTCCGCCCTTCCCTCCCCCTTCCCACTCACATTACACCGTGCCTTGTCTCCAAATTGCTGGCGACTTGCCCTGTCGTACGCAAGCGCCGCCTCCTTCTCCGTGTCGTACCCTCCCAGGCTCGTCTTCTTTCCTGCCACTGAAATCCGCGCCGACCATCGGTTGCCATTCAAACTCACGCCAATGAAGCCCGACCGCACCCTCTCCCCTCCCCCCCCACTCGCGCGCTTCCTCCCTCCTCGACCCCCTCCTCTCTCGTCGCCATTCACACTCCCCCCTACGCTACTCCCCCTCTCCGTGAGCCCGTCCTCCCCATCCTCCCCCGCTCCCTCCTCTAACCCATATCGATCCAAAACCGATCTGAGTCTCTTTGGCGGGAATTCACCCGCCGCCGCCGCCGCCATCATCTCTGCCTTGCTCCTCCTCCTCCTCTTCTTCTTTCCTGAGCCGCCTTCTCCTCCCTCCTCTAACCTCCCGGATGTTTTCATGTCGTTTCCCGTCTCCTGCGCTTCTTCCTTCCCTTCCTCCTCTCTCTTTACCATGCCACCAACACCAGCACCACCACCAGCACCAGCACCACCATCAGCACTAGCACTAGCACCAGCACCACCAGCACCACCAGCACCAGCACCACCAGCACCAGCACCACCACCACCACCAGCAGCACCAGCAGCACCAGCAGCACCAGCAGCACTAGCAGTGCGTATATTGGACGTAATTAAATCATCGCCACGGCTACCAGCAGCGGCGGCAAAGAATTGCAGACCCCCACTCCCGCTCCCCCCCTCCCTCTTTCGCTCCTTCCCTCCCAACCCTACTCCTCCAGTACAAGCAGCGGGCGGACGGCCTTTCCGCGGTATAGGCATGGCGTTTCGTTCCTTAAAAATGAGGCGAGATAAGTCTCGTTGCCATTGTCGCATCTCCTGCAGGGCCTGGAGCTGGTGAGGGAGGGAGCGAGGGAGGGAGCGAGGGAGGGAGGGAGGAAGCGAGGGAGGGAGTGAGAGAGGGAGGGGAGGGGGATGAGCGTGACAGATCTCAGCGCATCAGGCATGGCATTTCTTCCCCTTAAAATGACACACGCATATTCCTTCTTGGTACTAGTCACATTTTTGGCGAGGCATCTGGGGAGCGAGGAAGGGAGGCAGGGAGGCAGAAAGGAGACAAAGACATGAGTAAGGTTCATAAACTAAAACATGGAAACTTCCCTCCTTCCCTCCCTCCCTCCCTCTCTCCCTCCTCATCACCTCGGCCACTAGGCACTGTCTCCGCTTCTCCAAGGCTGCCATCCTCCTCTGCACCCCCTTGATCTCCTCATCCCCCCCTCGCGTCCCCTCCTCTCCCCCCTCCGCCCCCCCCTCCTCCTC